>Ga0222675_1000221_pt1 | contig 27934 bp, 13 predicted proteins | sample AntAcemetagen868_FD_179818 | JGI IMG/M metagenome (GOLD analysis project Ga0222675, IMG submission 179818) | Saline water microbial communities from Ace Lake, Antarctica - #868 | ecosystem: Environmental > Aquatic > Non-marine Saline and Alkaline > Saline | place: Antarctica: Ace Lake...
TGCAATCCTTTAAGGATTGGAATCTGAACAACAAAATATTTTATTTCGATTATAAGGCCTTTTTAGAGCTTTGTTTACCGGATACCATTCCCTAAGGCTTAGGCTCCGCTCAGCCACCGGGAAAGGAGGATTTTGATCCGATCGGATTATCGGATTCAACATAACACATTAGCCTTATCATCCCCATAAAAAATTACAAAATTAACATTAAATCATCATTTCAGCAAATCCCCCTTAATCAAGGGGGCAGGGGGATTTCTACGGGAATGAATATTAAAACACAAATGATTTTTTAGAATGTGATTCGTCCTAAATAAAGTTTACAGATATTGATTTAAATACTGCTATCGGTTTACAGTTTACGTAAGAAATCCCCCGAGCCCCCTTTTGAAGGGGGATTTTGATTTTTCAGGATTGCCGATTGCGTTACTAACTTAACATTGAGTCAGTCCGATAAGCGAATCAGAAGGGGTAGGCGCAACATTCAGTCCACCCTAAGGCTTCGGCTCCGCTCAGCCGCCGGGAGAGAATGGTTTACTCCATTACAAATAACGATTTATTTGCGATTTTCGAATAGAAATCGCAATGACCTTATTGAAGAGGGATTATAGAAAGGGTTGCCTTATTTAACAGGACCCTGAGCGGATTCGAAGGGGTAGGTGTAACGGTCACACCATCCCATTTCCTATTTGTAATCTAGGCTCATGTTCTTCAGGTCATACCCAATATAAAGTGGGCCATAGCCAAAATCATAAGACATGATACCGCCCAGATTAGGCTCAAATTGGTTTTTCATAAACAGGCTATAAATGCCTTGATTAAAAGCCTTCATGTCAAATGAAAAAACCACATAAAGCGTTTTAGCCTGATTGGCAGGTATATTTGCCTGATTGGATGGTACTTCTCCCAAATTGATCTCTCCCATATCTTTTGGCTTAACATACATGGAAAAGGGTTGACCTCCAGGCAATATCACACTGGAACGAAAAATGGGTATGCTTATCGGGAATTCATTTTGGTTCCTAAAAGTAAAAGGTATAAGAATCTCAAATCCCCTTGTCTGTGGTCCGGGTAACTCATCAGGGAATTCAGTAAGTTTAAATTGATTATAGGAATCCTGAAAAGCATCCCATTTTTCTGAGGCACCCAGATTGCCTATAGGATCCAGAAAATTGTCTACAAAATAGTCAGTAAGCTTAAAGCTACTGTTTCTGTACATTAGTGCTTTTGTGTTGTTCCATTTGTTATTGATTTGACTGTCAAATGGTCTGATTAAGCCAAGCATGTATTTCTCAATTTTCACGTCCTTGGTCCTAAATATATTTTCAATAACTGGGTCAGGAACAGGAACCGTCATTCTCACTACAGCATCAATAAAAGGATCTTTTAATCCATCTATTTCTCCATTGATTAATAAATCCCCAAATGGGATCAAGGCATTTTTGATGGCATTGGGATTGAGAAGGTTACTTCCTGCACCCAAGAGTTTGATTTCTATAGGTTCATTGGATTTAGTGATGGAGGGAGGAGCGGGGATTTTTACCTGTGCACTGTGCTCATAGGAAAAATTGAATTTACCGATCTTTTTTTGGAGTAGCTTGTTGAGATATGGTTTTAATTCGGAAGATTCAATATCAAAATCTTCACTTACTGCCAATTGGAAATTAGGCAACATATTGGTGTAATCCGTGAGGTCCAATTCTAAAGCAGTTTTAAAGGTGATGTTGTTGTTTTTACCCATTAATTGCCTCAATTGGTTTGAATTTAAAATAAAGGAATAGCTTAGCAAAGAGGAGGATTTGGATGGAATCACTACCTCTTCATGGGTTTTTGCCAATCCTATGTCTTCACCGTTGACGAATATCCCCATGACATGATCAGGTATTGGCAATTCTTTCTTGTACGGATTGCTGATTTCATAAACCAGATCAAAATTGACGGAAAAATCTACCAGAGATGTTTGATTAAACTTAACATTAAAGGACTGTTGTTTGGCCCTTGGTAACATGTCTTCCAAGACCATCAGGTTTGTGCTGCAACTCAGTAAAAAGCAAGATCCAATAAATAGTAATGACTGAATAATTAAAGGGTTTTTCATGACGGCTTATTTTTGGTGGTTGTTTTACTTTCAATCTACTGATTCATAGTTGAATGAAGCTAACTTATTTTATATTTTTTTTCAAGGTGTTTAATGCAGATGGACTTGGTAATTTTTAGTAAAAAAAACCTAAGACTGCTCCTGTATTTTGGGCAATTACATAGCGATTAAAAGCACTTTGGAGCTAATTAATTATTCCAAGCAAGAGTTTAAAGGTGATAGGTTGTAGCTAAATTCCTCCGGAGAGCTTAGTATTATTTTTGTTTTTGGGGAAATGTGCCTTTGGTTACTAATTCAGCGGCTTCCAACGATGCAAACAACTTAGGTAAAGCTGATCAATCAGCAATCGTCGATTTTGTGAATAAAAACTGAGGGCTGCAATTGCAAATTTGTCCTTGATTCTCTATTCTGGAAGGTTCTAAAATAGGTAGGACAAGTAAGAGGCCATGGCCTTTTTGGGAAGGCTTTACCTTTCCTGGGAAAAAATTAAAGAGGCTTCGGCCATATACAATCAAACTATCTTTTTTGGAGACATTGAGATAGCAATAGATTATTTCTCACTCTTTACAACACAAAATGAAATAGCACTTAAAATATATTTAGTGCTCAATTTTTCAGGTTTGGGACCCAATTCATTGTTGCAGCACGCATTTTTAGCGGCTTCCAATGGTTGGTACAAAGTAAATCCATTGGAGAGTTTGGGCAAAATCATGGATTGGATGATGGATTAAATTTTCCCAATTCAGTTTCAAAATTTACCCAGGTAGAAGCATAAATTAGGGCTCAAAAGAAATAAGTGATGTCAATTACATTAAGCTTAAGTTAAAAATACATGGTGGGTGTTGGAATTACCTTAATTTCAACACCCACCATAATTTCTGTAGAATAATTTAATTAGTTATTCCACAATAGTTTGTAAAGGTGGGACATTTGTTTCAGCGCCTTGATAACCTTCATTTTGATTGATTTTACCTTGCGTATTTGCCGTAATGACACTTTGTGGTATCGCCCAATAGATATTAAAAGACTGTATTTTTGGGGATTGGCCTCTCCACCAAGTACCTTCTGGTGTTTGATAGATGTCATTGTACGCCATCACCCTATCATACCACCAACTTTTAGTGCTTAAATTATCCAAAGAATATCCATTTAGGTTGTTGGAAGCCATAACGTTGGAAACCCTAACCATTTCAGAATGTCTTGTTTCTTCTGCATACAATTCTCTGGCGCGCTCATCAAATATAAAATCTATGGTAACATCGGCAGGGTTGATAAGTGGAGCCATAGACCTTGCTCTAACTACATTTAAATCATTTGCAGCCTCAGTTAACTGATTTTTCCAATAATAGGCTTCCGCTCTAAGCAGGTGAATTCCTGCCAGACGATAGACATATGCATCTCCATTGCCACCTCCCCAAGTACTTTCTTCTTGATTGGAAGGATTGTAAGTTAAATAATGAGGCCAAGAAAACCATCGAATGGTGGTGTCACTAGTGTTTGGCCATAATTGCTGTATTGGTTCCTCAATATTTGGTGAACCTGGACGGTTGTAACGTATTTCAGACATTTCCACCCAGTTGATATCCGCTCTTCTTAAGTCGGGAGTGTTATCCCAAGTATAATTATTGTCTTCCCATAAATTAAATTGATAAAAATTGGAAGAAGTAATTATTCCCTGCCCTCGCATTAGCGTATCCATTAATGCAGAGGGGTAAACAATACCTCTGGTGCCTGATTCATCAGGTACATCCCAGTAGTGCGGCATGAAATTGCCAGCCAGTCCCTGATTCATTCGAGCACCATCTGGAGCTTCCCATCGATCTACCAATCCCAGTATTGTTTCTGTGTTTTGAGAAAGGTTAATGTTTTCATGTCTGTGGAGATCCCAAATCACATTTCTGAAGGAATCATCCGCCATGCTTCCAAAACGATCTTCCATCAATGCATAAGGTCCATTGATTACTTCCGTTGCAGAAGCTATTGCCTTGTCAAATTCTGAATTTGCCAAGTAAATTTTGGTCAATAGGTAATTCCCTGCGCCTTTGGTAGGAATCCTAGGAGCCGCAGTTAGAGGCATTTTGGCGACTGCCCACTCCATGTCTTCCTGAATTTTATCTAAAATTGCCCATCTTGAATGGGTGTTAAAATCCAGCTTGGCACCAGTGAGTTCAACGCCTATAAAAGGCACATCTCCATAAGAATGTACGAGTCGGTAGTACCAATAAGCCCTGTGCCAATAGGCCTCTGCTAACAGCCTGTTTCTTACAGATTCATCCTCCCAACTTACCCCGTCAATTCTGGAAATCAAGACGTTGGCATTTTTAATATAACCATAGACCTCATTGAACATTTTTCCGTAGGGAACACGATCTGATGAAGTAGGAGTGTTGATACTAAAATCTGGCACATAACCAGCAATTCCCAAATCACTTGGTGCAAATTCTGCTGTAGAGTAGTTGAAAAAGCCGTAGTATTCGCTTTTCAAACTTCTTCGCATAGTGACCAAAAGTGACTCAAAACCTTCCTCATTCACATATACATTTTCTGGAGCGAAAAAGGAGAGCGGTTCAGGCTCCAGCCATTTCTCGTCACATGAAAACAACATCGAAAAAAGGGATATCATGAATATAAATCCGATGCTTTTATTGTAGGCAATATTTTCTATAGCTAGTCGCATTGATAGTAGAGGTTATAATGATACATTTAAACCAAGAGAAATTGTCCTTGGCATCGGTGTCATGTTAGATTCAGGATCCCAACCAGGCCACTTGTCAAAGCTGTACAGATTTCTAACAGCAGCAAAGACCCGTAGAGAGTTAAACTTCAACCTTTCCATAATAGGTGATGGTAAATTATAGGATAGGGATAAATCTTGAATCCTTACGTAAGAGGCAGGTTTGTAAATGGACAAGCCTCCGCCATAGGCTGAATGTATAGGTCTTAACCTGGCATACTCGTTGTTTCTGTTCTCTGGTGTCCAATAAGGCATAGGGCCTCCATTGTAATTCCTTCTGTCATGGGAAAGGGACCCCTGTAGCGCCTGATTAAAGGGTAGTATGTGCCCGAGACTTGCCCTGATAAATATAGATGCCGTAAAAGCCTTGTAGCTAAACTCGTTTCTGAAACCTAAATTATAACGGGGACTGGTGTAGCCAATAAATTGCTTGTCTACCAAATCTGAATAGACGCCATCACTGTCTACATCTTCACCTTTAAAATCTCCAGGTGATAAGTTGTATTCACTTGCTGCATCAGCTTCTTCTATCTGCCAAACCCCGAGTACATTGTAATCCCAAACTACATCTACTGCTTGTCCAGGGAACCATCCATTGGAAAAATCGGGCAATTCACCAGAACGGCTTTCTCCCAACAAGGTGTAGTCTCCAAGGTCTCCAAAAAGCGACTTAATCTTGTTTCTATTAAAGGAAAATACAAAATCACTAGTCCAAAGAAAATAGGACTTACTAATATTCACCGTTTTCATAGACAACTCAAGTCCCCTATTTTCTAATTCACCCAAATTAGCAGTAATGCTATTGAATCCAGTTATTCGAGGTAGTTGTCTGTTCATAAGTAAATCCACAGTGGTGCCTATATAATAATCGGCACTGATATCCACCCTGTTTTCAAACAATCCAAAGTCTAATCCGAAATTTAGAGACTGAGTTTTTTCCCAAGTCAGGTTTGGATTGGCCAAAGTTGAATTTTGAACACCAACGACTACATTTGATCCATCATAATCCAATACCGAACTTAACTGAGCAAGTGCTGAATAAGCACCGATATCACGGTTACCGTTCAAGCCATAAGAAAGTCGAAATTTCAATCGATTAACTAGCCAGTTTTCATCATAAAACCCTTCGTCGGAAATCTTCCAGGCAAAAGCAGCAGCAGGAAAGGTAGCTCTAGGGTATGCTTGTCCAAAAGCAGAATAACCATCTCTACGAACAGAGGCTGTAAGGAGGTATTTATCTTTAAAAGTGTAATTTATTCTACCCATTAAAGCATCTCCTGTTTGTCTGAGATCATTGTTGTACAAGGAGGGGTTATTGCCAAACTGTAAACCATGATACCCTAAATTCGCATTGGGAGAAAAATTCTGGTTGGACTGTCGCTCTGACCAGCTTCTATAGCTCTCTGAATTGTATAAAAATGTGGCATTGATATCATGGTTGCCAATGGATTTGTTCCAAGTAAGAAGGTTGTCAAGCAACCATTCAGTTGTTTTACTGGAATACCTCGTACCCCGTCCACCTGGATAGGTTTGAGAGCCAGTAATGGTTTCTTCTCCCCAGAAATTTTGATCGGACGTAAAGGAATACCTAGGTTGGAAAGATATTTTATAATTTATACCGAAAGGGAGCTTAACATTACCATAGATACTAGTAAAGAAAGAATTGACTTTTCTGTTCCTACTTTGTCCATAGTAATCCATCATCGGGTTATAAGCAGATGGATCATCATGTGGCCTTAGATTGATCGAACCGTCTTCATTAAATGGTTCACCAAAAGGGCTTGCAATGTACATTAACCCTAGATTTGCTGGCACCGAACTTTCATCTCTTTCACTGTACTGTGTGTTGGCTCCAAATGAAAGGTATTCGTTTATTTTAAAGTCTACATTTAGTCTGGACCTAATATTGGTATGACTGTCTCCAGTGATGATACCATCACTGTCGGTATATCCCACCGACCAATAGTATTTGATGTCCTCGGTGCCTCCTCGGATACTTAAGTCATAAATTCGCCTTACACCTTGCGACATGGCCATGTCATAATAATCAACAGTTTTCCCTGCCAAAGCATTTTTTTGCTCTGTTGGATACATGTTCAACCGCTGAAGGTATTCAGTATATGGGTCTGCATTTGGATTACTATTGTAATTCAACCAATCATTCACACTAACATTATCCGGTAAATTGTTAGGATCCGTATAAAAGCTTTCTGGAATTGACGGATTATTTAGCGCTCCTTCCCTGAAATAATCTGCTCTAAACTGTAAATATTGATCTGAATTTAGTGGTTTGCGGTCTTTAGTAGGACTTGAAACCCCTACCTGTGCTGAGAAATTAATGGTTGGTTTTCCGCTTATACCTTTTTTGGTAGTGATCAGAATTACGCCGTTGGCAGCTCTAGCCCCGTAAACGGCCGAGGAACTTGCATCCTTTAATACATCGATAGACTCCACGTCTGTAGGGCTTATTTCAGCAATACTTCCGTTATAAATTACTCCATCCAATACGATCATTGGAGAGGTGCCAGCGCTTAGTGAGGTAGGACCACGAACTTCAAAACTACTTCCACCTGCTGCTGAGGGACTTTGGTTGGCACTTAGGCCAGCAATAGTTCCTGTGAGCATGTCGGATATCTGGCTCATGGGTTGGTTTTTAAAAGTCTCGGCATCCACTCGGGCTACAGATCCTGTAAGGTCACTTTTCTTGGCTGTACCGTAGCCTATGACGACTACTTCATCCAAATCAGCAGCATTAGCAACAAGGCCAATGTTAATCTCATTTCGATTTTCAACGGGTACCTCTTGGGTAAGGTAACCGATAAACGAAAAGACCAACTGGGCATCGGAGTTAGGGATAGTCAAGCTAAACTGACCGTCAATATCACTCACTGTTCCCTGAGTTGTTCCTTTGATTAGGATATTTACACCTGGCAGGGTTTCATTGGTGGCAGCATCTTTTACCACTCCTGATATAAGTTGGGAGGCCTGAAAACCATATCCCTGAAATGAAACAAAGGTGGTTAATAGGAACAAGAACAATAGACAGGTTGCGAAATTAATTCTCCGATATTTAAAAGGAGGAACCAAATATAATTTCTTTAATAAGTAAAATTTGCTTAAATAGCATTTTTTTTTCATGGAAAAAGCATATAGTGGAAATTAAAGAGAATTTAATAATATAATTTATTGGTTAAAGTATACTTGTATAAATATTAAAAATAATAGTAACACCGTCAATAATCTTGAATATTACAATAATTAATCAATTTGTTTTGTAAATAAATTATTTTACTGGGGCATAATTTTATCGGTTACGTTACCTAAATATAATTTAAATTTTGCAAACTATAAATAGATAACCAAATTAATATTGGTATATTAATAATAGGGGGGTAATTTTGTTTTGAATGGTAATAATTCTCCTGTTTCGGTTAACTAATAAATAACACAGATTAACCCATACAGGCCATACCATGGAATTGCACATTTAATTAAATAGCAAGAAGGATTGAACTTGGCTTTGAAGGTTTAAGACTTTGCGATATATTTAGAGTGAAATTGGAGCTTTGGTATTGATAGGGAGTGCCTAGGTCCGGTGTTTGCAGCGTCTGAAAGATATTTGATGACTTCCTTAAAGCATGATTTGTTTTTTAACCTCTAAAATACAATTTTGGTAAAGAAGATAAATGGCTGATGCCTAAATCCGAAACTTCAATTAATCCCCAATTAGCTGACGAAATAATATGAAACGAAGAAAAGCCATCAAATCAATTGCCTTAGGAACAGTAAGTTCATCATTGGTTTTCACTGAGAATTGGGCTGGATCAATACCTAAAATGCCTATGAAAAAGGGTAGTCCCCTTAAAAGTCAATGGGAAAATTGGCCAGACATGGCCTGGGTTGGGCCTGAATATTGGGGCAACCGGCTGCAAGATTGGGAATTGAGAGATGGTAAAGCAGTCTGTGTCATAAGCTCCAATAACAGGACATTACATAGCCTCACTCATCAACTAAGTCCCAATTCAGGATCCTTCAAGAGCCAAGTGAACCTTAACTGGCTCAATAAAAATAAAATTGGTGATCCTACATCCTATGTCGGATTAAGAATAGGGGCGAAAGGTAAATTTGAGGATTACCGTTCCGCTGCTGTTTTTGGTAAAGGATTAGATGTAGGAGTAAATGGCGAGGGATCTTTATTTATCGGTGAGCGTGAGCAGGTAGGCAAAGAAAAAATAGCACTCGACACCGAAATTAAATTGGTGGTGACGGGTGAGAATAATTTCTTGGTGATAGAAGCGTTTGTCCCTCAAAGTAATAAGCTGTTAGGAGAATTTAAAGTTGAAAATTACAGTGAAAACCTAGGTGGAAATATTGCCTTGGTGTCACATTTTCCAGATGAATCCTCAGAAACTTCTTCTGTCGGATTCTCGGAATGGGAAGTAGCAGGGGACAAAGTGATATCGGCAGAAGGCCAGTCTTTTGGGCCTATCTGTTTTGCACATTATACCCTGCATGATGGGGTATTGAAGCTTGGTGCCCAATTGGCCCCAATAGAAAAAATAGAGAAAAATAAAATCAGCCTTCAAGTAAAGAAAGGCAATGACTGGACAACTATACAAGAAGCAAAAATAGATGCCTTGGGTAGAGTAGCCCATTTCCGCATAGAGAACTGGAAGGAAGAACGGGCAGTCCCTTACAGGGTAAAAGTGGATTTACCGTTAAGAAACGGAGTCCAAAGTTTTTATTATGATGGTACCATTGCAGAGGAGCCAAAAAATAAGGACCAGGTGAAGCTTGCTGTTTTTAGTTGCAATGCTGATTATGGTTTTCCCGACAATGAAGTAAGTCTACACTCTTTGCAGCATGCTCCTGACCTGGCAGTTTTTTTAGGAGATCAGTTTTATGAAAGTACGGGTGGTTTTGGCATCCAAACTTCTCCTTTGGAAAAATCCAGCCTGGACTACCTTCGCAAATGGTACATGTTTGGCTGGTCATATAGCGAAATATTCAGACACATACCTGCTGCCTTTATTCCCGATGACCATGATGTCTATCATGGCAATGTGTGGGGAGAAGCTGGCAAGGTGGCACCGACAGATGAAGGCTGGACCTACGTGGCGCAGGATCAGGGAGGCTATAAAATGCCAGCGGAGTGGGTGAATATGGTGCAGCTAACCCAGACGGGCCATCTTCCAGATGCATTTGATCCAAGGCCTGTAAAGCAGGGGATTGGTACTTATTATACGGATTGGGTGTATGGCGGAATAAGTTTTGCTATTCTTGAGGACAGAAAGTTTAAATCTGCCCCCAAAAATGTACTACCTGAAGAGGCCAAGGTCATGAATGGGTTTATTCAGAATCGGGCATTTGATATCAAAGAATATTATGACATTGATGCGAACCTGCTTGGAGAGCGGCAGTTGAAATTCTTAAATCACTGGTCCACAGACTGGAGCAAGGGTGCAGAAATGAAAGCAGTTTTGTCGCAAACAAATTTTTGTACGGTTGCCACCCTTCCTGAGGGAAGTATTATTGATAGTATCGTCCCAAAATTACCCATTCCTGAATTGGGTGAATACGTTTCAGGAGATGCTCCTACTTCTGATATGGATTCCAATGGATGGCCTCAAAAAGGAAGAGATGAAGCGCTTAGAATAATAAGAAAGGCTTTTGCATTACACATTGCCGGTGACCAACATTTGGCATCTGTCGTACAATACGGAGTGGATGAATTTAAGGATGCTGGGTATGCTTTTGCTGGCCCGGCATTGAACAATCTATTCCCAAGACGCTGGTGGCCCACCTTACCTTCAAACCATACCCCTTTAGCTGGAAAGCCAAAATACACCGGAGATTTTAACGATGGCTTTGGCAATAAGGTGACCGTTCATGCCGTGGCTAATCCCCGTAAAACGGGGATTGAACCTGCATTAATCCATGACCGGGCAACTGGCTATGGAATAGTAACCTTTGATAAAAAAGGCAAGAAAATGACAATGGAATGTTGGCCAAGGTATGTGGATCCAAAAGCCAACCCAAATGGACAATATGAAGGATGGCCTGTTACAGTTTCCCAAAAGGAAAATTATGCAAGAAATGCTACAGGCACCCTTCCGCCTTTGGATTTGAGCAATTGTAACAAACCTATAGTAGCCGTGATTGATGAAAAATCAGGAGAATTGGTGTATTCTCTGAGGGTCAATGAAAAGGTTTTCTATCCTGAAGTTTTTCAAGAGGGTAGCTACTTGGTTAGAATCACCGATGACAAGACAGGCAATTACATGGTTTTTAACCATTTGACAACTACTTCTGATCAATTGGCCTTGCTTAAGGTAGATCTTGATTCCACCAAAGCGTAAAACAAATCGTTTTCGGTGGTTCAAAATAATAATTACTTGAAGTTTATTTATTTAATATGAAAAAGAGTTTATTGTTTTCAATACCTGTGTTTCTTTTTTTTGTTGCTGGATGCCAACAAAAAAAGCAGGAGGTGGTTCCACCCAACATTATTTATATTCTAGCTGATGATTTAGGTTATGGAGATTTGGGCTGTTATGGTCAGGGAAAAATTGAAACGCCAAATATTGATGCTTTGGCAGCTTCCGGGATGATGTTCACCCAACATTATTCTGGTGCGCCAGTTTGTGCACCAGCAAGAGCGGTATTGCTTACGGGACAGCATTCAGGGCATTCTCAGGTAAGGGGCAATGATGAGTGGGGTAGCAGAGGAGATGTTTGGGATTATTATGCGATGTTAGCAGATTCTACCTTGGAAGGGCAAAGGCCTATTGCCACCGGTACGGTTACGATTGGGTCCATGCTTCAAGGAGCCGGTTACACTACTGCAGTGGTAGGGAAATGGGGACTTGGCGCACCACATACTGAAGGTGTTCCAAACAAACAGGGATTTGATTATTTCTTTGGTTATAACTGTCAAAGGCAAGCCCATACCCTGTATCCTGTTCACCTTTGGGAAAATGACCACAGGGTTTACTTAAACAATGACACTATAGCCCCTAATAAAAAACTCGCCGAAGGAGCTGATCCTAATGATTTGGAAAGTTACGGCAATTATTTCCTTACTGATTATGCCCCAGAGGTAATGTTTGAGAGGATTACCCATTTCGTAGATGAGCAAAGCAGTGAAAAGCCTTTCTTTTTATATTGGGCCACACCTATTCCTCATGTACCTCTTCAGGCACCTGAAAAATGGATTGATCATTATGTAGAAAAATTCGGAAATGAAACACCTTATCTGGGAGAGCGTTCTTATTTCCCTTCTCGTTACCCTAGAGCTACTTATGCAGCAATGGTCAGTTATCTGGATGAACAAGTAGGAGAGCTTGTTGAGCAATTAAAGAGCAAAGGAATTTATGAGAATACCTTAATCATTTTCACTTCCGACAATGGCCCCACCTTCAATGGAGGAACGGATTCCCCTTGGTTTAACAGTGGAGGTGAATTTAGAGAAGAGCAAGGTTATGGCAAAGGATATCTTTATGAAGGAGGTATTCGGGTACCTATGATCGCTTCCTGGCCGGGAAATATTAAAGAAGGTTCAATTAGTGATCATGCATCTGTTTTTTATGATGTAATGCCCACCTTGGCCGATGTAGCTGGGAAATCACTGGATATAGCGACAGATGGAACCAGTTTTTACCCTACTTTAATAGGACATGAACAACCTCAGCCTGAATTTCTCTATTGGGAATTCCCTTCTTACGGTGGTCAGATAGCTGTTAGGTTGGGAGACTGGAAAGCGTTAAAGCTGGATGTTCAAAAAGGAGGTTCTTCATGGTTGTTATTCGATTTGAAAAGTGATCCTTTGGAAATGCACGATGTGGCCGAGGAAAACCCAGATGTCCTCCAAAAGGTAAAAGAAATTGTCACACGCGAACATGTAACTTCACCCAATGAAAGGTGGCGGTTTGAGGAGTTGGATGGTGTTTAATTCCATCTAACTATTTGATAGTATTATACTTAACGATATAATTCCCGAAGGTAAACGAAGAAGCCTAAGTAATCATGTCATAAATAGCCACGGGTTTCAACCCGTGGGAAAAGGGTATAAACCTAAGATTTTGGCGGTATTGTTGCCTAATTTTAGCAACAATGCTGCCAAAATCCAGACGTCAGTTAGCAACCAAACGATACTTACCAACGACTTCGAATCTGGGTTGGGTAAATACAATAACCCATAAATAATGGTTTTTTATTTTTAGCGGTAAAAGATATGTTGGCAATCTGCTTGATAACCATTAAATTAGCGATGTAATTAATATAAACCCGATGGGATTGAAAAATACAGCAGTTTTTTCGTCAATTTTTATGGCATTATTTATAGCCGCTATGACTTTAAATAGTTGCTCCAACGAAAACGTCAAAAAGGAAGCCTCAATTCCTGATCAAGTCAGCTATAATTTCCATATTAGGCCAATTTTATCTGACAATTGCTTTGCTTGCCATGGGCCAGATGCCAATAAAAGAGAGGCCGGATTAAGACTGGACAATGAAGCAGGAGCTTTTGCTGCATTGAAGGAGAACCCGGATCAGCATGCCATTGTTCCAGGTAAACCCAACAAGTCTCAAGTGATTAAAAGAATTTTTTCAGCCGATGTTTCTGAGAAAATGCCTCCCCCTGAATCCAATTTATCAATTACTGATTATGAAAGGAAATTGATAAAGAAATGGGTTGAACAAGGAGGGGTTTATGAAAAACATTGGGCCTTTGAGCCTCCGAGTAAGAAAGCTATTCCTGTTCCCGATAGCGAAGAATGGAGCCACAGTCCCATTGATGGCTTTGTTTTTGCAAAAATGGAGGAGAAGGGCTTGTCTCCCAGTCCAAAAGCAGCCGACAGTTATCTTTTAAAACGACTTAGTTTAGACCTTACAGGTTTGCCTCCTACTTCTGAAGAAGTCAAAATTTTTTCGTCAGGTGAGAAATCGTGGGAGGAGATGATTGATCTATACCTTAATAAACCAGCCTACGGTGAAAAATTAGCGCTATTATGGCTGGATATTTCCAGATACGCGGATTCTTTTGGCTATCAGAATGACAATATTCGAACCCAATGGCCTTACCGGGATTGGGTAATTCATGCTTTTAATCAGAACTTTCCATATGATAAATTTTTAACCTGGCAATTCGCCGGAGACTTGCTTCCTGAACCAAATAAAGAACAACTCTTGGCTACAGCCTTTAACAGAAACCATAAAGTTACTGAAGAGGAAGGAGTCATTCATGAAGAGTACAGGATGGAATATGTTTTAGATAAAACCAATACATTTAGTAAGGTGATCCTTGGAATCACCATGGAATGTGCCCAATGTCATGACCACAAGTACGATCCGATCTCTCAAAAGGATTATTACAACCTTTATGCATTTTTCAACAATACACCTGAAAAAGGTTTCGAAGGTGGAGCTGGGTCTGCTGTGCGGGCTAAAACGCCGCTTATGTTGATAGATAAAGCGGATACTGAAGGGATTTTAGACTTTGTTAATCATCCAGACACGAGCAAAGTGGCCGTTTCAATCATGCAGGATTTTCAAGATTCAATCCGTCCCACTTTTATTTTGGATCGAGGCTTGTATGATGCTCCTAAGGGTGAAAAATTAATGGCCAATACACCGGATGTAATCAAGCCTTTTTCTAGCGAATTACCAAAGAATAGGTTAGGATTGGTGAAATGGGCTTTTGCTGATGACCACCCCTTGACTTCAAGGGTTTTTGTCAATTTAATATGGCAGGAAATATTTGGGGTAGGATTGGTGCCCTCTTCTGGAGACTTTGGGATGCAAGGGAAATTACCTACACATCCCGAGCTTTTAGATTGGTTAGCCGTGGATTTCCGGGAAAGTGGCTGGGACATAAAACAACTAATAAAATTAATAGTAAGCTCTTCTACCTACAAGCAATCCTCTGCTGTAACTAAAGCTGGTTTGGCGCTTGACCCAGAGAACACCTACCTTTCTCGTTTCCCTAGGTTAAGGTTACATGCTGAATTGATCCGTGACATGGTACTATCTAGTAGTGGTTTGCTTGTTCCGGAAATAGGTGGACCAAGTGTGAAACCTTATCAACCCGAAGGCTTATGGGAAGCCTCCAGTTCAGGAAGGGGTGAGCTAAACATTTACCGACAAGATAAAGGGGACAAGCTCTATAGAAGAGGGATTTATACGTTTATTAAACTCACTTTACCGCCCCCTTCACTATTGATTTTTGATGGGAGTAATCGGGATATTTGTCAGGTTAATAGGAACCGAACCAACACCCCTTTGCAGGCTTTGGCCATGCTTAATGATCCATTGGTGCTTGAGGCGTCCAGGGTGCTTGCAGAAAAATTGGTAATTGAATATGAGGATGAGAAAGCAGCAATAGATGAAGCCTTCATTAGAATTCTAGGTAGGCTACCCAAAGAAGAGGAAATAAAGGTGTTGAAAGAATTTTATGCTGAGGAATTGTCAAGATTTCAGAAACAACCTGATATTGCCGCAAATACTTTATTGGTAGGTGAATCTCCATCCGCCGAAAATGAAGCGATAAGAACGGCAGCCTTAATGCAAGTCATCGTAGCCCTTTATAATTTGGAAGAGACATTGACTAAAACGTAATCAATCTAGCGAACTCAAAGAATATCGCAAATTTCTAATTTATCAGGACCTTATCATTCATTTTGGCTGGATTTTATAATCCAGAAATAAAGAAGGCTCATTAACTGAAGTCTGGAAAACAGGAACCCAAGGTGGCAACCGATAGGCTGCATTTGTAAAAACTGAATTCGACAAGTGTGGAACAGATTTAAACCGGATTCTAAGACTTTTATAGGTAACATTATGCAGCTAACTTAAATTAATGAATAATCCAGGATAGCTTTTGGAATATCACCTACGTTACAAAAATACTCGCGTAGACTTAGGTACGTAAGTATTTTTGGATCTTAATTTATTTTAAAATCCATTGCTTTCTTATCATTCATTAAAATGTTGACCCGACACTTTCACCGCTATGGTCATACGAAAATAGCAATGATTGACTGATTTTGAAGTGATTCCACCACATAATAGTAGAGCTGTTGCATATTTCGGGTTTAATTGCCCCACCAGGTTTCCCCTTTTGCAAGGTATTTCTTTAGCAGTTCTTCGTTCACATCAATGCCTAGGCCGGGTTTATCATTGAGCTGAAGGTATCCATTTTCCATCAAGGGTCTGCCATAACCAAGTATTTCAGGGTCACCGTGCAATCCCTCCCCACTTTCTTTAAGGGCAAACATTTCGTGTCCCAAAAATTCCCTGATAGATGCCGCAAGGTGGGCGGAAGCTACAGTCGCAATAGGGCCGGCAACATTATGCGTGGCTACAGGAATGTAATATAATTCCGCCAGGTCGGCTATTTTTTTTGCTTCCAGAAGACCACCCGACATGGAAACATCAATTTCAATCATGTTTACACCCTGCTTTGATATAGGTTGCATATTCCTGGCAGGATTCCTTGTCAAGCATATTGGAGGGACCTGAAGAAAGGTAGGCCCTTACTTGGCTAAAATGGGACCCTCCCCCAAGTATTTTGTGAACGGGTTGTCCAGATATTTTTCCAATCAGATCCCAAAGGGCTATTTCCACTCCCGTGATGGCGTGGGTGGCTACACCGTGGTTGCCTCCATAATAGGAGGTTCGGGTACTCATTTTAAAAAGTAATTTTTCAAGGTCAAAGCTACATTTTTGAGAAATGTCCTTCTTTTCATATTATTGTGGTTTTGGTGGGAATGAGGTTTATTTTTTAGTAAAAGGTCAAATAGCTATTGATTTCTGAGGTAAATTCAAAATTATGTCAATTTGATTCAAGCAAAATTTTATCGACCGCTTAGGGTAATCCAAAACAGTAAATTATTTAGTTAAATACCATATTAGTTACATTTTTTTATTTTTTAATACTATTTTTTATAATGATGATATTAAATTTATTATTAAATTTAGAATAATAAAAAATAATTTCTTTACTAAACCAATTATCTGAATTTCAAAAGTAAACTAAGGATTAACCTCCAATCCACCTCCATTTGAATTGTTAATTAATTTTAAACCATAAACTCAAAAGTCCATGAAACTAAAATTACTTAAGACCAATAGCAATTTGTCTGTCGGGATTTTATTATTGATTTTTTCATGTTATTCCGGTCCCGGGACATATGCACAAGCAAAAAGCAATTTTCAACCTCATGAATTTCCAGCGTACAATGACCTAGGTAAGGAGAATGATGTGAATGAGCTTCCCATATTGATAAGTGGAAAAGTGATGGATGGAAATGGGGACCCTCTTCCGGGAGCAACCATTTCTGTGCAAGGAACCTCTGTAGGAACTGTTACAGATATTGATGGAAATTACACTTTGGACATACCGGATGAAGCTGCGGTAGTTTTTTCCTATATAGGCTATGAAACCCAGGTAATAAAACCTGGTTCCCAAACGGTCATTAATGTAACATTGATGGAAGATACTTCCTCATTGGAGGAAGTGGTGGTTGTGGGGTACGGTTCTCAAACCAAAAGTAAGCTTACAGGCTCTGTTACATCTATTGGTGCCAAGGAATTTGAGAACCAGCCCGTTACCCGCCTTGATCAGGTATTGCAGGGCAGGGCAGCTGGTGTTCAGGTCACCAATAGTGGCGGTGCTCCCGGGGGAGAGGTGAGGATCAGAATCAGAGGGGCCAACTCCATTACGGGAAGCAATGACCCTTTATATGTCATTGATGGGTATGTAGGGGCGGATTTTTCAATTATTAACCCCAATGACATCGAAAGTCTTCAGGTGTTAAAAGATGCTGCATCTACCGCAATATACGGAAGCAGGGGAGCGAATGGCGTAATTATCATTACAACAAAGCGGGGAGAGCCAGGGGCTATTAAGGTTAGTTACAACAACCAGTTTTCTATGTCTGAAGTATTGAAAAGATATGAAACCATGAATGCTGCCACTTTTGCAGAAGTAGCCAATGAGAGGAGTGATGCCACAGGCTTGCTGCCTATTTTTACAGCTGATCAAATTACCGGCTTCAGACAAAAAGGGGGAACTGATTGGCAAGAAGAGGTATTCCGTAGATCCTTTGGTCAGGAACACCAGATCAGTGTATCGGGTGGCAGTGAAAGGACCACGTTTATGGTCTCTGGAAATATCCTAGACCAGGATGGGATTATCAATAATTCAGGATTTAAAAGGCAGATTATAAGGGCAAATATTTTCACCAAAGCCACTGAAAAGCTATCATTTCGCGTCAATATGTTTGGCTCCAGAGGAGAAAATACCAATACATCAACTATTGGGTTTGGCACAGGCAGTCCTTTGGTTCAGGCTTTGGCCTGGGCACCTACCACCCCAATTTTCAATGGTATGGGCGAATATACCATGAATGATCCTGTCGGATCAGTAAAGGAAAACCCCGTAGCCCTTATGTATGACAGGGAGTTATTGGAAGAAAGGACCACCGGGAATATTTTGGGAGGCTTAAATTATAAGATTGTAGATGGCTTGTCCCTTGATGTACAATACGCTGTTAACTATTTTAACCAACAGAACAAGTATTTTTACGGCACCTTCGTGACCAATAGAAATCCCAGGGCAGTGCGAGGTTCAAGTGAACAAATAACGCTTCAAAGTACCACTGCGCTATCGTATAAAAAACTATTTGCAAGTGATCATTTATTGGATGTTGTAGGCGTTTTTGAAACCCAGGAGTTTACCAACAACAGTTTTTCCGCTACTGCAAACCAATTGAAGGATCCTTCCTTAAGCTTTTATAATATCGGTCTGGCCGGTTCATTTAACGTGAACTCTGCTTTTCAGAAATGGACACTGATGTCTTTTTTAGGAAGGGCGAATTATTCATTTCAGGATAAATACCTTCTTACGGTAGCCTTAAGAAGAGATGGTTCATCAAAATTTCGTGAGGACAACCGGTGGAGTATGTTCCCATCCGTAGCTGCCGGATGGAATGTAGCGGATGAATCATTTATGCAAAATCAAAGTACGCTGAGTCTTTTTAAAATTAGGGGTAGTTGGGGAATCACAGGTAGCCAGGCTATCAATCCCTATGCAACCCAATCTACTTACCGTACAGATCCATTGGTCTCCTTTAATGGTTCTGGCGTAGTCAGTGGCATCATGCTGGGTAATCCAGGCAATGCCAATCTCCGATGGGAAACTACAGAACAAAGTAATTTTGGTGTAGAAATGGAGTTTTTGGAAGGGGCTTTTTACTTTGAGGGGGATATTTTTATGAAAAGCACACGGGATTTGTTGATTAATCAGCAGCTACCCGGCTATGTGGGTTCAGGTTTTATCACCCGGAATTTAGGCAAAGTTGATAACAAGGGTTGGGAATTGGCCCTTTCTGCCAATATTTTCAAGAGCAGAAGTATTAATTGGACCAGCTCCTTTAATATTTCGGATGTCAGAAATGAAGTGGTGAGTTTAGGCGGGGTTGCTGACCGGATTTTTACCAATACCAATGTAGGCGCAGGAATGTCTACCCAGTCTGAATATGTAGTGATGCCGGGCAATCCTCTCGGCTCCTATTGGGGGTTGAATTACCTAGGAACCTGGAAACCCGGGGAAGAGAGTCAGGCCCAGGCTTTTGGGGCTTCGCCTGGTGATTCGAGATATGAAGACCTGAATAATGATGGTGCCGTCACTTCAATTGATTTTCAGGTTATTGGAGCGGGAATTCCCACCACCACCCTGGGTTGGAACAATACATTCCAATATAAATCACTTACCCTAAATGTCTTTTTTCAAGGTGTTTTTGGTTTTGATAAACTGCATTATACTAGGGCTGCGGCCATTTCCGGTAGTGCTGATGCCAGGCAACCGGTGTTGAAGGACATACAAAACAGGTATATTCCTGGTGTCAATGAAACTTCAGATATACCGGCATTCAGTCTGACAAATTTGAATTTCACCCAGTCCACCAGATTTTTAGAAAGCGGGGATTTTGTAAGGTTAAAGAATATTAGTTTAAGCTATGATGTACCTCCAGTATGGTTGAAAAACGCCGCTAAATTAAGTGTATTCGTCAGTGGAATCAACCTACTTACTTTTACCAATTACTCGGGGATAGATCCGGAATCAAGTTCGGTAAATGGCGCGGATACTGCTTTGGGTGTTGACTATGGTGCTTATCCCAATGCCAGAATATTGACCACAGGTATCAATTTAACCTTTTAAAATTACTGTTATGAAAATTATTCAATCAAATATTATAAAAATGATTATCGCTATTACTTTTGTTTTTAGCACTGGTTGTAGCGGTTTTCTTGAGGAAGATTTACAGGGTCAATTGGTGGGTGTCGGAGCTCTGAATTCGGTGGAAGGTTTGGATGCTGCGCTCACTGGAGCATACAAGGGCCTGGGCTGGACTTGGAGTATGGGTTTCTTTCACGCTACCCCTATGGGGGCTACCATGGGAGGTGATGACATTACTACCCATCCTGCAAGTAATAAACAGGAGTTCAGAGAATTTGATCAGTTTGCTGTTTCTCCGGGAAATTCCAGGACGAGTCAAATGTATACAGGTTGTTATAAAGCCATTCAAGGGGCAAATAACATCATTGAAAATTATGAAAACACAGAGGGGGCAGAAGAAGTGATCAGTGAAATAGTTGGAGAAGCTTATTTTTTAAGGGCCTTTTCTTATTATTGGTTGGTCAGGTTATATGGAAGTATACCCTTGATCACTACTCCCAATTTCTCGGAGGAATTGTTGTCTATTTCCAAAACTGCACCTGAGGAGGTTTATGATTTGATCATCAGTGACTTTGAACAGGCAGAACTCAGGCTTCCAAACACCAAAAAAGACCCGGGAAGGCCCAATAAGGGGTCTGCTTCAGCATTCCTTGCTGATGTTTACCTCACCATGGGCGGTTGGCCCATCAACGATCCTTCCAAGTACAAATTAGCAGCTGATAAAGCAAAGGAAGTGATGGATAACCGGACTTTGTATGGCTTTGATTTGGCAACCTCTTATGAAGTCCTCTGGGCAAATGATGACGCCAATTTAAACCTGCCTGAAGAGGTATTCGCACTATATGCCTATGATGGAGTAGGGCAAACCATGAATGCCCATTATGGCTTTGCCTCGATGCCTGGAGAACAATCTGGATGGGAAGATTTCTTTGCAGAGATCAATTTTTTCAATGATTTCCCAGCGGGACCCAGGAAAGACATGACCTTCAGAACCGACTTTGAATTGGCAGATGGCAGAACCCTAAATTGGACAGAATTACAGACCAGGCATCCCTACTACAATAAATACTACCAGGCTGGGGATAAGAAACGTTGGTTTTCCTCCCTTCCTTTAGTGATGATGCGTTATGCCCATGTGGTCCTTATTTATGCGGAAGCAAGTGCAAGAGAGGCCGGGAGTGTAACTTCTGGTGCTTACAATGCTGTAAATCTGATTAGAACTAGGGCAGGTTTACAGGCATTAAATAATCTTTCAGTGGATGCCTTCCTTGATGCGGTAATCGATGAAAGGGCTTGGGAATTTGCGGCGGAACGAACCCGCTGGTTTGATCTGGTAAGGTTGGAAATGGTAGAAGAGGCCAATGCCAATAAAAATGAAAGGGATTTAAATCCCATAGGTACTATTTCAAAAGATGATTACACCTTTCCATTGCCCATCACTGAAACTCTTAACAACCCTAATTTAGAATAGAATTAAAGTACTATTTATGTCTGGCCGTGTAAATTCCCCGTATCAAATATAATAGGGAGGTTTTACACGGCTTTTGTTCTTGGTACTAGAAGCTTCCAGGGTGCTTGCAGAAAAATTGGTTGTTGAATATGAAGATGAGAAAGCAGCAATAGATGAAGCCTTCATTAGAATTCTAGGTAGGCTTCCCAAAGAAGACGAAGAAAAGGTGTTGGAAGAATTTTATGCTGAGGAGTTATCAAGATTCCAGAAAGAACCTGATATTGCCGCAAATACTTTATCGGTAGGTGAGAATCTCCATCCGCCGAAAAGGAAGCGATAAGAACGGCAGCCTTAATGCAAGTCATCGTAGCCCTTTATAATTTGGAGGAGACAGTCACCAAAACATAATTATTTCCATTACACTTTATTCTTGGACCACTTGTCTTGGTTGGATTTATTAAGTTCAACAAGGCGTCTTTATGACAATTTTTTTAATCTTCTAGGAAAGTAGTTCTATCACATAATAGATATTTATTTCCTGTTTAGGGGTTAATTAACTACTTTATTCGGAGTTTTGGTATACATATTTTTTTCATTATTTTTTTTAGTAAATAGTATAAATATATTTCTAAAAAGATAGTATTTTATAATAATTCGAATTTAAACATACCTTTCATACCTGAAAAATTCCATCAATACAAATTGATATTTTATATTGAAAAAATTTATTTACTTTAATTAATTCATTGATAGTAATAAGATTGTGATTGATTATTTATTTTTAAAGTTTTTCATCTATTTCGAAATAAAAATAGGAGGATTTTTTATAAATCCTTACCTAAAATTAATTACCTATGAAGCAAAACTCCGGTAGGTAAAAATGATTTTGCTTTTCAACTAAATTTTCACCGTCCGAAAATAGATTAGAATTCAATCAATAAACCCAAAAATCATGAAGAATAGAATAGCATATCTATTGAGAAAAGTATACAAGCAACTGCTTTATGCATGTTTTCTTCAATATTTGTTAATACCTAACCTTCTGGCTAATAATTCCCGGAATGTTATAGAATTAAATCATCTCATTACAATTGAAACAAATTGGACAACCGCATTTATGATCCTTATTGACGGCACAGTTGTGGATACCAATGGAGAACCTATTCCAGGGGCAACCGTGGTCGTTGAAGGTACCACATCTGGAACGGTTTCTGACTTGTACGGAAATTTTAATTTAGAAGTAGCGGAGGGAGCTGTTTTAGTAATTTCTTTTATTGGGTACCAACCCCAAAGGATACCAATAGGTAACAAAGGGAATTTAGATATTATTTTAAGGGAGGAATTATCCGCACTTAATGAGGTTGTTGTGGTCGGTTATGGTACCCAAGAGAAGAAGGATTTAACTGGCGCGGTTAGTTCGATATCTTCGAAGGATTTCGCAAATATGCCTGTCCAGGGTGTAGATAAGGCCTTGGCTGGAAGAATTCCAGGATTAGATATAGTTTCTTCAGGTACTACGCCCGGATCTACTAGTCAAATAAGGTTGCGTGGAAATCGTTCATTTACAGCATCCAATGAACCTCTGATTATCTTAAATGGTGTTCCATTTTATGGATCGATAAACGACATTAATCCTTATGATATTGAATCAATTGATGTCTTAAAAGATGCCGCATCAACTGCCATTTATGGTTCCCGTGGTGCCAATGGAGTTATCATCATTACTTCAAAAAGTGGCCAGTTAGGCCCTCCAAAATTCATCCTTGAAAGTTATGCTGGCCCTAAGATGGCATATGGGAAGTTGCCCTATCAAAACGGAGAACAATATGCCGAAAGAGGACGGGAAGCATTACGCCAAGCAGGAAACTACACGGACCCCAACACCAATTCCACTTTAGATGAAATGTTTTTTGACCCCATAGAATTTGGAAACATACAAGCGGGGAATTCATTTGATTACCCTTCTGCACTGTTACAAAATGGTTTTCAGCAAAAACACCAATTGACTATAATGGGAGGTTCAGAAGGAATAAACTATAACATCGCAGGTAATGTATTTACTGAAGAAGGGTTGTTTCCTGGTCGTCAATTTAATCGATATACCTTAAGTACTAAATTAAATTTCACACTTAGTTCTAAAGTGAATGCAGGAGCTAATATCCTGTTATCTCATAACGAAATGGCAGCCAAAGCTCACGATGGGGTTTTGGAGGCTTCAATACGTACTTCGCCTTTAGGTACACCATATAATGAGGATGGCAGTCCGAGATACCTTCCTACAGGCGATGGCTTCAGTCCTCATCCGCTGGCTGATTATGAATGGGATTCATATCGTTGGGACAACAAGCGTTGGGCTGCATACCTAAATGCCTTTGTCGACATCAAGCTTCTACCTGAATTGAATTACAGAATAAACCTTGGGACTGATGTAAAATTACAAAACCTCAATTCTTCTCTAGGCCAGTTTTCTTATAACCGAAGAGGAGGCCCTCCAGTAGCAGGTAACAGCAGTGCAGTAGCCAACCAAAGCCTTTATGAAAGTATATTGACTTATGATAAAACTTTCCAAGAGCATCACAAAATAACTGCAACGGCTATTCACGGAATTCAAAGGTCACGAGAGGAATTGTTCAACACCAATGTATCCAATATCCCGTATGAAACCTCTCGTTACTACAATATCGGTAGTGCCGAGATTATCAATTCGGTAGGTTCTGATTTGAGGGAATGGAATTTAATTTCCTATGCTGCTCGGCTTTTTTATGGGTACAAAAGTAAATATTTATTAACCCTTTCATTTCGAACTGATGGGGCCTCTCAGTTCTCCGAAGATCATAAATGGGGGTACTTTCCTTCTGCAGCGATGGCGTGGAATATTATGGAAGAAAATTTCATAAACCCATCTGATTGGTTATCCAATTTAAAATTACGGGTTAGTTATGGGGTGACAGGTAATCAGGGAATCGACCCTTACCAAACCCAAGGAGGACTTTCAAGAACTACCTACGCTTGGGATGAGTCCCCTGCTTTTGGATTTCGTTCATCTACATTGGCCAATTCTGATTTGAAATGGGAAAGTACTGAGACCTATAATATTGGGATGGATTTTGAATTGTATGAGGGAAGGGTCAATGTGAATATGGAAGCTTATTACACCAATACCTATGATTTGATTATGTTACGTTTACTTCCTATTTCAACAGGATTCAATCAGGTATTGGAAAATGTGGGTAATACTAGAAACAGGGGGTTTGAGCTGGGGGTCAACACCGTGAATGTAGATCAAAATAAATTCCGATGGAATACAGATGTTTCATTTTTTCTGAATAGGGAAGAAATAGTTGAGCTTTTTAACGGAAAACAGGATGATATTGGAAATCAATGGTTTATTGGTCAGCCAATTCATGTTTATTATGACTTCAAAAAAATCGGTATTTGGCAGTTAACCGAGGAAGCCCAAGCCGCTGAATATGCCAGGGAACCGGGACAAATTAAAGTTCTTGATTTAGATGAAAGCGGAACAGTAAATGATGCCGACCGAATGATTCTTGGAAGCAGGCAGCCAGATTTCGTTGCCAATATTGCCAATAACTTTACCTATAAAAATTGGGACTTGGCATTTACCACTTATGTACGTTGGGGTAATACTATTTATGTTCCTCATTTTAATCCTGCATCCGGTAAGCGGTACAATCATTTGGCGCTGGATTATTGGACTCCCAATAATCCCACCAATGCCCATCCCCGTCCTGATGATGATGTTCAGGGCTCCTTACAGGGTAGCAGTCAGGCCTACAGGGATGGGAGTTATATCCGATTAAGACAGCTATCTATAGGTTATACCTTACCATCTGCCTTGACTGAAAGAATTTCTGTTACCAATTCCAGAATTTATTTATCTGGAGAAAATTTGTGGTATTGGACAAAATCTGAAATGGGTAAGTTTAATATGGAACCAGAGTGGTCCGGAAATGCGGGTTTAATGCCTGCTATTAGAACATTTGTCCTGGGAATAAATGTTTCATTTTAATTTAACAAGAAGCGATGAAAACGATAAAAACATATCACTTGATGAGCCTATTGGCCATGCTTCTTATTGGGGCATGTACAGAAGATTTATTGCAAGAAGAAAATATAAGAACACCTGTAGCGGATCAACATTTTAATACACCAGAAGGCTTTAATGATTTGGTCAGGTCCAGTTATAACTTTCTTAGATCTTATTATGGAAAAGAGGAAGGTCACATGTTGACCACTTTGGGAACTGATATTTGGGGAGCAGGATATGGTAGTGTACAATCCTTTAATAATTATGATGGAGGCATGGCTCCCAGTCATGGATTTTATTGGAACGTATGGTCTGGTTTTTACCAGGGTATTGCCACTTGCAATACGGTTATTTCTCGTTTTTCAAAGGTCGAAGGAATGTCTGAAGATGAGGGCAATATCCGGTTAGGGGAAGCCTATTTTCTCAGGGCGATGTATTACCATATTCTGGTGATGCATTGGGGAGATGTGCCATTAGAATTAGAAGAAATAACGACAGTGAAAACCACGGCAACACGTGCTCCAGAAGAGGAAGTATATGGTCAGATTGTTGAGGATTTATTACTCGCTGAATCTCTGCTTCCAGATGTCCCCTCAGATTACGGAAGAGCTACTAAACCGGCTGCTCAAGCATTATTGGCAAGAGTTTACCTCACCACCAATCAAAATATAAAAGCGACTGATTATGCCAAAAAAGTAATCGAAGATTATAATTTCAGTCTCTTAGATGATTATGCTGAAATTTGGAATATTGAAAACCAAATCAACTCGGAGGTGATTTGGGCGGTTCAGTATACTAGAGATGAACGGTTAAATGAAGGTGGGAACAGAAGCCATTTATATTTTCTAATGGAATATGATTTTGAACCTGGAATCACCCTGGATATAGCGTATGGTCGTTCTTGGGTACGATACTTTCCCAGCAGGTTTTATCTAGATATGTTACAAGAAACAAGATGGAAAGATTCCAGGTATGAAAAAATCTGGAAGGAAGTCTGGTTTGCCAACCATGAAGGAAGTTTACTTTCTGACCAGAATTTGGGAGACACGGCTCTGTTGGTGGTGCCCTATGACATTCCTCAAGAAGTAATTGATGCTAAGGCAGACAAATATACCATATTTGATATCGATAGAATATACGATGGTGAAAACCCCATTGGTAAGAAAAGTAGATGGCCAACACTTTTTGAAAAACATACGGATCCTTTGAGAAGCTCTAATATAAACATTGAAGGTTCTCGTGATTGGTTTGTATTTCGCCTTTCCGAAATGTACTTGATAGCTGCGGAGGCTTTGATGAAAGAAGGAGAAATGGCAGATGGTGTTGATTACATCAATACTGTTCGTAGAAGGGCGGCCAAACTTGGACATGAATCTGATATGGAAATTTCACCAAATGAGTTAACTATTGATTTTATTCTGGATGAACGCGCCTTGGAGTTAGCTGGGGAAATGTTCCGCTGGCCGGATTTGAAACGTACAGGAAAACTCCTTGAAAGAGTCAGATTGTATAACCCTGAAGCTCGACCTCGTATCAAAGAGATGCACTTGGTCAGACCCATTCCTACCAATATGATTGATAGGATAACAAATAAAGATGAATTTTTACAAAACCCAGGATACTAATAAGGTCCGGTGAAACTTATAAATAAGTTGGATAAGTCCTAGCTTCTAATTAGGTTTTATCCTGCTTGTTTTATAATTGGATTTGTTAAATTCTTCCACCTTTTCTTTTTTTTAATATTTTATCTTGAACGCTATGTCTTGAGCAAGTTCTTTTAAGATGTTTATGATTTTATTTAATTAAAAGAAAAATGTAATAATTGCCTCCTTGTGACCAATCCATTTCCACGCTTAACCAGCTTTTAGGCCTGAATATTTTTATTAAAGTCTGTTGAACATTTAATGTAAATTTAGTCGAAATTTATCAAGGTTAATTTCTCGGGTAAAATGATAAACCAATAGAATATTACGGTAATGTAATAACATTTTTTAAAATACCTCCTTCTTAATATGTTCGATGTTTATTACTTTTCCTTTGATTTTTATAGGGATTCATTAGTATTGAATAGGCTAGGTGCATATATTTAGGACAATTAATTAAAATACCATTTGTTTTTTAAGTCTTCGATTGTATTTGTTGATATGATTATTGGATTTCCCAATATTAGAAGTGTTTAAAAGACAGGGAGTTATTTTAAACAAACAATTAACAAAAATCCAAGATCTATGAAAAAACTATTACTTATGGCAGGTAATTGCCTGTCAAAAAGCAAAAGGTTTCACCTTTTAATGCTTTTGTTTATTTCGAGCCTGATGATGACCCAATCGGGTCTGTCAGCTGGTTTTAGCCCAGAGTGGCGAATG
>Ga0222675_1000253_pt1 | contig 24868 bp, 17 predicted proteins | sample AntAcemetagen868_FD_179818 | JGI IMG/M metagenome (GOLD analysis project Ga0222675, IMG submission 179818) | Saline water microbial communities from Ace Lake, Antarctica - #868 | ecosystem: Environmental > Aquatic > Non-marine Saline and Alkaline > Saline | place: Antarctica: Ace Lake...
CGCAAAATCCTGCACCGAAAAGAGCACGCAAGGTCTTAGACGAACTAAACATAGAATATACCTATCTTGAATACGGTAGCTATTTTAAACAATGGCGGCGACGCAACGCACTTAAGATGTGGACCGGCTGGCCTACTTTCCCGATTATATTTGTAAAAGGTATGCTGATTGGTGGATCTAGCGACCTAAGAGCCTTGATTGAGAGCGGCGAACTTCAGACTATGCTGGCGCCATCAAATGATTGATTTCTCCTAACCGACAAATCACTCTATTAAGCCAGCGTCGTATTGATCTAGCTTGTTGATTCTTATCACGGCCTGAATCTCATGAACATAGGCTTCTCTAAGCTCCGAATATTCAATCAAATTTTCGGCCAAAAGATGGCCGCTGACGAGATTGCCTTGACTAAGTAAACTTGATCGGTGCTCGCGCAAGTCGCTATAAGCCCTGTGAGTGTTTATATTGCGAAGGTAAGACCTAACAGCATCACTGACGCTGTCAAATTCGGCTACCTCATGCTTGGACCCTGGGTTTCGTCTCAGCGGAACCAGACCACAACCCTCTTGATAGCACCATTGACCAAATAAATTGTTTGCCTGAACAGCGAAGCGTGAGGTGCCCCAAGCAGATTCCATGGCAGCCTGAGCCAGCGCCAAAGAAGCGGGCACCTCATCGACTCTCAGCAATAGTTTATTAATTACAGTCTTGTTAGGCTGATCAATATCAACTTCGTAATATCCAGCCAACTCTTCAATAAAATTCTGGTCAGTATTGTTTAGGGGTTCAATAGTTGTCCCTGCCAAATCTAGAAGCTTGGCTCGCTCTATTCTTATTAGCTGATTCTGATCTTCAACCAGAGGAAAGATATAGTTAAAGAAAGCAGTTTTTTTCTGCTTAACGTCTGTGTAAATGCTGAAATCTGGTAATGGATTAGAATTACCCCAATCAGCACAGGCACCAATGCCTAGGGCTAAAAAAAACAAAAAAACCATTAAAATCGAGGTTCTCGAGGTGGTATTAATCATAGATAGTCACCATCGCCCAACCAGCGTTGGGACAGTCTCAAAGAGGTTTTTAAAGAAATTAGACTTTCTGCCAGTGAGTATTTAGAACGCTGCAAGTTATATCAGCAGCAGCACATCGATACCGAGTAAGACAAACATCCCTCGCATCATCAGCTTTGAACGCTTATCAAGCTTGGCATATTTCTCTGACAGCTTATCTAACTCTTCTTTGGCCAGGTCACCGCCCTGCTTAGCCTTGGAAAGACCGTTAGAGAGCAAAACCGCAGCGGAAACCCCCGCGGCACCCATGCCAAACCTTTTTAGAAATTTCCGTCGCTGGACAAGGTGTTGAGTCACTTCCATGAATAGCTCCTTTTATAGATAGATCGCCGGATTACTTCCAGACTACAGTAAAACTACAAACATCACCACGTCTGTCACAAGATGTTGCTATTGCTTTGCATCTACTTAATTTCTATCTCGATCACCTTTGACATCACCGCAGGGTTGTGAGGAATATGTGCGTAGTTACCCAGCAAAAGCTGCAATTTGTGCTTCCCCGGACTAAGCTTTATCCAAGTGCTAGTTTGTCCCTTACCAAAATGCCGTATCTGATCTGTCGCTGGAAGAGGCATACTAAGGTTTGGTATTTGATCAAGATTTATTAACAGATGGTGGTGGCCAGAATTAGGAACTGCAATACCCGCAGGTGAAACATCCATACCAATCAGGCCAAATCTAATCTCAACTCCCTCACCGCCAGTTGATTCAAAAATTTGTCCGTCTTTAGGTTCGATAAAATAAACCTCGGCATCTGTAGGTGCGCTAGAAATAGGCATCTGCGCTGCAACGGTCAGCGTAAAAAATACACTCAAGACCATTAAAATTATGGGTAATCGTCTAAGCCCGTTAAACTCGCTCAACATTGGGAAACTCCTTATTACATGCAATTGAATATGTTTATCAGTACAAATATACCTTTGGTCAACCCAAATACAAAGAACAATGGTCATTCTGATAGAATTAAACGCGACAAGGGTACTAAATTACTAAGGCGGTAGGCTCTAAAAATACGCCTTGATATTGAATGCGTTAACCTGACACTTAACTGACTCAAATGACAAAACGACAGGCTTTTTTAACTAGTGACTTAGGTTGCCGAGATGTTTAACCTTAGCTTAGGGATGAAAAATCTTAAATCTAAAAAATACAGGGATAGGTAATGAGAATAAAGACATTTTTACTGACCATATTAATACTTAGTTCAGCTTATGCTGCCGCAGCGGATTTGAAACGCACTAAACCTGAATATGTGGGCATGTCGAGTGAGAGACTGGCCAAAATTAAGCCGCTCATGCAACGTTATGTGGATGAAGGTAAGGTAGCCGGCATTCAAACAATTATCGCCAGAAAAGGAAAAATTGTTCACTTTGAACAAGTTGGAAAACTCGACATAGATACCGGTGCCGCTATTGAAAAAGATTCGCTGTTCCGAATTTATTCAATGACCAAACCCTTAGCGACAACAGCCGCTATGATTCTTTATGAAGAGGGTAAGTTTCTGTTGGATGACCCAGTTGAGAAATATTTGCCTGCGTTCAAGAATAAGAAAGTGCTCGTCGATGGCGCATTGGTCAATGCAACACATCCCTTTACTATTCGGGAATTGATGAGCCACACCGCGGGCCTTACTTACGGCATCTTTGGTGATTCGCCTATCGATCAGCAATATCGTATTGCCATGTTTGGCGAGCAAAATAACTTTAATTTTAGCAGCATAGCGAACAATGATCCTCCAGAGAGTCGACTGGAAACATTGGATGATTTAGTGGCCGCCATTGGGCCTATCCCGCTTCAATATCAGCCGGGAACCCAGTGGGTATATAGCTTATCTGTCGATGTCTTAGGTGCAATCATTGAAACTATTTCTGGCCAATCCTTAGATGTATTCATGACCGAGCGCCTATTTACTCCACTAGGCATGAAAGATACTTTTTTTGAGGTTCCTAAAGAAAAACTCCATCGATTTGGCACCCTTCACACAATAGATGCAGATGGCGAGCTAAAAGTGGTCGATCGTCCCGAAACCAGCGACTTTGTAAATAATGTAAGTTTTTTATCTGCAGGAGGTGGCCTAGTAAGTAGCGCGATGGACTATATTCGCTACTCCCAGATGATGGTTAACGGTGGGGAACTTAATGGCGTCAGGATACTGAGTCCCACAACGATTGATCTGATGACTCGCAATCAACTCAGCTACGATATGCAATTAAAATATGATCCAAGACCTGGAATAGCCGGAACCACGGGTTTCGGTTTAGGCTTTGGCGTTAAAACCGAAGCGCCAAAAACCGCCTCTGGGTCTAAAGGGAACTTTCGGTGGGCAGGTATCGGTGGTACCGACTTTTGGTGTGATCCAAAGGAAAATTTAACTGCTATTGTGCTTATGCAGATGATTCCATACCCGCAATCAGTTCGGGCAGAATTCAAGAACCTCACCTATCAAGCCATTACTGAAATGAACTGAGATAGCGAATTGTGTTTAATTACTTTTTAGCTAACTCCTCATTGCGCTTTTCCGCTGCTGCCCAATCTTTGGGCAGCACACGAGCAACAACTAGGAAGCTAATAATTGAAGGAATAAATACACAAAAAGTTAATGACATTGCATAACGCATTGATTCTAAGTCGTTATAATTTTCTTTAAAGACGTCGATCATCCATCCTGCAAAGGTTGGACCTCCGCCTAGTGCAATCATATTTAGAACAAAGAAAAATAGCGCAGTAGACATGGCTCGCATATTAATAGGAGCCAGGGTTTGAGCAATTGCAAAACTTGGTCCTAGATATATCCCTACGAAAAGTAAAAATAATGTAGAAAGGAAAAGGTTAACTTCTATTGATGATACCCAAAAACTGACAATCCCTATTGGCAAACATAAGCCAATGGCAATTGCTGGCACCCAGCCGTATGCACGAATGTCTTTGCTGCCCCATTTGTCAGCCAGTCTTGCACCAAAAAAGGCCCCCCCAGCATAAGCTGTCCCATTAATAATGCCCAAAAGAATTATAAGGTGTTGGAAATCGAAACTAGGATCTAAAGCTATTAAATATTTAGTATGGAAAGTTGAAAGAGCATAAGATGCAAAAGAGCCAAAGGCTATCCCTAAACACATGGCCCACCAGGCTGGTATTTTAAGTAAGGTTTTTAATGATTCCATGAATGGCGGTTTCACAATTTCTGCTTGCTGACCAAATTCCATAGCTCCACGAACAGGTTCACGAAGTACCAACTTAACTACGACCGCCAGCCCTACTCCAGTGACGCCAAGGAAGATAAATATTTTTCTCCAGTCAACAACTGTAGTTTCTCCTTGAGATGGCCCTATAATCCATGCTGTTATAAAGTAAGCTGCCATAATTCCAAAGGGAATCCCCATTGAATAGACGCCTAATGCGCCTGCTCGCTCTTCTTTAGGATACATATCAGAAATAATAGAATGTGATGGCGGACTTCCACCAGCTTCACCAATTCCTACTCCCATTCGAGCAAGACCTATTTGCATAAAATTTCCTGCAAACCCAGTCAAAGCGGTAAAACCACTCCAGGTAGCAAGCGCGATAGATATTATATTTACCCTACTATAACGATCAGCCATCCAAGCAATAGGAATGGCAACGAGAGTATAAAAGACAGCGAATAAGAGTCCGCTCAATAAACCCAATTGTGTATTTGTGAGTCCAAGGTCTTCTTGAATAAAGGGCGCCAAAATACCTACAATTTGACGGTCAACAAAATTAAAGCCATAGACCACAGTTAGCAGTATTAAGACGAAAGTACGATAGTTTTTATTCGGTGCTGGCTGACCATCCATTGACATTTATCCGTTCTAGTTTTGATCGCGTTTACTGTACAGACGCATTGTAGTTTGGAAGCCAGTATACCTAAGAAAGAAGCTATTAATTATCTTATCGGCAAATAACCTTCCGTGATTAGTTCAGATCTGATAGGTTAAAATTAATGCGAAGTAGTAGGAGTAACAATGCGGGCAGTCGACTTTGGCACGAGCCGACTGCCTGACAATATTATCTAACAACAGTACCCAGTTCAGGCTGAATTAATCTGCCAGACACAGCTGATAGAGGATGAGGTATACCCGGTGATTTAGCGGTGAAACCGAAAGCTTCGGACGATGGGCAGGCGCCTGTTTCGATAAAGCCAAGTGCCGCTGCGAGTCTACCTTCGTTCGCATCCCCTAAGGCATGGGATAGATCATCGGCCACTTCACAGCCAGTAATTTCCGCACCTGAAAGATCCGCGCTGGCAACCGGGAAGAACCCATCACTATAGTCACCAAAGCCTTTCTCGTTAGAACCTTTAAACTGGATAGTGCTGAAGGTGGTGCCGCAATTATCTAGAGCGTACCAACCATAGGGTTTTCCGCGTGTCGCTTCCCCTATGAGAATAACTTCTACATCCACACCACGCAGGCCGTTAATAAAAGCCTCACTGGCTGATGCGGTGCTGCCACTAGACAGCACAAAGACACGACTAAGACCCAGTGCTGGCAATGCTGTGCCTGCAGGTGTGGGGTTGTTAGGTGCATCAAATCCCGCCGCTGTCGACTCAAACCTTGAGGGGTCTATGATGTTATTGTTAATAGGGTCTCGTTCGGTATATTTGTCGTTAAACGTCAGCTCATCAAAAACCCTTCCCTCAGACATAACGCCCGCGACCATGTAGCCCAGCTCTGCAGCAATAGTAAGATAGCCACCACCGTTATAGCGCAAATCTACAACAAGCTCGTTAATATTACTCGCCTTGAGTTGACTAATCGCATTAATAAGCTGAGTCTCAGCGGGTTTGATGTGAGAGTTGAACGTAAAGTAACCGACTTTTGTTCCAGCGACATCAAATGTAGTTATATTTTTAACCGGCACTGAAGTTGTCTCTGCACTGACCATTGTAAAAGTACGGTCTTCTGTCGCGTTTAAATCTCTCACCACAAAGGTGTGGGTCTCACCAAGTGCCACAGGAAATAGACCGGCATTAAGAGCATCGACATTGTCACTGTCTTCGATCGTCTCTCCATCTATTGAGATGATTTCTGCTCCACGTGACAGATTAGCTTCTGAGGCAGGAGAATTTGGCTCGTTATAGCCAACAATTATTTTTCTCGGCGGGCTACTGGCAATAATAAAAAAGCGAACCCCATAGCCAGCAGACACGCCTGAGTAATATTGGTTGTATTCTTCAGTATTCTGGCTGTAATGAAACTGATCTTTTGAGTTGCCCGAGGGCGATAACCCATCGGTGATCATCAGGTTAAAATAGTCCTCAGTATTATTGACAGTACCAGGGTCAACATCAGGCAGCTCAGAATACCAAAGGTAAGTATCGTTACTATAAGACCGGATCCAAAAATTTTCGTCGGTCACAGAACCTGCAGAATCACTGTAGCCACCGGTAGTTCTGGGGTTAGCGCAGACATTACGTACAGTGTTTAGACGCCAATCATCGTATTGCCCGGCCACCCAACCAGAACCCGGATCAACAATGACTGGGGGCACGCTGGAATTTCCGCCTCCACCACCGCCACAGGCAGTAAGAATAATTGTCACAATAAGGATAGTAGCTTTTTTAATATTTAGGTCTAGAAGCCCTTTTTTCATTCGCTTTGACATCACTGTCCCCGATTAGTCAATGTTCGATAATTAAGACTATAACTCAATTAACACTCAATAATCAGTGGTGCAGTAGGTATATTTTATGCAAAGCCATATAGGTTAGCAGACCCTACCTTTGCGCTACTGCTCCAGCTCCATCTCGCCGGGTGTCAGAGGCACCCATAGTTGAACCCTTAGGCCCCCTATGGACAGTTTGAGTAGAGCCTAGAATCCGTGGTTTATCGTCTAAGTTGTGGCCCATTTCCTTTAGCAAGTTTAAAGTGTCCGGTGAGATACCTGGCTCATACTCAATTCGGTCGGGCAGCCATTGATGATGAATTCTTGGAGCAGCGGTGGCATCCGCAATGCCCATGTCAAATTCTAAAATGTTCAATAACACCTGTAGGACAGCAGTAATAATAGTGCTACCGCCGGGGCTGCCAGTAGCTAATATCGGTGCGCCTTGCTGATCAAATACGATAGTTGGTGTCATTGCTGAAAGCGGTCGTTTGCCCGGCTGTATCTCATTAGCAACCCCACCAATCAATCCATAACCATTGGGTGATCCTGGCTTAGCTGAAAAATCATCCATTTCATTATTAAGTAAGAAACCAGCTCCCGAAACACTGATACCGCTTCCAAAAGAGAAATTTAATGTTGTCGTAGTACTAACCACATTGCCCCACTGGTCCCAGGTTGAAATATGGGTCGTTTCGATACTCTCTGCACCCGCCTTTTTGATCCCTTTCACTAAGGTTTTGGGATCTATAGGTAGTCCAGGTAATACATTATCTGAGGAGCTAGCCTGTTCAAGATCAATCTGTCGATGTAACTTTTTCGCGTATCTTTTATCAATAATCTGTTTAACAGGGACCGAGTAAAAATCTGGGTCACCTAGATAGGCGCTCCTATCTGCATAAGCTCGACGCATTGATTCAACTAACCGGTGAATATAGGCAGCACTATTATGACCAAGAGATTGGAGGTCCCATCTCTCGAGTATATTTAACATCTGTAAAAGATGAATTCCCCCAGAGGAAGGTGGCGGCATCGAGCAAATTTCATTCTTTTTAAAATCAACACACACGGGAGCTCGCTCTACAACACGATAATTTTTAAGATCGTCAAAACTAATGAGTCCACCCGAACGCTCCATTTCATCAATAATTAGCTGCGCGGTTTTACCTTGATAGAATCCGGGGCGCCCATTAGCGACAATCCTGCGCATAGTGTCAGCTAGATCAGACTGCACCAATGTATCACCTGGTTCATAGAAGGCGCCGTCCTCTCTAAAAAAATATCGACTAGTGGCAGGATTTTCCCTCAATCGTGTAGCGCGAGATTTTAACGAGTAAGATAAATCAACACTTACACTAATACCTTCAGAGGCCAGATGAATTGCAGGCTGAATGACCTGTTTTAAGGGTAATCGCCCGTACTTTTCATGCGCATACAAGAGTCCTGCAACAGTGCCGGGGACACCAGAGGACTTAATACTGTCTCTTGCTAATTGATTATCAACCTCTCCATTTGGCTTCAAAAACATATCTCTGGATGCCGAGGCTGGGGCCATCTCGCGATAATCAAGTGCAATCGTTTTCTTCTCTTCGGCTAGGTGAACTAGCATAAACCCACCCCCGGCAAGATTACCTGCCCTAGGAAGTGTCACTGCAAGGGCGAATCCAGTCGCGACCGCGGCATCTATAGCGTTGCCTCCTTGACTAAGGATGTCAGCCCCCACTCGACTGGCGACGATCTCTTGAGACACGACCATACCCAAGCTGCCATACACCGGATGGGAACGAGACAGTGAGTCTATAATGGCACTTTCCACCGCCAACACTGTCGACTGCACGCCAAATAAAGCCAGTATCAAACCCCACTGAACGAGAGGTCGGAGGGTTCTATGAGATTTAATTATCACTGTAATGCTCCATTTATGTTTTGTACGCTTAAAGTAGCCTTTAGCTTTCTTTAGAATCGTTATTTTGTTATTCAATATCATCACTAGTGGTTAGCGTCCATTGAACAGACTTGCTGAGCACTGGACGTGCCTTCCCAGTCAGGATCAGCCTCGCCCAACAAACTATCGTTGTCACCCGCAATGACATTAACGCGACCAAATGATGCTGCCGAAGCGACCTCAACCACCTCAAATCCCGCGGAGCGCCAGTAGCTTAAGTCTTCAACTGTCCACCCAGGACTGCTGGTTTCAGCATCAAAGGCCATCAATCGAACTACACGCTTATTGTTGTCATCGATCGTTGCTGAAGGATGCACCCGCGGAGCAGATAATGAATCAGATAATGTCTTTTCCTGATCAATATATCGCGAGATAACCTGCACAATGGCTGAGGGAATTTTAATTCCTCCAGCAGCACCTAGAGCCAAGACAACCCTGTTGTCTTTAGTAACTATAACTGGAGCAATTGCTGTCCTTGGACGTTCTCCAGAATTTTGTGGGCCAGTCCTAAGATAACCCCCCATAGTGGCAGCATAGGCAAATCCTAATTTAGGGGTAGCCACCTTCGCTCCAAAAATCGGACCTACTGTCTGAGTCATGGATACCGTCAACCCACTACAATCTTTTGTGACAAGATGAGAGGTGTGTGCACCTGCAGAACCTATCCAATCGGTGAGCCCTGATTTAGCTGCGGTTTTTACCGGCGTTTCAATTGCCTGTGCTGGAGCCGGTAGATAAATCCTTTTAGACTGCTTTATGGCCCAGCGCTTATCGACTAACTCGGCTAAATCTTTTTCGTAATAATTATCGGTCATTGATTCAATGCTTAAACCTAGCACCTGACTCACCAGTAGAGCCCAGCGTTGCTCTTCCAGACTCGACAGATCATAAAGACCAAGCAGTATTAACGCTTTAGCGACTAAGCCACCACCACCTGGGGCGGCTAAGGTGTGCACAACATGGTCACGATAAGGGATACTGATATAACGCCCCGGTAGGACTCGATAATCTTCAAGGTCTTGCAAGGTGACATAGCCACCATTAGAGGCCATATCTTCACTAATTAATCGCGCAATTTCACCGCTATAAAATGTATCGGAACCCTCTTGGGCGATTTGCCTTAGGGTCATGGCTAATGCTGGCTGTTTTAGTATTTGACCCGCTTTTAGAGTAGCGCCCTCACCCAGCAGAAACGACTTAGTCATGCCAACGTCTAACTTGATTCGTTGTGTCGCTGATTCTTGTCGCACAGCTTCGCCAGGCAATACTGCGAAGCCATCTTCAGCGAGTCTTATAGCTGGTTTCACGAGACCTGCAAAAGGTAACCTGCCATGTTTTTTGTGCATCGCTCCGAGCATGGCAACCAGACCTGGGGTTGCCACCGTAGAATAGCCAAAGGCAGGCATGTTATCGGACTTAACAAAGCTTTTCGGTATTTCAGTCATACCGTTATACCCGTAAAAATCTCCCTCTTCACTGCGCACTATGGCCAATGCGCGACCTCCTAAGCCACTCATTGTAGGCTCAACCACAGACAGTACAAAGGACGCTGCAATAGCGGCATCAACACTGTTGCCGCCCAGCCGATAAATTTCATCGGCGGCTTGAGTGGCTAGTGGATGTGCAGTCGATGCCACCCCTGCGCTTTCTAAATTTATTTTCTCCGACGTCGGTGCCTCAATAGAAGCTAACAGTGTCAGTAAAAATACTGATAAATGAAACATTTTTAAATATCCGTAACAAAAATTAAGCGCCTAAAAAAGGGAGCTTAGAGCTCCCTTTTTTAGGCTCATATTAACTACATATCAACTTTTACACTTAGATAATAATTTCTGCCATAGTCTTGGTGGGCATCAGCAAAGAAACCAAAGAATCTATCCGCTGTAGGCGCTCGAGTATCCTCTAGGTTTTTCACCGCAAACTTAACTCGGGCAGAAGTGCCGGCCATTTTAAATGTGTAATAAAGAGACGCGTCCATAGTGGTCATGGAAGGAATGACATATTCTGTTCCATCGCTCAAGGTTAGGCCACTTTGAATAAAGTCGCCTTTTTTCAACGCCGTGATTGAACCACCCCAAGCACCTTTTTTCCAGAGCAACTTAACCGAATGCTTCTCATCATAATTACCATCGATACCTAGTAAATCACCAAATCCGACGAGGTTAACGTAGCCAGGAATCGCACCAGATGCTTGGGCAGATTGAATAGTGCTAAAGTTTCCGGTGGGAACCTGGCTAAAGGTGTCTGTAAACGTTGCGTTGTAACGCAAACCAAATTCACCCATTCTTGAATCAAAGTCATATCGAACCCCCAGATCTTGACCTTTCAAGGTGCGCTTAGCCATATTCATATACTCATCGAGAATCTGATAGGCTTCACCAACTGGGCAGATACCCTTAGCCGCGAAGAGGGCTAAGTCACCTGCACCCACTTCTGAGATATCTTCTCTCACTGTTGCTGGGTTACCTACAAATGAATCACAGTTGTTAGCCCCATTTGCAATCAACTGAGCCAAATCTAGAATGGTATTGTTGCTTCTACCAAAGAGGCCAATGGTTTTATCTTTTTCAATCTTCCACACATCGTAGGTAATAGTTAGCCCTTCAAGCTGGGTTGGTTGAATAACGAAACCAATAGAAGAGTTGGTGGACTCTTCTGACTCTAGGTTTTCCGCGCCCTCAGCATAGCGCTGCATAGTCCAGTCGTAATCGCGGATGTCTTTATCACCATCAGCTATATACTGGTATACTGCATCAACTGTAGTACCTGTTCTTGCCACCTGAGCCTGATTCACCTGCACTAAATTAGGTGCTCTAAAGGCAGTCTGCATTGAACCCCGCACAAGCAACCAATCAGTCGCATCCCAACCCACAGCAAACTTACCAACAGTGGTGCTTCCAGCATCTGAAATATCCTCATAACGCACCGCCAATTGTGCATGGATTGTCTCGGTTACTGGTATCTGAAATTCTGCAAAGACAGAGGTTGTATCCTTACTCCCCCGTGAATCCGTGGTTGGACTAGAACCCAACACGTCAGACACAAACGGAAACTCTGATCCGTTAGCCGCACTGTACTTTATTGTTCCGTCTAATCTTGGATCTCTATCATCAGAGTACTTCTCTTCGCGATATTCAAACCCTACCAGCATACCAACAGGACCTGCTGGCAGCAAAAATACGTCATTGTTGCTGGCCTTGATATCAAAAGAGGTTAGCTCACTTTTATCATTTCGGTAGACATCGACCAATGCACGTTCAATATTATCTGAGTTAATCGAGAAAATATTAAATGCCGCTGCTGTCGAGTCAGCTAAGGCTTCAGTCAGCAAGTTATTAGAGATACGGTTCTCTGTGAGGTCATCAGTCGTTGCTTTAGAGTAGAGTACCGCCGTTTCCCAGTCCCAATCACCGCGAGTCCCTCTTAAGCCGGCAAGGAAGCGAGTTGTTTCTTTATCGGCATGAACAATTCGTCCATATTTAGGATTACGCAACCCATCGAGTCTAATCTCCCCTACACCGGCTAAAGGATTGGTACCATCTTGGACTAACTGATTAGTATAGTAATAGTCCGCACCAATATTAATGGGCGCAGAAGAAGAGGTTCCGGCAGGTTCGATTTGTCTAAGTGACGATGAACTATAATAACCAACCTCAGAGAACAACTCTAACTCGTCATTTAACATGTGATTAAAGGTTGCAAAAATGTTTTTCCGCTCAACTGCACTTCTAAAATCACGATATAAGCCTGGATTTAGGTAGTAATTATCAGAGGTCGTATCGGGTACTAAACAGGTGCCATAACCCGTATCGAGCGCACTAGAACCCGCACACTTGGCATCATCGCTAGGTAAGATCTGCATCTCACCGCTAGAATCAGTAAAACTATTGCGGCCAGATTGATCTAATTGAGCATACTGGTAAGAATAGACATTGTTAAATGCTGAGTTAGTCTTCCAGGGCGAGTCATCTGGTAATATCTTACGGTGGTCACCAACGCTCCAACGCTCATCTTCAGTGGCCTTAATACTGTCGCGGTCATAGTAATCAATAAGAACCGTTAGGTGGGAATCGCCGTCATTGAATGCCTTACCAAACTTAGCGCTAAAGGTTAAATCTTCGGCTTCAAAGTGTTCGAAGCCTGTTATCTTGGTAGTAAAGCTAAAGCCCTCATAGTCAGTATCAATGACATTATTGACGACACCAGCCACCGCGTCTGCGCCATAGATTGCAGAGGCGCCATCTTTTAGAACCTCTACCCTTTTCATGCCTGAGGTAGGAATAACGTTCGAGTTTACACTTAGTGTTGGCACGTAATCACCGCCGAGTAATTCTGTTTGGTAGCCGGCAGCATTTACTAGTCGTCGACCATTAAGAAGAACCAGTGTATTACCCACACCCATATTTCTTAAGTTGTACGATCCAATATCGCCGCGCGCTGAGTTAACACCACCAGAAAAGGCCTCAGCCTCAGTGAAGTAGTTAAGTCCCATTTCGGCCATATTTTCCAACAGCTCTTCGCCTGAATCTAATCCAAGAGCGTCAATGTCGTCTGCTGAAATAATGCTTACTGGTAAAGCGGTATTAATTGCTGCTCCTTTGATTTGCGAGCCTACAACCACAACTTCTTCCAGTTGTTTTTCTTCTTGACCCATAGCCAACGCGCTTATTGTTATCGTTCCTAAAACAGCAATGGTCTTGATGGCAACGGACATATAACTTAACTTAGACATACCCTATCTCCCGATGATTTTAATTTCCCCTATACACCCGGCAAAGAATACTTGCTTTGGTCCTCAAGGGTGGGGGAATATTGTTCTAAGTTGTGAACCAATTGTTAACAATATTTCACCGTATCTGTTAAGTTGCTTTCTCCCTTAATCGACTTCTAGCTTTATGCCACGCACAACACAGGCTTAAATGCCGGCTAAGCACCTCCATCAAAACCGCCTATAAACTTAGTAAAGTTATCTAGGAAAAGCGCGTCTAGCCTTTCTTGCTAACCAATACCCCTTGATTTAGACTGAAATCAGATCGACGAGTGAGCAGAGGTCTGTTAAAGACAAGATGGATTATCTAACTAATACGATACATATTTGGTAACCGTGGGGTTTATGGAAGAGACAAAGCAATCTGCAGTACTTATCGTTGAAGATGAGCCAGCTAGTCTTAACTTGCTGGCCAGCTACTTTACGGCAGAAAACTATATAGTTTATAAGGCGGGCTCTAGTGATCAGGCTGAAAAACTATTTTCTGAAAAAGTTATCGACATCATCTTGATGGATATTAAAATCCCAGGGCGAACAGGACTTGAGCTAACGCGCGAGTTTCGCAGTAGATCGGGCGTAGGCATTATTTTAGTCACTCAAAAAGATGACGACATCGATAAAATTGTGGGCCTGGAGTTAGGGGCTGATGACTATGTCACCAAACCCTATAATCCAAGAGAGCTGACAGTCAGAGTTAGAAATCTTCTCGAGCGCGTCAAATATAGATCAAGCGTTGGCAATAATAGTTTTGCAGACGTCAAAACAGTTCAATTTGGTGAGTGGACCCTGCATATAGGTAAGCGTGTTTTACACAATAATGATGGAGACGAAGCCCGTTTGACTGAGGGTGAGTTCCAGTTAATTTCAACGCTCATTCAGCATGCTGGCTATGTGCTTAATCGAGATCAAATCATGAATCATATGAAACGTCGTGATTGGTTTCCTACCGATAGAACAATAGATGTGATGATCGCCCGAATTAGGAAAAAGCTCGGCGATGACCGTACCCATCCAAAATTTATAAATACTGCACATGGCACCGGTTATATTTTCGTTGCAGATGTAGTCTACAAATAGAAATCTTGTAGAAGATGCAAAATTACAAAATTCCACTCAGAAAAAGTCTTTCCTACCGACAAACTAAAGTCGCGGTTATAGCCGCGTTTTTAATTGGAATTATCTTAAGTAGCGGACAGATTTATCTCGATTATTTTTCTCAAAAAGACGAACTTAATGAGCTTATCGATGACGTGTTAATTACCGCCAATCGAGCAGCATTTCACGCAGCCTACAATCTCGATAGTAATGGTGCGGAACAAGTGAGTGAGGGCTTGGTGAGTAATCTGTCTATTGTTTCTGCTGCCATATATGATGACAGTGGAGCTCTTCTTGGATCGGCAGACAACCCCCTCACATCACAAAGCACAGCCTTCAAACGTTGGCTTTTTGGTGAACCCCAAACTATCGAACAGCTGTTACTTGATCCCATTATTTATCCCCAGGCGGTCGGTCAATTACTAGTAGTAGTAGATCCAACATTGGCAGCAGATACATTTATTAGGCGATCAGTTGTCGTTTTCACGTCAGGTATTTTGCGAAACTTTGCCCTCACCATCTGCCTGATATCATTATTTTATTTCACATTCACTCGGTCGATACTTAGGGCTAGCCGACCTATACAGCAGGGTCTCAGCGATCAGCGAATTCCAATGCCAGAGAAACACCAAGACGATGAGATTGGCGTCCTTATTAGGGCTTTTAATGATCACCTTGCGATTATTCGTACCCAGCATCAGCAAATTAAAGAAAGTCATGAAAACCTCGAAAAAACGGTTGAGAATCGCACCAAAGAACTTGATATAGAGCGACAAATTGCCATTAATGCCAGTCAGGCAAAAACGGAATTTTTGGCTATAATGAGCCATGAGATACGAACACCGATGAATGGCATTCTCGGAATGGCTGAACTCTTAAAACACAATCCAAGGCACCGAGATAAGGCTGAGTATGTTGATGCCATCTATGATTCCAGTAAGTCACTTTTGGTGATGATGAGTTCCGCTTTAGATTATGCTAAATATGAACAGGGTATATTTGAACTAGAGTCTATTCCCTTTAATTTGCACGGTCTGATACACGGCGTCATATTTTCAGTCAATACCACAGCTGAGAAAAGGGGTATTAATCTCTATGAGATCATCGCTGATGATGTGCCGGCAAGGGTTTGTGGCGACCCTGAAAAATTGCGACAGGTGTTCCTTAATCTTCTGAACAACGCTTTAAAATTCACTGAAAGAGGCTCTATTACGCTGACGGTTGAACGCTGTGATAGTGATAATAAGGATACTTTTAATCTACGCTTTTCGGTAATCGATACGGGTATAGGTATAGCCCATCAATCGCAGGCACAAATTTTCGACCCCTACAGCCAAGAGGACAGTACTGTTGCACGGCGTTATGGCGGTACCGGCTTAGGTTTGGCTATCTGCAAGGAAATTATTGAAAAACAAGGTGGTATCATTGATTTCAACAGCGAAAAAGGGGTCGGCAGCACCTTCTGGTTCGATCTGACTTTCACCGCTGCCGATCCTAATGAACATGAGCAATCAACAGTCCCAGTGGCAATGCAAACTAAGCGCAAAGCACTAAATATTTTGGCCGTAGATGACGTTGAAATAAACAGAAAATTACTTAAGGGGCAGCTTGAACAGCAGTCTTGGCAAACATTTTTGGCGGGGAATGGTCAAGAAGCACTAGACATTCTCTATAGCGAAAAGATAGATTTAGTTCTTATGGACATACATATGCCTGTAATGGACGGTATAGAAACAACGCGTCGCATAAGGGAGATGCCTGAATATAATGAAATGAAGATTATCGGTAGCTGTGCGATTCTAAGCTCGGAGATGCATGACAGATGCCTAACGGCGGGGATGAATGCGGTAGTCGAAAAGCCCTTAGATATGAATAAACTTTCTACCTCTATCGCACATCTGTTTCCGGACGTTCCGGGAAGTACTCTTCAGCCTCAGAGCGTCAATGACAATGAGTTTATAGCGATGAATATTCTGCAAGATCACAGCACAACACTCGGAGTAGAAAGAGTGCGTTGTCTCTATGAGGAGGCTGAGATTTCAGCTAGGCGGTTGGTAGAACAAATTTGTGTGGCCTCCTTAGATAATCACGCGCTAATAACTGGGGCTGCCCACGCGCTAACTGGGCTCTGTTCCAACTTTGGATTTATAGCGCTAGGAGATACGGCAGGTCGGCTTCAACAAAGAGAGGTTTATAGTAAAAATTATGCCGCGCAGTTGCAGTCCAACATAAAGCAGCTATCAGAATTTTGTGAAGCCACCTTTTCATATCTGCCCCATGTTATCTCCAAACTCTAAATCTATGGGGAGCTGCCACCCAGCCTTAGTATTTATATTAATGATAGTGTTGGCGACGATCAGTAATGCCGAAGAACCTCCTATATTACTGCTGTCTGAAGCCTCTCCCTTTACGCTTAAGGCAGACACCTCTGGCAGCGGAGGAGAAGCTACCGCTTTTGTCAAGCACTTACTGGACGACGCCCAGCAGGACTATCAGTTAAGTTTCGAACCCTGGAAACGCGCCTATCTTAAAGCCCAAACTAATCCCAATGTCCTTATTTACCCCATCGCAAGAGACGCCACTAGGGAAGAACAATTCCACTGGGTAGGCCAACTCATTCCTGTGGCCTATTATCTGTTCCGCCTAACAGCCCGAGATGATATTAGTATCAATGGTTTGGAGGACGCAAAAAAATGGCAGATGGGGGTCGTCAATGAACATATCCACCACCAGTACCTAAAGGATAGAGGCTTCGAAAATTTGCAGCCAGTCAACAGTAATTATCAAAATGTTAAAAAAGCACTACTGGGTCGCATCGCGTTATTTCCGATGAGTGATGGTGGCATGATGCAGCTGTGTAGTCGGGATGATCTAGATTGCTCATCGTTTAAACCAGTGTTAAAACTTGATGGTATTTCCAACGGCTTATATCTGGCGGCTAGCAGCGGCTCGGATCAAGCAATGATCCAACGATTGATGGCTAGTTACCAGAGTTTGGTCAGCAGTGGTCAGCATGAAGAAACACTGAGCCAACGCTTACTGCGTATTGAAGAATTCAATCACCTTTGGCCTAGTGAGTCTATGGCTATCGAGCTAGAGCCACAGTAATTAAAATACTAAGCGAGAGCCCCACGGGCTAATTAAAAAATTCGCTTACAGTTTCTTCGGCTACCTTTTGTAAAAAGTCTCTGTCTTCATCTGCAACGGCATCGAAATAGTTATATTTCAATCCAACCGGAGAGGTTTTAAATATTGAGGCAAAAACAACGTTGGCCGCTAAATATGTACCCAGTAAACTCGGATGACTGCCATCAAAATCTTTATGCAGTACAATATCGGGCCTGTATTGATAGGCTTTTTCAAAAGCAATACCTACGGGTATGACTAGCGCCTTATTATCGTTGCCGGCTTTGATATATAAACTTCTGATATCATCGATCATTCCAGGAGCATATTTTCCATGGGGTTTTACGTAGGCATGGGTCATATAAAGTGCAGCCTTACCGCCACTGGTTTTTATCTTTTCAATCATTGTTTTGGCTTGTTCATTGAATTGTCGTCTCGCCGGCTTTGATAGGGGCTCCATACTGCCCCCTTGGAGAATAACCAGCTCGAATGGTTTTTTTACCCCTATATTTTTGGTCTTTAAAAGATGGTCAAGATTGTGGTGAGCTAGTCGGGAGCCGCCGATCGTCGACGATTTATACTCAGCGAACTGCGCTTGTTTAGGAAATTTTTCCGCTGCCATTCGTTGTACATGGTTATGTAAACTGTCGTTATAGTAGAGATAGCTATTCCCCACAAACAGAATGCGATTTGGCTTTAAACCATCTAAAGACTTTACCTGAGGTCCATCAGATGCTAGTAACTCCGAGGATGTGGTGAGAAAAAAACCCAAAATAAGGATTTGTTGAATGACGTTTTTCATGAAATTACCCCAGCCAGACTCTCAAAATTACCGTCTAATGTAGATGAATGATTGCATGCTTTCCATGAATTTAATAATGAAAACTATAGGCACTCGATTAAAAGCGCAGTACCACTTCCGGCTGCGCCACTGGCGGCAACAATACCTGTTTTTAACTGTCGTCGCTCTAACTCATCTATCAAGGTGCCCATCATGATGCCGCCTGTGGCGCCCATAGGATGCCCTAAGGCAATACAACCACCGTTAACGTTTAACTTATCATGACTAACATCTAGATCACGCTGGCACTTAATGCTAGTTGCTGCAAAGGCTTCATGGAGTTCAAACAGGTCGATGTCTGTGCTGCTAAGGCCTTGGTTGCTCATTAACTTCGAAGTGGCTTTAGCGCAACCTGAAACCACTTCCAGTGGATCATCACATACGGTGGCGACAGCAACGATCCTTGCTCTTGGCTTTTTCCCTAGCTTTTCTGACAGAGACTCATCGCCAATTAAGATAAGAGACGCGGCATCTGCCATGGCAGGAGAATTTCCGGCGGTGTGAATATGTCGGATGCTACCAAGCTGAGGGTGTTCTCGACATTGCAGTGCGTCAGCGCCCTGAGCACCTATGTCGGCAAAGTAGGGCTTTAATGCGGCCAACGCCGCCATGGAGGTTTTTCCTCTAATGCACTCATCATCCCTGACCATGATGTCTTTAATGGGATTAAATACAGGAATAATAGATGTAAACCATCCTTTACTTCTCGCATGAGCAGCGCGTTGCTGGCTCTGAAAGGCAATCTCATCAACCTCTTGACGACTCATATCAAAAAGGGACCCTATGAGGTCAGCGCCGCTACCCATCATTAGCATACGATGACGTAAAGCCTGCTCTGGATCTGCAAACAAAGTTGCCTTATCTGACAGCATAGGAACCCTAGACATCATTTCTATGCCGCCTGCTATGGTGCATTGGGCTTGTCCTGTCATCACCTTCATCGCTGCGATATTAATAGCGTCGATTCCCGACGAACAGTATCGGTTGACTGTTAATCCAGGTACCTGGTCAGGCCATCTCGAAAACAGCAATGAGGCTTTGGCAATATTGCCGCCTTGCTCTCCAACCTGACTCACACAACCAAGAACCACGTCTTCAACCAAATTCCTATCCAGTTGGGTGCGCTTTTCAAGCGCCTCATAAAGCACCTTTAATAGCTCAAAGGGTGTTAGGTCTGTTAATCCACCGTCGGGTTTCGCCCTACCTCTTGGTGTCCGGATAGCATCATAGATAAAAGCCTGTTTCACTCGTTAACTCCGACAATAAAACTCACACAGGTAGTTGTACTCCCACCTAGGTTAAAAGTGGCCATGTTCTTTGCGCCGGCGATTTGGTAATCACCTGCCTGACCTGTTACCTGTTTTGCGCAGTCTAGTAGCATTCGCACACCGGTGGCTCCTACCGGGTGCCCTAATCCAAGAAGTCCTCCACTGGGGTTAATGGGGAAATCTCCGTCTAGATCAATACGACCTTCTTCAATAGCTTTCCAGCTCTCCCCTGGGGCTGTTAACCCAATGTGATCTATAGCCATATACTCGGTAATAGAAAAACAATCATGGGTTTCTAAGCCGTCAAGATCTGTAATGGTTGCGAAGCCTGCGCGACCCAAGGCGTCCGTCATAATTTGATTGACGTGGGGGAATATAAGAGGATTACCGGCGCTTAGCTTTAATTTACTTGCCAAGCTAATCGGCGCAGACCTGTGGCCCCAGCCCTTTATCGTTGGTATGTCATCAAGTTTCAGATTATGTTCAGCGGCATAGGTCTTGGCTGCTTTTTCACTCGCTAGAAAAATGCAGGCGGCACCGTCAGTAATTTGCCCACAATCCATTTTCCGAATTTTTCCCTCAATAACTGGATTGTATTGATCATCGTCGCTATAGCATTGCGCTGGAAAATCCCAGTTTCGTGTTTGAGCGTTCGGATTACGGCGGCCATTATCAAAGTTTATTTTTGAAATAGATTTTAAATAATCACAGTTAATGCCGTGACGGGCATCATACTCATCGATAATTTGGCTAAACATATAGGGCCAAGGATATTCACAGTTTGTCGCCTCTTTACCCTTCCATGTCGCTGCGCCAAGGTATTCAGCACCCGTTTGACCCTTCACGTTACGCATATATTCAAGACCTAAAACACAGGCTAAATTATAATGCCCGCTTTCGATGTCTCGCATCGCACTTAAAATAGCAATCGACCCTGATGCACAAGCAGCCTCATGTCGGCTGGTTGGTATGGCCGACAATTCAGGGTGTGCCTCGGCAAAAAAACCACCTATTAGACCCTGCCCAGTAAATAAATCGCCAACGAAATTACCCACATGACCAACTTCAATCTGCTCGGGGTCAATGCCCGTTGAGTGTAAAGCTTGGTCTAGTGTCTCTCGAAACATATCGTAAATCGTGAGACCTTCTCGCGCCCAATTGCGGGCAAAATCGGTTTGCGTCCCTCCCAGAACATAAATTGGTGTATTCATTACTCAAACTCCTTGTGTCTTTGGCTCACAAGTTCTTCCAATATAAAACGCTGAACCTTGCCCAGAGGATTGCGAGGTAAGCTTTCGAAAAATTCGACTCGCTCTGGCAGCTTAAACTTAGCCAATCCCTGGTCAGTCAGAAAATTAATGACATCCTTTAAATCCATATTATTTGTCTCTGGGGTAAGCACCACACAGGCGCATACTTTTTCACCTAGCAGCTCGTCTTGGTAGGCGCAGACCGCATTTTCGACAGAGAAGGGTAAGCCCTCAAGTAAGACGTCTATTTCTGCCGGCGATATCTTCATACCACCACGATTAATAATGTCTTTGCAGCGACCTGCAATACGATAGAACCATGGAGGATCGCCACAAATCTCAACTAAGTCACCGGTGTGAAAATAGCCATCATGACTAAACAGTTCGCTATTATCAGTACCCAAGTAGCCATCAAAAACCGTTGCGCCAGCAAATAGTAACTCGCCTACCGTTCCAGATTCAGTGATGATCTCTCCGGTCTCTACATCGACCACCTTACTCAGTAAACCATTATTGGCGCGGGAATTGAAATGACCAATACCACAGCCCAATCTTGGGAACATAGTCGCTCTAACGTCACTACTATCTGTGTGCAGAGCAGTGCAAAACAAGCTAATGCCTTCGTTGGACCCATAAAAATTTATAACTTCTAGACCGTATTGCTGGTTAAATATCTCAATCATCCAGGGTGCAAGTGGCGCCGAACCAGAACCAATTGATCGCAAGTGGGAGAAATCAAATTGATTCCACATATCTGGCGATTTAGCGAGTTGATTTAATAATGCGGGCGGCGCAATGGTGAAGGTGATTTTTTCGTTCTGTAACTGGGTCAAATAGAGCGCGGGATCCAAAGGATGGTGCAAAATAATACTGCATCCCACCAATAGAGCTGGAAACAAAAATCCGCCGATTGAGGCCATATTGACCAATGGAAAGATATTTAAAAACCGGTCTCCCGTCCGATATTTTCCGGCCTCACCGCAACATTGAGCGGTTGCAAGCCACATGTTGTGAGACCTTGGCACTCCCTTTGGCGTTCCCGTAGTGCCGGACGTCCAGCAAATAGTCAAAATATCATCTGAATCGGAGGGATGGCTAAGCTGGTAATCAATGAGTTGTTGATCGCTGTCTGGGTTATTTTCTGCGGTAAAACTCAGTTCAGAGCCGAAGACTAATAATTGAACATTACTTTCAGCAATAGTCGCGGCATTTTGCGCTAATTCTAAGGCGCTAAAGTGATCAATAGTGACTATCGCTGCTGGTGAAATAGTTGCGCTAATATGGTGTAATTCATGACTGCCGTATTGCACGGGAACGGGTGATATTATCGCTCCAATTTTACTGATAGCCATGTAACAAATCACAAGCTCAGCAATATTAGGGAGTTGCACCATAACGCTATCTTCGGCGCCAATGCCTCTATTTAGAAACTGACAGGCAACCTGCGTACTCGCTTCATTAAGTTCAGCATAGCTGAGCCGACAAGGCTCATCGCCTGTTAGCTCCTTTCGATTTGGTTGGTCCGCGACTGCTAATAGACCTGGATTTTCTCTTACTTGTAATTCGAGCAATCCATGCAAAGTATCGTCACCCCACCAGCCCCGTTCATGATAATCATGAATCCGTTGTTGCGAAGAAGTCTTCATAAGCAGGCCCTATATTCTTGATCTAACTGCTCTACCACCTGAGCGATTGACTGTAAGCTATCGCTGGAACCCACGCCTTGACCAGCGGCCCATAGGTCTCGCCAACGCTTTACATCACCAGCTGCCTCTAAAAAATTAATCGCTCCAGGCGCGGGCATGTTGTTCACATCATATCCCCCTTTAATTAAGCTGCCCTTCAGCCAATTGGCTTTAACACCAGTGATTGAGTCTGAGGTCACTATGTCAGAACCAGTGGCTTGGATTACCATCGCCTTATAATCGTCCTGAGCAAGGGATTCTTCTGTCGGAATAAATCGGGTGCCCATATAGACATAATCTGCACCAAGAATCTCCGCTGCTCGAATGGCCCTCCCATTACCAATAGCACCTGAAAGAATTATCTCACCATCAAAAAATTTCCTTACCTCATCAATAAACGCGAAGGGAGACAATTGTCCGGTGTGGCCTCCGGCGCCAGCACAAACCAATGCTAGACCGTCTACGCCCGATTGTGCCGCGCGACGAGCATAATCAATAGTGACTACATCCGCATATACCTTGCCACCATACTCACGCGCTGCCTCAACTGCCTCCGCAGGGCTTCCTAGCGCAGTAATTACAATGGGGGCTCGATATTTTATCGCGAGTTTAAGGTCATCGTGTCGGCGAGTATTAGAACGATGCGTGACAAGATTAAAAGCCCAGGGTGTAACCGTCTCTGAAGACGCCAGCTCCTCGGTAATTGTCTTCAGCCAATCTTCTAATATCTCAACAGTCCTTGCGTTAGGTGACGGAAATGAGCCAACAATACCAGCCCGACAACTAGCCACTACCATTTCTGGACCTGATAATAAAAACATGGGAGCCTGAATGATTGGTAAGCGAAGGTTGGCCAATGACATCAGTATTTACTTATTCCTTAAAAGTTCTTACTGTTATTGTTAGCTTATTTGTCGATTAGATATCGACCAACTACACAGCCTCTAGCAAATCGCCATCGTCTCTAAACATAAGTATTAGCAACATGCTTGCATAAGTAGACTGTTTTAAGGCATAGTTTGTCAACGTTTTTTTAGGTAAAAAAATATGAGTGGTAATTTTTTTGAAATCACTGAAAAGTGCATTGGGTCCGCACCACTTTTTGAGGACACACAAGAGTGGATCTATGAACTAGATAACCCCTATCTGCATGGGGTCTACGCGCCAACAACTGACGAAATTACTATGGAAGACCTTGAGGTGATTGGCGAATTACCCGATGATTTATTTGGCGCCTATTATCGCAACGGGCCCAATCCCGTTTTTAAGCCTAAAAATCTCTACCACCCTTTTGATGGCGATGGCATGGTCCATGCTGTTTATATTAGAGACGGCAAAGCATCCTACCGTAATAGCTATATTCATACCGCGGCTTTGCAGCATGAACTGGCCGAGCACAAAGCAGTATGGCCGGGCGTTATGGGGCCTTTCGATTTTTCTCTGCCCGACTTTCCTATTAAGGACACCGGTAATACAGATCTCATTGTTTTTAATGGTAAGCTCATACCAACATGGTACAACGCGGGTGTTCCCTATGAAATGAATCCCCTGACCTTGGAGAATCAAGGTGTGTTCGATGTTAAGGGCCGCACTCTTCGCAATATGTCAGCCCACAGTCATATTGACTGGAACACTGGCGAATTAATTTTTATGGACTATGGCGATGAAGCGCCTTTTATGACCTACGGCGTTGCCAATCCAGATGGAACACTTCGGCATGAAGTAGCAATAGAGTTACCCGGGCCCAGACTCCCCCACGATATAGGCTTCAGTACCAACTACACCATTCTGCATGATCTGCCTTTTTTCCATGATCTAGATGTTTTACGCAACCACAATATGCGCGTACTGCACTTTCATCGGGACATTCCAACACGCTTTGGCATCATTCCACGTTATGGTCAAACCTCTGACGTCCGCTGGTTTGAATGCGAGCCCTGCTTTGTGTTGCATGTGTCAAATTGCTGGGAAGAAGGTGATTGGGTTGTTATGGACGGATGCCGATCTACGAATCCGATGCCTGCTGTAAAAAATGAAGATGGGGCTTTGTCTCATATGCTGGCCTATATGAGATTGGAGGCTAACAACTACCGCTGGCGATTTAATCTAGTCACTGGAGAGGTCAGGGAAGGTGATATTGATGATTTGAATACAGAGTTTAATAAAATCAACCAGATTTACCAGGGTGTCAAATCAAAATA
>Ga0222675_1000261_pt1 | contig 23953 bp, 22 predicted proteins | sample AntAcemetagen868_FD_179818 | JGI IMG/M metagenome (GOLD analysis project Ga0222675, IMG submission 179818) | Saline water microbial communities from Ace Lake, Antarctica - #868 | ecosystem: Environmental > Aquatic > Non-marine Saline and Alkaline > Saline | place: Antarctica: Ace Lake...
TTGGTGGTAAGAACTTTGTAGCAATTCCTGATTTTGTGCCAGTTACATTTGAGCTGACCGTATTATTGGCTGCTTTTGGTATGGTAGGAACATTCTTAGTTTCAAGTGATTTGAAGCCTTGGAAAGATCCTAAGTTGCTCGACATAAGAATTACGGATGATAAGCACATCATGGCAATTGATTTGGCCAAGAACAAGGCTGTTGATGCTGCTCAGATTGGTAGCGCATTGAAAGATTCTGGTGCGGTTGAAGTGAATGATAAAAAAGTTGAAGAATAAGCTGACTAACGTTATGATCCATAAATTAAAAGCTTTTGTTCCCCTCGCACTTGTTGTACTGATAAGTGCCTGTACTGCTAAGGGTGATAACCCTGGTGTAGAATATGCTCCTCAGATGTATCACTCTGTACCTTACGAGCCACTGACTCAAATCGTGGACGAAGATAGGGGTGAGTGGTTGAGCAACAGGGAAGATGGAAAGGGAGAATTTTACAACTCCAACCCAAACAATCCCTATGCACAGAATGTAAGAATACCAGTTGCAGGAACAGTGAGAAGAACGAGTAATAACATACTACCTTATAGACTGGAGAAAGACCAATTAGCGGAAGCTGCATTGATCGAAAATCCTTTCCCATCGAGCCCTGAAGTTCAGGCCGAAGGTAAAAGGTTGTATACAGAATATTGCCAGCACTGTCACGGATCTGATGGTAAGGGTCAAGGTAAAGTAGGAGTTGTATATGCGGGTGTTCCGTCGTATTCGGCTCCCAATAAGAAGGACTTACCGCAAGGACACATCTTTCACGTGATTACTCACGGATATAATCGTATGTGGCCGCATGCTTCACAAATTAGTGAAGATAGACGTTGGAAAATCGCAAGGTACGTTCAACAATTACAGCAACAGTAACAGATAAATTTTTTAGAGATGTCAAAAGAAGTATTTGATTTTAGCGCTGGGATAAAGAAGAAGCTTGCTATAGCTTTTATCTCAGGTGTTGTTCTGTTACTAGCTGGATGGATGTTATCTTCAACTGGTGGACACGAAGAAGAGCACAGTGAAGGTGACCATACTGAATTAGCAGTAGCAGACGACCATGGTACAGACCACGAAGCAGCAGAAGGGATGGAAACTGAACACCACGAAGGTGATGACGAAAGCCATGTTGCTGAAGCTGGTGACCACGAAGGTGCAGAAGAGCATGAGAAAGGATGGTTTGACCGTGTAGTAATAGATCTTTGGATTAACAATGTGTATTTCACAGGATTGGCCTTGATCGGCTTATTCTTTTTTACGATCCAGTATGCTGCTCAAGCAGGGTGGTCAACTTATATATTAAGAATTCCGCTGTCAATGGCGAGTTGGATATTACCAGCTGGTATTTTGATGATTCTGACCTTCTTATTTTTTAACCATGATATTTTCCATTGGACACACAGTGATCTGTATGAAGTTGGTGGAGAACATTATGATGAATTAATAGCTGGAAAAACTAGTTTCTTTTACGCACCACTCGAAGGGGGAACATTCCCTGTATTCTTTGTAGGACGAATGGTAGTGTTCTTTGGAGCGTGGATTTTATTATTTAGAAAATTGAGATCTCTATCCAATTTGGAAGATCAACTAGGTGGTACATCGTATTGGTATAAAATGAGAAGGACATCAGTTGCTTTCTTATTGATATTTGCGGTATCATCATCAATTGCTGCTTGGGATTGGGTGATGTCAATTGACGTTCACTGGTTCTCGACCATGTTTGGCTGGTATGTATTCGCAAGTTGGTTCGTAGCTGGTTTAGCGTTGATTACACTCATCACGGTCTTATTAAAAGAAAATGGTTACTTGAGTCAAGTAACTTCAAATCACTTACATGACCTGGGTAAATTTGTATTTGCATTCAGTATTTTCTGGACGTACATCTGGTTCTCTCAGTTCTTGCTAATCTATTACGCTAACATTCCAGAGGAATCGGTATACTTTGTTGAACGAATGATGAACGATAAGTATTCAACGGTATTCTATGTGAATTTGATCATGAATTTCTTCTTCCCTTTCTTAGTCTTAATTACGAGAGACGCGAAAAGGCTGAACGTATTCTTGAAAATTGCGTGTATTGTAATCATTCTAGGACATTGGGTAGATTTCTACCTAATGGTGACTCCTGGTACGCTTGGAGAGTCTGGCGCTTTCGGTTTGACTGAAATCGGACTTTACCTTGTATTTGGCTCTGCGTTCTTATTCGTAGTACTTAAAGCACTATCATCTTATGCTTTAGTACCAAAGAACCATCCAATGTTAGAAGAAGCAAAGAATCACCACATTTAACACATAGACAAACTAGTAGATATGTTCGGTTTATACATAGCACTTGCGATTCTCTTAGTTTTAGGCATCCTACTATTGATCTTTAGGGTCACTAGATTGGTTGGTATAGTTAAGGGAACAGGGGAGAAAGTTGTTACGGATAGTAACAACGTGAATGCAGCGATGATGATAGTGTTCATGGTGTTGTTCTTTGGAATAGCAGGTTGGTATTCTTACGTGAATTTTGATGCGTATGATCCGCCTGTAGCCTCAGAGCATGGAGAGTTAACGGATAAACTATTCTGGAGAACCATGTGGATCACTGGAATTGTATTTGCCATCACGAACATTCTCTTATTTTATTTCTCATGGAAATATAGATACTCTGCAAAGAGAAAAGCAACATTTTATCCTCACAACAATAAGTTGGAGTTTATCTGGACGGGTGTACCAGCCATTGTTTTAACATGGTTAGTAATCTCAGGATGGATGGCATGGGATGGAATTATGAGCGAAGCACCAGAAGAGTCTGAGCAGATCGAAATTATGGGATATCAATTCCAATGGTCTATTAGATACGGTGGAGTTGACAATCAAGTAGGTGATTACGATTACCGATTGATCGATGCAGTCAACGCTCATGGTCAAGATCTTTCGGATAGATCTAATTATGATGACTTTATTTCAAACAATTTGGTGATACCGAAAGGTGATCCAGTATTGTTGAAGATTAGAGCAAGGGACGTACTTCACAGTGTATTTATTCCTCACATGCGTGTGAAAATGGATGCGGTGCCTGGTATGCCAACTCAATTTTGGTTTGTGGCGAATAAGTCAACAGATGAGATGAGAGTTGAAGAAGGAAATCCTGATTTCAATTATGAACTGGCATGTACGGAGGTATGTGGGGGCGGACACTTCTCAATGAAGAAGCGTGTGGTAGTTCTGGAACCAGCAGCGTATGCTGAGTGGAAGATAGATCAAAAGTCTTGGCTATCTAAAAACCCTCAGTATCTAAGTCAGGTACCAGAAAACTTGAAGGAATTAGCATTAGTTACAGCAGGAATTAACGAATAACAAGACATTAAATCAGTGCATATGGCAACGGAAGTAGCACAAATCGATGTTCAGGTACAAGAAGATCATCACGATCATGATCATGAGCAATCATACATTTCAAAATATATTTTCTCTACCGATCATAAGACGATTGCTAAGCAATTCCTTATAACGGGTATTTTCTGGGCAATTATCGGTGCAGCCATGTCCGCAATCTTCAGGTTGCAGCTTGGTTTCCCTGAGGCTGACTTAGGGTGGTTAAAACCTTTATTAGGTAGATGGATTACTGAGACTGGTCAACTAGATCAGGAGTTCTACTTAGCACTTGTAACAATGCACGGTACCATTATGGTATTCTTTGTGTTGACTGCAGGTCTTAGTGGTACATTCTCAAATTTCTTGATTCCATTACAAATTGGAGCAAGAGACATGGCTTCAGGCTTTATGAACATGCTATCCTACTGGTTCTTTTTTGTATCAGGTGTGATTATGTTCATTTCGTTATTTCTGGAAACTGGTCCCGCTTCAGGTGGTTGGGTAGTTTATCCGCCACTCTCGGCTATACAGACTGCTATGCCTGGTTCAGGAATGGGTATGACATTGTGGTTAATAGCAATGGTATTCTTTATTGCCTCCTCTCTTTTAGGAGGGATTAATTATATCTCTACAGTTGTCAACCTGAGAACAAAAGGGATGACCTTCTCAAGGCTGCCACTGACGATTTGGGCATTCTTTTTAACAGCTGTGATTGGCGTTTTGGCGTTCCCAGTATTATTTGCTGCCGCTTTGCTACTCGTATTTGATAGAAGCTTTGGTACGTCATTTTATTTATCTGAAATATATATTCAAGGTGAGGCACTCTCCAATGTAGGAGGTAGCCCGATTCTTTATCAGCATTTATTCTGGTTCTTAGGACACCCTGAAGTATATATAGTTTTACTGCCTGCTTTGGGTATTACATCAGAAATTATAGCAACAAATTCGCGTAAGCCAATCTTTGGTTACAAAGCGATGATTGTGTCAATGTTAGGCATTACTTTCCTTTCGTTTATCGTTTGGGCTCACCACATGTTTGTGTCAGGACTGAATCCTTTCTTAGGTTCAATTTTTATGTTCTTGACTTTGATTATTGCGGTGCCATCAGCAGTAAAAGTATTTAACTACCTAACTACATTGTGGAAGGGTAATATCATATTCACGCCAGCCATGTTGTTCTCAATTGGTTTGGTATCGGTATTTATTTCTGGTGGTATCACAGGTATTTTCCTTGGTAATTCAGCGATAGATATTCAACTACACGATACGTATTTCGTAGTGGCTCATTTTCACTTAGTGATGGGTGCGGCCTCAGCATTCGGTTTATTAGCAGGGGTTTACCATTGGTTCCCTAAAATGTTTGGCCGTATGATGGACGCAAAATTAGGGTATATCCACTTTTGGTTAACATTCATTGGTATTTACTCTGTGTTTTTCCCAATGCATTATATTGGAATTGCAGGCTTCCCAAGAAGATATTATTCTTTCACAAACTTTGATGCTTTTAGCGGTTTCACGGATTTGAACCAATTTATCTCAATCGCTGCTATAGCGACATTCTTTGGTCAATTCATCTTCCTGTTCAACTTTTTCTACAGCATGTATAGAGGTAGAAAAGCTACCTCGAACCCATGGAAGTCGAACACGCTGGAATGGACTACACCAATTAATCCTGGTCATGGAAACTGGGAGGGTGAGATTCCTGAGGTATATAGATGGCCATATGACTACTCTAAGCCAGGTGCCGAGGATGATTTTATTCCTCAGACTGTTCCATTCTCAGAGACTATGGAATCGAATTTGCCGCATGAAAATGATATGATTGCATTGGAGAAAGAGCAGGCAGAAGAGATCATAGTGAATGAGTCTGCCGGACACTAAAACAAGATTATTCAGACGGTTTTCAGCCGTTACAGTGATAGCCGTTTACTTGTTAATAGCAATAGGCGGTATTGTAAGGAGTACTGGGTCGGGGATGGGTTGTCCTGACTGGCCTAAGTGTTTCGGTAATTGGGTGCCTCCTACGAGTGTAGATGAGCTTCCAGTGGACTACAAAGAAGACTACGTTCAGCAACGCGTTGCTAAGAATGAAAAGTTCTCTAAGTACTTAACAGCATTTGGATTTGAAGACTTGGCTTATCAGGTTGAAAATGATCCAAATATTCTTGTAGAAGAAGATTTCAATGCAGTTAAGACTTGGGTAGAGTATATAAACCGCTTGATTGGTGCGGTTATCGGCCTGTTGATCTTTGGTACTTTTGTGCTGTCGATCAGATTTTGGAAGAAAGATAGACCCATCACCGTTCTTTCATTTGTTGCATTTGTATTGGTCGGTTTCCAAGGGTGGATTGGTTCTATTGTCGTAAGTACGAACTTATTGCAATGGATGATTACAATTCATATGCTCTTGGCGATTGTCATAGTAGGCTTGTTGATTTATGTTTATTTTAGGTCTAAACGAGATAGCCTAAAGCAGCTCAACGATACTCCGAGTAAACTGAAATGGGTTGTGATAGCATGTCTATTACTTACAATAGTTCAGATTGTACTTGGAACTCAGGTGAGAGAAGGAGTTGATGTGGTTGCGGAATTTGCTGCTAGATCAGAATGGATTTCAAATTTAGGTTTGACTTTCATAATTCATCGCTCTTATTCTTTATTGTTGTTAGCACTGCATGGTTATCTGTTTTATATACTACTGACTAGCGAAAGTTTGAAATCAATTACCAAATGGCTTCTAGTCATTGTGGTGATGGAAATCTTAAGTGGGGCGATTATGGCCTACTTTGGAGTGCCGGCTTTCATTCAACCAATACATTTGTTACTAGGAACACTAATATTAGGAGTACAGTATTATCTGTTGCTTCTCATTAACCATAAACAGCGGAATATTGCTTGAACCATGATATCAGGTAATTCAGTAAATATTAAATTATCAACTCTTTTTGCTCAGAAAGCAAAGGCTTATGTTGAATTGACAAAACTGAGACTCTCTCTAGTAGTGTCTTTTTCATCTGCATTTGGTTATGTTTTAGCGATGAGAGGAAGTGTCGATTGGATGCAATTGACAATGCTTTTTATTGGTGGATTTCTAATCAGTGGTGCCTCATGTACCATCAATCAAGTATTAGAAGTTGAATACGACAAAGTGATGAAGCGTACGCAAGGTCGTCCACTTCCAACGAATAGATTAACTAACTCTGAGGCACTGTGGTTTGCAGGTATTGTAGCCATTCTTGGTCTTTACATGCTATTAATATGGACGAACTGGCTCACAGTCGGTTTGGGTGCTCTATCCATGATACTTTATAGCTTTGTATACACTCCATTAAAAAGAGTTGGTCCCGTTGCTGTATTTGTGGGAGCTATTCCTGGAGCATTACCACCACTTTTGGGATGGACAGCTGCGACAGGTGACATTACCCATGCTGCGATGATCATATTTGGCATCCAGTTTATTTGGCAATTCCCTCATTTCTGGGCTATTGCTTGGGTGGCGGATGAAGATTATAAAAAGGCAGGTTTCAAGTTGTTACCGGTAAAAGGAGAGAAAGATCTTAAGACAGCCTTCCAAATAATGACATACACACTGTTCTTAATCCCTATGGGTTTACTGCCTATGTATTTTGGATTAACGGGTATTAACTCTGCTGTGGTGGCAACGGTTTGTGGGGTATTGTTCTTGGCGTCAACCATTAAGTTGATGAAAGATCAATCAAGGAAGTCTGCTTTGCGGATTATGTTCGGTTCGTTTTTATACCTACCGATAGTTCAGATTGCGTACCTATTAGACATGGTGAATTGATGGTGGAGGATTATAAACTAGTAGACGTACCTGTAGAGCAACCGCTCTCAATGCATCCAAAGAAGTTTGCACTTTGGTTATTCATTGTGACGGTCGTCATGATATTTGCTGCATTCACAAGTGCGCATATCGTACGACAAGCTGATGGTGACTGGTTAATATATGATGTGCCACCAATGCTTTGGATTACTTCTGGTATTATTTTAACCAGTAGTATTTTTATGCAATGGGCTTATATAGCGGCTAAGAGAGATAAGTTAGAGCAGGTGAAGCTTGCTTTATCAATTACAACAATATTGGGGCTGGCATTTTTATATGGCCAGTTTCAGGCTTGGGGCCAATTAGTGGATGCAGGAGTATTTTTTGTTGGTAACCCAGCGGGTAGCTTCATGTATGTATTTACAGGAATTCATGCCGCACACCTTATAAGTGGTGTGATTTATTTGTTATATATGCTATTTTCGTCCTTTAGATATAAGGTACATGCTAAGAACATGTTGAACATGGACATGTGTACAACATACTGGCATTTCCTTGGTGGACTCTGGATATATTTGTTCATATTTTTATTGCTGAATCATTAATTAAACTGTTTTATGGCAACTACTGCTACAGTAAATAAGAGAAGCTTATGGGGAGGCGGAATTGAGCCCTTCAAAGCCAGCTACGGAAAGCTGATGATGTGGTTTTTTCTACTATCGGATGCTTTTACTTTTTCTGGTCTGCTTATTACATATGCCTTTTTAAGGTGGAGTGCTCCTGCTTATACAGGCGATCCAGAAGCTTTTACTTTTTCGACAGAATACTGGCCAATACCTGAAAAGGTATATGAAGCCTTTCCAGGACTACATGGTGTAGAAGCTCCATTGTACTTCGTAGGTCTTATGACCTTTATTCTCATTTTGAGTTCTGTGACCATGGTATTAGCCGTAGAAGCTGGCCAAAGAATGGACAAGAAAGGTGTAGTCAAATGGATGTTATGGACAGTGATTGGCGGATTTGCATTCTTGGGCTGCCAAGCTTGGGAATGGTCACACTTTATCCATGGTACTGATATTGCCACTATTGGTGATGTCGTTAAGAATGGTATCTGGATGGATAATTATGAAATTATTGGAGCTAACCTAAGTTTCAACCAATATGGTCCTCCAACGTTTGCCGCGTTATTTTTCTTTATTACAGGTTTCCATGGCTTCCACGTATTCTCTGGAGTATTCATTAATGTTATCATCTTCTTTAATGCAGCCAATGGTATGTACGAGCGAAGAGGCCATTATGAAATGGTAGAAAAGGTTGGTTTGTACTGGCACTTTGTAGACCTCGTATGGGTATTTGTATTTACATTCTTTTATCTGATTTGACCGACTTTTATCATGGAACAATTAACAAGTAACGTAGTAGTTCAACCAGTAGATAAAGCTAAAATCCGAGGAATTTGGAGAGTAGCTTTGATCTTAGCAATCGTAACAGCTATTGAATATGCTTTTGCCTTCGCTATGGATGCTGGAATGTTGAGAACAGTAATCTTTATTGGTCTTACTATAGTAAAAGCATGGTTTATCGTTAGTGAGTTTATGCACTTAGGCCATGAGGTAAAGGGATTGATCTATTCAATCATTCTTCCAATGATGTTTATCATCTGGTTGATCGTAGCTTTGGTGAATCTTGAAGGTGGTGCTATTAAAGAAGCTAGAGGTGTAGTAGATGTAGATCAACCTGCGACTGAACATGTCGGAGGGGAAGAACACTAAATGAAAACAATTAATTGATATCGAATCAGGCTGTTTTTAGTGGCCTGATTTTTTTTGTTTTAGGATATGAATAAAAAAAGCATCTTACTCTTCTTGGTGATCGGATTGCCGGTGGTCATATTTCTATTCTTAAAAGCTTTTGGGAATAATGAATTCACAATTCCTGTTTATTATGAACAAGGCTTAGGAGATTCCCTAAAAACACCCTGTCTCGATCGTTCTACTGAACAGTATATCGTAAAGAATCCAGCGTTGCCCCTAGGAGTATTAAAAGTGGTGCACTTTGAACGAATGGACGGCCCAGTACTAAAGACTCGCCTAGAGGAATTAGAGAGGGTGCAGGATGTATTTTATGATGTTGATAATGTGGTTCTTCTTACCCAACTCAATGGCACGTCAATAAAGAAGAAGGATATCAGCGACTATGATAAAAGGATTCAATTTCTAGACCAGTTCTGGAAAGTGAATGAACTGGACTCTGTGGCTTGGGCTGGCCTCAAATACTGTGATGTGGCCATGTCGTCTTTAGACAATCGAGTGGTATTGATTGATGAAGAAAATAAGATAAGGGGCTACTATAATATTTTAGAGAGAGAGGAAACAGATAGGTTGATTCTTGAGTTGAGGATATTAGATTCAAAAAGAAAATAGAATGTCGAAGCAGAAGATATCCATGTTTTGGATTAAGCTCTTATCCATTGCAATACCAATCGCGGTTGCGGTGCTATTGGGACTTCCAACCAAATTAGATTTAGGAGAATGGGTATATACACTGCCTCATGTGATTGGTGTAATTAATACGTTAACAGCTATCTGCTTGGTTTTGGCGATAGTCGCCATTAAGCGGAAGAATATCGCATTACACAAGAAATTTAATTCAGCAGCATTTGTGCTCGGAGCGATTTTCTTATTGTGTTACGTTACTTACCATGCAAGTGCTGAGTCCACTTCTTTTGGAGGAGATGACACGATTAAGTACATCTATTACTTCTTCTTGCTAACACATATTGTATTGTCTATTGGGGTAGTTCCACTGGTGTTGCTAGCATTCTATTATGCGCTCAATGAGATGATTGACAAGCACAAGAAGATCGTGAAATTTACATTTCCGATTTGGTTATATGTCTCCGTTACTGGCGTGATTGTTTATTTAATGATTAGTCCTTATTACGTCCATTAGTGGGATATAAACGTATTGAAGCTTAACTTTACATTATGTTCAGACGATTGAGAACATGTTTCTTTCTAGTAATTGCCTTGATGTTCGTCAACGCAAGTGTATTCGCACAATGTGCCATGTGTCGTGGTGCAGTTGAATCAACGGTAAGTGCTGGGGAGACTTCAATGGCCTCAAATCTAAACCTTGGTATTTTATATTTATTTTTTGCACCGTATACATTGGTGTGTGTAATTGCTTATTTGTGGTACAGGTCAAGTAAAAAGAATGTCAAGAAAGCCAAAGGTATTAGCACTATTGCAGGGTAAATGCCCTCAGTGCCGCCAAGGGAGTTTATTTACCCACGGTTCGCTTAACCTCAGAAAGTTCACGAAAGTTAATCAGTACTGCCCTCACTGTGGTGTTCGCTTCGAAAGAGAACCAAGCTTTTTTGACGGAGCTATGTATATCAGTTACGCCCTGTCAGTAGGCTTGTTTCTGGTAAGTGCGTTTATTATTTATTCCTTTTTTCACCCGATCTCCGAAAATGTTTACCTGATAGCGATAGTTTCGGAAGTATTTTTGCTGTACCCTTTCATGTTCCGCTATTCACGCATCTTATACCTCTACCTATTTGGAGGACTTAAGTTTAATCCTGAATTAGAGGGGAAAGAAAATAATTAGTAGATTCCGTTTCAACGGCATTAGGGTACGATATTTTGAGTAATCAGCAAGGTTTCTTCTGGACCAATAAGTTCCTAATTATCAGTATTGTACTGGTAATTATCACCCTGACTATTGATGAAGCTATATTCTCCGATCAGAGTAGGAGGGTTAACCCGCAGACAACTATTACAAAAAACCTTCACGCATCGCTTAATCAACTTGATAATCAAGTTGAAAAGATCAGTGATATAGCCGTTGTGGATCTGAATAGGCTCTTCAATAGGTTTACTAATAATGAAGAACTGCCCTATTTCATTTATGAAAATGGTAATGTCATTTATTGGAGTACAAATAGGTTTGTCCCTAAGTTCGGGACGCTAGGTGGCACGTATATATACAAGTTCTTAGAACTAAAAAGTGGTCAATACATAGCAAGAAGAAAGGTTATCAATAGTGCCCAGAATAGAGTAGTAGAGATTTATGCACTTCTTCCTTTATCTTCTAATGTGACGCTTAATGATTCTTTTATCGAATATGGCCTCAATGGAGAGGTGTTCGGACTGTCATCTTTTACCTTGTCTGGCGAAGAAAGTCCATCAGGGAAAAATATATATTCCCCACAAGGAAGCTTTCTCTTCTCTTTCGATGGTACCGAAAGAATGAAGATCGATTACCCACGTTTTTCAACTTTAGTTTTTCTTTTATACCTCATCTCTATCGCTGCGTTTATTTGGTCTGGCTTCATTTATAGTCAAAGACTAGTAGCTAATAATAAACCTTATTTTGGCGTGGCGGTTATCGTGTTTTTTATGCTGTTTATTCGGCTTTCGATGCTTCGCTATCAGTATCCATTGAGTATTATCGAATGGTCACTTTTTCAACCCGATAATTTTGCAGCCAGTTGGTGGCAACCTTCTTTAGGTGACTTTGTCCTAAACCAAATAGCACTGCTTGTAGTCGTTGTTTATGGTTATCGGGTCTTTACGCAGCATAAGGTAAGGACGCAAGTGACATCCATTAAAGCAGTGATACTTCCAATGGTGTTGTTGGTGGCAGCTCTATTTTATTTTATTACCGAAGTACAATCACTTCTGCTTAACTCTCAGTGGTCATTTGACGTGGCTAGAGACATCAGCTATACTCCGTTTAAGTTGCTTGCCTATTTGGCGCTGTTTATCATTGCCATCATGCTGTTCTTAATTGGGCAGTACCTAAGCCGAACTTTGCGAGGTATTCCACAACCAAAGGCTATCAACCTGACGCTTAGTGTCCTGCTTCTTTCCACCATTACTACTGGGCTTGTATTGGAAAATGACAACCTGATACTCGTTGGGTATCTAATGGCTTACTTACTAATTGTCTACAACTTTAAGCTATCGGAACAATTAGAGAAGATCAATTATAATACCTTCTTGTACTTCTTTATTGCCGCGTTTTTGATGGCGAGTGTATCAACCTCAATTTTAACAAGGCACATTAAGCGAGAGAATTTACAAGACAAACGTGCCCTAGCTACTAGATTATCAACAGAAGAAGATGTTACCGCTGAATATTTCTTGTCTAGAGCACGTGAGAGTATTCAAGGCGATATAAGAATTCAAACAGGGATTACAAGTCCATTCGGTTCGAAGGAACAAATCAGACGAATTATTCAGCGGGTGTATTTAGGCGAATATTTTGATAAATACGAGATTGAAATACTTTTATTCAGTGGAGCAGGTAGGCCAATTAATAGCAATACTTCGGTTGACTATCAAGGGCTTAAAGATACCTATGCTAAAGAGGCGAATGCTACTGATTTTGAAGGCCTTTACTTTTACAGAGAAGATTATCCAATTCGATTGAATCAGTATTACTTATTCAATGAAATCAAGCGCTACGACACTACGATTGGCTATATACTCATCAGGCTTGACCGGAAGGAGCAATTGAATAATAGCATCTTACCAAGATTACTGCTAGATAATGGCTTTGAAGAGGGGGAGTTACACTTTGACTATGGTGTTTTCAATAGCCGTGTGCTTGCAGCTTCTACAGGTGATTTTAATTATGGCAGAAACTTTAATGTTAGCGATCTCTCAGACTCGCTTCTATATCAAAAAGGTTTGAGCATTGCAGGTTACCATCACCTTGCCGTGACCGGAGGTGCCGAAAATCAAGTTTATGTGATCAGTAATAAACTTTATCCACCAAAATATCTTGTGACTAATTTTGCCATCTTCTTTCTTTTCATGGTGGCGGCCATTATTCTTATTTTCGGAGTGAGTGGCATGTTCTATAACTTGAGAAAGGCAAGCACTACACTTTCTGCTAAGATTCAGATTCTTTTGAATTTTGCCTTCTTTCTTCCCTTAATTATTGTGAGTATAGTGGTGTTGCGACTTGTGAACCGTACGGTGGAAGAGAAAATTGAGACACAATATTTGTCTATTACCGAGAGTGCTGCTCAAAACCTGGCCAACCAACTGCAAGACTTTTTAGAAGGGCAAAGTGAGAATAATGAAGCCCTAGAGAACAGGATTACTGAGATCAGCCTCTATGCCCAAGCAGACATTAACCTTTTCAATAGAAATGGGAGACTCATTGCTACCAATCAACGGTTGATTTTTGAAAATGAAATTCTGGCTCCTTTTGCTAACCCAAGTGCTATGGCTAACATAGTTGAGGCAGGAAATAAGGAGCAACTGAGTATTGAAAGAGTAGGAGACCTTACCTATCGATCAACTTTTTATGGTATCAGATCAAATGAAGATAACCGGCTCTTGGGTATCCTGACAATGCCATTCTTTGATTCTGAAGAACAGCTCAAAGCAGAGCAGAGAGACATACTTTCAAATATCCTGAATGCCTTCACATTCATTTTTGTGATCTTTGTGGTGCTATCCTTTTTGGCATCTAGAATTCTGACCTATCCATTTAAATACCTTACGCAGAAAATTAAAGAAACAACTCTCTCCACACTCAACGAACCGCTAGAATGGCAAGCAAATGATGAAATTGGCTTGATGGTTAGAGAGTACAATAAGATGCTTCTCAATCTTGAGAAGAGTAAAAAAGCTTTGGCATTGAGTGAGAAAGAGAGTGCTTGGCGCGAAATGGCACAACAAGTTGCTCACGAGATTAAGAATCCGTTGACTCCAATGAAATTGAAGCTTCAGCACTTGAAAAGAATATTGAGTGAAGCGCCTGAGTTGGGAACAGATTTTAATAAGCCGATTGATAGCATACTGAATCAAGTAGAAACATTGAGTGACATCGCTACTTCATTTTCTTCCTTCGCCAAAATGCCAATGCCGATTAGCGAAAGGCTCAACTTGGTTGAAGAGCTCCGCAAATCGGTTAGGTTGTTTAAGGGAAATAGAGCTGAGATAAAGTCGAATATCCCAAAGCAGCCTGTATGGATAATGGCAGACACGAAATTACTGGGAAGGATTTTCAACAACTTGATCTTAAATGCAGAGCAATCCTTAGTTGAAGACCAAAAAGGTGAGTTGTTAATCGAACTTGTGGTGACATACAACAAGGCGCGAATTACGTTTGCAGATAACGGGTATGGTATCCCAGATGACATCAAGGAAAAGATATTTATTCCTAAATTTAGTACTAAGGAAGAAGGCTCTGGTATTGGATTAGCCATAGCCAAACGTGGGGTAGAACATGCCGGTGGGAGTATTTGGTTTGACTCAACTCTTGGAAAGGGTACAACCTTCTACCTAGAGTTTCCGCTAACCGATTAATTGTGCTTCGTGGATCACTTGTTTTCTTAGCTACATTATTACTCAGTGTCTCACTAAAGGCACAAACAGGAGAAGTATGTAAATGGGTGACTGATTTTGACAAAGGTGTAACCCTTGACTCTTTAACGGTCTATCCTGAATCGATCAGAATATCTAAACCGCGATCTGATATAAAATTTACTTTTGATCTAAATTCAAATAGTATCCTAATCCCAAGCCAAGGAGCAGACTCTGTACTTGTTTGCTTTCGGACACTACCTTTTGACCTTCATACACCAAAGACCAACAAAACACTCGATATATACGACTCAACCGCCTTATTCAAAGACGCTGTATTTTATCAACAAGCACTTGCTTTACCTGTAAGGGAAGAAGTGGTAACCACCGAAAACATCACCAAGACAGGTAGTATTACTAGAGGTGTTTCTTTTGGTAATCGCCAAGATGTTTTTGTCAATTCTACATTGAACTTACAGATGGAGGGGCAGTTAACTGAGAACGTCAATCTTAGAGCGGTCATTACTGATCGAAATGTTCCCTTTCAACCTGAAGGGAATACACAGCAACTTCAAGACTTTGATAACGTTTTCATAGAACTCTACAACGACAGGTTTACACTGAAGGCGGGAGATGTCGTTCTCAAAAACAAGGAGTCTAATTTTCTTAGGTATTACAAAAACGTACAAGGTGCTCAGTTCAAAGTTGACTATGATTTAGCCAATGGCTTTAAGGCACAAACCTCACTAGCAGGTTCTGTAGCCAAGGGACGATTTGCCTCTACTAACATCAATCCGATAGAGGGGGTTCTAGGGCCATATAGAGTAAATGGACCTCAGAATCAAAGATTCTTAATCATTCTCGCAGGTTCTGAAAAAGTTTTTATTGATGGAGAACAGAAGACAAGAGGTTTTGAGAATGATTACATCATCGATTATAACCTGGGTGAGATTACATTCACCAATAAGGTTTTGATTACACAGTTTACTCGAATTAGGGTTGATTTCGAGTTTTCAGACCAGAACTATACACGCTCCATATTTCAAGCGAGCCACTATCAGCAAAATGAGAAATTAAATTTCTCGCTGAACTACTACAGTGAAAAGGATAACCGTAATCAGCCTTTAACTTTTGAGTTGAGCGATGAGGAAAAACGTATTCTAGCAGATGCAGGTGATAACCTAGGCCAAGCATTTACCAGTAGAGTTGATAGTATAGGATATACGCCAGAATTAATACTGTATAGAAGAACTACGGGTAGAGATGCTAATAACATAGACTTCGAAATCTTCCAATACTCAACGAATCCTGACAGTTCTTTTTTCGATGTTCAGTTTTCTGAAGTCGGGATTATGCAAGGGGATTATCGGTTATTGAGTACAACCTCAAATGGACGGATTTATGAGTGGGTACCTCCGTTGAATGGGGTTTCTCAGGGTAACTTTGAACCAATTTCTATTCTTAATGCCCCCAATCAAAAGTCAATGTTTACCGCAGGCGGGGGAGCGAAGATCAACAAGTATGATGCAATAGAAGCTGAGATTGCAGTATCTCAAAATGATGTAAACCTCTTTTCAGAAGATGATGCCGATGACGATAATGGTACGGCCTTCAAAATCACTCACAGCACTAACGATCGACCAGTAAGCTTCTTGTCAGAGTATCAGTTTAATTCTGAACTCTCATTTGAATATAATAGCGAATCCTTCTCTTTCATTGATCGACTCCGCTATATAGAGTTTGATCGAGATTGGAGTTACAACCCAAACGATTTCACTCAGAATTTCGCAGAGAATATTCTGAATGCCAACCTGAACTTATCGAAAGACGCTTCTAATAAACTGGATTATCGATTAGTAAGACGGAAACGTGGTGATGCAGTAAATGGCTTTCAGCACTACTTCAACCTGTCTAAAAGCCTTGGTAGATTCCAAACTCGATTCGATGCCTACTTGATGAAAAATGATCAGTTAGCCCTGAGTTCAGAATGGAAGCGATTTAAGTTTGATGTAGCCTATGGTAGCAAATGGTTTATTCCTGGGTACCGTTACCAACAAGATCGAAATGCCGTTAGGAGCCAATTCGATGATCGGGTAGTGAGTACTGCGATGAACTTTAGTGAACATACGTTTTATTTAAAGAATGCCGATACGCTGAAGACCACCTACGGGATTGATTATCAATTAAGAGAAGATAGGCTACCGATAAACGGAATACTCTTAGATAACAATCAATCAGAGACATGGAATGCTTTTTTTAGAACAAACTTTGATGATAATAACAGGCTCTCCGTTCTCTTTACTTACCGAAACCTTGAAAACCTCAATGAAAGTGGCGTAGATAGGAATGATGAAACCATAATGGGCAGAATTGATTGGGTAGGCTCCTTTTTTGATCGAATCGTTCGCTCAGAGCTGAATTACAACCTATCTAATAGCCGAGAGTTGCGGAGGGAGTTTATTTTTATCCAAGTACCAACAGGACAGGGTACACATACATGGAGAGACGATAACGGGGATGGCATACAAGACCTTAATGAGTTCTATTTAGCGATCAATCCAGATGAGAAAAACTACGCGAAGATCTTTGTGCCAACAGATACTTTTGAAGAAGCCTTTAATACAATCATATCGTACCGTTTTAACCTGAACTTTCCGAGGGCATGGAATAAGGAGGCCGGAATAAAGAAGGTTATTTCACACTTTTCAAATACCACGGCTTGGTCGTTGAATTCGAAAATTACTGATGACGACTTAGGGAGTCGATTGTTACCGACAAATGTCCCTGATTCTCTAGTGTTAGGATTAAATGAGAGTGTCAGGTCAACGCTGTTTTTCAATCGTTCTAATACTAAGTTCGGTGCGGATATAGGTATCGCTCAAATTCAAAATAAGCAGTTGTTGCTGAATGGATTTGAAAGAAGAGCTAACCGAGATATTAGAACACATTTTCGTTGGAACCTTAACCGATCGCTAAACCTAGATGTCAATTATATCGATGGAAATAGAAGTAACGCCTCAGATGTATTGGTACCAAGAAACTATCAAATTGAACAGACGACATTTCAACCTTCCTTATCTTGGCAACCCTTCAGGACAATCAGGGTTACTGGTAAGCTTTCACAGAAGGATAAAAGGAATGTCCTCTTCGAAGGAGCTGGAGAAACTGCTACCCTTAGAGAGCTAGAGTTGAGTATGCGTTATGCAAAGGCAGCCAAGACTACCTTAAGTAGTGGGTTTCGATTTATCAATATAGACTTTCAGGGCACTGAGAATACGCCTACGGGCTATGAGTTATTGGAAGCTTTAAGGCCAGGGCAGAACTTAACCTGGAATATCAATTGGCAACAAAAATTGGGTAAGGGACTTCAGTTGGTACTACGTTACGATGGTCGAAAATCAGCTGATAGCAAGGCTGTCCATTTAGGCAGGGTTCAAGTCAGTGCGCTTTTCTAAATAACTGATTAAGGGCTATCCTAACTCCTTAATCTTACGCATCATTTTGTTGGCGAAAACAAAGTTATCGAGTTCTTGAACTCCCGAATGAATTATATCATTGCTGGATCCTTCCCAGAGTTTGTGACTATTAGAAATAAACAGGATATACTCCCCAATCTCCATTACAGAGTTCATATCATGGGTTACAATCACTGTCGTAATTTGATACTCAGCTGTTATTTCTTGAAGCAGTTGATCAATTTGAATAGATGTCTGTGGATCAAGGCCTGAGTTAGGTTCGTCACAGAAAAGATATTTTGAGTTATTGACAATAGCTCTGGCAATGCCAACACGTTTTTGCATACCTCCACTGATTTCAGAAGGCATTTTTTTGTTAGTGTTCTCAAGTTTCACTCGCTTCAGAATGAAGTTGACCCTGTCCAACTTTTCATCTTCAGGCATGTCCGTGAGTATATCAAGGGGGAATTTTACGTTCTGTTCGACATTCTTTGAATCAAACAGTGCACCACCTTGAAATAGCATACCGATTTCTCTTCTTATATCTGTTTTTGTGTCTCGATCAGCACCAATAAAGTTGCGACCATTATAGAGTACTTCACCACTGTCAGGAGTGAATAGACCGACAATGTTCTTAAGCATGACGCTCTTTCCTGATCCGCTGGCGCCAATAATCAAATTCGTTTTGCCTTTTTGAAAAACACCATTGATGTCTTGAATTACTATTTTGCCGTCAAAGGACTTGGTAAGGTTTTTAACTTCTATCATCAGACAAGGAGTAATTGAGCTAAAACAAAATCACTTAGTAATATCGCGATACAGCTAACCGTTACAGCCCTAGTACTTGACTGACCAACTTCTAAGGCACCCCCTTTGGTATAGTAACCCATGTATGCTGAGATTGACGCTACTAAAAATCCAAATACGACTGACTTGATTAGGGCGAAGTAGACACTGAATTCATTGAACTCAAGTTTCAATCCTAACAGGTAGTCCGCAGGGGCAAGCACACCACCATATTTCGCAGCTAAAAACCCACCACCAATGGCAAGGGTTCCGGCCAGAATTACAAGAAATGGATACATGAATAGTGTGGCAATGATCTTTGGTAACACTAGGTATGAAGCCGAATTGATGCCCATTACTTCTAAGGCATCTATTTGTTCTGTAATCCTCATCGTCCCAAGATTACCGGCAATACTAGAACCAACCTTGCCTGCAAAAATAATCCCTGTGATGGTAGGAGCAAGTTCCAAAATGGTCAAATCTCTAACGACAAGTCCAATGACATTATCTGGGATCAATGGATTAACAAGATTATAGGCTGTCTGAAGGGTAGACACTGCACCCATAAATACGGATACAATCGAAACCAAAACGATGCTATTGATACCAATTAAGATACATTCGTCTAGCACCAGCTTGGTATAAGTCCGGAAAGACTCACGGTTTTTAAAAAGTGTACCAAGAAATAAAATGTATTGTCCGAGTTTCCGCATTAAACCTATTTCTTCCTTTTGGAATCAATTAACGGTAAAATAGCAAAAACTTGCCTTAAGAACGCTCAGAAATCAACAAAAAAGGATTTCTATTGTTAGACATCTATTCTCACGAGTGTTTTAAAAAGAAGACATAACTTTAAGAATTAAAGAGATAGATATGCGAAAACTGGCAGTAATTAGTAGTGGAACTAAAGGTATTGGAAGGGCTACTGTAGAGAAGTTTCATAAAGAAGGCTTTGATGTCGCCACGTGCTCCAGAAATGAAGAAGACCTTTTGTCACTCAAGAAAGAACTAGAAGGCAAGAATGGCCTAGGTTCCATTTATGTCAAAACTGCTGATATGTCTGATTTGAAGCAATTAAGTGCCTTCGCTGATTTTGTCAAAGACCTTAACCAACCAGTTGATGTATTGGTGAATAACACTGGTGTGTTTCTTCCTGGAGCAGTCCATGAGGAAGCCGAGGGTAGTTTGGAAAAGATGATAGAAACGAACCTCTATAGTGCCTACTACTTGACCAGAGCTTTTATCAATGATATGAAAGACAGGAGAGAGGGGCATGTTTTTACAACAGGTTCAATCGCAGGAATTCAAGCCTACGCGAATGGTGGTAGCTACTCTATTTCAAAGTTTGCCTTGCATGGCTTTACTAAGGCTTTGCGTGCTGAAATGATGGAGTTTGGTGTGAGAGTCACCTCATTATTGGCTGGTGCAACGCTTACGGCCAGTTGGGAAGGTGTAGAACTGCCAGAAGATCGATTTATGAAAGCTTCGGACATTGCAGATGCTATCTATTCAGCTAATGCTTTATCAAAGAATACAGTAGTGGAAGAGATTTTACTAAGACCTCAGCTTGGAGATATTTAAATGAGCTCAGATAAGAAAAAGGAAAAGAATTTCTGGCAATCATTTCATGGGTATAAAAGTCCTAGTGAGGTGCCAAATGCTGTTAGACGGCTCAATTATAAAGAGGAAGATATCTATGATATGCATCTTGCATGGATTGTCAAGAGAATTCAGTCTATTGAAATATTAGACTTAGACAATACATGTGTTACCTCTGAAGGGTTATTGGAATTATTAAAGCTTCAAGAGTTAAAAGAGCTCTCGCTAAAAGGGTTGTCAAATATTGGTGACGAAGCTATTTCCAACCTTGCCATTATCCCTTCGCTCTCATTTCTTCATTTGGGCGGAACATCTGTAACACTAGAGGGTTTAAAGGGTTTAAAGGAATCCGAACATCTGACAGAAGTTATTCTTTCAAGTACGACATGGACTGATGAGGAAATAGAAAAACTTGAATTGGCACTGCCTAATGTTGAGGTTTTCGTGAATCGAAATTAGACTTGTCTTTCATTATTCTATTTTGAGCCAACAATTCCCCTCATTTCAGGTTAACTTTGAAGCAATAAGAAACACATGAATTCTAGCGTAGCCTCAGTCAAAAAATACTGTAACAGCCTTGTTGAATACAGCTATGCCAATAGGCACTAATGATGGCTTAATCGGCCTCAGCTTGGAAATATTTGATATTAGTGTAGAATATTGTACCCAATACCAAACGAGAAAAACGTGTGTTGTGCCTCAGTTCGATGTGCTCTTCCTTCGTAGATAAGTTTTTCAGTAAATGAATTGTTGAAGGAGTAAATGAGATTTAGGTCTAAGTAAAACCGAGCGTACTCCATTTTAACTCCAAAAGTAAAGTTGGGATCAACCTTGTTAAAGCTATTGTTGAAAGCCAGATTGACTATTTCAAGTTGATTTAGATTAGAAGAAGCATTAGAGCTAACAATTTCAAACCCTCTTCTATTAACTATTCTTAGTCCAGCACCTGCTTTAGGAACAATTGTAAGTTTTTCTAAAAATGAGAATTCACGCTCGAAAATTATGCTTGTAAAAACAGGTGCGAAGTGGTACTCTAAGAACTCTTCAACATTCAGAGAATGGCTAAATACATATCTATTTGTAAGATTGTGAAACCTTTGTTCATATTCGTTTAGAAAGTCAGTTTGTAGGCTCAATCTCCATTTAGGAGCAATTTTCAAATTGAAATCTATACCAAAGAAAAATGGGCTGTCGTGTTCTCCTTCACGCCCGAGTATGTAGGCCTCTCCATTGTTTATATCAGAGTAGCCTTCTGTCATTAGGCTCTTAACCCCTGCACGAGCATAAATATTAAACTTTTCCTGCCCTTGCAATTGATTTGTTAATAAAAGACTTAGAATTGCTAAAAGCGTATAGGACTTTTTAGTAATAGATGATTTATAAATTGACTTTTTCAAAGCTTCAAGAAGTTATAGCTAAATAAAAAATTAGATAAAGTTCTGCTAAACGAAGGTTGAAATTCCTGACCCTCAAATTCAAACATAGAGAAAGAATACTTAGGATTGATTCTTGTTTGAAGTTCAAACCCCATCCTCTTATATCGGAGACCGACAGTCAGTAGAGGAGTAAGTCTATTGCTGAAAAATGCATTGTCTATTCTGGGTAAGAAGTCATTTAGACGTGGGTGCTGCCTGCCTAGATCAACATCCCCCAAAATTTCATTGTCGATGTAAATGAAATATTCGGCACCAATACCTAGAGTAAGTTTTAATTCGTCCATTAAATTTCTTTGATAGACTATTTTTAGTGGAAACGAATAGGTCCGAGCACCAAAAGTGTGTGCTTTCTTAACAAACTCCCCAAAAATCTGATCTTCAGATGTATCCCAGAAAATCATAGATTCTCCAAATACGCTGTAATTCATGATTCCTAATTGTAGCTCTAGGTTTTCTAGAAGTTTTCCTTTGAAATTCAAACCTAAGGTAAACTCCATATTCCGGGATGTATTTGATGTTTCTGTTCTAATCTGGTTAAACACACCATTTAGATTATAATTGTGATCATATTGACCTACAATGATATCAAGTTGAATTTTTTGAGCATTAGAAGAGTATCTAATGCTCAAAATAATCATAAATATTAAAAGGAGTTTTTTGAGCATTTTTTATTGACCTACTTTAAAAAACAGAGCATCTGTCTGATATGTATAACCTTCACCTTGTGTATTGTCACAGTACTCTACTATACTCTCTCCTAGAACGTCATCTTCAATATTGACAACTCTTGAATCCGTGAATTCTACAGGAATACTTCCGATTTTAGATGTCCACTTTATTGTCTCGGTCCTTGTTCCACCACCATCGCGCTCATACCAAACATAATGCATAGCATCACCGTAAACATTCTTATCCCAAGTAACTATTTCTGTATTCGTATTGTACCATATAGTTTTACAATTGGTCCATAGAAAACCACATTCCCGCCAAGCACCTCTTGCACCAGCGAATACTTTTGTCAACTTTGATACGCCACCATTGGCCTGCCCAAACCTGATTTCAACATGGACTTCTAAGCCTCCATTGAACCAAGCATCATCGCCATTGTCATCATCCATATCCCTCCTGTACTTATTGATGTCCTTATATTTCAAACCTGTTATTCGATCCTTATTATTATTTGAGTCTCTATCACAACTTGATACAGTGGTTCCTCCTCCGGATCCTCCATTTGAACTTGGAAGTCCTGCTATTGTACAGTCATTCTGTGCGTCATAATAATCATCTAATAGAATGTACTCATTATTGTTGTCTATCATAAATGGGTCGCCTGTACAGTCTAACCCTGGGTTAACAATATTCGCTTGAGAACTCTGGCCTCCAGTTGGTATTGCTATTGTCCTTTCATTTGAACTCACAACTAAGTATAAATGGTCCGGTGCTTCACTCATACTGACTTTACCTATTTTACCATCGACTTCAATAGTAGGTAGTGTCCCTGAAGAACGGTCTTCCATTAAAATGGCAATAGGGAGTGGGTCGTTTTCAAAATCCCAATCATTTATATTCTGATCCTCTAATTGGGGAATGGCGATCTGTAAAAGGGGATAATATTGAGTGATGGAATCAACTAATGTCTTTTGAGAATTTTGGATATTCGTTCTTGATACATCGCTAACTTCTTCGCCTAACATGCCTTGCAGAAATGAACCAAAGGTTTCTGTTTGCATCCCATTTCCAGTATTCATAGTTAGGGGCTTACGTATCAAGTCTGACAATAGAACATTATAGTCACCGTCAAATTGCCGATTAACTTCATTTTTGACCAACTCACGTACTTCGGCATGTTTCATAAGCAAATGAACTCCTTGGGCAGTTCTTACAGCGAGTTTGTCATTCAAAGAGAATTGATTAATCTCACTGATATTTATTCTTTCTGGTTGAGTGTCTCTTTCAGTTTCACAGCCTAGAAAGATGGTAAGGCATAATGCATTTAATAGTAATAGTCTTAATTTCATAATTGTTTGTGTTTATTAATAATAATAAATATAAAAAATAAATTAAAAGTAGCTGAGTTCAACCGATAAGTGCAACAGTTTTATTTTTTAGGGTTTCAATAGGGTTGTTGTAATTGAACTTTCTAATAGGTCGGTAATTTATCAATTT
>Ga0222675_1000269_pt1 | contig 23652 bp, 22 predicted proteins | sample AntAcemetagen868_FD_179818 | JGI IMG/M metagenome (GOLD analysis project Ga0222675, IMG submission 179818) | Saline water microbial communities from Ace Lake, Antarctica - #868 | ecosystem: Environmental > Aquatic > Non-marine Saline and Alkaline > Saline | place: Antarctica: Ace Lake...
TAGAGGATGCTGGCATCCAGCGGGACGATGCTCTTGGCACTGCCTTGGGCGAGCTCGCTACGGAGCTTGGTGTCACTGAAGAAAGCCTACTTCAGCAGATTGGGCAGACTGAACAGTCGTTGCTGGACCAGCTTGCTAATATCCAGACTGGCCTTGAAGGCCAGATCGGTGACGTAGAAGCGTCGCTTCTGGACCGTGTGCAGGAGCTAGAGGATGCTGGCATCCAGCGGGACGATGCTCTTGGCACTGCCTTGGGCGAGCTCGCTACGGAGCTTGGTGTCACTGAAGAAAGCCTACTTCAGCAGATTGGGCAGACTGAACAGTCGTTGCTGGATCAGATCGGCGGCCTTGAAACTCAAATCGGTAACGTCGAAGATGCGCTCTTTGCACGGGTGCAGGAGCTAGAAGACTCGGGCATTGCGCGGGATCAGGCACTGCAGAGCGCGCTTAGCGAGTTGGCAGGCCAACTCGGCGTTACTGAAACGACACTGCTTACCCAGATGGGGGAGACCGCACAGTCCCTGCAAGATCAGCTTACCGGCTTCGAAACTTCAACTCAGTCCGACCTAGATTTTATCTCGTCGCTCATTGGCAAACCTGCTCGTGATGTTACGCAGGTTGACATTGACTTTGTGGCCGACCTGATTGCGCAGCAAGAAGTTATCACGGACCTAAGTATGTCGCAGCGTCAATACGACGTGACGGGTGACGGTCAAATTACTCAGGACGACTTCGCCCTGCTTGAACAGGCATTGGCGGGCACCGATACTACCTTTGCTCCGGGGTCTATTTTTGGCCCCGCTACTGGGATATACGCACAGCAAGAGCAAAACCTCGCTACGCAGCTTGCCGCAGAGCAGCAAACGCAGCAGCAAATTGAACAGCAAACCCAGACCCAAACTCAGCTTGCGACACAACTACAAACCCAAATGCAGGCGCAGGACGAGGCAACACGGCGGCGCGCGTTTGGTGATTTTGTGCAGCAGCAAGGAGACGTGTACGGCCAGCGTGTAGACGTACGTACGCCTGACCCGATGCGGATTAATTACTTCTACGACTTCCAAAGCATGTTCGCTACGCCACAACAGGCATCGCTGTTCCCCAGCCCCTATGCTGAGGGTGGACAAGTAGAGGGTACAACTGATAAGTTGTTACGTATAATCGGAGAGATGCAATGACGTTATGGTCTAAAGCTTTAGATGCTTTAACTAACGCTGCCAGCAACGTGGATATGGGTGCGTTGCTATCGCTCGTAGGCAGCTACGGTATAACTAATTCAGGTTCGGAGTTCTTTAGCGGCACTTCGCCCCAAGTAGGCTATCAAGGTGGCATCCCAAGCTACACGTTTGAGCGTGCAGAAGTACCCGGTGCGTTTGATCCTGATCGACGTCCCGGAAGCTCTGGGCAGCGGTATATGTCCCAGCGGATGTTTACGCCAGAAGGGCAAGCAAGCGCCATGCCTGCACTGGAGCAAGAGGCTCAAGGGCTCGCTGCGCTCAACGCTGCCAATCCAATGCGGCAATCTCGTCCAGCAGCTCCACCGCCCCGCCAGCAAGAAGCGCAACAAGGCAATCGCTCCCCGATTGTATCTCGGGCCCCTGCACGGGTTATTGAGGATCGTCCTGTTATGGAGACCTTAGAAGGACTAGCGGGTTATACCCCCCGGTACGCTGCAGGGGGCATTGCGTCTATACAACCAAGAAAAGGCTACTATCTTGGCGGCCCTACCGATGGTATGGCAGATCAAGTTCCGGCGCAGATCGACGGACGCCAGCCAGCGGCACTTAGCGATGGCGAGTTTGTCATCCCTGCAGATGTCGTTAGCCATCTTGGCAATGGAAATTCGGATGCCGGGGCAAATCAACTCCACGGCATGATGGACCGTATAAGGCAGGAGCGGACCGGAACAACGCAACAAGGCAAGCAGATTAACCCTGCTTCCTTCATGCCCACGTGAGGTAAACCATGGCAGGCGAAACCACAAACCCTACGACCGGCACTACAAACGTAGACCCGATGGCTGGGCAGCAGACTGGTACGGAATCCTCCCTCTCTAACTGGGCTGGCCCCTACGTCACCGACATGCTCGGGCGCGGTCAGGCCATGGCTAATCAGCCGTACCAAGCGTACATGGGGCCGCTCACCGCTGGACCCTCTGCTGCGGAATCGGCGGCGTTCCAAGGTATTGCGGGCTTGTCCATCCCTACGGACCAGATGGGCGCGTATGTACCCCAGCAGTTCACTGCGGAATCTGCGCAGCAGTACATGAACCCGTATCTGATGGCGTCACTGCAACCGCAGATCGACGAAGCTCGTCGCCAAGCCGAAATGCAGCGGGTGCAGGACGCTGGGCGACTGACGCAGGCTGGTGCTTTTGGGGGCTCTCGGCAGGCAGTTATGGAATCCGAAGGCAACCGCAACCTCTTGCAAAACCTCGCGGGGATCACCGGTACTGGGTACGCCAGCGCATACGACCGCGCCATGCAGCAGTTTAACACTGAGCAAGGTCGCCAGATGGAAGCGCAGACCGCGGCTAACACCTACGGCCTTGCTGGCCTAACAAAGCAGGCTGAACTCGGCGGTATCGAGCGGGGCATCGGCCAAGCAGGTATGGACGCAGACCGCATGCAGTTCGAAGAAGAGCGCGACTTCCCGTTCAAGCAGGTCCAGTACATGCAGTCACTCCTGCAGAACCTGCCGATCGCGGCGCAGTCCTACTCGTACATGCAGCCCAGCCAGCTGTCGTCGGTGCTATCCGGCGCGGGGGGCATCCAAGAACTATTTGATATGCTTACGGGCGGTGCGTCAGCAACCCCCGCTACTGGCGCAACTCCTTAAGAGGGTCTACGATGGCAATCGACCAAGAAATCCAACGTAAAGTAGACGCCTATCGGGGCAATCCGCAGCAGCTTATGCAGCGGTACCAGCAGAATCAACAGCTGGTGGACCTCCTTGCGCTACAGAAGCTAAAGTCCGAGAAGGAAGCTGCGGCGCGCGATATGCAGATGAAAATGCAGCAGCAGCCGGGGACGATTGCGCAGCAGCGTGAAGCTGAGCTTCTTGATATGACAAAGCAAGAGATGATGCAGCAGACGCAAGGCGTCTTGCAGCAGCGTCAGGCGCAGCAGCAGCAGAATATGCAGCAGGTAGCTCAGCAGGGTCTCGGCGCACTTGCCAACCAGCGCCCTGCCGCTCCGCAGCCTGCACCTCAAGGGGCTCCGCAAGGCCAGCCCATGCCACGTATGGCTCAAGGTGGGATCGTCGCGTTTGCGCCGGGTGGGTATGTCGGTGGGGTGACTCAAGAAGATATCGACGCGTATCGTGCGAATATTACAAAAAGTAGCGGGCAGAGCGGGCAGAGCTCTCGTAACACTTTTCAGATGTCAGACGAAGCGATCGCACAGCGCATCGCAGCGTCACGCGAGCCAAGCTCGCGCCAGCGTAATAGGGCCGCTGCACGGCCGGGGTACCTAGATCGCATAATTAGCGGTAATTCCGCGGGCCCCACTGTGGGAGAACCCGGTGACAGTATCGGCACACTTTCGGGAGCTTCGCGGTCCGTAAGCGGCAAGGTGCCGCTCGAAACAGCTCCGCTTATTCAGCGGCTGGAGGATCAAGAGGGTGGTCGGCCTGACCTCCTAGACCCAAGAAACCAAATTGTAGACCCTCGCCAACCGGGGACGTATGACGCAGAAACCGCGCGTATGGGGCAAGCGCCAACTACGGGGGGCATCTCTACGCTAGGCCCTGACACGGCGGCGGGGACACCTGATGCGGCTAGCTCTGGTATTGCGGGGCTTGGCGGGGGCCTACCCGGACTTGGCGGGGGCGGTGCAGATGCTGCGATGGAGCGTGGGTTCCAGATTTCTGACCAATACACCGGACGCGCAGAAAAAGCTGGCCGCTACGAGGATATGGAATCCGAGATGCGGGCCCTCGATGCAGAGCTCTACGACCCGCGCGAGGAGCGCCGGGATCAGCTCAAAGCGTTCTTGGCGGGCACTGCCAACACGACCAACTTCGGCTCAACCATGGCCGGTGGTACGTTGGCGTCGCTTAACATGCGGCGGAGCCAGAAGGCGGACCGTCGCAAGCGCCTGCAAGACGTCTTCGAGATGGCGGAGCGTGGTATGACACTTGACACTGCACTTACTGAGGGTGGACTGCGTCTTGGGCAGTCGATGTATTCTGAGGCTATGGCCAACCAGCGCACTGCGCTTTCCGCCGCTGCGTCATTGCGGTCCTCAGAGCTACGAGCCGAGGTCGATCGCGCGAAGCTCGAGTATGATAAACTGAAGGACAACCGTAGCTTTGGCTTGCAAGAGCGTGAGCTTGAAATCGAGCAGGCTCGTAATGAAGCTACTCAGGCGCTGACCGCGGCGGAAAACGACACGCGTATGTTTGGTGCTGTGTCCCTAGCCCTTGACCGTGTTCAGGATCAGGAAGCCGCGGTTCGCGAGTATGTGGTAGAAGCCTCTCAACTGCCAATCTTACAAGATCAGCTTATGATGGCGACGGACGAAGAAGAAGCCGCAAACATACAGAAAGCAATAGCAGCTGAAGAGGTGGGTGTAGCTATTCGCGCGGAACAAATCTTTGACGATATGGGCGGCGTAGAGACACGCGACCTGCTTGCTGCAGAATTGCTCTCGTTTACGGGCACCGGTGCGTCTATGCTATCCATGGAAGATATTGCGGGTATCGAGCAGCTTGACGGAGAAGAGTAACATATGGCGCGGTATAATCTCACGCTTAAGGATGGCTCTGCGTTTGAAGTAGAGGCACCAGCAGGCGCTTCCCAAGCGGAAATCCTACGCCGCGCCAATCAACAGATGTCCGTCCGCGGGATGAACGAGCGTAGGGACGCACGCACTGCAGAGCGCCAAACGCAACTTGCCGAATTGGACGCAATGCGGCCCCCGCGGCGGGGGCCAGAAACTGGCTTCCTCGGGGATTTAGTCGGGGGTTTCGGCGCGGGCGTCGTCAATATCGGCGAGACTGCAGCCCTCGGTGCCGCTACGCTGCTCGACGAGGAGCAAGAACTCGCAGCGCGTGAGCGCATCCAGAACGCGGCCAGCGCCATTCGGCCCAGTATGGGCGACGAGGAAGACCTCACCTACAAAATCGGCTCTACCTTCGGCTCGATCGCTGGGTTTATCGGTGCAGGTGCCGCCGTTACGTATGGTGCGGGCGCTCTCGGTCTTGGCGTTGCCGGTGCAGGTATCGCGGGCCTTGTCGGCGCGGGTACCCTTGGTGTTGGTGCAGCTACTGGTGAGGCAAGTGAGCGTGCTCGCGCCGCCGGAGCCACCCAAGAAGAACGCAACCGCGCAATTATGCAAGCCATCCCAGTCGGTGCTTCCGAAGCGCTTCCGCTTCGCCGTATTCTGGGCAAGCTAACCGGCGACCTCGGCGAAGAAGTGGTTCAGACTTTCCGCCAGCGCGTAGTCAGCGCGTTGCGCACTGGTGGCGAAGAAGCCGCACAGGAAGCCGCAGCGGGCATCGCACAGAACCTTATCGAGCGTGGCTACAACATCGACCAAGCCGTCCTCGAGGGTGCGGGCGAAGCAGCTGCCTTGGGCGGCGGTGCCGGCGCGACCATTCAGGTACTCGTGGACTTGTTTGCTGGCCGCCGTGCGCGCGAAGGTCCAGAGCAAGGTGAGTTGTTCCCCGGCGCTGATCTTGGCCAAGCGCCCACCCGTGTCATGGGTGACCAGCGTGAGATGTTCCCCGAGGAAGACTTGGGTATGGCACCCGAGCGTCCAGACGAGCGTCAAGGCGAGTTGTTTAGCGCGCAGGATCAACAATCGGCAGCGTTTGCCCGCACCGCGCGCCGCGCGGATGAAGAGCGCGCCCGCCTTATGGAGCGCCCCATATCTGAGTTCGAGTCGGCAGGTGACCCGTTCTTAGAGCGTACCAAAGCCGAAAGAGATGCAGCTCGTGCAGGGATAGCTGGGCTACAAAGGCCCGAGCAGGCGGAGCCTGAACAGCGGGATATGCTCCGCGAACTCGAAGCGGCGACAATCCCGGAAGAAGAACAGCGTGCTCAGGCAGCCGCCCGTGAGCGTGAAGGACTTCGCGCCGCTGGACGTGGTGACGAAGCTGCATTTGAGCAGCCTGACTTGTTTGCACTGCAGCAAGAACAAGAGCGCCGTCGGCTTGGACCTGAAGAGCTGCGTCGGCCCGACCAGTTCATGGATGTGCCGGAAGCGGCGGAGACAGTTACGCCCGAGCAGCCCGCTGCCATGGGTGATCTCGTGGATATGGCGGACCAGCGCCAGCGCACAGCGGCAGAAGATGCCGACATCGCAGACCAGCTCGCCGCTATCGACGCTGAAGAAGGCGCGCAGCAGCAACAAGCCGCGGCACTGCGCGCTGAGTCAGACATTGAGACCATCACCGGCCAGCAGGAAACGCAGCGGCAGCAAGCCACCGAGCAAGGTCGGCGTAGCATCCTGCAAGATGTTATTAAGAAGACCCCGAGCCGCAACTACAACCGCGTGTCTCGGATGTACGAGGATGCGCTCACAAAGGCGGGTTATCAGGGCGATAAAGCCAAGCCGACTGAGGCGGAAATCCAAACTATTCAGCGTGCTGTTAACGTACAGCGGGCCGAGCGCCCTGAGCCAGTGTCGCCTGTTGCAGAGCCGATTGAGCTGCCGCCTGAAGCTACGCAGCTGCAGGAGATGGAGTCGCGCATCCCTGAGCGCGCAGCGCAGCGCGAGCCAGAACAGCTTGGTATGCCCGGTATCCGTCGCCGGATTCAAGAAGCACCCGCGCGTGAGGGCATGGCCCCAGAGGCGCAAGCCGCACCAGAAACTGTAACCGACGAGATGCTTGACCAGATGGGTATCGCTCCGCGGTCGCCCATTCGGCAGCGCCTACGTGGTAAGGACTTAAATGACCCTACAACGCGCGAAATCCTTACTTCTTTTGCGAATCAGCCACGTACTTCTCAGACTGCAGAGTTGGGTATTAGCCGCCGCCTTGAGGGGGTTCCCGAAGAGCAACCCGACCTCTTCGCACCTAGCGGAAGACGTAGCGCAGCTGCGCAGCCAGCTCCGCAACAAACACCCGCAGGCCCCGCAGCTCAGCCAGCACCTAGTGCGCAGCAGAACGCCCCGCAACAACTTGAACTTTTCCCAGAGACCGCACAAGGGGTTACAGATGGCACTGCAGCACCTAACCAGCAAAGAGATCGAGCAAGCGTTCGCGGTGGTGGACGCGGTGTGGCAGGACCCGGAGGGGTCGGAGGTACGGGTGGAGGTGCCAGAACACCTACAGCACCTGAGCCCAGAGGACTGGGAGCACGTATCGCGAGCGCTGTACCTGCTGCAGCACCAAAAGCTGCAGAGCGTAGTACACTAGGGGAAGGCGGTACGCGTCGTAATGTTATGCCGACGCTGCCGCGGCGTCCGATAATCGACCCAAAAACTCTAAAGCCAATCGGCGAAGAGCGTGTCGGCCCGACGTCTCGTGCTCTTGCACCGCGCGAAAAGATTTCAGCAAAATCTGAACCCAAGGTCAGCGGTGACCAAGTCACCAAGCAGCTGAAGGATTGGTACGAGGCTAACGTCTCGGCACCGGCGAAGCGGTTTGTCAAAGAGCTCGAGCTGTCGATCACAAGTCCGTTAACGATCGCCGACAAGGCCGCTATCTTAGCGCAGCTCAACACGAAGTCGACGAAGGAAAACAAGACCACCATCGGTGCGCTTAAGAAGTATCTCGGTGCATATCCTGACCCGGCCCTCGGCCTGCAGGATGCAATCGACGACGTAGTGGCGCAGACGCCTAACTTCCGCCGTACAGAAGACATGACCGACGGAGAGTCGGAGTTTTTTGGGGCGACCAAGGACGGTAAGACCCCCGCACGGGGTAAGAACGCAGCCCAGTACGTGCTTGATTGGGCCAGCAAGAATATGTCTGAAGCCACCAAACGGTGGACCGCTGGTAAAATCGTCGAGTCGAAGAACGCCATGCAGGCTATAGAGGCGTTTGAGTCCACTGACCTTGTCGCTACGCGGCGCGAACTAGAGAAAGCCTTCGAGGGTGGGTTCGACCCTACCAAGGATGCAGACAACAAGCGCCTCGCCGACGTGCTGGAGAAGCTGGGACTCGATGAGTCCGACCCGATGGTCCGCAGCATGCTCTATAAGGGGGGCATGTTTAACATGGCGGTGCCCCCGTCGCGCCACCCGCTGTCACAAGTCACTGTAGCGCTACTCCGTAAGGGCGATCTCGCAGGAGCGCTCCGCTCCGTCGCTGCATCCAGTGCCGATCCCGAAGTCGCTGCCGTGGCAGAGAAGCTAGCCAAGGTCGTTGGTGATACCAAAGTCGAGGTGGTTAAGTCAATCGCCCCCGGCGTACTTGGGCGCTACGCGGTAAAAGACAACACCATCCTACTGGCGCAGTTTGCTGGGTTTCGAAACAATGTCGCAGTAAACGGCCTTAACACCCACGTGCTCCTGCACGAGATGACGCACGCTGCCACGGCGTTCACACTTGTAAACAAGGGCCACCCGCTGACCCGCAAGCTGAAGAAAATCTTCGAAGAAACCAAAGAGTTTATGCCCACTGCGTATGGCTCTACCAGTATCGAAGAGTTCGTGGCCGAAGCATTTTCAAACCCCGAGTTCCAGTCCATGCTGGCGGGGCTCAAGATTAAGGGCGACCCACTCACCCCGTTCGCAAAGATCAAAGCTGCGATCTCCAACTTCCTACGCTCGCTTGTCGGTAAACCTGTTAAGCCGGTTCAATCGGCGTTGGAGCAAACCACCAGCATCATCGACAACATCCTCGCCCCCGCACCGGGTAACATCGGCACCGGTGAGTTCTTCATGCTGTCGCCAGTAGCTGCAGGTAAGCGCATCGCGGAAATGCTTGGGGACATACAAAAGCAGTCCAAGCCAGTGACTAAGGAGTTTGCGCAGAAATTTGCAGACAATACCCGCGAGTTCTTGCGGGGCACCGCCACTGACAAAGCGAAGCGCGGCATGCTCGGCTTCCTACCATCGCAGGCGGTGGCAGACGTTGCTGAACGCAGCGGTATCAAAGGTGCCATGGACCTGCACAAGCTCATGGAAGAGCAGCGTGGCGCTATCAACAAGTCAGACCAAGCCGTTGAAGGCGTCCTAAAGTCTGTCGCCAACTGGGTGAAGTCACATCAAAACCAAGTCGATGCGTTGAACCGTGTGGTCTATAAGAGCACCATCGAGCAGGTTGACCCCTCGAAGCCGATATCAGCGTACGCCAACGACCCAGAAAAAGCTAAGGCGTGGCGTGACATGCGCAACGACTGGCGCGCGCTGTCCTCTACGGGTGGCGACAAGGTGTACGCCCAGATGCGCGACACGTACAAAAAACAGTACGAGAAGATGCGCGACGTAATCTACGGCAAGATCGACGAGACGATCACCGATGAAGCTGCGCGTAAGAAGCTGAAGAACGAGGTGTACGCACGCCTGTTTGAGAGCGGCACCATCGAGCCTTACTTCCCACTGACACGTGCGGGTAACTACTGGCTGTCCTATGTTGCCGAGGGTGAGTTCACCGTCGAAGCATTTGAGACCATGGCAGAGCGGGACCGTGCGATAACTGACCTAAAGGCTGATACATCAGTTAAGGACGTCGAGAAGTTCGTCAACATAAACAACGCAAGCTACGCCAAAGCACCGCCGTCGTCGTTCGTGGGTCAGACACTGCAAACCCTTCGGGCAAATAGGGTGCCCGATGACGTGCAAGCTGAGATCATGCGGCTGTTCATCGAGACGCTGCCAGAGACGTCGTTTGCTAAATCGCTCCAGCGGCGGAAGGGCACCGCAGGGTACCAAGAAGATGCGATCTTCGCGCTCAAGACCAAAGCCTTCGATCTTGGTCGGCAGGTGGAGCGCCTGCGGTACAGCGCCAAACTCCGCACCCTGCAGGATAGCATCAATGAGGATAACCGGCCCAACCTGACAGAAGAAAACAAGTACATCGTAGACGAGCTAAACCTGCGCGCCGACTTCGCACGTAACCCTCCGGGGGATGGGCTGGCCCAAGCTGCTAACCGAGCTGCGTTTGTCTTCACGATCGGCTTCAACGCTTCGTCCGCTGTGGTCAACCTCTCGCAGCTGCCTATGTTCGTCTACCCGATGTTTGCTGGCAAGTATGGATACGGCGCTGCAGGCCGCGCCATCATGGATGCGTCTAAGCTCGTTACCAGCAGTGGGTTCAATCGTAAGAGCGACATGGTCGCCCCCTACGGCAATGAGAAGAACATCAAGGTCCGCGCGATGCCAAGCATCGACAACTACTTTGAGCTCGATGCCAACGGCGACTACGTCGTGCGCAAGGACTTGGACTTAGAGCCTGAAGTCATCGCTAAGGTTGAAGAGCTAAAGCCGCTTGTTGCGATGATGGCGGCTCGTGGCCAGCTAAACCGGTCGCTGTTTGCCGATAACCTTGGCATCGACAGCTCTGGCCGGGAGCGCGGTATTATCGACACGGCAACGGCTGCGTCGGCGTTCATGTTCCACAACGTAGAAGTCTTTAACCGGCAGGTCACAGCCATCTCGGCGTATCAGCTTGAGCTCGCGCGCCTTAAGAAAGCAGAGCCAACCCTGTCCACTACAGAGATGCAGACAAAGGCCGCAGAGCAGGCATTGGAGGATACGCAAAGGACTAACGGCGGGTCGGTGCTTGAGACTGCGCCACGGCTCGGCCAGCAGGGGATCGGGCGCGTCGCGCTTATGTATAAGACCTACGGCATCCAGATGTACTACTCCATGTTCAAGACCGTCCGCGACGGCATGGAGGCGCACTTCGCCGGGGATAAAGGCGCGCGCAATGAAGCACTTCGGCAGTTCGCTGGGGTGACTGGGGCGTCGTTCTTACTGGCAGGAGTCGTCGGCATGCCGCTGGCGCGTGAGCTCTTGCAGCTGATGAACCTGCTGTTCTTTGACGAAGAAGAAGACACCGCGGAGACACAGCTGCGCAAAGCGATCGGCGAAGGGTTCTACAAAGGCCCCGCAACTGCGCTTCTCGGCGTCGACTTGTCCAGCCGTATCGGTCTGTCGGGCCTCATCCTGCAGGCTAACCGGTTTAACCACGATGCCTCGCTCGAAGAGGACGTGTTCCACTATCTTGGGGGCCCTGCGTGGAGTACCATTTCTGGGTTTAATCGGGGTCGCCAAGACATTATGAACGGTGAGATCGAGCGTGGTGTTGAGGCCATGATCCCTGCCGGTATCCGCAACATGTATCAGGCTGCGTTCCGCTTCCCCAACGACGAAGGCATCTTGACCCGCCGCGGCGACCCGATCATGGACGACCTGTCCTTCGGCCAACTTGCTGCGAAGTTTGTCGGCTTCGCCCCTGCCGATTACACCCGTACGCAGGAGATGAACCAGCAGACCAAGAACGTCGACCGGTCAGTAAACAGCGCACGGACTACGATACTGCGTCGTTACTATGTGGCTACCCGCATGGGTGACTCCGACGAGCGGCGTGCCATGATGCAGCGCATCAAGGACTTTAACCGTAGGCATCCCACGGCCCGTATCGACGCTGACTCCCTGCGTCGGTCTATGCGGCAGCACATGGAGACATCAGCTACGATGTATAACGGCATCTCGATCAGCCCGAACATGCGCCGTGCGTTGGATGAGAGCCGTGACGAGTGGAACCAAGGGTTCCAACTCTTTGATTAAAAAAGCCCCCCCACGGTGAGGTGGGGGGCTAGTCAGGGAGGAGGAGAACATACAGAAACCTAGCGGCTTCTCCATGAGCAACTTCACTGTATCACAACGTACGCCACACGCGTAGCCCAAATCGACCGTCCTCGATACGCTCCTGCACCTGCATAGAAATCTTACGCCGCGCACCAATTTTGCTAAGCTGCTTCTCTGCGAGCGCGGTGTTAACGCAGGGTACGAACACTGACATGCCCACCTTCATACCGTCCCAAGGGATGATGATCCGAACACCATCGGGATGCAGGTCGTCCAGTCTAGGTATCTGAACCATCGGCATCCTCTACATCCAACTCAAAATCGACCTCGATTACATCCACCGGCGGTAGGCGCAGGTTGGTGCCTTTGGTGATCCGCATCTTACGCTTCGTAGCGCCCTTGTTTTTCACGAGGTCGAGGATGCACGACGAGTAGTCGATCTGCTGCTCAAGGCACCATGTCTTAAACGGTTTCAGCAGGATAAAGGCTTTCTTGGTGTCGGACTCGTACCGCGCGACCAGCTTCGTACGCGGGTTTGCCTCTGGCATAATCAGGGCGTCTATGCCGTTGACGTCGCCGTTGCGCTTGATGATGAGTAGGTTGCCGTTATGCTCGGCAAAGAAGTCCGCCAAAATCTGGCTAGAAGATGTTGTCATGTCTTCGGTAACGCCTTGGTTATAGCGCACCAGCTCAATCGCAAACTTGAACATCGCTGCTGTATCGTAGTTCACAAGCCCGAGCTTCTTGGCAATGATGGCAGCGGTCATGGTCTTAGTGATGTACTCCGACCAGAAGCGATTCGACGAACCCAAGTTACACTTAATGTCGACGCGCTCACGCACCTTCTCTTCCAGTGCGTTTATGCCGTCCATGTTCTGCATGTAGTGCTGGACAAACACCACCCCAGCGTGGCCGTAGTGTAGCGGCACGTTCTTTGAGAAGTCGTCAGTCATCGCCTTGTCACCACTGCCGTCGAAGAACTTATCAACGCGCGCTTCCAGCACTCGCTGGGCCTCTGCTTTCGGCGCGGCTTTCGCCAATGTGATCTTTTCCACGAGGCTCATGTTGCCGGTCGAGAGGGCTAGAAACTTCCACTCAAACCCACGGGTGCGCTCTTGGTTCGCCCCGCCTTCCATGCGGCCCCGCTGCATGCCCTCGGTAATCGCGTAAGTCATGTCCGATGCAGCCAAGGGCCGCATGTTAGTGATCTCATCGGTAGCGAACAAGATGTTCTTGTACACCTCTGCACGGTTCATACGGTGGTTCATGGTGTCCCGCTCTTTCAGCAGCAGACCCATTGGGCGACCCCACACAGATAGTGCCATGAACATAGCCGTGGTCTTCCCAAGGCCGGAGTCCTTGCTAAACATGTGCAGGAGCCCGCCGTTCATCGGCGAGGAGTGCATCAGCGCGCTGCCGAAACTGGCGCACAGTGCGAATTGATAGAGCTCCATGCCCGGCTTGTTAAAGAACTCTGCGTTCTGTCTCCACCCGTCGAGGGTGCCGCGCGGGGTAAGCGCGTCGAACAAGCCTGCGGTCTTAGTGGATGCAGGGTTAAAGTCTATTTTGTTTGGGAATATCTCCCTGTCGCCAAGGATAAACGAGCCGCAGTTATCATCAGCCCAGCCGAACTGTGCGCGCGCTATGTCTGCTGCGCCTTGCTGCTGCAGCTCTTCGATCCAGCGGATAGTGTAGGCCATAAGTTCCTCCAGATTTTTACCGAAGGCGGTGACGCCCTTGGCCCCAATAGCTTTACGAAATTCGTCCTTAGACGTTACAGCGATCTGCGGGACGGTGAACTCACGCACCCCGTCCTTTGGTAGATGCAGCCGGAACACCAGCGCGTCGGCGTCGCCGTCAGTCACCCGCCGCACAATGTATAGGTCGTTATGGTATATGCACTTCTCAATGGTGTCGCCGTCAGCGTCTTCGCCTCGGACATAGATGCCCCCGTTGGCCCCACGGAAGTAGGGCTTGGGGTATGTCGGTATAACATAAATCTCTGGCTGCGCAGCGGGCGCGGCTTTGGGGCTCGGTGCGACCTCAATCACGTTGTCTGCTTCAGTGGCCTCACGGGTTCGTGAGCCAAGGACAACCGGCGACTTGATCTTACCCCACAGCGGGCACCCGCTGCAGACGCCGTCGTTGTACTCGTCGAACGTTGTGCAGAGGTATGGGCCCTTGATGCGGTCCATCTTATTGAACATCTCGTCCGGCGTGAACTCAGGATGCCGCTGCGAAATCTTAGTAGCTGCGCTATCCCCATCGGCACAATGCTTGGCGATCGACAGCCCTGCCCGCCACAGCGGCTCCGACATAGTCTCTTGATTGCGGTAGATATAGGCCAGCTGCATGCAGCCTTTACCCTTCGCGGTCTTCAGCATGATGTCCTTGAAGTAATGCTCGCGGTTGCCCATGAGCGCGTCCATCACAGCGTTGCTACCGCTGACCGGCGTAAACTTCTTTGGAACTGGTATCGGGTCGTTGCCCATAAGCTCTGAAAATTTATCGAAAGATACAGGCGCTACCGCGTCCATACCTAAAACCCTAACGCGTTTATGTGGGTTGTCCTTATGGTTATGAGTGCCCGGCATGCGTAGGATACGCGCTGCATCAGACGTTACTGCGGGGTCAGCCTTGAAGCCATGCTCCTTGCACTTTGCCTTGAGGCGCTCAGCCACAGGCACCCACTCGGCCAGCGTCACGTCTTCATTGAGCGGCCAGTAGACGTGTATCCCTCGGCCCGAGTCTACCGTAATCGGCTTAGGCAACCGCATCACTTTGCAGAAGCGGCGGAGCTCTTGCAGTGCGGTTGCTTGGTCAGGAAACTTCTTGGGGTTATATGCTTCGCAGTCGAGGTCGAGGTAGAACGCGCGCTTGCGCGCTATGTTGTCAGCTTCTCGGGAAGCATCGGTGCCGAAAGTGCCGACCGCATAGTAAGAATTGTAGCCGTTCTGGTCAAACGCCGTGTTGGCGTCCATGAGCTGATCTATCGAGTCGTAGAACTTTTGTTTACGGCGGCTCGTTTCCGCATGTATTGCAAGGACGCAGTACCAGCCTTCGCGGGCCAGCACGCTCTGCAAAAATCTTTTTGTTTCCATTGCTCATGCCCACAGAAGAGGAGGCCGTGACCACTAGGTAGCCACGGCCCGTTAAGTGGTTACTCGTCGTCGTCCCATGCTTCGACAAGATCACCGAGGTCATCGCCAGAGGCTTTTACTTCCTCTTTTTTCAACACCTTCTTTGGCTCTTCTACGGCTTCGCCTTCGTCCTCATCTGCAAGGACGTTGTTAGACTTCTTGGGCTCAGCCTTTTTCGGCTCAGCCTTCTCCAAAGCTTTCACGCCGTCTACTTTCGACACAGTCATAGTCAGTGCACGTGTGACGTCTTCGTGCTCACGCAGCTTGAGGACTTCTTTGAGGTCACCCTCATCCAGTGGGCGCGCTGCCTTAAAGAACAGCTTGGGTACATCGCTATCCTCGTCGAAGAGCAGGGTAGTGACGACTGCTTGGATCGGTGCGCCATGGGCCTTGAGGTAGCGGGCGTATGCCTGCATCGGCATGTTGCCGTTCTTGGCTTCGCCGAACACCGAGGTAGCCGACAGCTGGACTTGGTAGACCTTATCGTAGCTGTTCTCCAACGCCACAGCGATACGCTGCGAGAAGCGGCAAGCACGTGTTTCACCTTGGCCGGAGCCGCGGACGTTCATTGCGCAGTCTGCGCAACGTGACGCTTGACGTTGATCCTCGGGCACGTCCGGTGCAGGACGCTCAGTATCGGCGGACCAGCATGTAGGCGGAGCCGCTTTCTCAGGGTCGTAGACGCCAGCATAGTAGGTGCGAGACACCTTGGCAGCGTCGAGCACGACGACGTTCAGCGATCCGCTGCTGTTCACGCTGACTTGTTCGCCACCAACCAGCTCACGGAAACGTGAGCCCTTGAAGCTGATACGGCGCATCGAGCCGCCACCGCCAGCAAGGTTGTCATTGGCCTGCAGCAGCAACTTGAACAGGTCACTGTTCACAAGGCTGTTGCCCTCAAAGAGTTCTAGGTCACTCATGTGCGTTCTCCTTACGCGTCTTCGTCAGCATCGAAATCAAATTCGAGCTGCACTTCATCAACCATGGGTTCACCCATGGACAGTACGGAACCTTCGACGCCGGTAACAGCGACGGTGGTACTTTGTGTTTCACTTTCTTCCTTCTGCATTGCCATCAGAGCGGTCTGCACATCTGCACGGTTGAAGCGATATGTGTTGCCGAGTTTGATGTAGGTACTCTCAGGGATGTGACCCTGCCGCACCCACGCACGGATGGTAGAGACCGACACGCAGAAATACTGCGCGAGGCTCTCAATGGTTACGAACGGGCTTTTGTCTTGGGTCTCCGTCATTTTTTCCTCACAGAGATTGCGTACTCCGAGTCCACGTTAAGGCCCGGAGGTACAGTGTCGGGGTTCTCGTCCAGAAACTGCTTAACAACAGTCTGGTTCAGACGCTTCTCAAAGAACTCTGGCACTGCATTTGTAAGAATAAACTTGTTCATGGAGTCCCAGTCACTGGTCCAGTAGCGCTTCTTTACACTGCGGTAGAACAAACCTTCCGAGGTACGAACGCTCTCGACGTTGTGTTCTTTGCAGTGGTCCAGCAACGCGCGCTTGACCTTGTCTTGCTGTGCTTTGAGGTGGTCGTCTTCTTGCTTGAATGTGGCCGACAGTTCCGCGCGCTTGTCTCTTATTTTTATATAGACGCGCGTCAGCTTCTCGACCGATACAGTGGTATCGCTCATGGTGTTCTCCTTTAGCTAGAAGTCTTAGATACTACCTAATCTTACGCTAGTCAAGTATCTGTTTGTATAAGTCGATAATTTTTGTGTGTACGTCAATTCTGTTATCAAGCAGCGCGTACACGTGTTTTTCTACAGCAGAGCCCTGCAGCTGCACGACAGTACATGGGTGCTTTTGTCCCGACCGGTGGACCCGCGCGTTAGCCTGTGCATAGGTCTCCAGTGAGGATGTTGGCCCCCACCATACGACAGTATTGGCTGCGGTTAAAGTCACACCATGTGCTGCTGACTGGGGCTGGATCACCAATATCTTGGGGTCAGGGGTCTCTTGGAAGCGTTTGAATATCTCGGTCCGCCGCGTTACAGGCACGTCGCCGCGAATCACCTCGGTGGTCACCCCGTCCTTGCGCAGCTTGTCCACAAGAATGTCGATCGTGTGCCGGAACGGTACAAACACCAGCACCTTCTGGCTGCTTTCGTCGATGACTTCTTTCAGTACGTTGTACCGGTTCTTGATGTCGAACTCTAACGTCGAGCCGTCGTCGGTGTAGACCGCCCCTGCGCTGATCTGCAGTAGCTTGTTCATCACGACCGCTGCGTTGACCGCGGTGACTTCCTCGCCAGCCGCTTCCATGACGAGCTTGTTCTTCAGCTCGTTGTAGTACTTCTTCTGCTGGCGTGTTAACTCAACGACCCGCTTCACATAGGTCATGTCTGGCAAGTCTAGGCACTCGTCCTTGGTAAACCGGATAGCTGGCTGCAGTGCGTTGTAGACAGTCTCGGTGGCACCCGGCTTCTGCATCCACTTGAACTGCGTGATCTTCATCATCACTTGGTCGCGGAACGACCCGAAGTACCGCGGGACAGCGCTGGGGTTGACCAGCTTGGCTAAGCCAAACGCATCGAGCGGCGACTGCGCCGCTGGTGTACCCGTCATCATCCAGAGCCATGTGTCGTCAGTGATTAGTCGGTTTAGGCATTTCCACCGCTTGCTCTGTGAGTTCTTGTAGTGCGTCGCCTCGTCAACAATGATGAGGTCGAACTTGCCGTTGCGTATCTCTTCCTCGACGATCTCGACGCCATCGAAGTTAATGACGACGAACTCAGCGCCAGCGTTGATGATCTGTTTGCGCTTTTTGGCGTCGCCATGGGCCACGCTTACCGTCCGGTGCATAGCCACCTCGAACAAGTCAGCGCGCCACGCGGAGTCCATAATAGACAGCGGGCAGATAACCAGTGCGCGACGTACCTTGCCTTGCTTCATCAGGAAATCTGCAGCCCAGATAGCCGATGCGGTCTTGCCAGTGCCCTGCTCGTTGAAGCAGAAGGACTTCCTATGCAGCGTGAGAAACTCGGCGGTTGTCCTCTGGTGGTCCATCGGCTTGTACCGGCCCGGCCAGTCGTATCGCCCAGAGATCGGTGAGGGTGCCTTGACCCCCAGACTGCGAAGGGTCTGCACCTCGTCGACGCCCCAGCTTACCGCTACTTCGTGCGGTCCGGTTACCTTACTCTTAGGGATCGTTTCAGTGACACGTTTTGGATTGCGCAACTTAAGCAGCAGCGCCTTGCCGTTGATGATCTTCATGTTCTCTCCAGTGTTAGTGAGGCACTAACGTTTTTTGGGGCTGCTCAGTGCACCGCCTGCAGCTCTGTTTTTACTCTGGCTTTGCACGGTGTACCCGTCCTTGTTCGTGCCGCCTTTAGAGAGCGGCTTCTTATGCGCGATGTCTTTACCCTCACGCTTATCGGCTTTACCGTTACCGTTGGCATCCTTGCCGGTCTTGTCCATGGCGCGGCGGGCGCGTTGCCGCTCCATTCGATCAGTATGCTCGCCGCGGGACTTCTGCTGTTCGTACTCTTTCTTGTACGGACGGGGCTTCTTTGTATATGGCATCAGTTTGCTCCGTTGTGTGGACACTCTAAAACCGGGCAGTGTTTGTGGCACAGGCCGCTCGGCCTCGGGTTCCATACATCTACATCAAAAGCCTTCTTCATGGCAGCGTGTTTTGCTAGCCACTTGCGCCACAGCTCTTCCTTATTGAACTCAGTGTAGTTTGCTTTGACAAGGTCGTTGGCTACCACAAACAGCAACCCTGCACGGATGCGCTTAACCTGCGGGAAGTGTGCGAACACTGTCAGTGCCATCAACTCCAACTGGCCCTTGTCTGCGTACCGCGCGGACTTCCCAGTCTTGTAGTCAATGATCCATGCAAGGTCGCCATCAAGGATGATGAGGTCGGCGATACCACGGAACCAAACGTCTTTATCAAAGAACCCACACGGAGTTAGGTTTTCAGTAAGTCCCATCTTACGCTCACACAACTTCTCACCTGTGCGGGCTTTGAGTGAGTCGAGCACCTTGGTCACAAAACTGAACTTCGGCGGGATCGGCTTGTCGTCCCGCATGAACTCCTCGGCAGCTTTGTGGAACTCGGAGCCGTAGCGGATTGCTTCGGTCTCCGCGAACGGGAACTGCTTGAGGACGTTCACATGGTAGAACTGCTTGGGGCAGGTCTCGAAAGACTTCAGTTTACTGTAGGACCAAGGCGCTGCGCTCATTCACATTCTCCGTAGCTTTTTGCTGTTCCTGCTTCGCAGTCCACGGGTAGGCCAGCGGCCCAGTCCGGAACCCAACGCATTGAGTCTTCGATGTATGCCTTGGCCGCGTCAGTTTCGGCGTCGGGTACGCAGCATACGATAGAGTCATGCACAGTCAACACTACTTTGTATCTCTTGGCAATACGTAACATCTGCTCACCAATGATACAGCGTGCTATGGCTTGGCAGACGTTCTCTACCACCTTGCCGCCGTAGATTTTATTGTCTCCCCTGCGTACCTTATAGTAATACTGCGGGCCTTTTTCTTCCTCGACTGCGAACAGTCCGCTGTAGTACATAGGCAACCCGCTCGGCATAATGAGTGCCTTATTGGCGGGGTCCACTCCGATCACACCAGATTTGCCGAAGGTCACCTTGTCCCCCTGCGCCATGTAACGCAGCATGACCTGCGCTTCTTTCCACAGGTTGCTGATGTTCCAGTTAGCGTCGCGGTAGATGTTGATGACCCGCCGTGCTTCGTCGAGGGGCATGTCAAACCCGAACGTCTTTAGCTGCGCTTGGAACTTGACCGCACCCATGCCGTAGCCCGCACCGAGGATTGTGGTCTTACCAACAAAGCGCTGGTCCTTGGTCACGTCGTCTACCGCTACACCGTAGATTGTTGACGCCATCTTCTTGTAGACGTCTTCTCTGTTAGTGAACGCACTAACAAGGTCTTCCTGCCCAGCCAGCCATGCAAGCACCCGTGCCTCGATCTGTGCGGAGTCGGCCTCAATAACCGTATGCCCTTGGGGCGCGATGATCGCCTTCTTCAACGACTTGGCGTTGGGCCCCCTGCTCGGCAGGTTCTGCAGGTTGATCTTATCGTCGCCACCCCAGCGCCCAGTATGCGCAGCATAGTAACGCACAGGGACAGGTAGCTTGCCGCGCTCGGCGATGCCGATGAACCGCTGCGTCCTTGTCTCTTCTAGCGTGGACTTGGTGCCCATCCGCGCAGACACGAGTGCTTGCACCCGATCGTCATCGTGCTCTAGAAGCGCCTTAAACTCTTCGTCATTCTTGGCAAAGGCGAAGGTCTCCTTGCCCGTCGTGGGGCTTACCTTCATGGGCGGAGCGACGCCTAGCATGTTCAGCATGAGCGCAAACTTCGGGTTCGACATGAGGTCGCTCTTGTCCTCGATGCCTGCATCGACGAGCAGCTTCTCCTTGCGTTCCTGCACCGCTACGAGGTGCGCTTCTAGCTGTGACTTGTTTAGCTCTAGCGTCGGCTCAGTAAACATGCGCAGGGTCAGGTCGATCAGGCGAAGCTCCTTCATCGGGAACTTCTTGGCCATGATCTGAAACAGGCTGTAAGTCAGCTCCACATCGTTGATGCAGTAGTCCCCGTAGGTGCTGAGTTCTTCTGGTAAGAAGTCCAGACGTCGCTTGCCCATGGCCCGCACTACCTCGGTGCCCTTGACGCCTACGCCATAGCGGTCGGCCACAGCCTTGAGGGATGCAGAGGCTTCGACCCCGTGCAGTGCACGCGCCATGTGCATCGTGTCGGCTAGCGCCTTGGGGTGAACGTCGAAGTGCCACGACGCTATGGCACCGTCGAACATGGTGTTGTGCGCCAGCATCATGCTGTTAGCCCAGTCAAACCGCTGCAGATACTTCTTGATCTGCCCCATGGTCCCGCTGGCCCATTCGGGCTCACCGTTGTTTACCTTAACGCTGACGCCAACGACTTCGAACCGCTCGTCGCGGATATACCCTTCGGTCGTCATCTTCGACAGGGAGTAGTCCTTGTCATAATAAGTCTCCATGTCAAGTGTAATCAGGTCCATTTTAGTCCTCCGATATATCTTTATAGGTTTCACGACGAACAAGGAGGCTTATGACGCGTTGGCTGACACCGTATTTTGCGGCTAGGTCCACCTGCCGAGTCCCCCCGGCGTCATATGCCTTGCGTATATCCACCACCTGCGTGGCGGAGAGCTTTGCGTTTGCGTGGCCGCTCCGTGGTTGCACCTTGCGACCCTTTGTGTAGGCGTCGAGCAGGTTGGTGCGCATCGAGCCAAGAAATAGGTGTTTGGGGTTGCAGCACAGCCGGTTGTCGCACTTGTGCAGGACAAACCGTCTGTAGCGCTTTGCCTTTCCTTCGTGCCTAAACCCCATTTGTAAAGCTATACCACCATAGGTCAGGGCATAAGCCACGCGATGTGCTTGCACATTGTGCCCGTGCCACGACAGGTTACCATAACCGCTGCTGGTAGTAGCTCCTTGCCATTCCCAGCACTCGATGCTGGCCCCCTGTCGTACGCGGGACCAAAAGTTTTCGGGAGTGTTTTTCTTGCTCATAGTTACTCATAAACAGTCTACATGCCTATAGTCAAGTGTTATCAGGTCCATTTGTGTTCCCCATATATCGCTGCAGTGAGTGCAGGGTTTTCTTTGCTTGATAGTCGTTGGGCTTCGACGAGTTGTCGCCGATGCAAACAACCCGCCGTCCGTTGTGATGCAGGAAGTAGTGATCGCGCTTCTTCACTACTTCCCACCCGTCATCCAGCTGCTTAATCGTTTCTCGTATTAGCGGGTGGACTTGCTTCGGTATTGGGTCGGTCATCTGCCTCTCCTTGCATCTCAATCAGCCGCTGCAGGTGGTGCACAGCTTTCTGTATGTCCTGCATCCCGCCTTTGCTTCGCTCACGTGCGAGGTAGGCGATCGCTACACCCTTGTGGTATCCGCGGTACTCTTCTGGTGTGAGCCATGCTTCCATAGCTTCCCAAGGCTGCACAGCCATGTCCTTATAATGCGCGCCACCGACTTGGTTGTCTAACGCACTCGGTGTTTTGTTAGTGTGCACACTAACCTCCTCGCTCCAGTTGGGCGACGAGATACGGGCCATCGTTTGCTCCGCAAACTCCTCGCTAACGTCACAATTAATTCCTACGTCGTACGCCGTGGCCTGCCGGTTCTTCAGCAGGTATGCCCATACTCTTTCTTCTGTCAGGTTATAGGCCACGTTGTTTTCTCTGCGCATACCAAATTCCAAATTTCCATAGTAGTTTATAGGGTGACCACTTCGGGGCCATGACCAACGCCATGTGGCACCACATCTCAACTTCAAAATACTTCTGTGATTTACTCGATGCCATCTGGCACCGCCTTTGTTAGTGTATCCCTAACATGTTTCATGTTGTCCTCATTGACTACTAACGCCACCCCGCCGGTTTCGGCGATGTGCTTAAGGTTCTTTTCTTGCAAGGGTGTCGGCTTGTTCTTGCCTGCCTTGCACTCAATCCCGAAGAACGTTCCTCGATAACAGCCCACGATGTCGGGTACGCCGCTGGCACCATAGCCTCCAGTCACGGGGTAGAAGTAGTAAGCACCCATGTCCTTAAGCTGCTGCACCACGACCTTTTTAACTTTAGCTTCCGGCGTCATTGCCATTCGCGGCCCCCTCTGCATGTGCGTCGCGCACCATTTCTGTGATGTATTCGGCCACTGATGCGCAGCCGATTTTGCCCGCCTCAACCGCCAGCCAGTCCAGCTGGTCCGGTGTTAGCCCAAGCAGGATGTCGCTCATAAACCCCAACTTAATCTTACGGTTGGCAAACAGGTATTTTACCCGCTGTCGCGGTGTTGATTTATTCTTGCGTGGCGGGACCATGCCCGCCTTGCGTGCTATGACAACAGCCCGGACAACCTTGGTGTAACCAAATCCTGTGGCTAGTTGTATCGCAGCGTGGCTGTGACCTGCCATGTGCAGTTCAGCAACGCGTCTCGTGTCATCACCCATCATGGCCGTGCCACCGGGCGAAGGAACGGGATGCCAGTATCGCGGCAGTATGCGTCCACTTGCTGGCCCCAAAGCGCCTCCAATGCTTCGACCATCGCAGGCATCTGGTCGCACACTGCAACCGTTTTGCCTGTGATGTGGCCGACTTCCATGCTGCCGATCGCGAAGATGATTATGTATAGTGATGTCATTGTTTTTGCTCCAGTTCCTCGATGCGGTCGGCCATATCTTGTGCGCACCTCAACATCTGACCAACACGACTGCGCTCATGTAGCCGCATGTCTTGTAGACAGTCGCACCCACCATTGGTGTGCGCCCCTGTCGGTTTTTTGATGACGCAATAGCCATCGTGGCATCCTCCGACCGCGCCCTGCAAGTCACGGTATTGCTTCACCAGATCATCAGTCATCAGTCTGTCCTTTCAATATGCTGCTTTTCATCAGGTTCACCTGGCGGGGGCCTCGGTTTGAACTGTCAAGTATTCCTTGACAGTTGAGTCCGGGTCCAACTCGCCGTCGGCAAGCATCAAAGCCTCCACCGCCTTCGCCAGCTTGGCCTCCAGTTCCTCGATGCGGTCGGCTTGTGCTAGCATCACTCTCCGCACGTCGGGCGATATGTATTCAGCCAGACGCTCAACGCTCATTCGGTCAATGCTGGTCATGCTGCCACCGCCTTTTGGCGCTGTGCAAAGTCTGCTTCTTAGATAAATCCTGCATCACAACACCCGCGCGTTGCTGGCATAGTCGACCGCGATCAGGTGCAGCGCCTGTGACTTTGCGTCGTCCAGCGCGTTGTGATGTGTGCCTGCGCGCTCCATCT
>Ga0222675_1000280_pt1 | contig 22684 bp, 16 predicted proteins | sample AntAcemetagen868_FD_179818 | JGI IMG/M metagenome (GOLD analysis project Ga0222675, IMG submission 179818) | Saline water microbial communities from Ace Lake, Antarctica - #868 | ecosystem: Environmental > Aquatic > Non-marine Saline and Alkaline > Saline | place: Antarctica: Ace Lake...
AGGGCTTCCTTCCGCTTCGGCTACGCCTTCGCTTCAGTCAGCCCTAAAAGATTAATAAATAAAATATTAAAATAAATTATATAAGTTTGTCTACTTTAAATCGGTACTAAAAGGGGGAAGCCTACAGAATGGGTTGATGTATTTACCAGAAAAGAGTATAAAGATATCTTAATCAATAGTCTTATCCATTGTCAGAATGAAAAAGGCTTAAGAATATTTGCGTTTGTAATTATGTCCAATCATGTTCATTTAATGATTAAAGCCATTGGCGACAATACCTTATCAGAAATCCTGAGAGACTTCAAAAAGTTTACAGCTAAGGCAATTCTGAAAGCTATTGCTGACCATAAAAGGAGAACCAAAAACCTTGATGTTAAATATTTTTAAAACTGCAGGCGAAGCAAATGCGAAAAACAAAAACTTTCAGTTTTGGCGACAAGACAACAAGCCAATCCATGTCTATTCAGCAGAGGTTATCGAACAAAAACTAAATTATATTCATCAAAATCCTGTAAAAGAAGGAATAGTAATTTACCCAAAAGATTATATTTATAGCAGCGCGTCAAATTATGCTGGACTTGGTGGTTTGTTAGAAGTATCAATTTTAGAATTAGATAGCCAATTTCTAAACTTGTTGCATAAATAGATAATAAGCTCGACCACAAGTTGTAAACTTGCGGTAGCTTCGCTTTGTATCTATTTAGCATAGTTTTGTGCCAGCTACACTAGCGGCAGCTGGGTCTATATTTCCTATTTATTTGAAACATTTACCATTCGAACTACATGGTAATAGTCATCATAATTATAAAAATAATCTGTAATCCAAACTGAGGATGAATAATAAAATTCTATTAGGTTCAAAGGAAAATCTTTTGATTCTCCAACAACTTGATAACCATAATACAAACTACTATAATCTATAGTACTATCAGAAGATGCTGTCATATTTTGAGTATTGAATCTCGTCAGTTCTTGATTACCAAAACTTAAAACATCCTTTAACCCACTTGTCGAATCTAAAGTATTCCTCAATTGAAAAGTGTCAATTACTAATGTTTGAACTTCAATTAATGAATCCATAAGGTTTCTGATCGCTTCATCTTTTAACTTTTCCATTGCTAAATTATTAATACAAGAAAATGAAGTCCTTTCATAAACGTTTGAAGTATCGATTTGTCTTACGATATTCACTAAATATTTTCTACTTTTAATCTCTCCTTGATAAATGTAGATTTCTACGGCAGTTTCAATTGGTTTAACATATTGTTTTTCAAAACCAATAGGTTTAAAAAAAGAACTTTTTAAGTACGTATCTTCATTTCTATCATGATTAATATCTGTGCAGCGGTTTTCACTGTACCAGTTTAAGAACCTTTTTTTATCATTTTCAAACTCCTTTCTACTATAGTATTGATAATTATCCACACCTCCATGATAGAAATCAATTATGCTAGCCTTCCTGATTCCGCAAAATTTTTCAAAAAAAACGAGTGACTTAATACAAGAATTGCATTTCATCTCTTTTGCAACACACCTTTCCAATTTTAAAAGATTATTAAAAAACAGCTTCCTAAAAGCCTTGTTTTCCTTGCAATTTGAGACCTGACCCTGAACAGGAATCCAAATTAGCAGCAAAAATACAATTAGTATTAATTTATTCAATTTCATTGTTTTTTGTCTCTGGCAATACGTTTCTTAGCTTTTCTTGCTGAAATACGTTTCTTGTCAACTGTTATTGAACCATCTCCTCCGTTTGTTATAGTTTGCTTAGTGTACTTTCCATTCTTTTCTAAGAAAATAGAATAAGGAACCCCCTTAATACTTTTAGTCTTATCAAGTAACTCATAACGCTTGGAATTACCTGAAACTTTAATTTCCAGCTTTGTGGCAGCTTTATGCATCTTCTTATAATAAGACTGATCCAGTTTGTTAATCCTACTTTTTCCTATTCTAACAGCATCTGACCTATTTGGAGTCCATCTTCCCTTTTTTATTCCTGCTTTCGCTTTAAGGAATTGTTCATAATGCTCATGAATGAGAAGACCAGATGAGGACGCGCCACCCGCTGTTTTATCAGATGAAAAAGCGTTTATATCGCCTATGTCAACTTGGTTAGTTGGAAAATTTCCAACCTTGACGGCCTCCGAGTTATAAACTATATCTATTTGTACTTTAACCTTTGGGTCATGCACAATATTTAAATAAACAAATGTAAATGCTGACTGTTCAGTTGTTAGTTTAATGTCTTTCTCTATAACCTTGTGGCTAACCTTAAAATTATCCGTACCTTCAATGGGTGTAAGTACAACCTCATATTTTCCTCCCAATGAATTATTTACTCTTGCTTCATATGAAGCTTTAACTTGTGCCGCAGTTTTAACAATTTTGGTTGTTGTTGTTCCATCCTTGGCTTTTATTGTCTCAGATTTTGCCAGAAAAGATAATATGAGTTCTTTGCCATTTGGGTCAATAAAAATAAGTGGACTATTGCCTACAAAATTGTACGGGCTTATTTCTGGAAATTTTTTTTGCATGGGGTCTAGAGCTAACCATCTCCCCAACCTTGAATCATAAATCCTAGCACCAAAATCATATCCATCACCAATACCATCTTCTTTCTCCTTACCATTAAAGCCAAAGCGGTACTCTTCGTTGTTATAGGACCGTCCATCCATTACACTCCCAAATGGAAAGTAGTTGTATTGCGCTTGTGCTTTATATGTCAATAAGTTAGGCAGAAATTGAAATGCTTGATTCTTGTACGAATATACAAAAAATGCAGTGTTTTAGTGTCAGGTTAAATCTCAATTTGTTATGAAAAGTCTATGTTTTTTCTTAGTCTTATCGAGACTGCATAATAATTCTTTTTGAAATCATTAGTTGATGATTGAATGATGATGAAAAATCTGTTTAACCTGCAATCCCTACATTTGCATTGATATGAGGGTCGTTTTTACTGATATTCGCAAGATTTGGGGCATTGATTCTAATCCTCAAAAAAATAAAGCTGGAGCAGAAATGCAAACAGTTGATTCTATTGAGAATGCTTGGCTTTGCTGTGAATCAGGAAAAATTGTTGGCTTCGGTTCTATGTCGGACGGTTGTCCTACTGGAGACGAAATGGTTTCTTTAGCAGGACAAGAAATTCTACCAGGATTTGTAGATAGTCATACCCATACTGTTTTTGCCAGTCCAAGAGCCGACGAATGGGAAATGCGAATTGAAGGCAAGTCCTATGAAGAAATTGCAGCAGCTGGTGGCGGAATATTAAATAGCGCCAAAAAGATTGCTGAAATGAGTGCCGAGGAATTATTAAACGAAGCCAGCAAAAGAGTAGGCAGCATGATTGCCCATGGCACCCTGGCCTTAGAAATTAAAAGCGGTTATGGTTTAAATCACGAAAATGAAATCAAAATGCTTCAGGTGGCACAAGCCTTAAAGCGAATGTTCCCCATACCAATATTTGTAACTTATTTAGGTGCTCATGCTGTTCCTATGGAATTTAAAGCGAACCCAGATGCATATATAGATGAAATCATAGAAATAACTTTACCCGTAATTGCAGAACAAGGACTCGCAGATTTTATAGATGTATTCTGTGATAAAGGCTTTTTTACTCCGGAACAAACAGAACGTATCATTTTAGCAGCCGATGCATATAATATTCCAGCAAAAATTCATGCCAACGAACTTGGTTTAACAGGCGGAATTCAAGTTGCCACTAAAACAGGCGCATACAGTGCCGATCATTGTGAATATGCAGAGGAAGATGAAATTAAAGCCTTATTAAATTCTGAAACTGTTCCAGTATCATTACCCGGAACTTCATATTTCCTTGGTATTCCTTATTCTCCCCTAAGAAAAATGATTGATGCTGGATTAGCTCCAGCAATAGCCTCTGACTTTAATCCAGGGAGCAGTCCTGTTTTTAATATGCAAATGATTTGGAGTTTGGCCTGTACTCAGCAAAAGCTTCTTCCGCAAGAAGGATTTTGGGCTTGTACGTTAAATGCCGCCCGGGCGCTAAGAATGGAAAACAGTATTGGAAGTATTGCCATAGGGAAGTCTGCAAACTTTATTACCACCTACTTGGAAGACGCCTTGCGCACCATTCCCTACTTCTTTGGAACCAATCACATTCAAAGCTGTTATATAAATTCTCAAGAAATTTATTCTTCCAATTAAACCTTTTTGTTTTTGCTTAGTCCAATAAGCAGAACACACAAAAAAAGGAACAAAATGAAGAATTTATTAATAATAACCGGTTTAATTTTCTCAGGTAGCGTTTTTGCCCAAAGCTCAAGCAACACTTGCAAACGAATGGATAAAATGGAAAACATCCTAAAGGATTCCATTAAAATCACAAGCGAACAACAATCTAAAATATCAACTTTACATGCCACCTATTGCCCAAAGTTTAAAGCCATTGGCTCAAGCGATAAGAGCAAAGATGAGAAAAAATCTGAAATGAAAACCCTGAACAAGGAACTAAAATCCAAGTACAAGGAGATTCTAACGGAAGAGCAATTAAAAAGCTTAAAGGAAAAGAAAAAGTCTCATAAGAAGCATCATAAAGGCAAAAAAGACAAAAGAATGGATGCCCAAGCCATGACTGATAAAATGGCGGAAAAGCTTACCTTAACTGAAGAACAAAAGCCAAAAGTATTAGCCTTAAATCAAAAGTTAATTGCAGATCGCAAAGTGATTAAAGATAATTCAGAAACAGATGAAGTTAAGAAAACCTCGATGAAGAAACTTCGAAAAGCATACAAAGCAGATTTAAAAGAAGTTTTAACGGAAGAGCAGCTTAAAAAATTAAAGAATCGAAAAGGTAAAAAATAGTAATTCATTCTTACTAGTTTTAGAGGAGATAACATCTCCTCTTTTTTTTGTTTAAGAAATTAGCGCCCTTTTACAAAAAAAAAAGACCCCCGAAGGAGCCTTTTTCATGAATATAAAATTACTACGTTTACTTCGCTATTATAAAATTAACCAAATCATAAGTCACTTGGTCCTTTAAGACAGCAACTTTCCGAATGATTCCAATATCCTTGGCTATATAATACTCTTGAAAATAAGGATCATTCATGTCGATAGAGTGAATCACATCGGTATAAACATTCCCATTCACTATCATCTCGTCAATCATTTCTAATCTAACTCTTGTTTCCTTTGGGTCATCGGTAACCTCAATCTCATTAATATTTTCATCTACTCTAATTTTATGCCCTTCAAATGAAATAGCATTAGAATAATACCTTACAAAGGTTTGATTAAAACTTGTGTTTACTAATGTTTCTAGACCTTTACTGCTAGTTAGAACAACTGCAATATTGGGATCTATATCTCGATATTGCTTTACAGATACGGTCTCCGTTAATCCATTATTTGCTATAAAATTCCAAGTCGAGCCATTTTTGAATGACCCAAAGTATTCTTTGAGTATTGTATTGACTGCAGCACCATTCTGGTTATGTTTTTCTGCCTTATAGCAACTTGAAATACTAAAGAAGGCAAGAATAATCGTTGTGAGTTTTATTCCCTTTTTCATGCTAGCAAAGAAAGGTTAGCATATTAGGTCTAGGAGCTATCCATATCCACAGAAAAGGCCTTGCCCAATTAAAGATACAGGTTATGGCCTCAAATTAATTATCGTTCTTTTAGAAGGCCGTATGATAACAACTAATGAAACGATGATAAGAGCAAGTCCAGTTATCAGGTTCCAAGTAAAGTCCTCATTATTGAGAACTCCCAAAAATACAGCCACCAAGGGAATGATAAAAGTATTTGTGCTTGCTGCAAGAGCTGAAGTCTTTTTGATTATAATATTAAACAGAATCATACTCACTGCACTCCCAAAAAACCCTAATAAAAAGACATAGCCAAATGAGATCCAAGCCTTATGTGGATTTGTGCTAAACACCTCCCAAGCATTACTATTAATTAAAATAATTACATATATAATGGCTACAAAAACCAGTGGAAAGGATGTTTTAACCATGGGAGCTAAATGGTTAAATTTATATTTAATAAGGTTAATATTAAACCCATACATCATGGTGGCAATCAGAGCCAAGAATGTTGGTACAAATGGAACTTTTGTTGTTTCTAATAATGAAGGTGTAAAAATCACTAGCACGCCTAAGAGCCCAAACATAACTCCTATTGCTCCTTTCCGAGTGATTTTTTCTTTGTAAAATAGAGCTCCAATTATAATGGTGAATATTGGAGTAAGGGCTGTTATAATTCCACTTAAGCCACTAGGTATAAACTTGCCCGCTATGGAAAATAAGTAAGTAGGAATTCCAACTCCAATAATACCACTAATGCATAAATTAATATAATCCATTCTTTTTAAGGAGAAAGGCTGTGTCTTATCATCAAATGACTTTAGATTCTTAGAAAAAAATACATATTTAATTACCCATGGAAGCAATACAATTCCTGCAATTGTCATTCTAAACCCAGCAACTTCTATTGGATTAAAAGCTTCTAAGGCTTTAAAAATCAAAATGTAACTAGATCCCCAAATACAACCCAGCAGAATTATAATAAAAGTGGCAAAATGTTTATGCATTTTAGATTTTAAAATTTGAGAATTAAGGGTGCAAAAATCCGGCTTTACACCAAGAGTTACACCCCTTTCTTATGCACATTAGAAACAATCTATTTTACCTTTAGTTTACAGGAGCTTGGCTTATTTTTGTGAAACGTGATGAGGTTCCTTCTCCTTTCTGTAGTTTTTATACAATTTGTGTTTGCAAAAGCACAAACCAATCCTTTTGAACATGTGCAATGTAAAAATTGGGAAACTTTTCAAATGGCTGAATTGGAAAGACGGGGATTAAGTACTGAACCTTATAATTACGAAATCCTATATCACAGGCTAAATTTGAGTGTGTTTCCTAGGGTATCAGCAGACATTTTTGGCTCTGTAAGCAGTTATATTAAACTTAGCAGCAATACCGACACTATTCGATTTGATTTAAAGAACAACATGGTAGTTGACAGTGTTAAAAGCACTAATAAGCATCTTGGATTTACTCATGTTTCAGATAAAATCAACATCCATAAGTCTGGTTGGATTAAGGATGCTATAGATTCACTTACCATTTATTACCATGGGAAACCTACAACCACAGGTGGGTTTGGGTATTTTGTAAGAGACAGACATGCCACAGATGATATAATTCATACCTTATCTCAGCCTTATGGTGCTTTTCATTGGTGGCCTTGCAAGCAAACTTTATTAGATAAAATAGATTCTATTGACCTTTTTATAACTACTCATACTGATATGAAAGTAGCCAGCAATGGCTTATTAGTTGGTGAAAGACAAGTAAATTCCCTCAATAGAGAGTTTCATTGGAAGCATAGGTACCCAATTGCAACCTATTTAGTGGCTATTGCCGCTACCAACTATAGCGAATATACAGAATATGCAAAAATACCAAGCAGGCCTAATGGCTTGCCTATTCTAAATTATGTATTCCCGCAGTTTGATACCATTTTTCCTGCTCAGTCAGATACCACAGTGCCTATTTTACAAGCTTTAGATAGTGTTTTTGGTGACTACCCTTTTGCAAAGGAAAAATACGGACATGCTCAGTTTATGTGGGGTGGTGGTATGGAACACCAAACCATGAGTTTCATGGGTTCATTCCACCCGGATTTAATTGCCCATGAACTGGCTCATCAATGGTTTGGTGATGCTACAACCTGCGGGTCATGGGAAGATTTATGGTTAAACGAAGGATTTGCTACTTACTGTACTGTTTTATGCAGGGAAATCTTACAAGATTCTGCTGCATTTAGAGAAATTAAATGGTGGTTTAGGTATGAAGGATTATTAGCGAGGACTGGAACAGTAAAAGCACAAGACACTGTTAAAGTCAATGATTTATTCAATAGATACCTAAGGTATAATAAAGCTGGTTTTGTTATTCATATGATTCGTCGTAAGATCGGTGATTCATTATTTTTTAGAAATGTTAGAAGTTACCTCAATGACTCGAAACACAAATATGGGTTTTCAGTAACTTCTCAGTTTAAAAAGGCAATGGAAGTAGGTTATAATGGTACCTTAGATACATTGTTTAACGAATTCTACTTTGGAGATGGGCATCCCGTTTTAAATATTAATTGGACTCAAAAAGGATCGCAATTAAATGTTGAAGTCAAACAATCGGGCAGTAATCCGGCAGCATATCCATTCTTTCATATTCCAGTTCCATTAACTTTATTGACCAAAGAAGGGAAACGCATTTATAAAACTGTTTATCCTGAAAACCCAAATTCTTCATATTCCTTTATCATGAGTGAACAGATAGATAGCATTGTATTTGATGAAGATATAAATGTACTAGCTTCGGATACGGTAAGAGGAATTAATTACAATTTAAGCAGCGATGAACTTATCATTTGGCCTAATCCAGCATCAAACAAACTCTTCATTTCAGGCAACAAAATAAAATCTGAAATTGTCACTATTATTGACATCTCTGGTAAGACAATAGTTAAGGATTTGAAATTAAATGATGATTCTGGAGTGCATGAAATCGACATATCGAAAATTAGCTCTGGTTTGTACATATTAAGCTTCCAAAATCAAGAAAAAAGCGTTAAATTAGAGATAATCAAGTAGAGGAGAAAAAGATATGAAAAACATAATTTTATTAGCGTTAGGTGGTGTTTTATTATTAGGCAGTTGTAAAAAAGAAAAGTGCTGCGAAGACACCATTAAAAATAAATCAAAATTGGCCATTTCATTTGAGCCAAAATTTAATAACATGACTTTGCAAATGAATACATTTGGTCACACAAATATTCATGATGAAGATGTATCATTTAATAGTTGGGGCATCATAATGTCCGATGTGTCATTAATTAAAAATGATAATTCTAAAGTAAAACTTGGAGACGGTTACATGTATGTAAATCTTGCTTCGGCAAACCCAAGTTTTAGTTTTTCTGATATTCCAGATGGACAATACAAAGGAATATCTTATAATATTGGGGTAGATTCTACTACGAATCATTCGGATCCAACCGTTTGGGGACCAACGCATCCATTAAATATTAGTTATACAGGCATGCACTGGGGCTGGGCAGGTGGCTATATCTTTCATACCATGGAAGGAAAATACAAGCCCAAAGGTTCTACCACTGAGTCAGGATTTTCATATCATACGGCTACAGATATTTTGTTATCAAGTCATACGTATTTAATGAACTTTTCATTGAACGGAGAAGAGTCTAAAACGGCGACAATAGAGGCAAATGCTGAAAAGCTATTTGAGAATGGATTATCATTAACTACTATGGGTACCAATCATTCTGGTAGCAATGAACAGAAGAATGTTATGCAAACCTTGATTGGTAATATGAAGAATGTATACATTTTAACATCTGTAAACTAATATTGAATAAGCTCTGGATCAGAAATATCGGTGTTCTCATTTTAATAGTACTTGCACTAGCTGCATGTAGAAAAAATGAACCCATCACAGTTGACTCAGGTTTTAAGACCACTCCTATTTCTAGCCTTTCAATATTCCCAAGAAGGCTTGGAATTCCAGCTTTGCCTGCAGATAACCCATTAACAGAGGAAGGCGTTTACTTAGGAAGATTGTTGTTCTATGATACCCTTCTTTCTGCCGACAAATCAATTTCTTGCGCTTCATGCCATTTGCAAAAATTTGCTTTTGCTGAACCCAAGAAAAAATCAGTTGGTATATTTGGATTACCCGTTAATCGCAATGCTCCTTCTTTATTTAATATGGCTTATAGCCGTAAATTCTTTTGGGATGGAAGGCAATCTAGACTAGCCAATTTAGTTTTTGAACCTATTCAAGCTCATAATGAAATGGGACTCAATCTGCCCGAACTTGACCAAAGACTAAAACAATCTGAATTGTATAAAAATTGGTTTAAAAAAGCATTTAATGCGGATCCAAATATTAGTCAGATGAGTATGGCCATGGAGCAATTTTTATTAACCATTGTTTCTGCCGACTCAAAATTTGATAAAGTAGGACCGAGCCTTTCAGGATTTACCAATTCAGAAAAAGCGGGATTCAAACTATTTCAAACTCAGGTTGATTTACAATCAACAACGAACCAAGGGGCCGATTGCTTTCATTGCCATGGCGGTGTTTTATTTCAAGCACAAAACCCATTGGCGGGTGGTATAACCAATAATGGTTTAGATAAAACTTTTGCTGATTTAGGTGCAGGTGCAATAACAGGAAAATCAACTGATAATGGACTATTTAAAACACCAAGTCTTAGAAATATAGCCTTAACTGCTCCGTATATGCACGATGGTCGATTTAGTACTTTGGAAGAGGTGATTGAACATTACAGTGAGCATATTGAATTTGAGTCTCCAAATATATCTCCTAATTTAGCCAATCATGTGGATGGACCAGGAGGCCAGCCGAAACAAATGAAGCTTACCGTTTTACAAAAAACTAATCTATTAGATTTTCTAAAAACATTAACAGATTCTACATTTACAAGCAACCCTAAGTACCAAAATCCGTTCTAATAGAGAAGAAGTGATAATCTATGTTGTATAAACCTATAAAAATACTATTGCTATGGTCCTTACTCTTTATACCAATTTTAGTAGAAGCTCAATGTGCAATTAAGGTTAGTGGTCAATATTGCGTAAACAATGCCATACAATTTACAGGCAACAGTTCTGCCAGTAATCACAAGTGGGATATGAATGGACAGGGCACTGTAAACAATCAAGTCGTTGCTCTTTATTCATTCAATTCATCTGGCACTAAAAAAATTGTTTATTCATGCACTATTGGTGGACAAACATGCAAAGACTCCATTGATATTTTCATCAATCCTTTACCAACAGTAAAGCAGTATCAAATAACATCTTCAACAGATCCATGCAGACCAAATAGTAATATTTGTATCCGTGATTCCAGTTTCAGTACTTCTAGCTTAAAAATAACATGGGTTCAATTGCTAATTGATGATGGGCAATTATTAAGAAAAAACAATCCAAGCACACCGCAAGATTTCTGCTTTAGTTATAGAGGTCTGTCAAGTAATAATTTCTTTGTATACTCAGAAATTGTAGATGATAGCGGCTGCATAAATAAAGATACCTTAACAGTTACCTTAGCCAAAACAGTTATACCAAGACCGAGCTATACCTTCAACATCAATCAAAGTTGTGATAGTACTACATTAACCCTTTTTGATACTTCTTCTGTTAAACTGAGTGACTTTACCTCCATTAAATGGGATTGGGGCGATGGGAATAGTGATAATAGCATTAAGAAAACCAATAAACACACCTATTACATAGCCGGTAATTACACCGCCACCATTTACACTGTTAATAGACTTGGATGCAAAGACACGTTCTATGTAACCGCAACTGTAACCAAAGGCTTAGGGGATGTAAAGATGATTAGCTCCAAAGACTCAGTATGTATAAACGGAAAGATAAATTTTAGTGTGGATTCCATCCCAACGGGAGTTGGAAAAGTCTCTTGGATCTTAACCTTACCGGATGGTACTGAATTAAATATGCCCGGCTCTTGGTCCCAGGATATAACCTTTACACAACTTGGTCCACAAATAGTAAGATTAATCTACAATAATTTAGAATGCCAAAAATCGTATATGGACACGATTCTGGTAAATGGACCCAAGGTATTAATAGAACAACCTTATTCCAGGGTGGATGAACGTGAGGCTTATCAATGCGATGTGAAGGATTATTATCCTATAAAATTCCCTAATAACACGGCATATTATCACAATGATGACAGCATGCTAAATGATGATTCATCCTATTACGATCCCATTTCTGGCAAGATCAAACATTATTTCGACCTTTCTAAAAGAACAACACTAAAATCGAACCCTCAAATTAGAACCTTTAACCCAAAGTGTATAAACCGGATTTGGGATTTTAATGATAAATACGCTTCGGCATGCACCACTTTCTATTACCAAAACATAAATAGATATAGCAATTGCAGTTACTCCACTCAAGCGGAACCCATTCATGTTTATAAAAGCTGGGACATCATAAAAAATGAATATTATGGAAATCGGGAAATGGAAGAAATGGCTTTTAACGAAACACTTGGTGTTTGTTATAAAAGACCTGTTTACCCATCAGATTCAGTTATTCTATATTCAGACTCTTTTATTTCAATACCCGCAAGTGCACAAGATGAAACGGATTATTTAACCCTCTATGCAGGGGAATTTGCCAAACGTTATTCAGGGAAACAATTTAAAGGACCAGGACAGGAGTTAATCACTTCGCCAGTCATCATTAATATTCCTACGGGGAAGTCACTGTTAATTAGTGATTCAATTACCAAATCGTTTTATAGTATTTCAGGACCACTTAGCTTACATCTTAGAAGAAATCAAACTATCAAACTAATTACATCCGATGCCTTTGATTTTATTCTAGGCAGAGTTGGAGACACCAATTATTTATTTAAAAATTATTGGAATCAATATAAAAACAGTCATCCTTATGCCAAACGGATTCATGCATTGTCCATAGATACCTTGGCAGGATATGATTCAACATTTGTGATTGATTCCCTACTGTACCAGAATCTTTTTCAATCTGAAATCATACAATGCTATACTGTTAATTTGAGAGAACAGGATACCTGTAGCATTCTAAAATGCCAAAGTATCGATAAGAAAACCTTATCCATTATGGACCCTAAAGCTGGAGGTTACCGCATTAGACCCATTGTGAGTATTCCCTACTGCCCTATTCCAATTCCATCATCAAGCTTTGATTTAGATTTAAGCTTTTTAAAACCGGGCTGTAGCTCTCCATCTATATTTATCAATAAAGATTCTGCAAACCCAAATAGTAAATTCATATTTGCCAGAGGAAGACAGGATTCTGCCAAATACAATGAGTTAGGTGGAGCCACCACTAATACTTCTTTGGTTTATGTTCCCAATAGGGACTCTTTTGGCTATAAAACGGTTGGGATAATAATGACCAATGGGATTGGCACAAATTTTAACAGGCCCATTTGTCGGGATACCTTTTGGTTCCATAACCTTATAAACTTTCAACCTCCTGTGTTTGGTTTAAAACTTCATAATCCCGGTGCTAAACTTAAAAACTACGTTCAGGTGTGCAAGGGAGATGATGTTTACTATCATATAGAAGCAGAAGAACCCTTTGATATAGAGAAGTACAAAGGCAACCTCTATTATATAGAAAGCCCATTCACAGGGAAATACAATAACCAGAGTTTTCAAGAATTTTTAACGGAAAATATGTATTGGAGAATGCCTTTACAAAACCCTGAAAAGCACTTAAAATTTTCACAGCACCTGCTCACGGATACCCTCTTTTGGCCCAAAGACAGTTTAACTAAGATGTATTCCATTTTAAGGGATAATAGCATTAAAAAATATTATAATTATGCGGTTATTACCCGCAAAATAACACAACAGAAACAAGGCCCTTGTTTAAACGCGGATGGATTTACTATCACAGAAACTAAAGATACCATTCTTACTGGTTTCTCTACCCATTTTGATACCACAATTGATTTAAGCCAATCGAGAGACATTCTAAAAACAATGGCTTTTTACAAAGGGTTTGAGGCACAAAGTTTAAGCGATTCCCAATTGTTAAAAATGGTATGGAATGGAGTGGGCACGATTGATGACCCAAGTACTGGTTCTTATGGTTGCCTTGATACTACAGGAAGAAATCTGGCATCTTTTTACAAACTCATTCCTACACCTGGATCAAGTTTCTCGCTACATCCAAAGGATACAAGCATGGTCGGTTACGATCATAAAGATTTAGGTTTTGATACTCTAGCAAACGGTTCGATTCGAAAGAAATACCTGCATAGCAACCGATTTGTAACCAAACACAATACGGGTTACTTGGTTACCTCCACTACCAATTATGATAATCGCTGCTTTAAAAATGATTTTGGTATAATAACTTCTGGATTCCATCACAAAGTTCATTTTACGGATACTGTGCTTTGTTCTGCGGAGATTGAAAGCTTTAGATTCATCCCTGAAATTGAATATTTCGATGGCAGTTTGCCTTGGTTCTATGGTTCAGAATCGCAATGGGCTGACTCAAAAAGGCAAGCCGATTATGCGGCCGGAACCAAAAATAGAGAGATGCCCCCAATTTGGGATTGGAACAGGTTTGATAATACCTCAACCAATGTGAATACATTCAATGGAACCTTTCCTTACGGAGGAATTGGCAACATTTTAAATAATAAAGACACCATTCCAATCAATCGATTTGGATCGCCTGCGCTTTATTATAGCAGTGATACGGGTGTTTATTTGTTTAGTTCTATAACAACCGACAGCATGGGTTGTAGAGATACCTTTAGTCAGAATATTTATATCATTGAACCCCAAGCGAGTTTTAAAAATGATTTTGACATTACCAATTGCCGTAATCTGGTAACTTTGGTTGATAGTTCATTCTTTATTGAGCCTTATTTACTTGCCAATAATAAATGTGCCAATAAAAAGAAAGAATTCATTAAAAAATGGGTGGTGGATTGGGGAGATACCAGCTCTCCAAGTGTTTTCACCAAAGAAAACATCAATGATCCTGGATTCCCATCGAGTATAGGGCATTTGTATAAATACCGAGGGACTAAGACCATCACTATGACCATTACCACTGAGAATGGCTGTGAATCCACCATTGTTAAGCAAGTGAAAATTCCAGGGCCTGAACCTATTTTCAAGTTTGTAGGAACGGATAGTAATATCATTTATTTATGTTTAGGCGATACCGCATTCCTTAGAAATACGACAAAAAAAGCAACCAATGCCAGTCAATGGAAATGGGAATTTGGGGATGGAATATTCAATAATAAAAGCGATACTTTGCTCTCTCATATCTACCAGACTCCTGGCAGGTATCTGATTCAACTGACCCAGTACGATAGCATTTTTGTGCCACCTAATATTCGCGCATTTTGCAGCGGAACTTTCCCTGCCGATACCAATCTGTTTAAAATGATTGTGATTGTTAAAGACATCGAACCAATTAATGGACGAGTAGAAGAGGATGTTTTGTGCCCACGGGAGTGGCAAACCTTTATAGATGAAAGTTCGCCTGCTTATAGTAGATATTCATGGTCGGTTACAGGACCACAAGGATTTAGCTTAGCCTTTGATACCAGTACCAAGCAAACCCGTCATCCTTTCCAAATACCTGGTCCGTATCAGGTCATTCACAATGCAACCTTTGATCCAAATTGGCCAGCCCCTCAATGTCCGGATGCACCAGATACTACTACCTTCTTTTTAGATTCAGTTGTAGCAAACTTTTCCATTGATACTACCTTAAGTCCTAAGATTTGCTTTACCGAAACCAGCTCAAATGGAGTGAAATTTCATTGGGGCTTCTTCCATAACTCCGATATTCTTCAAAGTGGGGAGGAATTCAATTATGACGAATTTACCACCGGTAAAGACATTTGTAAAGCCTATGAATCGGGAGGAAAGATTTGGATATGCTTAGTGGCGGAAAATGAAAACGGCTGTACCGATACCATTTGCAAACCCATTGAGCTCAATATTTTCTTATACATAGCCAATGTGTTTACTCCTGGAAACGGCGATGGGAAAAACGACTTATATAGATTTTTGGTTAAAGGAACCGAAGAATTTGAAGTAGATATTTACAACCGATGGAACGAGCATGTTTTCCATAGTGAGGATAAAGAGTACCATTGGAACGGACAAGTATTTAATACAGGCGCCGAAGTTCCAGATGGAACGTATTTCTATATTTTTAAGTATAAGTTTAGAGGGAGTAAATCTAAATTAGTAAGAGGTTCGGTAATGGTTATTAGGGATAAATAAGGGTTTTTGGTATTTTAGATTTAAGGATTGACTCTCCCAAAATCATTCACTCCTGCCTCCTTTTAATCTCCATATTCCATTTTCTTTACGAACCAGAAACAAGAAGGCCTTTGTCCAGATAAAATCTTCATTTTGATAAAATTCAGGTTTCCTTCGAATACCGCTAAACAGAAAATCTCCTTCCTTAAGAAGCTCTCCCACAGTAGATTCGCCACCTATGGAAAGAATCGTTTGATTGTAATCTTTTATGATATAATTATAGGTAGCAAAATAGTCATCTAGCGTTTTAGATTTGTCTGTTACTATTTTGGAGTGTTGCTTGCAAATTAGATCTGAAAAAGGAGGTTTCGGCTCAAGAATTACCTCACTTAAATTAATTAGTGAATCACTAAATAAATCATACGTAGCTTGGCAGCTGTCATCAAAATAATTCTTAAGGATGCTAAATATAAACTCAGTCGCCTCTTGCCTTAATTCATTAGAATCAATAGCTCTTTTTTTAGGAAAGCTTCCACAAGAAGTTGCTAACAAAGCTGCACATATTATTAATCCTTTACTCATTAATCAAGTCTTATTATTTGTATTGCTTTGGTCGCATGGTTACTGCAAATCTAAAAACACTAAGATAGTTTGGCTTTTCTTTGCCATTGCTTACATTCCGATTATCCAGGAGGATTGGTTTTCCATCTTTCGTTTCATCAATAATAATATAACCCATTCTTCCTGTGGAGTCTTTTTCTCCCATTGAGCCATACTCGTCAAAATAATTTTCCTTTGGTTCTATGAAATATCCTTGTTTAGAGTAGGCCTCTACTACACTAAGGTTGGAGTCTAAATCTAAGGTCATTTCTCTAACTCTAAGTTTTTCAATACACAATGGTTTTAATGAAGAAGTTAAATGAAGTATTTTATCATTGGAAAGCGATTTATTAAAATCACTAAGTAAGACTTTTCCACCCTTTTCTTTTAAATACAACTTTTCCCAAGGCTTCAGAAATTGCCTTTTTGTTTTTTGTTTGTCTAATGAGAATAGCGAGCTATCTCCTTGATTAAGCTTATTCAATTCCTTTGTTGTAGGTAACCGAAACGAAGGAAGTAATACTTTTTCAGACCAAGAAATCGCTGTATCATCTGAATCTGGGCTTATATATTGTTTATTGACATAGGATTCCGTGACAAAGCAATTCTCATTCCGTTGCTTATCGGAAAATTTAAATTGCCCCATCTTTATCAATTTATATTCATTATATCTATTCCCTATCCAATTTGTAAACCTAGAGGCTTGCTTCCATGATAATCCTAGAACGGGATAATCCAAATACCTCGGACTAAACAGATAATCCTTTGTATAAGGCTCCGCGTTTTCTTTAATACAATTTATAAAAGTCTGATTGTCATCTAGTTCAGGGCAATCAAGCAAAACATTTATGCCAGGAACGGCTTGTTTCAACACATTTGGGTAATCCACATACACATTTGATAACCACATTAAATAAATCAAATAATCTCTATTTGTTATTAATGATTCAGAAATTAGAACACTTGAACTATCATCTAAACTCACATATGAAGTTGGGCTACAATGGCGTAGACCCTTTTGTGAATACAAGTTAAAGGAATGGATTAAGAGGATAAATATGGCGAATCGTTTCATAGGGTTTTAAAATTTATAGTGTAAATCTACTATTCAATTTTTATACTAACGATGTATTAAGTTCAAATCTTCTTTTGTTCTAACCTCAACAAGGTTTTGAACCTTATTGAGATTTACAAAGGCCGTTTTTTGAAGAATTCAAGATTACCTATTTGGTCTTTTAGATTTAAAATTTTTTCAACCTCCGTAAGCACGCAATGCATTGCGTGCCTACGGAGGTACCCAATTCAAAACATTAAATCTTTACAACAAATTAGGTCTCAACCATTTCATGGCTAATTCTAGTTCAATTCCTTTTCGTTCGGCGTAGGCTTTTATTTGATCTTCACCAATTTTACCCAATCCAAAATATTTACTATCTGGGTGAGAAAAGTAATAACCCGACACCGCAGCCGCTGGCCACATGGCCATGCTTTCTGTTAGTTCAATTCCAACAGATTCTGCATCTAGCAATTCAAATATACTTGGTTTTTCTAAATGGTCTGGACAAGCAGGATAGCCTGGAGCAGGTCTAATTCCCTTATAATTTTCTCTTACCAGTTCATCATTACTCAAGTTTTCGTCTGCTGCATATCCCCAATAATTTACTCGTACTTCTTGGTGAAGTTTTTCTGCAAATGATTCTGCTAATCTATCGGCTAATGCTTTTAAAAGGATAGAATTATAATCATCCCCTTCATCATCATAAACTTTCAATTGCTTTTCAATTCCTAAACCTGCCGTAACGGCAAAACATCCGATGTAATCATCTTTGGCAGCAATGTAATCTGCTAAAGCTAGATTGGGAATGCCTGCTGCCATTTTGCGCTGTTGGCGCAAGGTATAAAAGGTCTTTAGCAATGAACCATCTTCATTTAAAACCTCTATATCATCGCCTTTGCTTTTGGCTTTAAATATTCCGAATACACCACTGGCTTTCACCCAATTATTCTCTACCATTTGATTTAACATGGCTTGCGCATCATCAAACAATTTCTTGGCTTCTTCACCCACAACCTTATCTTCAAAAATGGCAGGATACTGTCCCTTTAGTTGCCAGGTTTGGAAAAAAGGTGTCCAATCTATCGTTGGAATTAAATCCTTTAATGGATAGTTCTCCAACTTCTTTACACCCAAGAAATTTGGTTTCGGAGTATGAGAAAAATCTAAAATCCCTTTATTCTGAACTGCCAAATCATAAGCCAAAATAACCTTATCCTTTTGCCTTTGAGCATGCGTAATGCTTAAGTTTTTGTATTCCTCCTTTATTTGCTCGGCAAAACCAGATTTGTTATCGGGATCCAATAATTTACCCGCAACTGGAACAGCCCTACTGGCATCCAATACATGAACCACTGCATTTGAATATTCAGGAGCCACTTTTACTGCAGTATGCATGCGGCTTGTAGTTGCACCCCCAACCAGTAATGGTAGTTTCATGCCACGCTTTTCCATCTCGTTGGCTACATCCACCATCTCATCCAAACTTGGGGTAATTAAACCACTCAGTCCAATGATATCCGCGCCCCATTCCACGGCACGTTTTAATATTTTGTCGGCTGGCACCATAACGCCCATGTCTTCAATAACATAGTTGTTACAGGCAAGCACCACACCTACAATATTTTTTCCTATATCATGAACATCGCCTTTTACAGTAGCTAGTAAGATTTTACCAGCGCCTCTGCCATCCACTTCTTGTTTCTCGGCTTCTAGATAAGGTTGTAAATAAGCCACGGCCTTTTTCATAACCCTTGCGCTTTTAACTACCTGAGGTAAGAACATTTTACCCGCACCAAATAGATCCCCAACTACATTCATGCCGTCCATTAACGGACCTTCAATAACCTCTAAAGGCTTATCAAAGGATTGACGGGATTCTTCGGTATCTTCAACAATAAATTCATCAATTCCCTTAACCAAGGCATGAGACAAACGTTCATTGATAGGTAAACTGCGCCATTCTTTTACCTGAGCAATTTCCTGTTTTTTCCCTTTTACTGTATCCGCAAATTGAATAAGTGCTTCTGTAGCCCCTGGATGTTTGTTCCAAAGAACATCTTCTACCTTCTTTAGTAATTCATCTGGAATTTCGTCATACACTTCAATCATACCGGCATTCACAATGCCCATATCCATTCCTTCTTGAATGGCCTTGTATAAGAATGCGGCATGCATGGCTTCTCGAACCACATCGTTTCCTCTAAAACTAAAGGAGATATTACTTACTCCACCACTCACCTTGGCATGCGGTAAGTTTTCTTTTATCCATTTAGTCGCTTTAATAAAATCGATGGCATAATTATTATGCTCATCCATTCCTGTGGCGACCGTTAATATGTTTGGATCAAAAATGATATCGTGTGGATTGAATCCCACCTCATTTACTAAAACATCATAACTGCGCTGACAGATTTCAATTCTTCTTTCATAAGAATCCGCTTGGCCGGTTTCGTCAAATGCCATAACCACTGTTGCAGCTCCAAAACGTTTAATGATTTTTGCTCTATGCTTAAACTCCTCTTCTCCATCCTTTAGCGAAATAGAATTTACAATTCCCTTGCCTTGCAAACATTTAAGACCAGCTACAATGACCTCCCATTTGCTGCTATCCACCATAATTGGAACCTTGCAGATGTCTGGTTCAGCACCAATCAGATTTAAGAAGGTAGTCATGGCTTCGGCACCATTAAGCATGCCTTCATCCATATTCACATCAATTATTTGCGCGCCATTTTCTACTTGCTGACGAGCAACTTCTAAGGCCTCATCGTATTTATCGTTAAGAATTAAACGGGCAAACTTTCTACTTCCTGTAATATTGGTACGTTCCCCAATATTTACAAAATTTAGGTTTTTGGTAAAAACAAAAGGCTCTAGGCCACTAAGTAAAAGCGTTTTTTGCATTTTGGAATTGCAAATTTCGGTGATTTGTGCGGGGTGGGCAAATGGGATTGTTGAGTTCTACACTTCAGTTAACTTTGGTTTAATTGTTCTGTTTTTGTGAATTTAAATCAAAGAACTTCTGTCATCCTCTTTTTGGGTTACTAAATAAATAGATATTAAGCACGACCACAAGTTGCAAACTTGTGACCAAAGGTTTTAATTTAAGAATTCTTTACTAGAGCCCAATCCAATTGCTTATGCTTGATTAACCCAATCTTAAGAGTAGAATTTATAAATTCAACAATCCTGTAAAAGGAGGATTTGTAATTTACCCAAAAGACAATTTATATAGCCGTGCTTCAAATTATGCTGGATTGGGTGGGTTGTTAAATGTACATAGTTTAGAATAAGATTGCCAATTTCTTCACTTGACGTATAAATAGACAATAAGCTCGACCACGAGTTACAAACTCGCGCCAGCTTCGCTTAATATCTATTTAGTAAACTTTTGCGCCAGACACACTAGCGGCAGCTGGGAATCACCAACTCCACAAAAATGGAAGGCGATAAGAAATTCCTGGACCCATTCTTAGTTTTTTAGTTCTTAGTTTGTTGTTTTTATTACTAATGGTCATTTTATGAATGAACGATTGATCTGAAAAATATATAACTAAGCATTTTTTACCTTTTCTTCTGCTAAAATTTTTCCATCTTAACTTTCTTCTAGGAAATGGTCTTCTAAAGTATAGATATGGTTTAATTTTATCAATAGATAAAATTTCACTGGTATATAGATTTTTACTTCTGTTTACTATTATTTTTGGTGCTTTATAATTGGCAAGAATAAATGCAAAAACTGCGATAGTTTTATTAGGTTCTAAAGAGTCAAAACTTAAATTCAAAATTGTTTTTTGACTATCTCCCAAAAAAAACGAATTTATGTTTGGGTAAGTGCCATTATGTTCTACAAAACGTTTTCCATTTCTGATAGTATCCACTCTAGCATATAAATACATACCATTATCAATATGAATTACTTTCCTAACTATAATGGTATCCATACTAATGTTTTGTTGTGCCAAAACTAAGAAAAAATTAATCGATAATATTGAGAGTGTAATATATTTTTTCATTTTCATATTCATTAATCTAATGGATAACCCTGTTCTATTTGATAGTAATCATACTCCCAGTCAATGGAATGTTCTTCAGATGCCTTGTTAGACATCTTTTTTCCATTTTTGATTCTAGCAACTCTATAAAAAGCATGTGACAATTCATGCGAAAGAACACTGCCATTGGTCAATTTTATTTTCACCTTTTTGTTGCTGCCGTCAAGATGGTCTGTCACCCATTTCTTTGAGGCCTCAGATTGTAGTGGTTGGATTCCACCGCCAATATTAGTAAAATAACCATTCTTCACAGCCATGAAGTCAATGAAAATTGTAATAGCTATGTTTCCATCTTGACTTACATTAGTAACCGTTAGGCCAGCGGCAGTCTCAGATGACCCATCAGAACTTGAATGCATTAATGAGGATTGATTTTTTACAAAAATAGATGTATTACTGGCTACTGTCCATTTTACTATGTCTTGAGCTATCTCATTAGAAGAGTATGCAAATTTCTCAATCTCTCCGCTTATGTAGTTATATTCAAGCATCCAGTTAGAGTAGTTAATCCAACTACTTTTAACTTGCCTGAGGTCCTTCTTGTACTGTTTTTTTGCACTTTTATAGTAACTACGACTATTGTATTCAGATCGCTTTGGTTTTAAATTACTTTTTTTTCAATTATCAACCGTTAGAGCTGGTTTGACTGGCTTATAAGCTTTGACCAATGCAACAAATTTATCCTGCAAAGAAGACTCTTTGGCTTCATTGTTTGAACCAGAAAAGTCAGGCACCGCATCTAAATCCTGATATGGACCTCCTTTCCCGAGGAAATCTAAAGTGCTAATAGGCGAATTTTTATAATACGCATACGTACTCTGCCAAGCATAATCACCTTCTCTAGGGTCAGTGCTAAACCATCTCGCTATCCGCGAATCAAATATTCTAGCTTCGAACGCATAGACACCATCCATGCCATCCTCTTTCTCCTTACCATTAAAGCCAAACCTATACTTTTCATTGTTATAAGACCTACCATCCATTACACTCCCAAATGGAAAGTAGTCTTGAGCATATAAATTGGACATGGATAACATGGATTTATTCAAAATTAACTTATTCAGATTTGATTTATTCAGATTTGATGAATTCTAAAACTATA
>Ga0222675_1000301_pt1 | contig 21433 bp, 24 predicted proteins | sample AntAcemetagen868_FD_179818 | JGI IMG/M metagenome (GOLD analysis project Ga0222675, IMG submission 179818) | Saline water microbial communities from Ace Lake, Antarctica - #868 | ecosystem: Environmental > Aquatic > Non-marine Saline and Alkaline > Saline | place: Antarctica: Ace Lake...
CCACCACTGGCCCCCTCGAGTTTGCCCCACGCGATGATGAGTCTCTCCTCCTCGCCACGAATTGGCCACCATCTCGGTCGGAGTCGGCAACGCCGCGGAATTGAAACGAGTTTGGGGCAAAGGTTGCGCGAAATCATCAGACACCAACGCTAAATCTGAGTCACTCTGCCTCCGAGGAAAAGACCCTTTATGCAAGAAACCGCAGTTATGCCCCATGCTGGCATAATTTAGATCCATCAACGCAAAGGCACGGAGGGGCGGCAAAGTAAACAAATCCAAGGTCTGCCTGAGCGTGCCTGGGGCCTCTGCAGCTCTGCATTAAAGGTCTGATTCTCTCGGGCTATCGATATGAGTCCCAGAGCCCTCCGAGGCAGACCGGAGTTGAACCGAGACTACCAAACCCATCCATCGAGCAGAGGCCTTCGTTCCTTGGTTTCAAAATCACCTCTTTCGTGATCGATCCCACCATCATCACTCCGTGGACTCTTTAATCTACGCTATGATCTCTGTGACCAATTCCTTCGGCGGGATTTGGGTTTATCGATCGATCGTAAACCGATCCCGCGTCGTGCAGTAATCGTCGCCCCCCATTCGCCCGATCAGATCGAGCTTCCCCGCATCCGGCAAACCCTCCGCCCCGAGCACCGCATCATCGATCTGCGCACACAAAATCTGCCCGAACACCACATTCGATCCCCCCGGCCCTTCCCCGATCCGCACCACCGAATGCAGCTTACATTCAAACGCCACCCGCGCCGCCGCCACCCGCGGCGGTTTCACCCGGGCACTCGCGATTTCCTTCACGCCAAAGCGCTCAAATTCACTCTCACCATGCGGCAGCATGGCCGATGTCGCACTCATCGCTTCCGCCATCTCGGCCGAGACCATGTTCACCACAAATTCCTTGGTCGCCTGCACATTGCGTAACGTGTCCTTGAACGTGCCATCCCGCTTGTTCGCCGGCACAAACATCAGCACCGGCGGCGCCGTGGAAATCCCTTGGAAAAAAGAAAACGGTGCGAGATTGGTCGCTCCATCTTCCGCTCTCACCGTCGATACCCATGCAATCGGGCGTGGCACGATTGTTGCAATCATCCATCGATACACGTCTCGCGAATCCAGCGTAGAAAAATCAAGCTCCATACCACAAGTTCTGTAGCCACCAGTCTTCTTTCGCAAACCTGACTTCCACCTTGCCCCTCTTTCTTCGTTCTCTCACTGCCTTCCGACTCGGCCCGGTACTCGCTACCGCCGTCTGGGCTATCCTGCTGGCCGGCTGCCAAGGCCCACCCGTCACCGTCACGGTTCCCCACGTCGAGCGCTTCACCGTCGATGACCCCACGGCCACCAGTCTCACCATCGACCGTGCCCTCAGCGAACGAGCCGAAGCGTTCGCTCGCAGCCGTAAATACGCCCAGACTTGGCGCGGCTCTGGCCTCTCCATGGAGCCCCTCATTCCACCCGATGCCTGGATCGTCACCGAGACCATTCCCTACGACGCCCTCGAAACCGGCCAGGTCGTGCTCTATAATCGCTCCCCCGGTCGTCGCGTCGCCCACGCTTTGGTCAAAAAAACTTGGGAGGGCTGGATCACCGTCGGCGTAAACAATCAACGCATCGCCGACCACACCCGCGTCACCCGCCACAACTACCTCGGCGTCGTCACCGCCGCCTTCATCGCCCAGCCGTAGGGCCTCCTACTCGTTTTCGTTCTCGTCTCCCCCCGCCTCTTTCCCTCTCGCCGCACCCCGGTCCTCGGATCAACGTCGGGAGGATGTCCACTGCCCAACCCACTTTTCGCGACGCCTGCCGAACCGGCCTAGCGGGCGCTCGAGCCAATCTGGTTCCCGGACTAGTCCTGCAAGCCTTCGCCCTCGCCCTCGTGTTGGGCTATTACTTTGCCCCCGGCGTCGCCGATGCACTCAAGCATTTTGAAGAATTCCGCTTCCGCGTTGGTCTCCCCTATAGCATGATTTCCACCGCCTTATTTGGCGGCCTTATCCCGTGGCTGTATATCAAGGCCAACCCAGCCACCCGTCATCGCTTCAATATGGCCCAAGGCGGCGGCCTCGTTGTTTTTTGGGCTTACAAGGGATTTGAACTTCATTGGCTCTATACCGGCATGGCGGCCCTCTTCGGCCACGACAATTCGTTCTCCACCGTCGTCACCAAAGTGGTCGTCGACCAGGCAATCTACGGCCCCCTTCTCGCCGCGCCCGGCATGTGGCTCGCCTACAAGTGGGTGGAAAACCACCTAGCCATCGCTCCCATCATCGCCAGCATCCGCCAACCCGGTTGGTTCCTGCGCGAGCTTTTACCCGTGATCATCGCCAACCTCGGCGTGTGGCTGCCCACCGTTTCAATCATCTACACGCTCCCCACCGTGCTCCAACTCCCGCTGGAGAACCTCGTGCTCTGCTTCTTCACCTTGATGCTGGCCCATATCTCCGAGAAGAAGTCGTAATAATCAATAGGGCCCGCGGATGTGCCCGGCCACACTCGCCGCATAAAACTCCTCCAACTTCGCATGCAACTCCGCGCTCAACGCCGGTTGCTCCGCCGCCGCCAAATTACGCGACACCTGATCCGGATTCCGCGCCCCCGGTATGATCACACTCACCGCATCGTGGTCGAGAATCCAACGCAGTGAAAACTCCGCCAAGGTCATACCCGCCGGCACCAACGACCGTAACTCCTCGATGACTTCCAGTCCCTTCGAGAATTTTAATCCGGAAAAGGTTTCCCCCACATTAAACGCCGCGCCATCCCGATTAAAGTTTCGGTGATCATCTGCCGCAAACTGGGTATTCGCATTCATCTTACCGCCCAGCAATCCACTCGCGAGCGGCAGCCGCACGATGAGGGCAACATTCGCCGCCTTCGCTTTTGTAAACAGCGTGTCGATCGGTTTTTGACGCAGCACATTAAAAATGATCTGCAACGAGGACACCCGGCCATCGGCGATACAATCCCACGCTTCATCCATTGACTCCACACTCGCACCGTAGCTTTTGATTTTCCCTTCCGTCACCAGCTCATCAAGCCAGCCAAACACCTCCCCCTGCTTCAGCACTTCCGGCGGCACGCAGTGCAGTTGCGTGAGGTCGACGCAGTCCTTTTGCAGCCGTTGTAACGAATCCTCAGTGTGCTGGCGCACCACCGCTCGGGTGTAATTTGCTAGCCCGCCCGGATCCCCCCGCCGCCCCAGTTTAGTGGCCACGAACACCTCATCGGCCGCCGAGGGGGTTTCTTTTAAAAATTCTCCGATGATCGTCTCGCTTCGTCCCCCGCCATACACATCCGCGGTATCGAAAAACGTCACGCCACCATCGTAAGCCGCCTGCAAGGTCGCTTGGGCCGCCGCCTTCGTGACCTCCCCCCAATTACCCCCAATTTGCCAAGTGCCGAGTCCCATTTCCCCGACCGATCGGCCCGTGCGTCCAAATGTGCGATTTTTCATCAGATCCCGACGATGCGGGGAATTGATTAACCCTCAACCTTTCTTCCCAATTGAATAACTTTACGTCAACCCCGTCCGCCATCACCATGCCTGCCCCCCTCACCGCAAAACGCTCTGCCCCGATCCTTGCCCAGATTGGGAACACGCCCTTGCTGGAGCTGCACTTTGCCGCCGAAAACGTAACGATCTTCGCCAAGGCGGAATTTCTGAACCCATCCGGCTCGATCAAGGATCGGTTAGCCCAATCCATTATCGCCGACGCCCAGGTCCGCGGTCTGCTGCAACCCGATTCGGTCATTCTGGAATGCACCTCTGGTAATACCGGAATCGCCCTCGCCATGGTCGGAGCCGCTCTCGGCTACCGGGTCAAAATCCTGATGAGTCACCGGGCGAGCGTCGAACGTCGCCACCTCATTCGGCAGCTCGGCGGCGAAATCGAACTCTTCGAGCCGACCGAGGGCTACGCCACCGGCATCGACCGGACGTGTCGGATGGCTGCCGCGGACTCACGCTATTTTTTGCCCCGTCAGTTCGAAAATCCCCTCAACGCCGCGGATCACGAACACACCACCGGACCCGAAATCCTCCACCAGATTCCCGGCGGCCGGGTGCACGCCTTCGTCTCCGGCTATGGCACCGGCGGCACCATCACCGGCTGCGGACGCGCCCTCAAATCCGCCAATCCCGCCACCTTGATCGTGGCCATGGAGCCCGACGAAGCCGCCATGCTTTCAGGCGAAATGCCGTGTTGCCACGCGATCGAAGGAATCGCCGGCGGGTATATCCCCCCCCTCGTTCGCCAAGCGCCCATCGATCAAAAACAACGCGTATCCAGCGCCGACGCCACCGCGATGACCAAACGCCTATCGCGCGAATTCGGCCTCTTGGTCGGCACTTCATCCGGAGCCAATCTCTGTGCCGCGATCGCGGTAGCTCACCAATTGGGGCCCGCCGCGAGCGTTGTCACCATTCTCTGCGATCGGGCGGAGCGCTACTATTCCACGTCGCTATTTGATCCGGTCACTGACTAAGTCTGAGTGACTCTCGCCTTGATCGGGAACAAATCGCCAGGGTCAACCCTCCCAACTCTACGCTCCTTAATTTTGCCATGCGATTCCGCCTTCAGTCCCTCTTCCTGCTTTTAGTCATCTCAGCCGCCTCCGCGCTGGGGCAGGACCAAGTAAAAGCCTCGCTCGTTTCGATGCAGGCTAGCGTGCAACCCGGTTCGACCTTTCACGCCGCGCTCCGCCTCGCACACGCCCCCCATTGGCACACCTACTGGATCAACGCCGGCACGGGCTATCCCACTTCGATCGAATGGAAACTTCCTGCCGGTTGGACCGCCGGCGAAATCCAATGGCCCACCCCGATCCCGATCCGCGATTCTCACGGTGACATCACGGGCAACGGCTACGAAGAAGTCGTTTACCTCCCCTTCACCATCACCGCCCCGGCCGATATTCAACCCGGCACCACCGTTACCCTCAATGGCCACGCCGATTGGTTGATGTGCGCCGATGTGTGTATCCCCGGCGACCAAGCGCTCGAACTCACTCTCCCGGTCGTCAACTCGACTCCGGCCCTCGATCTCACCCACGGCGCGAGCATTGCCGACACGATCGAGTCACTCCCCCGTCTGCCCGCGGGAGTCACCGTAATCGCCGAAAAACTCAACTCCACCACGGCTCGCCTCTCCGTCAGCGGCTTTGCCAACGGTGCGGCCGACACCCCTTGGTTCTTCGCCGCGGACGCCTACATCGCTTACGATCAACCTCAAATCAGCGCCAGCGCCACCGCCGATACGCTCGTGATCGATCTCCCTATTTCCGACTACTCCGACGCCACCGGTGAACGTCTCTTCGGCGTCCTCCGCCAGCACGGAAGCTGGACCACCGCGGGCGCCCTCCTCGGCCTCGCCATCAATGTGCCATTCGGCGCCGCCGGAACGATCGCCATGGCCGCTCCGCTATCCACATCGTCAACCGATACCGGCCAGGAGAATTCGCTCCTCTTCACCCTCGCGATCGCGTTAGTCGGTGGCCTCATCCTCAACCTGATGCCCTGCGTATTTCCCGTGCTCGGCATCAAGATCATGGGCTTCGTCAACCAAGCCGGCGCCGACCGCAAACGCGTCGCCATGCACGGTTGGGTATTCTCCCTCGGCGTCCTCGCCTCATTCTGGTCCTTAGCCGGACTCCTCGCCGTGCTGCGAGCCAGCGGTGATCAACTCGGTTGGGGCTTCCAACTCCAATCGCCTGGCTTCGTCTTCGTGCTCGCCGCCATCCTGCTCATCTTCGCCATGGCTATGAGCGGCGTCTTCGAATTTGGCCTGAGCGCCACCGGCGTCGGCGCCAAACTGCAATCCAAGCAGGGCTACACCGGCTCCTTCTTCACCGGCGTGCTCGCCACCGTCGTCGCCACCCCCTGTAGCGCCCCCTTCCTCGCTCCCGCCCTCGGTGCCGCCCTCGCTCTGCCCATCGTGCCGTCCTTCGCCGTCTTTACCGCCATCGCGGTCGGCCTGAGTCTGCCCTACCTGCTGCTTTCGATTTTCCCCGGTGCGATAAAACTCCTTCCTCGTCCCGGTGCTTGGATGGAAACGTTCAAACAAGCCATGGCCTTCCCGCTCTACGCCACCGTCGGATTTCTGATCTGGGTCCTTGCCGGGCAAACCACTGAAGGCGGCTCTCTCAACGCCATCTTCGGTCTCACCCTCATCGCCCTCGCGGTCTGGCTCTACGGCCGCTACGCGAAATTCGGCGCCAAACCCGTCCGCCGCCGCATCGGCATCGGTGGAGGCTTCCTTGTCCTCCTCCTCGGCTCGGTATTGGGCTGGCCCCAAAGTCCCGCCGCGAACGACATCGTTTGGGAAAAATGGTCCCCCGCCGCCATCACCGCAGCCCAAGCCAAAGGCCTCCCCATCTACGTCGATTTTACCGCGCGCTGGTGCGCCACTTGTCAGACCAATAAAAAATACGTCTTCAGCTCCGACGAAGTTAAAAACAATTTCCGTGACCAAAAAGTAGTCGCCCTCAAGGCCGATTGGACCAACCGCGACCCCGCCATCACGGAGGAGCTCGCCCGCTGGAACCGCAGCGCCGTCCCCTTCAACTTAGTCTACCTTCCCGGCCAACCCGAACCCAAGATCCTCCCCGAACTCCTCACCCCCGGCATCGTGCTGGAGGCCTTGAAATAAACCGCACCGGATTACAATCGTAGCTCGGAGCCAACGCCACCCCGCCCGCTCAGCTCCTGTTTCGCGGCATATGCACTCGCTGAGGCAGCGCCTCACTCGCCATCGCCTGCCCCACCGAATCTCCGGCCGGGTCCGCCACCGCCCCCAACATTTCCAGTAAACCCAGTGCCTGCATCACGGCGGCATAAATTCCCATGCCTACTCCCGGATCGCCCGCCTCGACCCGCTGCAGGGTAGGTCGCGAGGTGAACGCTCGCTCCGCCACCACCGCCATAGAAAGGCGACGACGACGGCGCGCATCACGCAGATCTGCCCCAAGCTGGCGCAACGTGCGACGAACTGCCGCGGAGGGATAGTGAGGTGAAGGCATTATGATAACTTCACATTACTTTATTAGATTTAATGTCAAATGATGTTTACATTAATTAACCTAGTATCAGCACGCGCATTCACCTTCCCAGCCGAGATCACGTCTCTTTTATCGGGCGACGCAAGGTTGACCAACGAGAAAAGTGCTACTTTAGTGATACTCATGAAAACCGAACTCGTCACGACGTTGAAGCGGCACGCGACAGAAATCATTTCGGATCTGCGCAAAGATAAGCACCCGGTTCTGATCACCCAGCACGGGAAGCCCGCCGCTTATCTGGTCGACGTCGGTGATTTCGAAAAAATGCAGCAACGCCTGTCGTTGCTCGAGGGTCTCGCCATAGGAGAAAATGCCATCCGGGAAGGACGGGTAAAAACGCAAGCGGAGGCCAAACAACATCTGGCTCGATGGCTCGCATAATTTGGTCACTCCCGGCTCTCGACCAACTCAGCTCGATTGCCGACTTCATCGCCTTGGACAATCGCGCGGCGGCGATAGCGCTCGTGCAACGCGTCTTCGACTCCACCGACCGCATTCAATCCTTCACGAGACTCGGACGCCGCGTGCCCGAACTTAAACACTCGCCGTTCCGCCAAGTGTGGCTGCAGCCCTGCTGGATCTACTACCGCATTGAAGGGGAAACGATCTACATCGTGCACGTCCGCGGTCTGGCTAAAAGGGTGTCTGGCTAAAAGGGTCATGTCGTCACCTGTCTACAATTGACTGGAGCAATTAAACCGGAGCGAACGCACAAAATAAGAATGAACCCAAGCGATGGTGAACGCGTTAGGCGAAAGTCAGAAGGACATAGCCGACGTAAAAAAGCGCGGAGTTTCACGTCTCCCTAATTTGTAGACAAATGACAACATGCGCCCGTTGGATTACTACAAATCAGGGAACCCACTGAGCATTTCGTAGGTTATCGACGTATTCGACGCATCCAAAATTCGTAAGCGCACCTCTTGGAACCCAATGATGTCGCTCTCGGACAAATCGTAGGTGAGCTCTTGAGTGAAGGCTGGACGCACCAAGTCATTTTGAAATTCGCGGTAGATAATCTTAATAGTGGAGCCTGCCTTGCCGTTGTAGAGCAGTTCTCTTTTGAAACCCGGACTATCGATTTTTGTAACTTTAGTTCGCTCAAAAACAACGCCATCGGGAATCGGAATCCTATTGAGCAAATTTCCGTTCAGATGAAATGCTTCGTATCTCCCTGAGGTCTTATTTTCACGAACTCCGATCCGACCTAACGGAATGCGTTCAGTAGCCCCCTTTCCTCTTGCGGTAAAACTGTCGGAGCGGAGCCCTAGTGCGAAAAACTTGATATTCTCAAAATCGACCGCGCGATAATAGATCCACTTACTGTCGGCTTCCGCAGCCACAAATTCTCCAGGCATTAGTTCGAAGCGCCCCCCCGATGTTACTATGTTACCGGTCACTGTAAGAGGCTCGGAAAGCGCCAACCCTTCGAAGGCCATAACCTTGGCCTTCGAGATCAACGGAGAACCTATTGTCACCGTTGTGACTTCCCCAGTCTCAGGGAAATCTCGATAACTTACTGCGGGGACGAAAGGGGTAGTAGAAGCGCAACCGCCAAGAATAACCGCCCCGAAAAGGAGCAAAAACCGAAAGCCTATCCAACTCATAGTGGACCATTGATAAGCGCTTTTTCCCAGCTTGAAAGCGTATATCCCTATTCATTCACTTCCGGCGATCAATTGCTGTCTACGCGGATCCGAACCAGAGTGGATCCTTGATTCTTGAATCGTAGGTAAGTTTTGAACCCCATTTAAGACGGCCAGTTCCAGTATGCCTCAATCAAGATTCCAGGATTGATCCTGTCCGTGCTATTATTCGCTCCTGAATCAACAACGCTTCCTGCTCCAACGCAGATCCCGACTCCTTAATGAGATCGAATACCCGCAATGACTCAGGGCATGGCCAATGCGAGCCACCGAGTCGCTCAAGTAATTCGCGATTCCTACGCTTTTTCCGGATAAGGTCTCGATTCCCAAATTTCTCGAAACGGCGCTCTAGGTCGTCCGGCACATACAAGCTGACTCGATCGCCCACGGCAGAGTGTAATCGCAAGTAGTCACTCAAACCAACTGGATCGTAATCAGGCAGATGTAGGATGGATGATTCCCCGAGATCTGAACGTGCTAAACAGGCTAGGAGACGATCCGAAACTCGCCCCGCCGAGTGCAAGGCAAGCGTCGCGGTCGGCACCATCGACTCTGCCTGTAGAAAACTCTCCAAATTCTCAACGAGGAGAGTCACTCCTCTCTTCATGTCGATCACTGATTCATCGTGAATCAGGCACGCCACAATTCCATACCGCTGACTCAGCTGATCTACGGCCAGCACCTCACCATCAATCGTCAAATCCGTCTCTCCGTTCCCGAAACTGCGTAAATGAAGAACGCTTCGGTTAACGCCACGACCCGTGGATTTGCTATCGCGTCGCAACGCCACCGCACGCGCTCGATGCGAGCCGTCCGGAAGTATCAATTGTCTCGCGTGATCTGGAAAATGAACGGGCAACCAAGTGTCAAAAGCGTCTTGATTGATGACACGAACGACCTCACCACGCCCCGCTTTTTCGATCACCAGAATTCCGCTGACAAACAACGGTTCAAGCAGGTTTCGAGCACTACGAGGTAGTTGACTTTCGGCCAAACGCCCATTTGCCCGCAACTGAACCAAATAGGTCGGGAGCTCATTCATTATTCGGCGACAGGTTCATCGTCCGGTGCACGGACGATATCCTTTTGATGGGCAGAGGTAACAACCAATCGACCCGATACATCGGGCACCAAGTGCACAAATCGGCGGGGGCCAATTGCGGCAGTTGGAGCCGCGTAGATTCCCACAAATCCCAAACGCTCCGACAATTGCAGGATGTTGTTGAAATTCTGCCGATCTAACGCGTGAACCTCATCGAGATAGAACGGAATCCGCGCCTTGCCCGGAATCAACAGGTCCCGAAGCACGAGTAGATTCAGTGTTACTTTCAGCACGATGGTGGTGCCGGTTGATTCCACCTGGTCGAAGTCATCGTAAAAGTTCTTCTGACCGTCCTTGCGGCGCACTTCGCAACGCAGCGAGAACAGGTCATTCAGGACGAGCTTAGGACGCTGCTGAAGCAGTTTCGCAAACTGATCCATTTTGAGATCTGCCTCCGCTACGGCATCGAAAAGCGACGGTTGAGCTGAATCTTTCGCGTGTCGTTCATACTCCCCGACGGCAGCCTGATTAGGCACGACTTCCAGTTTTACTTCAGCGATGCTGGAAAACTCGATTCCGGCCAGTTCGCTATTGAGCTTTCGGACCTCCTTTTTGACCGCATCCAGCGATTTCAACACCGTGTGAAAGCTGCGTTTCGCCTCCGTCAAAATCGCTAGCCATCGGGTTTCGATATGCTGGCTCCGAGCAGGCAGCGACGCGATCTCGGTCTCCAGCTGTCGCAGTCGATCTTCGACACTCGCCCCGAGATCGTAGCGGAACGTCGGGTTCACAAAGTCCCGGTCCAATAGCCCAACCTTGTCGGATAATGCCTGCGCTTTCTGGCGAGCGTCGGCACATTTGCCCCGAACAATTTGAAACACATCTAACAGCGATTCTGGCAAATCCCGCACGAACGCCTCCGAGACTGATTTCGGTCCAGGGTCGTCTCCATCTGCCAGCGGCATGTTCAGCGCCTCTTTGCGTATCGCGCGATCATCGTCATTGGCTTTGTCGAATTTCGTGATCGTCGCCAATCCGTCCAACTGAACCTTCGACCGAGCTTGTTCATTGGCTTGCTGCTCTTCCTCCAAACCCGCCACAAGCTCCTGCTTCTTGACTAACTCCGAATCGAGACTGCCTGCCTTTTCAAGGTGTTCGGAAAATCGCCGATAGTCCGATAGCAACCGGATCTGATTGGCGTGTTCTCTCTTCGCCACCGGCAGTCGCTCACGCATGGGCTTGGCATTCCGAAGTGTATCGATGTTCCGCTCCAATCGCTGCACCTCTCCCTTCAATCCCTGAATATCTTCCTGCAACTGATCCAAGACCCCAATCTTGCCGGCAGTCGAAAGGGCTCCGGGGGCGTATTCCACCGCCACCGCATCGTCCTCGTAGCCCCTCGCGTCGCATCTCTCCACCGCTGCCTTAAGTCGCTCGATCAGCGCAGCTTCATCGTTAATATGGATCTGTTCGTCCATAAGGGACTCGAGCACACTGCGATCAAATAATGCGCCTAGTCGCGCAATGCTCTTCTCGGGCAAACGTTGCCTCAACCACGTGATGAACAAATCGCTCAATCGAGCCGCCGCGCGCTCGCGGTGAGTCAGCTCACTCCGCTTCAATTCGAGGTGACGTTCGAGCACCTCAACCGATTCCGTAGGTAAATCCTTAAGCTTGGAGTGCAGATCCAGAATCTCGTCGCCTAATCGATCTTGGACCTGCTCCTCGATATCCAATACGAAGGTCGCGAATCGCTCTCGGTCGCGGCTCAGTTCGTTTAGTTCACCTTGAATTCGACCAACCTCTGCAGATGCGATCCGCAGAATCGTCTTCAATTCTTCCTGGACTGACTCCAACCGTTTGTGCTCCCGATTGCTCTCATCTCTAACCGCTATTAGAGCATCAATCGCTCTTTTGTAGGAGGCCGCATGGTCCGAGTATCCCGCTTGTAGTTCCTTGGTCACCGCGTGCGCGATCGCGCGCGCCACATACTCCTTGTCGAACAAGGCTCGCACCTCCTGCACCAATGATTCGGCTTTCCGTAGCCGCGAGACTTCTTCGCGATCTCCGGAAATCCGCCCCAGCTCCTTTTCGAAATCCTTCGCAAGATCGATCTCCCTTTGGGACGGCCCCAGCTTCGCACAATCAGCCAGCAACTGCTTGAGGTCGTCCTGCCGGATATCCCGGAGTTGCAGCAGGCGTTGAAACGTCTGCCTAAATCGCGGGTAGTCCCGGGCATCGGCCAACGGCACCAAACCCCAGCTCATTGTCGTGTCCGCATCCACAGCACCGAGCAATCGGCGCAAATCAACGCTCTCGGGCAGGAGTTTCAGTTCCTTCGTGCCCAATGCCAGTCGCACTTCGTCCCAGCGCTTCGGCCGGCCGTCCTCGTCGATGAAATCGTCTCGTTGATAGGCACCGCTCCACGCGAAACGTTGTAACTCGTATCCTGCCGTCGCACCCAAACTCCGCGCCCCCAAGGTAACCGTTCCGATCGAAGTCTCACACTCGAAGAGGATGAAACTCGCCTCTCCGCGAAAGTAGAACCGGCGGCTTTCTTCCGTCGAATGCTGCCCGAAACGCATGTCCCTCTGACTATCGAGATAAAGGTATTGCAGCGTCGAAATAAGCGCCGTCTTCCCGAGCCCATTTACGCCCACCAGCTGGAATGACTCTGTAAGATCGAGCTCCGCATAGTCGTATTTTCCCGACTGGATCAGGATCAGCCGTCGCGGGCCCGCCATCGGTCGCACCAGATTGCTCATGACGCCTCCCCCTCTTCCGCACCGGCAAGTTCGGAATCGTCCGGCATCGAGGAATCATCCGGTGTTAACGGGGAATTCTTCATCTTGGCGTCGAGGCACACATCCAGCAGTCGATGAAACGCAGCCCGCAGCGAGAACCGTTCCTGACCGTCAAGACTGAGTAACCCGAGCCTCTCCATAGCCCGGAGCAACGTCACGATATCATTCGTTTCGTTGATCCCGACGAGCGCGAGAATACGTCGATGTGCCTCCGCGTGGAGATGGGGCAAGTCGACCACCGATTGGTTGGGTTGAAACAAAGCCTTGCCGATATCCGCGCCGGTATCCGCCACCGCATCGACCCAGATCGCGGTAAACACGACGAACCGAGTGATCTGATCTGTCCCGCGGTAATCTTCGTCATCCGACACGGCGTAAATGAACCCACGGCTATCGCGATGCAGATTAAGTTCAAGCTGCGCGAAGAACGCTTTGTAGTCTTCGAACAGCTCCCCGCTCAGGTCAGCATACTCGGGGTCGCCGAAACACCAATGATGCCCACTCTTGATCCCTCGAAAAACGGCCGCCAGCTGAGGCAGCGGATCGGGCTTAGGATTCGGTAAATCTTCGTTCATGCGGCTTTTCGAATTTCAAGTTTAACCCGTCCGCAACGCACTACGCCACCGGCAACCTCATACTCTGATAACGGCAGGTTGAAACTAGCGATGTAGCGCGAATCGGTCACCAACAACGAGAAGACTTGGATCAACGGGTAAAAGCCACGTCCCCCATGCTCTCGTCCCAGCCACGCGAGCAAATCATCCAACGGAAAGCTTCCCGATGGCTCTGCTGCAATCGCAGCGAGAATATCCTCCAGCGCTTGAGAATCTTCTGGCACCGCTGCTCCGCCAAACTGAATCACCGCTGGCGGTTCACTGATGTCCAACCAACGCGCGGCACTCGCTGCCAGCGCCGCCCGCGACGCCTGTCCGGAATAGCGAAACGTGGATACCGGCAAGCTGCTGGCGAACTGCGACCCGACGGCCCCCTCTCTCTCAATCTGCGCCAAGATCCGGGCCGCACCTTCCGCCCACAGACTGTCGCGTCTTAGCCGGGCATGAAGCGGCTCCAACTCATTGCGACATTCGCGAAAACTCACCCGCAGGGCGACCCGAAGTATCTGCATCTCCCGTTCGATGCGTTCCGCCGTCCGTCGCTCCGGTAAGAACTTGGACTCCAAGGAGAGCGCGAGCTGATGCTCCCAAGCCGAACAGATCACCTCCAACTGTCCTGCCGGATCCAGCAGTTCCAGCATCGGAATCAAGTAATCCGACCACAGGCGGTTGATACGACGAAAACGCTTAAGCGCACTCTGAGTCCGGTGCTCGCTCTTGGCTTCGCTCACCACATTCGCAATCGCTGCCCGTGTCTGACCCATATCCTCGGTGAGACGCTGAAACGCATTTCGCGTATCGGAGAGAATGTCGCGCCCTTCCGCTAAATCATTCCGCGCCGTCACCGCCCGAAACGCCGTTAACAGGTTGTCCAATTCGGTGAGACGACCACGAACCACAGCCGACGATACCGGACGCGCAACCTGCTGGAGGTATTCAACCCAACGGGCAAACGCCGGTGCCAGTTCCCAAGCCCCGGCCTGTGAATCGGTCTCCACCAAAAACCGCAGCTTCTTCAGTTGCGTGAGCAGGTAGTGTGGAGTCGCCTGCGTTTGAACCGTATCGATGAGCACAAGAAGCTCGGCATCCGTCAGCGAATCCTCCTGCCGACGCCAAAGCTCATCAAAAACCGCATAATGCGTCTGGAGAAACGAAGCGGCTTCTTGGATGGATATTAGCATAGCACTCTAACCTTTGCGGGGGCGGAAAAACGGGGTTCGGAAATGGGGTCGGTCCAATGTTTCATGAATTGTGGCGGGATTTTGAAAAGCGGATCATGACGAATGCTCTGATCCGGAATCACGAACCCAGTCGGATGTCGGAGCACGACTCATAGGCACTTATCGCAATTCGACAATGCATTATACGAGATCTCGAATCATCGAAGAAGATTTCAATAATTCACTCTGCGAGACCTGCTATGATTTCGTTGTCAAAAAACTTCCCTCCAACGCCTACTAGCAAAGCTCATTTCATGACTCCGTTTTCCGATCCTGCCGTTACCGCAAAATTTGACTCTTACCCGGAACCGATTCGCACGGCTCTATCAGATTTGCGTGAACTGATTTTCGACACCGCTCGATCGAGTAAATGAGTCGGCCCGTTAACCGAGACGTTGAAGTGGGACCAGCCCAGCTACCCCACCGCCCAAACCAAAAGCGGCACCACCATTCGGATCGACGTCCTCGAAACCGCGCCAGCCGACTACGCCCTTTTCTGCCATTGCCAATCAACGCTCATCGCCACGATCCGGGCCAAGTTCGGGACGCTCTTCCGCTACGAAACCCAACGCGCGATCCACTTCTCCGCATCGGAACCGGTGCCCGAAAAGGAACTACGCGAGTGCATCCTTCTCGCCCTCACCTACCACGCGAGCAAACGCACCACCCACCGGCCCATCGGAGAACGCATCCGAGACCAGTCGTAAACCACGCCGCCAGACCCCACGGCAGCGCCCGCACTAACGATCAAAAATCGGCAGCGGTCCTTCGAATGCGCCCACGGCTTCGTTGATCATCGGCCAGTTGCTTTTACAGTAATCCATCATCTCCCTTCGCCGCCTGATACCTCACGCGTTTCGAGAGCTTTTCGAGCGATCCGTTTTTCACCAGCTCTTTGAGCCATGCATTCAGCTGAGCTTGAGAAACCTTAAGCGTTTCGGCCAACTCGTCGGCGGTCTTCGGCTCGCTCACTGCCTCCACCAGTATCTCCCGAAACCGCCCCCGGTAGCCGAGTCGCGGCATCTACCGTTCCTGCCGCCGCCGTTGGCGTATCCTGCCCCGATTCCGGTTTTTTCGTTCCGGGAGATTCCGCCGCCTCTTCATTGGCTTGCGGCAAACCAAGCTGTTCAACCCGAACCGTCTTCAAGTCATCGTAAACCGCGTTCCGAATCGTCTCAAAGAGTTCATGCGCAACACGGGGCTCCGGCCATCGCTTCCCGCCTCGTTGCAGCAAGGCGGCGTTTCCCTCGCCGCAATCCGCGCCGTTCTTCACAAATACCGGCCCATAGCGATACTTCTCCAACTGTTCGACGGCTCCCGCCCAAGTACCACCCTTGTTGAAGTCTGAAGTGACCACCAATCCGGCATCGGCGAGGGCATAGATCGCCTTGTTACGCTGCATCGCATGCCCGACGTTGAATCCGGCAGCAGGATCGTAAGCTGAGATCAGCACGAGCCGTCCTTCCCGAAATGCTTCCCGGTTGGACTTTGCGACGGCCGCTGCCCCGAGGCCATCCGCCATAACACCGATCACGATCCCTCCGTGGGTCAGCGCCCCGGCCATGGCAGCACGGTCAATTCCTCGGGCCGCTCCTGAAATGATTGGCACCCTGGCCGCCGCCGCCAGAGCGCCCAATTGCTCGGTGTAGCCGTTCAACTCTTCCGAGATTTTTCGTGATCCGACGACGGCCAATCCTCCCTTTTCGAGTAGAGCACGTTCACCCCAACCGTAGAGGACGGCGGGCGCTTGTTCGCGTAGTTTTGACCGCAGACGCTTGGGATACGACGAATCCGCCCGGCTAACGACCCAGATCGAGCGCCGCTGCCACTCGGTCAGCGCCTGCCCTAGCAGAAATCCACGGTTGAGGAGAACATCCAAGCGCGTCTGGTCAAATGAGGCCGGAAGCTTCGGCAGAATATCGGCCCGTCGCTGATTTAGTAAATCCTGCGGCTGAAATTGCCCGGAATGTAAGCACCGCGCCAAGATGTTATATTCTTTCAGCGTAAGAATCTTAGCTGGCTCCGCTTTCCGGCTCACGATCAACGGAGCCGTGAGCAACAAGATGGCTTGGGTATTTTCAGATATTTCGGGCATGACTAGCTGTGGGCCGTGGATGCGAGTGCCATGGGAAACACCGGCCCAGTGCCAGCGTTCCTCAGCAGATAGGCTGCAACGGTAAGCGTCCATCTGGAATCCACCATATCGTCGATCAGCAGAACCGGCCCTGCCGGCAAGACCGCGTCAACCAATTCGAGCGCTCCATCGACGTTACGAGCCTGCTGCGTGCTATTAGCCATGTCCTTTTGTTCGGGACGGTCAGCTGTCCGCTGGAGCGCTTGCACCAACGGCAGGCCAATCCGATCCGCCACCCGTTGAGCGAGGTTTGGCACCAAAAAAGGGTGTCGCAGCGACGGGATGCAGGTCACCCACGTTGGGGCCGGATCCGGTCTCCACTCCGCGAAAATACGCGCCATTTCCATCACGAGCGAATCGGAGAATTCACCAGTGGTGTATTTCCCTGCCCGCACATCATCGCCCCAACCCGCATCCCCCCGGTGGCAGAGAAACTTTCCTTTTTCGGCTCGCTTCTTCTCGGGGATCTTTCCTTTCACGCGCATCTGCGGTAGACCGCCCGGGGGCCACATTTTTCGATGCTCCAAGGCATACCCGGTTCGACGCAAAAACGTGTTGGCCGCATCCAGCAACTCACGCGGCACCTTCGTTGGGAGCGCAGGGAGATCCGGTGGTGAAAAGTCCTGCGGGTCTCCGTCAAGCGCATCGATGAGAAACTCCATATGCCCCTCCGCCAAGGCGACGTAATCACGCATCTGCTGTTGTTCCTCTTGCCTCAGACGGGTCAGCCTCTCCGCCCGTTCCCAAAAAGCTCCCGCCAACGGTTCAGCCGTGAGCACCCACTTGGTTCCTTCCTTGACCACGGGCGCCGGGATTTCGAGGGAGAGGAGCTGCAACGCCTTTTCCACTCGGCCCTTTGTGACATTGACCTCCGCCAGCAGTTGCGGGACCGAACGGCCGGTCTCGGATTTCTCCAAGGCGGCCAGAAGCGCCTCCCCCTCCCGCGGGGAAGGGAAGGCGCTTTCGATGAAGAAATTATTGATGTTCGTTTCCTCTATTCCACTGAGAAGCACGCCATACGCCGCCTTCAGCGCCCGACCTGCCCGGCCGACCTGCTGGTAGTAGGCGACCACCGAACCCGGCATTTGGAAGTGAATGACGAACGCGAGATCCGGTTTGTCGAAGCCCATGCCGAGCGAAGTCGTTGCCACCAGCGCCTTGTAGTCATTTTTGAGCAAGCGCTGCTCCAACTCCGGGCGAATGTCGCCGGATTGGCCGGTGTAGGCGGCAACGATGATTCCGCGTTCGTTCAACCACTCGGCAACCTTTTCGGCATCTCGCACGGTGAGGGTGTAGATGATGCCGCTACCTTCGAGGCCGGGCAGTACGCCGGCCAGCCAGGCCAGCCGTTCAGCCTGACCGGGCATCCGGATGGTTTGCAGAAACAATGAAGGCCTCCCCAACTCGCCCCGCTGGATCGTGAGTCCCGGGCCTAGGATCTCCTCCAAGTCACCCATCACCCGGTCATTCGCGGTGGCCGTGGTTCCAAGCAAACGCAGATTGCGCGGCAGCCCCCGGATGATCCCTTCGATGAGGCGGTAGTGCGGCCGGAAATCATGTCCCCAGTCGGAAATACAGTGCGCTTCGTCGATCACCAGCAGCGAGACACTCCCGCCGATTCGCCCCATGACCTCGGTCTGGAAACGCGCGTTGGCGAGACGCTCGGGTGAGATCAGCAAAATATCGACTTCGCCCCGCTTAACCTGCGCTTCGACTTCATCCCACTTGGCGATATTGTCGGAATGAATCGTCGCCGACCGAACCCCCATCCGCTCGGCCGCCTCGATCTGGTTCCGCATCAAGGAAAGTAAGGGTGAGATCAAAAGCGCGGGCCCCATGCCCGATTCGCGGAGCAGCTTGGTCGCAATGAAATAGACGGAGGGAGCTTTTGCCCCAGCCCGTCTTCTCCACCACGAGAAGGCGTCCCTTGCCTTCGACCACGTGCTGGATCGCATCCTCCTGCCCGTTTCGAAATGTCGCCCGTTGGTTCCGAGTGCCGAGTCGCAAAAGTTCGAGCGCGCGCGAGGGGTCGTAGGGCATGGCGGATTAGTTTTGAGGACCGGTGGTGCTCAGTTCACCGGAAAGGAGCTTGGGGAGGAGGGTATCGCGCAGTTGGGCGAGCGTTCGGGACCGTTTCTGATTGGCTCCTTGCATCGCGTCCAACGGTGCGAGCTTTTGCTGGAAACACTCGCCGATATCTTGAGGGGTTCTAAAATGGGGTCAGTCCAATCGTTCATGGATTCGGAAAAAGGGTCAGTCCAATGATTCATGAATAGTGGCGGATTTAAAAAGAGGATCATGACGAATGCTCTGATTAGGAATCACGAGGGCAGTCGGATACCGGAACAGCTACGCATAGGTGCTTATCACTTTACGACAATGCATTATGCGTGAACTCGAATCACCGCAGAATAAATCAACAATTCACCCTGCGAGACCTACTATGATTTCGTTTAAAAAAAACTTCCTCCGACGACTGCCGGGGCGTGACTGGAAAAGTCACCGGGCCAGCGGGAGTGAGAAAGGGTGCTCGGCCAAAGCGACCCGAGACGGAGGCGGGCCAACGGACCGAGCCGCCGAAGGCAACGATGGCCCAGTTGCCCTTTCTGGTTCACTCGTAGAGCGTAGCAGTGGGCTGGTGCCTTTCCCAGACACGCCCTACGTTAGCTCATTTCATGACTCTGTTTTCCGACCCCGCCGTGGCCGCAAAATTTGACTCTTACCCGGAACCGATTCGCACGGCTCTGTTCGACTTGCGTGAACTTATTTTCGACCCGGCTCGATCGAGTAAATTAGTCGGCGCGTTAACCGAGACGTTGAAGTGGGGCTAGCCCAGCTACCTCACCGCCCAAACCAAAAGCGGCACCACCATTCGGATCGACGCCCTTGAATCCGAGTCGGCTGGTTATGCGTTTTTCTGCCATTGCCAAACCACGCTCATCGCCACGATCCGGGCCCAGTTCGGGACGCGCTTCCGCTACGAAGGCCAACGCGCGATCCACTTCATCGCATCGGAACCGGTGCCCGAAACGGATCTGCGCGAATGCATCCTCCTCGCCCTCACCTCGCACGCAAGTAAACGCACCCCACCCCGGCCCATCGGAGAACGCATCCGAAACCCGTCGTAAACGATGCCGGCAGGCCCGACGGCAGGGCCCGCACTCACGGCTTAAAAACCGGTAACGGCCCCTCAAAGGCTCCGCTCGGCGCGGCGATCTGCAACGCCGCCGCAATCGTCGGCGCGATCTGCGTAATCACCACTCTTTCGTAGTGGTTCACTCCTACCTGCAGTCCCGGCCCCGCCATCAGCAGCGGCACGTGGGTGTCATAGGTGTAAGCCTCGCCATGCGAAGCTCCCTTGTCATAACCGAAAACCGTGCCCGCGGTAAACCGGGTCATCACATCGCCCGACCGGGTCGGATGACTCCCCTGCCGCATCATTGAGCGGAATCCATCCTCCGCCCCTGCTCGGCTCAAATCCGTCGCCGTCACCGCATCCGCGACCGCATCAAGCTCAAGCAAATAGTCTCGCACCGTTTCCTGCACCTGCGCGAGTTCCAGACCCGCTTCGCGCACTCGGGTTCGGTCCAGAAATACTTGGCCTTTATAAAATTCGACCACCCAAGGCCCCGCTCCATAACGACTCTCCACCGCGCTCTCGATATCCGCTCGCAGCGACTTCACGTTCAACGAGAACGCCGATCCCATCCCCAACGAGCGCAAATAAGCCGAGTTATAAGAAACCGCGTGGTCCGCCGTGAGAAACACCAACGTGTTCTCCCAACCCACCGTTTCTTCAATCGTGGCAAAGAGTTTCGATAACTCGTCATCGAACCGGCGATAGGTGTCTTCCACTTCGCGCGAAGCCGGCCCAAATCGATGCCCGACGTAATCCGTGGCGGAAAAACTTATCGCCAACACATCGGGAACATCATCCCGCCCCAGCTCCGTTTCTCTTAACGCCGCTTCCGCCATTTCTCGCACCAAGGTGTTCCCCCAAGGGGTGATGCTCAGCAACGTAAACCGCCCCTTCGACCCGGCATTTTGCGCCGCTACCGCTGGAATATTGTGCGGAAATACCGGGGCCGATTCTCCGGCAAACGCATGCTCAAACGCATTGTCATCCGGCCGACTGTTCACGTAAGTCTCTGGTGCATCCCGCAACGCCCAGGGCTGGGCTAACAACTCCTCCGGGCGTGATTTTTCGTTATAATTTTCTACCCAAGAGGGTAACGTATCACCGTAGAATGACGACGAGATGAACCGCCCACTATGGTAATCAAACCAATAAGCCCCGTCCGCCAAATGCCCCACCGGCAGCACGGCGGAACGGTCTTTCAAACTGATTCCGATCGAGAGCGAGCGCTGGTTGGTCAACAACTTCAGCTCGTCGCCCACCGTGCTCACCAGCATACGATGCGGCGAACGTTGCCCCTCTTTCCCCTCTACCCCGACGCTGGTCATCGATCCATCTTCCACGCAATAGACCAGTTGCCCGAGGCGCCGGTCGTAGAAGTCATTATTGCCGATGCCCGACACCGCCGGATACGCCCCCGTCCAAATCGCCGCATGCCCGGGTCCGGTGCCCGTCGGCACGTAGTTGTAGTGCATGGCATGAAACGTAGTGCCCTCCCGCTGCAAACGACGGAATCCTTCGTCACCAAACGCTGCCCCAAATCGTGTCAGGTAGTCATATCTCATCTGATCCACCACGATCCCCACCACCAACCGGGGACGATTCACCTCGTCCTTCGGTTCCCCCCCCAACCACCCCGCGGTCAGTAGCAGAAATCCAAGTAGTGACCGAAGCCGATAAAGAAGAGAGTTGTTCATAATGTGGTTTAAGAATGCGCGATGCATGGTAAGTCAGCCTACTCATGCCCTGATCACAAGGCTCAGACCCTGACTTCA
>Ga0222675_1000304_pt1 | contig 21360 bp, 27 predicted proteins | sample AntAcemetagen868_FD_179818 | JGI IMG/M metagenome (GOLD analysis project Ga0222675, IMG submission 179818) | Saline water microbial communities from Ace Lake, Antarctica - #868 | ecosystem: Environmental > Aquatic > Non-marine Saline and Alkaline > Saline | place: Antarctica: Ace Lake...
TAGGATTTGTTGTTCCTTGTTTGGGTATAGCCGAAAACGATATGTATATTTTACTCTCACGAACTTATATAGAGTAATCGTGAGAGATTTTAGAACAAAATTCTTGGAATTTTTAACGGTTTGTTTTAGGCCTCATTATCTTAGCGTTAATTATTTTTGCTTGAATTTTGTTCTAGTTAGTCCTAAGACGGCGATTCATCCCACTACCCTAAAGAGGTTTGCCTGCCTTGCTCGTTCGCTTCGCTCACGATCTACGACAAGCAAACTTTCTACGAAAGTAGGGGCTTTCTCGCCGTTAAGCGGTAAATCTTTTGACAAAAGCAACAGTAAACACAAAATTATCAATCAAAACATCATTATCTCCTAAGAACTAACTATTTAACCAACTAAAGAAATCATCAGAAACCTTATCAAGATCATACGGACATTTCAATCCCTCTTTAAGATTCGATGAGAAAACATCACCATTCAACACGCCGACCATAGAACCGACTATGGCAGCATTTGAATCTGTATCACCACCAGAACTAGCAGCAATCACGACACTTTGCACACTATTTGGAGCAAACATAAATGCATTATAAGAAAACAACAAACTGTTAACACAATAACAAGTGCCCGCCCCGAATTCAGCAATCGCTTCTGGTAAGGATAACACACCATTCTTCAATGACTGAAGTTTATTCTCAATCTCTGTGTGAATGTATTTCTTTGGGTAAATGATAAACTTTTTTGGAGAAAAATCATCTTTCATCCCAAAAAGATTCGACATACATTCAACGTGGATTTTCGATGAACACAAAGCAACATCAGTTCCATGAGTCATATTACTAAAACAATCAACCAAATTCATAACGTTGTTGATTTGTTGATGTGTTTTACATAATGATCTAATTGCTGCAATGGGTGACAACTTCATCAAAATCCCATTACCCAAACCTTTGTTTTCACCTTCTACAGCACTGTCCTTCCAATGCATTCCATTTTTTAGATTTTCCACTGATTTACGAGTAGTGGTTCCCCATCCAGCTACTCCATAATTATCCATGCACTCTACATGATATTTAGCTATTGAGTCCATTACAATATTGATATTGCCTTCAATCAAATCTTGTAGTGATACTCCAGAATATATTAATCCTTTGATTGTAGATATAGTTAAATGCATATCATCTGTGATGGTTCCTGCTTCTATTCCTTGGAAGTACTTATGAGATTTAGGATCTTTATAATCACTAATAATACCATGTTCTTTAGCGATTCTCTCATAAGTCCACATCTCAACAGGCATACCAAGTGCATCACCAATTCCTACTCCCCACAACATTCCTTTAATCTGTTCTTTTATCAAAATTAAATCCTAAAAAAAAAGCAAGACGATATAATAATGTACATCGTCTTGCTTTTGTGAGAGTATTAACAATTAAAAGGCGTTGATAACCTTTTGAACCTTATTAACAGCGAACTTGTTGTTCTCTGCGAAATCTTCAATATCATACTTGTGGTTCACAGTAATGTGACGTTTGTAGATACTATCAATAGCAAAATCTACATCTTCAACACGAACACCAGTAAATTTCTTGGTTTGCATATCCCGTCGAATTGCAATCTGTTTTGATTCATTCACAATTGCTTCGATCATAGACCCAGAAACACAATTTTGAAAACCAAAAGCATGTTCTTTATTTTGTTTATCCAATACCTTATACAAAGGACGTTCAGTATCCATCAAGTTCTCAGCAGCATATGAACAAAACTCTTCCCTCTTAACTTTATTTAACGGTGTTTCACCAATGTGAATCCCGAAAATATCCACAGCAGAATTACGATTGGGTCGGTTGACTTTGAAGTGACGGTCGATTCGACCTTCACGAGTCAAAGCACCATCCAAAGAATTCATTCGATTAGTAGCAAGAATCAAAATATTAGACTTGCGATCAAACCCATCCATTTCTGCCAACCACATGTTGACCAAAGTATCACGCCATTTGTTATTGGGATCTGCTCCACGTTCACCAAAAATAGCATCACATTCATCAACAAAGGTTACACATGGATAACCATTTTCTTCAAAGTGTCGTCGTGAACGTTCGAAAATGATTCGAGTATTCGATTCTGATTCACCAACCCATTTAGAAAGAATTTCTGGACCCTTCACATAGTTAAAACCACTTTTTGTAGCAGTTGTTCCAAAAATATCAGCCAATTGTGAAGCTATGATTTTCCCCAACAGAGTTTTACCACAACCTGGAGGTCCATATAATGCGAAACCACATGGCATCTGAACATTATAATATTCAAATAATTCTGGTTTTTGGAATGGAGTGAAAATAGCTTCAACAATTTCATCCCGAATATGATTTTGTCCGCCAATATCATCCCAAGTCATTTTGTCAATAACAGGGGCACGAAAACACGAATCTTCGGTCGAAGGAAAGTGACGAACAGCAACATAACCAGATTGGTCAATCGAAAGACGGTCACCTTTTCTAACATCCTTGAATCCACATTTAATCAATCGGCGGGCAGAACCATACTCGACTTCCACATTCTGGTCAGCTAAGATATCCAATACGATTGCAATATCTCCTGATTCCATTGGAGGCATAACATCAAGCACTTGTCTAGTTTGACAGTGTAACTTAGCCACCCAACCACGAGACGGATCGAAACGTTGAGAGTTGCGGACTTCCATTGTTTCGTTCTTAGCAACGACAACAATGTTAGTTCCATCATTTTTATTCAAAAGCTGAACTTGGCTTTTCTTAGGCTCCCCTTCTTCTAAAATAGTAGCAAGACCAATGTTAAGAGCATAAGTTTTCTTTTCATTATAAAACTTAACTCGAATATTTCCAGTGTCCATATTGACACCTTTAACAATCTCTCCTGTATGTCCATATTTTGCATGTTCTTTATCGATAACATAAACACGATCAGATACTTCAAAACTCTCAGGGACGACATTGTGATTGTCAGACATGATTGTACCATATACAATTGGATCTGTCTGTAATCGAGACAATTCCGATTGTTGAGTAAAAATAATGTCTCTTGCTTGAGCGAGATTATCACTCAATTCTTGGTTCTGCTTTTCGAGATTTGCTACTGCTGTTTCAGCCATGAATGATTCCTTAGAAAAGGTAAGTTGTTTAATCGACTATGAAGAGTTTAGACAGAAATGGTTCGTTGTTAAGGAAGATTTTGAAAAATTAAGATCCCTTCGCCTACTACACCAACTTCAATAGGTTTTGACACATCTATCTGACCCTTTTTCAGAGTAGAATCAGAAATTCGTACATTATTGCTCCGATCAACTGTGTATGTTGCTAAACCGTTAAGAGAATCATGTTTTCGTAACATAATACCCTTTTCGTGCTTATACGCAGTTAATTTACTTTGAGTTTTTACATTGAGAATCCGAGTGTGACTAACAGGTATGCACAACCGTGATCTAGCATCTAAATCAAGTTTCTTGGAGTTAGGCAACTGAAGTTTAGAGTCTTTCAATTTTGAATCTTGTGATTTCGGAGTATCATATTTAACAGGCTCAAAATCAAAAGTACTTAGATCTTCATTAACAGGACCATAGACAATTGCTGTAAAATTATCTGTTGGGTGAGATGCAAGACCAAACTTATAACCCAACAACTTCATACAATCCTTCATAATAGCATGAACAACCACTCTAACATCTTTATTAAAGACTTTAAAATCATGCTTATCTTTTCTCAACAATAAAGTAATATTGTAAGAAGTGAAAATTTTAGAATTATCAATAAGATTATCCAAAATTTTCCTGACTTCTGTTTCTAATTTATTGTTGTCGATTTCTTTTAGTTTAGACATTATGGTTCCTAAATGTTTAGCGGTTTGTATTTTTGTGAACTACCCCGACCCTAAAGAGGTAGGGGCTTCCTGCTTCACTCACAATTGCTTTATTTCCAATTAAGGATAAAAAGTCTAATATCATGTCCACAGGCTTTTTACTTCGGGCGGTTCCCGCCTTGAAGATTTGATCCTAACTAAAGGATCGTTTTTGTGTTTGCTATTTGGTTATCATAGCAAATATATTATAGTAACATATTATAGTAACATATTGTTAAAAAACAAGTTTAATTATGTTTTTTCTAATTGGCGGCTCTCATCACACTACCCTAAAGAGGTTTGGGTCGGAGTACCGACCCAAACTTTCTACGAAAGTAGGGGTTTTCTCGCCGCCGATGGATAAAAAATCGTGAAATTTATCATCAGCAGTATAACCAGAATAACCTTCACCCTATATAAATCACTCTTTTACCATTATAGTTTTTCAAATATAGATAAGCCATATTTTTACAGTTTTTATTTCGTTAAGCGGCGTGAAAACCCCTACCAATTCTGAAAGAGAATTGGCTGGTCATAAGCGAAGCGAACGAGTGTAACCAGCCCTTTAGGGTAGTGGGATGAAACGCCGTGAACTAAAAATAAGCTCAAATTCGACTAACTTCTACTGCCTTACAACGCTGATCTAATATAGTTCAATATTTAAAAATTGTCCATCCCATTAAAATGGGATAAATTTCAGATTTTCTTGCCCAAAAATATATGAATGATACTACATATAATATATGAAACAAGAACAATCCAAACGATTGACAATTCTCGTCCCTGAAACTCTAGTAGAACAGTTTCAAAAGAAGTGTGCCGAAAATTACAAAACAATGAGCGAAGCGTTACGTGACTTCGTGAAACAATACATCAAAGAGGAAAAGTGAGCCTGTATTCTTATAAATATAGATTGAACCCAACACCAAAACAAGAAGTGTTACTAAACAAACACTTCGGTTGTGTTCGCTATATCTACAACCACTTCCTCAGACAACGCATTGATCTCTATGAACAAAACAAGACAACACAAAACTATTACGATAATGCAACACAAATACCAAGCCTAAAGAAAGAATTGCCTTGGCTCAAGGAAGCAGGAAGCCAAGCACTGCAATATGCAGTTAAACAATTACAAACTGGATATGATAATTTCTTTCGTAAGGTCAAACAAAAGACTAAAGGAAAGAAAGGCTTTCCTAAATTCAAAAGCAAGTTTGGCAAACAATCCTTCAAGGTAATGCAAAATGTTAAGATCATTGATGGAAAACTTGTCATTCCTAAATTCCTAAAAGGAATTAACATTGTTCAACATCGAGAACTCGAAGGTGAAATTAAGTTCGCCACTATCTCAAAGAATAAAGCAGGACAATACTTCGTTAGCATTACAACTGAACGAGAGATAGAAAAATTACCAAAAGCAACAAAGACTGTCGGCTATGATCTTAATGTCAAGCACGTTGTTGTAAGTGATGGCTCAAGAGAAAGTAACCCATTACCTGAAACTAAACACAAGCAATACCTCAAGTTTTTAGCCAAGGAAGTAAGTCGAAAAGTAAAGGGAAGCAAAGAACGAAAGAAAGCACAACTCCGCTTGAACAAGTGGAAGTTATATTGCAAAAATGTTCGTGAGGATTTCTTGCACAAACTGTCTTCAAAAATAATTAACGAGAACCAAGTGATTGTTATTGAAGATTTAGATGTAAACGGAATGTTAGTAAACAAGCAAGAAAAACGTAAAGTTGCACGCTGGAAAGAACGTAAGCTACACAAACAATTACAAGATTGTTGTTTCTCTAGCTTAGTTCAAAAATTAACATATAAAGCAGAGTGGTATGGTCGAGAGTTAATCAAAGTAAGTCGATGGTTTCCTAGTTCACAACTTTGTTCTGAATGTAATTATCAGAACAAAGAGTTAGGTGAAGAAAAGGAATGGACCTGCTGGAATTGCTTTGCTAGTCATGACCGTGACGAAAATGCAAGTGTTAATATATGTAATGAAGGAATAAGAACTCTCGGAACGAGAGGGATAGCCTATTGCCCTGATGTAAGACCCATATTGAATGGGCTATTGGTTGGATAGGAAGCCCCGACCCTTTAGGGTCGTGGGTAGTTCACTTAACTAGTCATATACCTAGTTATTGAGGCATTCATGATCGAGTTTATATTTATGAAAGAAATGTTGTAACTGTTAAAATTTTCTTCTAAATATGTTTTTATCAAAAGGCTCTTCATCATCTGAGAATTCATCATCTTCATCATCTGAGAATTCATCATCTTCATCATCTGAGAATTCATCATCTTCATCATCTGAGAATTCATCATCTTCATCATCTGAGAATTCATCATCTTCATCATCTTCATCATCTGAGAATTCATCATCTTCATCATCCGAGAATTCATCGTCTAAACCCACTGGTGGTCTAATACCTTCGTATAATTTTTTAATTATATCTAAGGATTCTTTATGAGAGAATAGTTCTTTTATCAAGATCTCTAGGTTGTTATTTTCTTGGAATTCGAAAATTAGATTTTCTACAATTCTATTATTTTCATTGACAAGAGAAGCAATATACTTATTAACTTCTGGTGGGTGTGGGTGAATAACTCCTGTTGAGTATGATTTAATACCAGGAACAGAATTAATCGATTCTGGAACAAAGTTACTTAAAACGTATTTGTTAAATTCTGCTGGACTCATACTGTTAGTTTCTGCGACAAATTTACTTGTGTTTTTTGAGCTAGGAATATCATTGATCATTTTTTCTTTTTCATCAATTTTAGGATTGTAAACCAATTCCTTAGGTCCTTCATCAGCCAAACCTTTTTCGGGTTTAGATGGAACGACATCTTTACCATTTTTATAAGGAGTAAAACCATTGTCCCCAGAGGGATTTTTAGGTTGAGGTCCTGCGTAGTCAGCTTTTTTATCTTCTTTCGGAGTTTCTTTTAGCTTACCTTTGGCATCTAGATATTCGGAGAATCTTTGAAATTTAGTCATTTTCATTTCCTTTATAAGCTTAGTTATTTTCTTCTTTTTCTACATTTTTACCACAACAGTTAACTATGTTGCAGTTATCACCTTCACACTCTTCGGATTGAGAATTTACAATTAATTCACCTGGGAATATAATCCAAAGAATAAGGTATAATATCGGACCAATACCAAAAAACCAAAAAGTTATAATAAATAATAATCTAATTAAAGAACTTTTTGTTTCAAGTTCGTCAGCGATACCTGAACAAACACCACCAATAACCTTATCATTTAAATTTCTTTTCATTTTAAACTCCATAGTTACAACAATACTATATAGATTGTTACAACTATAAAAAAATCCATTAAAAATTAAAAATCTTAAAAAGCACTTTCTTATGCTTTTCTTTAATTTTTAAGACTTTTTTTAAAATAGCTGGATTTTGTTTTGTAATTATTTTATATAGTCTTTTTGTTCAAAAATCTTTGATTTAGTTTTTATGCTTGCATCTTGTGTTCAGACTATATAAAATGTTTTAATCGTATTTTTAAAAACATCCTTTATTCTTTATTCTTTATTCTTTATTAAGAAAAATTTTAAATGTCTCGTATCATACTTGAAGAAACAGAAAAATATCCTCAGGGCAATCCAGAGTTAATGGATTGGGACAATGGAGCATATCAAGAGGAGGAGGATGAAGAAAAGATGGAAAGAGGACTCTGTCAATTCTCGACTCAAGATAATATTAGTTTTTTTCCTACTTACAAAACTGTAAAAAAGCTCCCACCTTCCTATTATGAAATTAACAATAGTCCTAACCATGGGATTTATTTTGAAAAATTACCAGTAATCTCTGGAGATTTGATTCGTTTTCCAGATTCTATTTCTGATTTAGTAATTGATGAAATATCAAAGTTCTGGGAAAGGGAAGATATTTTTAAGCAATACTCGTTAAATTACAAACGAGGCATTCTTTTATATGGCCCACCCGGTTCTGGGAAGAGCAGTATGTTAAAACTAGTGTGTAATGATGTTATTTCTAGAGGAGGTTGTGTCGTTAAATTCACTGTACCAGATCTATTTGTTACAGGAATGAGATCGTTTCGTAAAATAGAACCAGATAAACCAGTTGTTGTTTTGATGGAAGATATAGATGCGATCGTAGAACGTCACAATGAATCAACTGTGTTGAATATATTAGATGGTGTAGACGAGTTAAATAAAGTTTTGTTTTTAGCTACTACTAATTATCCTGAAAAACTAGGGAAAAGAGTATTAAATAGACCAAGTCGCTTTGATCGAAGAATAAAAATAGGACCACCTGATAATACCTGTCGAAAATTATATTTTGAACATATCTTTAATGAACATGAAAATAATTTTGAGTTTGATTTAGATAAATGGGTAGAAGATACAGATGGGATGTCTATTGCTCACTTGAAAGAATTGTTTATATCGGTTTGTATACTAGGAAATGATTACGAAGATGCAATTCAAATATTGAATGAAATGCATACTGAGGTTCCTAATTCAGGTGAAGATTATAGGAAAAAAGTTGGTTTTCGTTCTAATCGCTGATAAAAATGAATAAAGATAAAAAAAGGTTTTTAATAATTTGTACTGAATCTTTGAAGTTAAAGAAGATTCGTGGAAATAAAGTTACTAAAAGAATTCAAGATGAACTATACGATTTAGACGCTCAAAGTGATTATGACTATTTCTTAGATCTCTATGATAGAAAAGTTAAGTTTGATGTAAATGAAAACAATCTAATAATTCCTTATCTATTAGATATCTGTCCAGAACCAGATTTAGACAAAGAATCTAAATTTATACAGGGAGAATTTCCTGATATTGATGTTGACTTTTTACCAGAAATACAACAATATTTAAAAAACGAGTGGGCACCTAAAGAGTTTGGTGAAGATTATGTTTGTAATATTGGTAGTTATGGCACCTATCAATTAAAAAACTCCTTGCTTGATATGGCACGTATCTTTGATGCTGATAAACCAAGAGTACAATTAATAACTAAAGGATTACCTGATAAGAACGATGACGGTAAACCGATAGATTTAGAATATGCTTATAAGTTAGCTCCTGATTTAAGAGCATATAAAGAAGAGTACCCGGAAGTAGTTGATGCAGCTAACAGGTTTGTTAATCGAAATAAAAATATTAGCAAGCATGCTGGAGGATTGATTATATCTTCCAAAAAAATCTGTGATCTAGTTCCATTTATATTAGATAGCGATGGCAGAAGACTATCTGCTTGGACAGAAGGGCTTTCTGACCAAGATCTTCAACCAGTTGGTTTGATAAAATTTGACGTTTTATCAATTAGAGATTTGGAAAGGATTCAATTAATTACAAATCTAATAAAAGAACGTCATAATATTGAAAACATATGCGGTTATCCAGGAAGTCCAGATGATTGGACTGACACTTCTTATCTGAACGATCCTTTATCTTTACAAAAGGCAAACAATGGTGAATTGAAGGGTATATTTCAATTTGATGGTCAAGGTATTAGTCAATTAGTTAAAAGTGGTGGTGTCACATCATTCAAAGACTTAATCGCATATTCTGCACTTTGGCGACCAGGACCATTGAATCTTTTGATGCATGAAAGGTATGTCGAAAGGAAAAGAGAACGAGAGGCATGGTCAGAACAACTTCCAGAATGTATGAAACCTATTCTTAGTACAACTTATGGAGTTATGGTTTATCAAGAACAGGTGATGAAGATTTTGAACGTTGTAGGTGGCATTCCACTTATTTTCTGTGAAAAAGTGAGAAAAGCTATATCTAAGAAAAAGGTAGAGGATTTTATAGGATACAAAGAGCAATTTATGATTAATGGTAGTAAAGTCATTAATTGGCCTATTGAACCTACATATGAAGGAGATCATAAGTGCATGACTTACTTGTGGGATCAGATAGAAAGTTTTTCAGCTTACGGTTTCAACAAATCTCATGCGTGTGCTTATACCTTCATATCTTCTATGCTTTTGTACTTAAAAACTCACTTTCCTTTAGAGTTTTACACAATAACACTTTCCATGAAGAGTAAAAGTGAAGATCGACTAGGTTTTAAAATAGAGTCAGAAGAGAGTGGCATCCAAGTTAATCCTATTAATTTGAATAAATCTAAAGAAACCTTTTCAATTAATGATAATTCTATTTACATAGGGTTTTCGGATGTAAAAGGAATTGGCGAAGATACAGCCAATCATATTGTTGCTAATCAACCATATGAATCGTTTGAGGATTTTTTAGAACGTGCTAGCTTTGATTCTAGAATCATCAAGCCTCTTATTGCTTTGAGTGTTTTTGATGATGCAGAACCAACTGTGTTAGAAGAATATTCAGATTATTTTCGTAAAGAAAAAAGCAAGATCCAACAAACTACTAGCAGGCAAATGAAGAGAAGAGAACAATTGATGAATGAAATCACATCTTTGTTGGTCGGTGCTGATATTGACCATGACTTGATTATGGAAATTTATTATGAAGCCAGAGTCAATATTTCTGATGAAGAATCGGTTATTAGAAAGTATTTTGAAGGTAAGTTAAATGTGACATATTTAGAGTTTTGGAATGCTATGAAGAAGTATGGCTCTTCTGTGGCTAAGTATGAAGCTAAAGTAGAAAATTTCAAGGTTCCACCTTTGTCTACTTTTACTCCTCCAAACGAAAAAGATCCCATAATTTATGCAGATAAATCTCTTTCTGAAGAACTTTATTATGGTTTTAGTTGGGTCCATCCTTTAAAAGAAATCAAAGAATATGAATCAGGTTTAGGTTTTTACAAATTTGATGAAGATCCTGATTTAGATGTAGGTAAGGTACTATGTATGGTTGTATCTCCTGTAAAAGAATGTTATCCCAGGAATAAAGATGGTGAAGGATTTAATTATGAAAGGAAGCCTTATTATAAACTAATATTAGAAGATGATCGTTGGAATAGAAAAGAGATTATTTTTTGGAATGAAGACTTTACTAAATTCAAAAAAGAATTAAGTTACTATAATACAGATACTAAAAGGGGTAACATTTTTATGTTGCGGGTTAAAAAGCCTGCTAAAGGATTTAGAAGTTTCAATTTTGAGTCGTATGCCAGGAATGATTTTTCTAAAAAGGGTATCCCTAAATCACGAGATGGTCGTTTAATATTGTTGAATAATGATGAAGAATAAATTTTTTGATGTTAAAAATCATAAACCTAAAAAAGGTCAAGTTATAGCCAATTATCGAGCTAAGGCTGAATTAGTAGCTGGTGAAGACAAAATACGTTTGATCGATCTTTTAATGAGTCAGGATAGATTAAACGCTGCATTACAGATGATGAGAAATATTTTTTTATCTCTTGAAGAAGATGCATATAATGTGTGTAGAAGTATTATGGAAGATGCCCTTAGTGGTCTTACTGTGGAAGAAATTAATGAAAAGCCGTATAAATACACTTTGAATAAATTTTTTTATGCTAATCCAGAGGACGTGCCTGAAGATATTCATTGGACTGTATACCATTGCATAGGAAATGATAAAATAGATTCTATTGTTCAAAAATAACAATAAATTATTATATAGTTATATATGATAATCATCAGGAGACTAAAATGGATAATAGAAGACAATTTGAAGATTACTACATAAAATGGGAAAAAGCTTTGAATGATGGGTTTGTTGGTCCTAATACTCCTCAAACTATCAATGAAGAAGAAAAAGTGGTAGAGGAAGGTAAAGCTCAAAGATTATCAAATCCTGTATCACCTACTTCAAGCGGTCCTGATGGAGCCCTTGACGACAAGGCTTTATCAGCTACTTATTCTATAGATGATATTAAAAATCTTGAAGAATTAAAGTTACAACTCCATAATTTAGCTGATAAAATGGCAGAGCTTAAGGATGATTCTAAATTGGAGTCTAAAATGTCTAAATTACAGAAAAAAATTGATGATCTAAGTAATGAATTAAATTCTGTGATTAAAAAATAATGATTTTTAGAAGAAGACTGAAATGCTTGATTATTATTTTCGCTTCTACTTTATTGTTATTTTTAGTATGTGACAAAAAATTGATAAAATTACATCATATATTAATTCATCATAATATAAAAAGTGTATATGTAATATCTTCTAACAAATATGCTATCGAAACTGAAAATAATAAATTTATAGGATATTTAAGATATGAAACTTTACCTAATAGCATAAACAAAATAATAAATATTTTAAATGAATCGGAACACCCTAGAGTTATTATTTATAATACAAAACCTGTAAAAATTGATATTATTCTTGATGATAAAATTACACTAACATCCTGGTTAGATGTAAACAATTTACTTTATGATGGATATAGCAATGGATCAAGAAACTTCTGAAGAAGTACTGGCTGTTATAACAACTCCAAAATCAATGTTAAATAAATCCTCCTTAATAGGGAAGATAATAGCATTGATACAAGAAAATAAAGGAAAGACTGCTGCTTTATTTACCCACTGCACTCCTGATCCTGATGCTTTGGGGTCATTATTAGGCATGAGTTATTTGTTGTCTAAATATGATATACAACCAACATTATATTGGTCAGGAGCAATTTCTCATCCTCAAAATCGTTCGATGGTCAATCTCTTACAAATTGATTTAGTACCTGTTGAAGAGTACAAGGAGCATGATTTAAACATATTAGTAGATACAGTTCCTGCTAATGCAGGAACTCCAAAAGAAAAGAATATTAAATTTGATTTAATTGTAGATCATCATAAAGATCTAAGTTCTAAAAATAAATCTGGTGAATTAGTTTTGAATCTGAAAGCTGGTTCTACTTGTGGTACTATTTATTACTTAATGGAAGAATTGGGTTGTATTTTTAATCTAGATTCTGACAGTGATTTGAAAATTGCTACAGCTATGATGATTGGAATTACTACTGATACAGAAAATTTAATGTCAGATGATACTACTGAATTAGAGTTTCATGCATGGTCTAAATTACATCCTTTTAAAGATCCTACATCTTTGAAACAGATTGTCAATTTTGAACGTCCTAAATTTTGGACAGAGAATAAAGCAGAAGCTGTGACTAGAGCTAATATTAGAGAAGGTGTAGGTGTTGTCGGAATGGGGGTTATTGCTTCCAAACATAGAGATATGATAGCTGATATGGCAGATGAAATGGCTAATTGGGAGGATGTTAATACATCTATAGTTTTTGCTATAGTTGATGGGAATAGAATTGAAGGTAGTGTAAGGACTAAATCAAGCTCTATTTCAGTTCCTTCATTATGTAATAATTTAGGAGGAAAATTTGGTCAAGGAGGAGGTAAACTTGGTAAGGGAGCTTATAAATATGAGTTAGGCGGTGCAGGAATAGAGGAAGATGATACAATTGATATTAAAAAAATGGCTTGTGAGTTCTTTAATAAGAAAGAAGAAGAAAGAATTTTCAAAATATTCAAGAATAGTTAATTATGTCTACACCAAAGTATTTCAGAATACGTTGTTCCATTTGTGGTTGGAAGGAATATTCCACTGGACTTAAGAATGATTTAATTCATCTGAAAGAAATAAAAAACTCTTGTGCAAGATGTAATAAAAAGTATAGAATATTTCGATGCCCAAAATGTGATTCATCAGCCAAAATGTCAAGAGTTAATGTTTATGAAGCCGATAATTAAACCTAAGTTGAGATATAAAGGTTCTGAACAAGAAACTCAACAAGAGAAGTCTATTAAGAATTTTGAATTCAATATTTTTAAATTCAATGATCGACCAAAACCTAATAAGAAAAATATATTAATAGTTTCGTGTTTTTCAGAATTCGGGTGTGAAACAGTAGGTGTTATGTATTGTTTGCCACATATAATTCGAATGAATCCAGGTGCTTACATAATTGTTGTTGGTTGGTACGGAAGGGAATACTTTTATAGGCATTTAGTTGATGAATTCTGGGAAATGCCAGAGGAACATCAATGGTTGCGTGAATATACACGAGCTTTTCATCATGAGTCGAAGAATCTAGCTTCTATAGAAAAATACCTTGAAACACAAGGACGTGTTATGACTTCTAGAAGTCTGGGTGACTTTGCTGTAGGTTCTAAATGTTATTCGTGTTCTGCTTTTTTTGGAAGCATAAAGAGGCATGAAGAATGTCCTTATTGCAAGCGAGTAGGAAGCTTGCAGAATTCTATGTTTGCAGATATAGAAGGCTGGAGAAATAAAGTGGTAAGGTTACCAATTCCTTCTAAAAATAAAATGAATTTTGCAAAAGATATTATTAGTTCAGGAGTGGTAAATAATGGCAAATTTATAGGAGTTTTTGCTAGGTCAAGAAAAACTTATGGAAGAAATTTAAATGCTGATTTTTATAATAAACTTTGTGATCTTTTGATTAGCAAGGGTTATGATATAATTTGGTTAGGCGAGAAAGAATCAACTCTAAAATGTCCTCGTGATGATATTTTTGATTTTTCTAGATCTCCCTTAGCGAGAGACCTAGAACAAACTTTAGCAATAATCAAATTATGTTCTTTTACAATTCAGTTCTGGACTGCCTCTACTAGGCTTGCTAGTATTATGGGAGTCCCGTATTTATTGTTTGAATCTCCTGAACAAATATGGGGAAATAATGGTCAAGAAGGTTATAGAAGAAAACTTTGTGATTTTGGACCGAGTAAATTATCAATTAATCATTTTGAATTAGTTAGAAAAAATCCAAATAAAGGAATAGAAGTTGTTAATAGATGTATAAACAGTATGGAAAATAATGATTTCGAAGATGATTTTGGATTACTAGAGACAGATTATATGGCTAAAATCATGAAATTTAACAAAGAGAGGAATTCTTGAAAGACGTTAAAAACATTTTAGACAGGTTTATTTCTAAAAACAACATTAGAAGAGTTTTCTATGAAGAACATAAACTCCCAAATGATATAGATAATATTTGTATAATACCTATATTTTCTGACATTAGACACTTGTGTGTTTTATCCACTTATCTTATTAGGAAATTCATACAGAATGACAAACCATCTAAATATGTAATAATTTTAGGACATTCTGGGTTTTCATGTTTGTTTTCATGTGCCGACGAATATTGGGAATTAGAAGATGATGAAGCAAATGAACAGCTTGCTTCTAAAGGTGATAGTTTTTCTAATACTTCGGATGTCTATAATAATTTATTACGAGAACTCAATCATTGGTTTTACGAAATAATAGATCCTAATTATTTCGAACAATATTATGAAAATTCTTTTAATTTAAATTACATAGAAAAGTATAGTAATTTTAATAGATGGGTACCTTCTATTAAATCAGTATCTGTTCTTTCTGATTATGAAAGAAATCAGATTATGGGTTACAAATCTAGATTTATATGTTTAATGCCTACAAAGTTCATTTATTATTGGAGTCAAGGCAAAGAACATAAACTTAAAGTTCCTATACATTTTTGGAAAGAATTGATAAAATATTTAAACGGATCAAAATATAAAATTATATCAATTCAACCCAAGGGTTGGTGTTATGATTTGTCTTCCGAATTTGGAGAAGATATTGCATATTGTAATAGTAGTGATATGTCTAAAGTCTTTGCTTTAATGAGATGGTCTAAATGTGTTTTGGATTTTTTCCAAGACATATATTGCTTGTCGATGATATCCAGGACACCTTTCGTTAAGTTCGAAGAAAGGAATCGTTACAATTGTAATAAATTGTACGAAATAGAAGATCTTTATGGATTTAATTTAAATAATAAATATATTTTTGGATTTTCTACTCTAATAAATAGTCAAGGTTTAGATTTAAATTTCTTTTCTATCATTGAAAAAAAAATTGAAACTTTATTTGAAGAGATGAATGAAGAGTTGTTACCATCTTCTTCTGAATCACTTGAAGTAATTCCTTATCAAAATGTTAAAAAACGCACCCCTTTAAGGTTAGGTGCTAAATTTATTAAAATAGAGAATATATAATGGCAAATGTAGTTCGGGCAAGAGCGGTATTAAAAGAACATGGAAATTCTCGTTATGATAGAGAGCGAGCTAATGAAGGTCTTGTAAAGCATTTTAAAAAGCAAGTGGATCAATCTAAGGTTCTATCTATTTACAGAGATAAGATGTATTTTGAAAGTCCATCGGAAAAAAGAAGAAAAAAGAAAAAAGAGAAGATTGCCGAGAATAATAAACGAAGAAAAAATTCGCAAAGTAGATAGGTTTTGAAATGACTATAAAAGAAAAAAATAGAAACTTTAGCATTTCAGCACCTGTGGAAATGCACGAAGAGTTAAAAGATGCTGCCAATAGACTAGGACATGGTAAAATTTCTGTAGTTGTTCAGAAATTAATAAAAAATTATCTACCTTTTATGTTGGATGAAAACAGCATTCCTGTTATAATTGCAATCCCAAAAGAACTATTATCTGATCCAGAATCACTTAAAGTATGGTTAGCACAAAAATCGACAGCGATTCACGCTTCGGTGACAAAACGTTAATTAATTTAGATATAGTAGATCATCTGGAAATACCCTTTAAACAATATTTCCAGATATTTCCAGATGATTCTGTCTTGGCATTCAATCTTTCCCAGAAACTAATCAGTATTTGTGAAAGAATGAATGGACTCTCCCTGTCTGCTTCACAAGTTGGTATTCCTTACAATCTTTTTGTTTATAAGTATGATACTGAATTTAAAACCATGATAGATTGTGTTTATCATCCTTTATCTGAAGAAAAATCAGATTCTGTAGAAGGATGTCTTTCTTTTAAAAAAAATAATTTTTATAGATATTTCAAGGTGAAAAGATATAGTAAAATACAAATTATTGGAAAGATTTTAGATATAAGCTGTGAATCACCTTCTATTTCTGATTATGATCAAATTTATACCAATAATCGATTTGGATCAATATTTCAGCACGAAATTGACCATAGTTCTAATATCACAATTCAATCAGGCAAAGAAATAAAGATAACTAAAAATGACACTATCTAATTTACATGTGAAAAATGTATGTTTATTAAAACAAGGCAACAAACAATGCAGGTATTTAAATTATGATGATATGTCAGGTTATCAATGTGTTAAGTTAGTTATAGATAAGAAGAAATTAGCTGATAATAAGGTAAGAAATCATATTCTTGAATGCAGAAAAGATAAAAAAGATGTTAAAGATACAAACATGCCTATGGGAAATAACTGTCAGGGTTATCCCAAATTTAATCATTTAGTACAAGGTTATGATAGTTAATGTTTGAGAATATAGTAAATGTCTTTTTCTACATCAGTATTCAAAGCAGAAATATAAACACTTTCAGTTAATTCTGTATCATTGTAGAACTTTACTTGTTGTGCAAGTATTTTAGCTACCTTTTTATTTTTTACTGATTGATTTCTATAATACATAAGAATAATGGATAAGATTCCTATGATAGCAATCCCAGCTACAATCCCACCATCACCTTGAAATATCTGTATTCCTGTATTTTCATTGTTTTTGTTAACTAAACCTTGTTGGAAGTTTTCGACATCTCTAGCTGTTATATCTTGTTTATTTTTTAGTTCAATCAAGTCTAACATTAACCCATTTTGATTATTTTTTATATCGTCAATTTCTCCATTTTGGTTGTCTAGTTTTTGATCTAATTTAGGTCTAAGAGGTATATTGGCACAACCTGGAGTGAAAATAATCAATACTAATAACAACAACATTTGTTTCATGTCACACCTCAACTATAAATTATATAGTTATTTATCATATTGAGTGTTTATTTATGACAAAAAATTGTAAAGATTTAGACGAAGATATAGCAGAAGGTTTTACTGAGAAAGATCTGAAGTTGATATCTAAGGTATTTCTTTCTCAGGCTAAAGACATTGCTGTAGAAAATATTATCTACTTTTTTTCTACCAAAGACTACCATTCAGGGGGGTCTATTCCTATTTCTGCATTGGTGAATGAAAGAAATATTACTTTATTATTAAATGGTAATATATGTGGTTCCGTCGACAGAATATATAAGATTTTATCCTATACTGATCTTTTAGATGAAGTACAGGATTACGCTTCTGGTGATATCATCTTTGTTTTAAAATTAATGTCTATTATGTCTAAAGCGGGAATTCCTAAATGTTTCATAGGAGGCATGATGTTAATTTATTTAGAATTAGTGCTAGGGTTGGATATAGATGTTTAATTCCAATTCTCCACATAGAGATTTGGTGATAGTTGGTAATAAGTATATTACAGATCCTGTGCCTAAAGCAAAAGAATACTTATGTCCTTATTTTAAAACAGGTATTCGCAGGGCATTTTTAAAGTATTATTTAGCTACAGATGGCGATATAATGCATTTTTGTGAACATACTGGATATAAATGTAGTATACGATATGTGAAAAAAATGAAAAAAGAATTTAATTTTGTTCAAGATTTATGGAGTAAAGCTACAGAAGAGTTCGACTTTGAAACAATTGCCGAGTTGAAAAAAGGCAATTTTAAAATCACTAATAAAGGAATTTTTTGCAAAAAAAAATAAATACTCTTTAAATAGTTATAACACTTTTATAGGAAGATTATATGAAATTTATGAGTTTTAGAGATTGGGCTCTTCAAAAAGAATCAAGTGCATTCACAAGATCTAGAGATGCAGCAGCAAGTGGGACAGGAGTAAAAATACCAGGAGCAAGTTTAAACTCTAGATCTACAGGGACAGGCAAAGAAAAGTCTGTTGATAATGAAGAAGAAGATAAAAAAGATAAAAAAGATAAAAAAGATAAAAAAGATAAGAGAAAAAAGAAAGATGATTAAAGAATTTATCTTGATTTTATTGTGTTTTATTGTAGAATTCTTCTTAGGTTTTCTGGTAGTACTTTTATTAGTATCACTAGGTGTTTTGTTCGCAATAATATTTTAGAGAGCTTTGATGAATAAATGGGATAAACGTTTTTTGGATTTAGCTGAACATATTTCTAATTGGAGTTTAGATCCTTCAACTAAAGTCGGTGCAGTTATAGTTGACAATGATAAAAGAATTATTTCTTTAGGTTATAATGGTTTTGCAAAAGGAATAGAAGATAATGAGAGATTGAATGATAGGGATTTTAAGATGAAAACTATTATTCACGCAGAGATGAATTCAATTTTGTTTGCTTCTAGATCGCTGGAGAATACTACTCTTTATACTTATCCATTTAGTCCATGTCATTTATGTGCATCTCACGTTATTCAGGTAGGTATTAAAAGAATTGTAAGTTATAATAGCAATATAGAAAGATGGAAAGAAAGTTTTGATTATGCTAAATCCCTTTTTGATGAAGCAAAGGTTGAATTAAAGTTGTACTAGAGGTAATTATGAAAAGTTTTTTGGAATGGTCTGAGAATATTTTACAAAAAATGTTTGCAAATAATAAGTTTTAATACTATATAAATGTATGAAACTTAGCAAATGGGCAAAATTACAAGGAATTCATTACACAACCGCACTAAGATGGTTTCATGAAAATAATATTCCTAATGCAAAACAACTACCTACTGGGACAATTATTGTAAACGAAAAAGAACACTTTGTAAATGAAACAAACAAAGAAGTTGATGTTTATTGTCGAGTTAGTTCACATAATAAAAAAGACGACCTAGAGCGTCAATCGCTAAGATGTTTGGAGTTTTGCTCAGCACAAGGACTCGTTGTAAGAAAAGTTTACAAAGAAGTTGCTAGTGGGATGAATGACAAACGACCAAAATTAACCAAATTACTCAACTCAAACCCACAACATATTGTAGTTGAACATAAAGATCGACTTACAAGATTTGGATTTAACTATTTTGAAATTTTTCTCCCTAAAAATAACTGTCAGCTTACCGTAATCAATCGAGACCATGAGGAAGAGGCAGATTTAATCAAAGATTTAGTAAGCATAATCACTTCTTATTGTTGTCGTCTTTATGGAATACGCAAAGGACAAAACAAAGCAAATAGGATCAAAGAGGTGTTTGAATGATTCGAGCAATTCCTGTCACATTAAAATTTATTACAAAAACAAAACAAAGAAAAATAGAAGCTTTGATTGACGCATACAGACATTGCGTCAATCAATATCTTCAACTATTTGAAACTCACAAACCAAAACTTGACAAGAAAACATTAGATCTAGTTCAAAATGTAAAACTAAGTCAACGATACAAAAGCAATGCTCTCAAACAATCAATAGGAATACACAAAGGTTGTATCAAGAAAAAGAAAACAATACCTAAATTCAAAGGATTTCCAATACTTGATGCTAAATTTGTCTCTATCGAACAAGGCGAGAAATCATTTGATTTAGCAATAAGATTAAGTTCGTTAAGCTCAGGAAATAAATTAACATTGTTGACTAAATCTCACAAGAGATTTAACTATTGGTTGAAACAAGGTACATTAAAACAAAGCTGTGAATTACGTTCCAATAAGTTAATTTTGTTCGTGGAAGTGAAAGATCAAGCTTGGAAAAATGGGAAGAAATTAGGTATAGATTTAGGAATGAACAAGCTTATTTCAACTAACGAAGGCGAGTTTTTAGGAACTAAATTCAAAGATGTTAATGATAAGATATTGCGAAAGAAAAAGAACAGCAATGCTTATAAACGATCATTGAAAGAACGTGACAATTACATCAATCAAGTTGTCAATCAACTGCCATTCAGTGATCTTGGCGTTTTGTGTTACGAAAATTTAAGTAATATGAAATCAGGAAAGAGTAAATTAAGACAATGGAAAGCATTTAGAATAAAACAACAACATTGGACATATCGGAAAGTGATTACAAGGATTATTGAAAAATGTCAGGAGAACCGTGTTCGTCCTGTCTATGTCGATCCCCGAAACACTTCTCGTACTTGTCCTTCTTGTGGTAATGTTGATGCAGCCAATCGTAAACTTGAGAAATTTTGTTGCTTAACTTGTGATTACAAGCAAGATGCTGATTTAGTAGGTGCAACAAATATTCTCAATAAAGGTAACGCTTGGCTAGAGAGCTTAGAGTCCTCTAATTCAAAAAGTGATTATGCTATCAAATGATAGTATTTGAACTAACTCTAGGCGATTATGAAAGTGGGAGATATGATCAAGACAATAAAAAACATATACCTTACACAAGCACTCATCAAACTAGATTGAAAGATATTGATAGTTACTATAGTAAATTAGATATGAATGAATTGAGAGTTACTATAGTAAATTAGATATGAATGAATTGAGAGTTATAAGAATTCCTATTTTAGCAATACCTGCAAGAAAATCTAACAATCCACCATCACTTAATTTATCCAATTCTAATGCAATGCATATTTTCAGAAATGTTTTAGATTTTAAACATTATGAAGAGGATTATTGTTTTTATCCATCGGCGGCGAGAAAACCCCTACTTTCGTAGAAAGTTTGGGTCGGTACTCTGACCCAAACCTCTTTAGGGTAGTGGGATGAGAGCCGCCAATTAGAAAAAACATAATTAAACTTGTTTTTTAACAATAT
>Ga0222675_1000324_pt1 | contig 20377 bp, 29 predicted proteins | sample AntAcemetagen868_FD_179818 | JGI IMG/M metagenome (GOLD analysis project Ga0222675, IMG submission 179818) | Saline water microbial communities from Ace Lake, Antarctica - #868 | ecosystem: Environmental > Aquatic > Non-marine Saline and Alkaline > Saline | place: Antarctica: Ace Lake...
AGCCGTTGACCGCAGCAAACGTAACGGCTCCGGCCGTCGCCGTGCGGCGGATCGGCGTGACGTCGTAGTACCCCTGACCGTACTCGATGTAGTACTTCAGGTGTGTGCCCACGCCGAGGTAGGTCTCAAGGCCCAAGGTCCGCCAGATGTGCAGCGCGCGGCACGACCCGAGGAACGTGCTGTTCCCAAGGCGGGCCCAGCCACCGATCTTCTCAGGGTATCCAAACCGGAAGCGAATCTTGTCGCCGTCGAACCATCCGCCCTCGTTGCTATACGAGGTGATTTCTCGGTTAATACCGGGACGGAACTGGAGTTTTGTCAGCACGTTTTATCTCCCGCATTCGGCGTCAAGCTGCTGCGCGGCAGGCGTCCCCGTGGATGCCCGCTCGATATCGTCTTCCTCGCACCGAGCGCCATACTGGATTTCGATGAGGCGCAATAGGCTGTCGGTCGGGTTGGAAAGCTGGTGCCACGCACCCTGCGGGATTTCAACGGTGCCATGTTCGCCCAAAATGTGTGTGCTGTTGCCCACGCGTGCCGCAGCTTTTCCCTCGGCCACATGCCAGTGCTCGGCGCGGTCCGCGTGCCGTTGAAGGCTGAGCGACATGCCCGGCTCGACCACCAGTTCTTTGACCTTGACACCGGGCGCTTCATGCAGAACGCGGTAATGGCCCCACAGCCGCTCGGTCCGCGGCGCGCGCCAGTCTTGCAGTATCCAAGAGGATGAGTTCTTCTTGTCCGTGCCGCCCACGCCGAAGACAAAGGACACGCCCGCAACGGCCATCTCAGGTATATTCTCGCTTGTGCGGTCGCCGCCGTTGGCAAAAACAATCGCGTCCTTGGGGTACATGGCTTTCACGGACTCAATCAGCTTGACCGCCGTGCCGTCTGTATCATCAAACGATACAGCCTCGTCCACGCAGCGGAGCGCACGAATAAGCGCGAGCCGCTCCTGCAGCGGCATGAAGGCTTGGCTCTTTTTGATGATAAGCCAAGCGTCGGAATTAACCCCAACGATCAGTCTGTTGCCCAGCCGCGCGGCTGCCGTCAGGTAGGCCACATGCCCAGAGTGCAACGGGTCAAAGCCGCCGCTCACGACCACGGTCACGTTCTTAGGCATAAGATTTCTCCTCCGTCAAAGCCGATCCGCTGGCGTCGTTGATCTGTCGCTTGATCTCGGCGCGCCGGTCGTTGGTGATGTAGACTGCACGGGCAAGCTGGACGAACTCATCGTCAAACTCCCCCAGCTTTTCTTTTACGCGGATGCGGTCCTCAATGTCCCACAGCGCCTCGTTCACGGTCTTGAGACTCGCCTCCATGTCAGAGAAGCGATGATGCTCTGCCGCAATAAGTAGCTCGGCCAGCTCCTTGTGGACATTGGCCAGTTTGCGTCCGTCGGTGAGGCGCTCAGACTTGATCTGCAAAATCGAGATTTTATCTAAAACCTCACCGACGGACGCAGGGACTTTAAGCATTGGCAGCGATGGCGTCGTTGAACGGCTTCAGGTCAAAGCCTGTGGGCCAGTCTTTTGCCACGATGATCGACAGGTGGTCGACGTTGCGCTGCACGGTGCCGGCCCAGTCTTCGGCGCTGTCGCCCTCTGGCTGGCCGTTGTTCAGCAGGTTCACGCTGTCCATTGCGGCGTTATAAGTGCCTTCCCAGTTTTCTTCAGTCATGTCGCGCCCTTTCAAGCAGTAAGACAATAGACATTGACAGATTTGTCTTTGCCCTTCGTGATGAGATTTTTATACGCCGTCACGACCGCATCAGGGTCGATCAGCGCATTGCGAGGATCGTTGGGATCGAACTTTGTTTCGTCCCACTTGCCCTTCATGTGGAAGTGCAAGTTCGCGTTATGGCCGTAGCCAAACTGGGTCCAGCGGGTGCTGCCCCAGATCACCACACCGCGCTTCCCAGCCGATGCGGAGAAGTGCTGCAAGCTGCTGTCGATGCCGATAAAGCCTTCAGCCTCTTTCAACAGTTCGTGGACCACGGCCCAATGCTCAGCGCATTTGAGTGTGCCAGCATAGCCCGGCTCGTTCGGCAGGGTGCAGTCGATGATCGTGACGTTCGGGTATTCCGAGCGCAGCCGGTTGACCACTTCCTGCGCCATGTAGGCGGGGTAGTTGCGACCGGGGTTGTGGCTGAAGTAGTTGTTGGTCGCAGACCAGCCCACGGGGGTTTGACCGCCGGAGAACTGCACCATCAGGTACTTGCCCGTGACGCCGTTCTTTTCCAGCCACTCGGCTGCACGCTCCTTGAGGTGCGTGGTGTAGATCTTCGGCACCATTGTGGGATCGTAATCGACACCGAACAGATCGCAATACGATTCGATCAGGTGCTGCTTGCCCAGAGCGAAGTTGCTCTTGTACGGCTCGCAGTACAGGACGTTGTCGCTTTTCATGATGCGCGGATCGTTCAGCGGCAGAGACTGCTCATAGGCCATCTCCACATCAGGGTTGAACGCGAACACGTCGATATACGGGGTGTAGACCTGAATGCCTCGGCCAGCCTTTTCGGCCAGCTTCGGGATCAGGGCTGTGAAGGCGGTACACTTTCCGATACCGCCCTCGATGACGTAGGTATTAAGCATTTTTGAGTTCCTCCATCTCTGCGCGCAGACGGTCGACCTCGGCGGTCAACTCCTGCACGGCCTTGACCAGAATTGGGATCAAGTGAGACTCAGTATATTGCAGCTTTTCGGGGTTGTCGGCACTAATGATGACGGGGGCGTCCCCTTCGAGCGGCAGGATGTCTTGGGCCAAGAAGCCGTAGCGGCGCTTGCCGTCGGTTTCCACACTGTCGCGGCCACCCTTCTTGAACTGATACTCGGTGGGCTTGAGGGCGCGCACAAAGTCCAGCCCGTGATCGAGCGGCTTGAAGCAGGTCTTGTCCCGGCAGTCAGATGTCGCGGTCCACGCCACCTTGATGAGAGCGCAGGTATGGGCGTCGTTGCCCATGACGATGTAGTCGCTCTCGGTGGTGATGTTGCAGATGCCCGCGGGGGTAGAACCAGTGCGGCCTGCGTTAACGCCGATGCCGATGTTGTTGCAGCCCGTGGTGTTGCAGCGAAGGGCGTTGGGGCCGGAGGCGGTGTTGCTGCCGCCCGTGGTGTTGCCGTAGAGGGCGTTAACGCCGGAGGCGGTGTTGTTGGAGCCCGTGGTGTTGCTGAAGAGGGCGCTGGGGCCGGAGGCTGTGTTGTTGGAGCCCGTGGTGTTGCAGCGAAGGGCGCAGGACCCCGAGGCGGTGTTGCCGCCGCCCGTGGTGTTGCCGTAGAGGGCGTTGAGGCCGGAGGCGGTGTTGTTGGAGCCCGTGGTGTTGCAGTAGAGGGCGTAGGACCCCGAGGCGGTGTTGCTGCCGCCCGTGGTGTTGCAGCGAAGGGCGTTGAGGCCGGAGGCGGTGTTGTTGGAGCCCGTGGTGTTGCCGTAGAGGGCGCTGGGGCCGGAGGCTGTGTTGTTGGAGCCCGTGGTGTTGCTGAAGAGGGCGCTGGGGCCGGAGGCTGTGTTGTTGGAGCCCGTGGTGTTGCTGAAGAGGGCGTTGAGGCCGGAGGCGGTGTTGTTGGAGCCCGTGGTGTTGCAGCGAAGGGCGCAGGACCCCGAGGCTGTGTTGTTGGAGCCCGTGGTGTTGCCGTAGAGGGCGTTAACGCCGATGCCGATGTTGTTGCAGCCCGTGGTGTTGCAGCAAAGGGCGTTGGTCCCCGAGGCGGTGTTGTTGCAGCCCGTGGTGTTGCTGCAGAGGGCGTAGGACCCCGAGGCGGTGTTGCTGCCGCCCGTGGTGTTGCAGCGAAGGGCGTTGAGGCCGGAGGCGGTGTTGTAGGAGCCCGTGGTGTTGCTGCAGAGGGCGCAGGACCCCGAGGCGGTGTTGTTGGAGCCCGTGGTGTTGCAGCGAAGGGCGCAGGACCCCGAGGCTGTGTTGTAGGTGCCCGTGGTGTTGCAGCGAAGGGCGCAGGACCCCGAGGCGGTGTTGCCGCCGCCCGTGGTGTTGCTGAAGAGGGCGTAGGACCCCGAGGCGGTGTTGCTGCCGCCCGTGGTGTTGCAGCGAAGGGCGCAGGACCCCGAGGCGGTGTTGCTGGAGCCCGTGGTGTTGCCAATAAGAGAAAAAGCACCTAATGCCACGTTCGACGTGCCAACAGGATAATCCCCGTCCAGCTTGATCGTGCCGTTGGCCTCGAGGTTCGTGAACGTGCCGGCCGCGGCACTCGCTCCGCCGATGGTCGCGCCGTCGATCGTGCCGCCGTTGATGTCGGTTGTGGTCAAAACAGACGAGGCCACCGTCAGCACGCCAGTGCTGTTGGCAATCGTGGCAGACGCCGTGCCGTCCTTGGCCTTGATGTTCGTGACCTCAAGGTTGGTGGTGTCTACAGTCGTGGCGTTGACCGTGCCAGTGAACGTGGGGCTTGCCAGCGGAGCTTTGGTACCCAACTGCGTCTGGATAGCTGCAAGGTCTTCAGCCGCTACCGACACATACACCACAGCAGCGCCTGTGAGGCTCAATAGAGCGCCTGTCGAGCTTTCCCCTAACGTGCGTGACAACGTAGTCCCAGTGGCCGTATAGGTGCCCGAACCAATCTCCCAAGATACGCCGTCCTCAATGACGTAGCGAACCACATCAGCGTCAACCACGCCAGCATCAGCAAAGGTCTGGTAGCCACTCTCAGCAGCGCCAAGCGTGATTGTACCAGTGCCAGTCGTGGCGGTAGCAACTTTGGCTCTGTTTACGAGAGTGACCATTTTTATGTCCTTACGCGATGCGGAGGATAGCGTTCGATGCGTCCGCTACCGGGAACTGGATGGTGAAGTCGCCGTCAGTAGAGGTCTTGTCAGCCCCAAAATCAAGGATCGCAATAGCTCGATTGGCCTTAGATGCGTTGTATAGCATCGCACCGCGCGCAGTGATCGTCGAAGACGCCCACGTAGTATTGTCAAAGTCCACAATCGCGGTTGTACCGCTGGAGCTAATCGTTGCCCCAGTTAGGGTGTTGCCCCCAGCGGTGTACCCGGTACCGGCAACCTCATTTGTTGTAGCATACGCTGTAGTCGTCGCCCCGAGGGTCGCCGAGCTAGTAAACAGCGCAATTTTAATCGTGTCAGTGTCGAGGTCGTGCACGCCGCCAAGAAGCTCAGTCTTGAAACTTGTGCACATCGCTTGTGTGATAGCCATGTCTTATCTCCTTAGCTCACGGCAGTGCGTACTTGGCCAGAACGGTATGTGTCCTGACGCATTTTGCCATCCCCGAGATTCTTGAGCAGCCCGATCGCAAGCACATACAGTTGATTGTACATGTTGACGACGTCCTGCTCGCCTTTCAAGAAGCGGATAGCTTCAACCAGCGCACCGTTTAGTAGCGCTGAATCAAACTCGTTCCCTAGCCACGTCGTACCTGCGGTAACGATGGACTCCGGGTAGTATCCGTAATGCAGTTCTACGGTGTAGTCCGCATTGGGTGTAGGGCCCAAAATAAATGCGTTACCGTCAAAAAACGCGTAGTGTTTGGGTACGCCAATACCCCCCGGCGCAGGGTAGGCTTCCCGGATAAAATTTACGTCCTTGTTAAGCAAGTACGAATAATTACCGGACTCCTCTACAACCGCCATACTGAAAGAGTACAGGAAATCTTCGGGCATAGAAAGGTACTTGTTCCCAGAGGTTACCGTACCCGTCACGTTCTTGCGGAGTTCCGGAATCTGGACCGTATTGTATATTTTCTGCTCCGCCTGTTTAACAAACATGGCAAGCTGGTCGTCGGTGAACGACGTTTCACAGATATCTTCGATGTTTGCTTTCAGCTCGGCGTAATCCATACCTTACCCCATTGGCCCGCGGGCCATGATACCTTTAGTGGCTGCACCGGTGCCACGGACCTTCGTGCCGCCAGATTTCTTGGCGGGCTTCTTCATCTTCTTCGTCTGGCTTTTGACTTTACCACCAGACATCATCTTCTTGGTTCCGCAGCTAGGCATGAGTGTATCTCCTATGAAGTTATTACTGTGACTTGCCCGATAAATCCAGTGCCAACTATCTGCCGTACTGGGATGATCTGTGCACGGCTTTGAGCGTATTCAGAGCTATCGGGGCGTGGGTTACGGAGGGCCTGCGGGTCCTCCACCGGAAACTCGCCTAACTTAAGCTGGGGGTGATCCGGGTCCCAGCATGTTGAGCAAGATAACAAGTTTGTCTTACGACCCTTAACGAAGGTAGTGCGTAGCTTACGTAGCGGGTATTGAAACCCGCATATATCGCATATGCCGATCGCTTTTTGGCTTGAGGCAAACCGATTACTCACCGGACCATCCTCACGCTGGGCACGAACCGTATTGGAGCCTTCTCACGGTCTTCTTCGGCAGCAAGCCGGAATTGATCCTCGTATTCGGCCTTAAGGAGCGGGATACGGTCGATGAGCTCGGGCACCTTCATCGCGATGTAGTACGCCAGCCCCGCTACCAGACAGGGGAGAAAGCGGAAGTTCATATCCGCAGTTTGAACCCCGGAGCCCGCGTCTTGGACGCGGCGCATGCGCCAGTAAACAAACGTATAGTTGTTAGAGTCCGGCACCGGCCAGACATTAATCCGTGGGGCGTCACGGAGACGCTCAATCCACACCTGAATCGGCCTACCGGTGTTGGTCTTGTTAGGAATCGTGGAGTAGGTGCTAACGCTAATACGCGAGATATTAAGGTCTTGCTGTGTGCTGCCTGCCCCTGTGCGAATAACCTGCTCAAGTAAGTCGATGGTGTCCGCAGGTAGGGCGTACTGTGCTACACCTTGCGAAAGGCTTAGAACCCCCTCGTCGATGGTCCACATGTTGATGCCGCGGTTCTGCCACTCGATCGTCATCAAGTTCATAGACCGCCGCGCAGTGCGAAGGTCATAGCCAGACCGCATCTCGCGGCCCGCACGTTCCCATGCTTCCTCGGCGATCTCCGTGAAGTCCATGTTAAACGCTGTGGTACCGGATGTGGTCACTTGCTACCCCGTTTTGCTGCTGACACCCTACGAGGTTTACCCGCTGGTTGCCCTAGTCGTTTCTTCTCAGCGACCTTCTTGCTCTTCTCTGAAGAGCTCATTTCACCGCTAGTCTTAGGGGTCTTGCCAGACACCCGCTTGCTTGGTCTGCAATACGGAGTACCCCGACTTTCGCCCTCTTGGCGTCCGCAAGCCTTACCAGTGCGTACATCTTTCCAGTCCTCTTTGAACCAGCGCTTCAGTGCCGCACCTTTCTCCGTCTTGCGAACCGCCATCACTTCGACCCTTTGTTGCCCCAGTTCTTTGCCCCGACCTTGCGGCACTTGGCAATAGCCCCAGAAGCATAGGCGGACGGAAAGACCTTATAGCGAGATTTTACCTTGCTATAGCAGTCGTCTTTGACCGCCCCACCTTTCTTGTAGCGCTTGCGCATTACATCATCTTGCAGGCGCGGACGCCCTTAGACGCCATACCCGCACCCCGTACTTTACCGCCAGCCTTCATTTTATGTGCGGAATCCTTCATCATGGTGCCGTCAGGCATTTTGTGCATGCCGACTTTACCGCCAGCCATCATGCCTTCAGGCATCTCCATGGCTTCCCGCATCGACGCGCGGTTGCCGCGGCCTACAGCCGTGTCGGAGGACATCATGTCTTCAATTTCTTGGGGGCGCTTGCGGGGGCGGATCGACCGAGCCGGTGCAGCCGAGCTCCTACCTTCCATAAGGTCATCTGGACGCGCCTTTGGGCGCATTTTCGGGCGGTCAGACGATGCCATGCCGCCGTTCTGGTATTTCTTCATCATGAGTTTATCTCCTACGCTTTGAGGTGCCCCGACTTCGGTGGCATTAGCAGTTCCACGCCCGAAGGCTTTTATTGATCCGAGAATCCGGGTCGTTCTTTGTCTTCTCACTTGTCAGCTTTTTCTTCATGCCAGACATCCGGGCACAGAAGCTCTTACGGCGGTTGCCGTCCTTTGTGCCAGCCTTGGCCTTGGGGGCCGGGGGCTTTAGGTTCATCCCCTGCTTTTTTGCAGACGCGCGGCCTTTGGCATTGAGCCCACCTTTTGGGTTCTTGCCTTCCTTACGCTGCCATGCTGGAGACTTCGCCATACTGCACCTTAGCTGTAGAACACGGTCATGGCGCTAATGTTTGTAAGCGCCGTGATAAAGACATCGGAAGAGCAACGAATCCCATAGTCTGGAATGTTGATTGAGTACGAGTCGGACGGGATAAAGTCGATGTCGAGAACCAGTGGGCCCCCGGCACCATCAGTCACGGTCAGCCGACCGGCACCGCCTGCAGTGGTAAAAACCTGAACCTGCCGGATGCGAGCTGGGCCTACAGCTAGCGACCCCGCTGCGGTGACGCGTTTTGTCCGAAGATCGGAGCTAGACATACGTTAGCCCTCCTTCTTTTTGGGGGCCACTTTTGGAGCTTTGATCGGGTTTCCATCCGCGTCGAGCCCGCGCGCTGCGAGTTCTTCCGGTGTCGGGAGTGTCCATTTAATTGTCATAGCTCACCTCACGCTGCTGCGATGGTAGCGCCGGTATCCGACCGCTTCCAGTCAGTGCCATTAGAGAACGCGAGAATCGGGGAACCCGCTGCGCCATTGGACACATAGATGATAGTGCCCGCGCCTGCTGTAGCCGCCGATGGGGCGTTCGCAACGGTGTATGTGGGGAGTTTGATTGCGCCAACAACATCGCCTGTGATGGAGCCAACAAAGCCGTTAGTCGAAACTACCGGTCCGCTAAACGTTGTAGTACCCATGTGTATCTCCTGTCGTGGGTCAAGTCAGCCACACTATGCGGCTGTCAGGAATGTAGGTAGAATACACGATAACAAAACAAAAAGAAAGGGGCCACCGAAGCAGCCCCTCCCTAACGGTGCCGGTGCGATTAAGCGCCGGGCGAACCGAAGATACCCAGCGGGTCCGAGACACCGAACGAATAACGTTCACGTGCCTTGTAGCGCGAGTTACCTGTGTCGAAGTCAGCATCCATGGACGTCGACATCGGTGCACGGACGAAGTGCTTCAGGCCGTTTGGAACATCCGTCATCAGGAACCAAGCGTTGGTGTCCGTCAGATAGTGGTTGATCGTGTAGCCTTCAGGGATCGCCCCGTTGTTCCGGATAGCGTTCAGGTCGTTATCGGCGGTACCGACACGGCCTTCAGTCTCCAGTAGACGAGTAGCAACGAACTGCAGCGCAGGCGGGATAACCAGCTTGCGTGGCTGGGATGCAATGAGCATCCCGCGTTCGTCAGTCCAAGCCGCGATCTGGATAACCGCAGCCTCAAGCGAAGTCTCGTTGAGGTCAGCAGCAACCGAGGGGCGGTTAGAGTTAGTGCCACCCGAAACCAGCGGGTGGGCAGTGGAACAAAGCGTCTGGCCGTCACCGTAGGTGGTGCCTGCGTCAAACGCGTTGTTGAGGATTGCCGCTGCCTTTACCTGCTTGCTGTACGCCATAGCACGGGCCAACGCCTTGGTATAACGAGACGACAGAGAGTCGTACAGGTTATCCTCGATGGCTTCCTCCGTGATGGCGAAGCCCATAGCGATGGTCTCGTGGGTGTAGCGAGCAGTCCATGCTTCCTGAGCATTGTCATACGAAATGGCGGAGCCTTCGTTTTTGACGGGTGCTGCAGAAAAGCCAGACAGCTTAGTTTCTTCTTCAAACGAGCGATCAGATGTCTCGGTCTCGAAGATTTCAGCGTGCTCTTCACCATACTTGGCGTACTCCAAACCGAACAGAGCGTTCAGCCCCGGAAGGAGTTCTTTGAGTAGCTGGGCGCGTGAAATTGCCATGTTACATTACTCCTTATACGCCGGTTGCATTTTGATACTGGTGCATGCCCCAATTCCACTTGACGACCAGCTCAACAAACGTATCGGAACCAGTCTTGGTATCCGGAATAACGTCGATGACGCGAATCGGCAGAGTGTTCGTGGTGGCTGCAGAAGTCGAAAGCACGGCGACTTTCGAGTTTCCAGTAGTGGTCGTCCCAGCGTTTTGTACCAGCGCCACGTTGTTACCAACGACGGTGCGGCCAACGCCTGCAATCACAGTCGTGCCAGACACGACGGCGACCTTAAACAGCTGGTCGGGATCATCCGCAACATACGCGACAATGTCGGATGCTACGGTGTTTGCGGGGAAATACTGGCTATACAGCTCGTAACCCAGACTTGGGTCCGTGTATCTGCAGCCAAGAAAAATACCCACGGGGGTTGCGGTCGTAGTTCCGGTGTCTTTCTCCAGAGTACCGTCACTTACGAGCTTAACAACGTCGCCATTCAGCAGGTTCGTTGCATAGCCCGAAGCAATAGGAATCTGGCGCGTAGCACCAGCGAACACCTGACCACCGATCAAATTGATCGGCTTCAGCCCGTATGGGGCGTCAACGGTAGGATATGCCATATCTAGCTCCTGTTAAGTTCCATTACCAAAGGTAACCCGTGTCTTCCGCTCGTTAAAAAGCGGCATACGCGGATCGTTCTCACGCATGAAGTTGTTGTCTACCGAACGCATCTGAGACTTAGTCTGGGTAGTGTAATATTCATTACGCTCCTCGACCAACTCTTTAGGTGCTTTGCAGAGCATCAATCCACCAATTACCACGTTTTCTGCAAACCGTTCATTCTCAACGGTGACCATGGTAATCTCTGGGTGATCCACCGCTTTCACGGGTTCCCAACCTTCACGCAATTTCGAAGAAACATTCGTGGCGTCGACTTGCCCTTGCGTGCTTATGCGCACCCAGTGATAGTCATAACCTGCCTCGGGATTCGGCGACGGAAGAACTTCCGGGCGCTGCCAAGTCCGTTTACGCGTGGTCTTTTCACGGGTGTCAAGCTCGCGGTCTATGCGATTCTCAGCCATTTTGTTTCCTCATATCTATAGCAACCTGTTTGGCGTATTGTTCCGGGGTAAGTCCCAACCTCTTCGCAATCTGGACCTGTGTTTTGGTCAGTGTCACCCGGTTCGGCGCAGTACTGCGCGTTGCCGCGGCCACGACCGAGGTCTTCCGCTTCGGCTCTGGAGCCCTTTGTTTCGTGTCCTCGAACTGATCGGGGAACACTTGGCGCATACGAGTGTTAATCCGCTCGTAGTAGTCATCGCTTTGCGGGCTTACGCCCTCTTTGACGAGTTTATTGTGCAACCCCAGCGCAAAACTCGTCATCTCATCATCGCTTTGGAACCAAGAATTGTCGTTCTTCCAATCCAAGGCCCGCTGGTCGACTTTAGGTGCCGGGGCGGGTTCTGCCTTAACTTGTACAGGTGTTTCGCGCTCCTGTAAAGTTGGTACCTTGAGGTTGTTTATCTTTTCGAGCTTAAGCCTAGCAGTGGTTAGCTTATCCTGTGCATTAAGCACAGAATCCGCATCGCCAGAGTCATACGCAACTTTGTACCCAGCCTTCGCGGATTCCATATCCATCGCTGCGCTGCGCTTGGCCTGCTCGATAAGGGCCGCTTGGCTCTTGGTGCTGGAGGTCTTCAGCTTCTGATTTTCATTAAACAGCTGCTGCGTAAGGCGCTCAAGCTCCTCGCGCGCACGCAGGGCCTCTTCTTTAGCCCGCCGCTCGTCGTGGTAACCTTTACTAAAGTGCTTGATACGCTTCCGGACTTTGTCGGAATACTCTTCGAGCTCTTCGTCGGTTACATCCTCTGGGGGATCAGACGGTTTGCGGTTACGGTCGGCAGGGGGCGTATCGTCGACAACCTCTACTGCTATGTCGTCCTCGACAACTACCTCAATCTCTCCCTTCGCCTTGCCCGTCTTTACCATTGGCTCCGCGGAAGAAGACTCGATGTCGATTTCTACTGTCTCATCGTCGTCGTCGTTTGGAAACCCAAACTCTACTTTTTGAAAAGGCATAGTCTAGCTCCTTACGCGCGCTGGATGCCGCGGGGGTCAGCAACCACCGCTTCAATCGAGTCATCATTCATCAGGCGATATTCAGTATCGCCCATACGGAAACGCGTGCCCGAGTTCATGCGGAACATGACGTAGTCGCCGGGTTCGCACCATGCGCCGGTAGGAAACCGGTCTGCGTCAGAGTACGCCTGCTCGCCAACGTCAACAACAAGCCCAATGATCGACATGATATGGTCGCGGTCGCGCTCCTTATCCGTCTTGATAATGCTTGTACCCTCGTAGGTCTCTGAGACTTGCGGGAGCGCAATGAGTACGCGGTACCCCACTGGTTTGGGCAGCTGTGCCTCAAACTCCTGTTCGTTAATCTTAACTGCTGCTTCAGTCATCATCGTTGTCCATATAGTTACGCGAGAGGTCTTCAATGTACGATTTGCTGGATTCGAGACCCCGAATTAATCCAACAACTTCCCTATACGCGGCGTAGTCCTTGGGAGACCCCCCGGCTAGGAATTGCGTTGCAGACGAGATTTGCTCGTCGATCTTATCTGTGAGCACGTCAAAGACGGTCTTTGCCATAGGTTATTTATCTCCTCTTGGCTTGTTCTGCTGCATGAGCTTAGCGACCTCGATAGCAGTCTTATCCTGAGCTTCGCGGCGGGCCCGGCTCATCTCGACGCCCTTTACTTCAGCGTCGATCGCCAGCTGGGTCTTGTCGACTTTCAGCTCCTCGGCCTTGAGCATCGCGTCCGTCATGCTCTTAGCTGTCTGCAGCTTAAGCTGTTCACCCTTGTACTGGGCATCAGCCTGATCCTTCGCGGCCTTGCGCTGGACCTCCTGCGCCTTGATCTGGACCTCAGCCTGCTGGAGCTGGAACATGGGGTCTTGCTGCTGCTGCTGGGCTTGCTGCTGAGCTTGCTGCTGCTGGTTAGCCTGCGTGAGCTGGCGACCGGCATCGGCGACGAGGCGGGACAGCTGGACTTCGACTTCCTGCGGCAGCTCTGCGTTGGGATCAGGCAGCGGTGCCCCGAGCTTCTCCTCGATCTGCTGCCGGTACTGGAACCCAAGGTGCTCGGCGATGTGTGCCTGCAACGACGTCATGATCTGCTGCGCCTGCGGGTTCTGGCCAATCATCTGTGCAATCATCGGGTCCTGCATAAACGACATGTGGGTCGCAATATGCGCTTGGTGGTCCTGATAGATAAACGACCGCATCGGCTTGCCAATCAGCGCGTCCATGTTCTCGCTGACCGGGTCAGTCGGCTTGGCATCGGCCTTTGTCGGCACGATCTTGTCCGCGTTCTTGATACCCAGCACCTCCATCATCTCGCGGTGGAGGACTGGCAGGTTGTAAATCTGCGGGGCCTGCTGGGACATCTGCAGCACAGCCTGATACTGCACAACGCGCTGCGCCATGGTCGAGCTGTTAGGATCACTGACGGGGATCACGTCCACCATCATATAGTCCGACCGGCGTGCGCCCACCTCACCACGAGTGGGCTGGTAGGAGTACTCTTCTGGGGCATGCTCGGCGATGATCGCCTTGAGCATCTTGAACTCTTGCTTCATCGCGTAGTGCACACGCGACTGCACCGCAGCCATTGGCTTCAGGGTGCGCTCAAGCAGCGCCAGCGTCGTACCCACCGGTGCGTTTGCTGACATGTCGGAGATATTTAGATCACTGATAGCCCCGAGGCGGCGGCCTTCCTGTGTGATCCGGTCCAAGAGCTGCAGGAGCGTCTGCGACGGCTCTTTATAGGGCAGCGGCATGATATTATCGCGGATAGAGCCCGACGGGACGTCTACATCCTTGAACTCGCCCGGCTCGATCGGGCTATCGTCGCCCTTAATACGCAGGCCGCGGGTTTTCAGGCCCCCCGGCAGGTTAGATAGCGTGCCAGCGTCGACCAACTGGCGAATCAGCGACGTTCCTGCGCGTGAATAGCCCCCGATGATGTGAATCAGCCCCAGTCCGTAGAACCCAAACCCCGGAACGTAGGGGTAATGGACAAAAAACTGATTTTTCAGGGGGATTTCGGCGTCTTCTTCGTAGTTGCGGCGTACCGCCAGCACCTCACCTGAGCCCCGCTCGATAGTGACGACGTACGGCACCGGCATGTCATCCTCGTCGTCCACTCCGGGGACGCACATCTCTACATGGCACTCATAGAGTGCGTAGCGGTTGTCGTCAGTCAGGCTGAACCCGCCATCCTCGGCCTTTTTCTCCTCAACGTCGGAGTGGTACGGCACCGGCTCGCCCAGCTCGATGTCCCGATAGAAGCCCGCAGCCTGCAGCTTCTTCATCTCGTTCTTGGTTTTACGCATCACATGCGTAACGCGCTCTGCCGTCTCGATGTGACTCGCGCTGTAAGGCACGATAACGTCTTCTGCTGGGATATAGAGCGCCACTTGACGCCCAAAGTTCGGGTCGAAGTACACTTTCTTGAACGCAGAGCCCGCCAGACCTAGAGAATAGAGCATCCGCTCGTGCTCGGACCGGTACTCGACCATCCGCTCGGTGATCTCGTAGTTCATGTCGGCCTTGACGCGCTCCGCGGCCTCCAGCTTCTCCTTGCTCTCCTCGCCAAGCACCTTGACCTTTACCGGCCCAGCGGCTGGGAAAGTCTCAGACATAGTCTCAGCTTGGAACCGGATGGCCGCTTCCGCCAGAATTGTAGAGAACACCCCACAGGCACCCTCCCAAGGCTGCGTCCGCTCCTCGTACTTGAATCCCAGCACGTCCAGACCCTCGACGTAGGACTCAACCCACTCCTTCCGGCTCTGCATGTCGGCCTCGATCAGCCCCACGAGGTCGCTAGACAGGTCCCGCAGGTCCCCATCTTCCATGAAATCCGCTAGGTTTGCGTCAAATTCGGCCTCATCCACGGGTTCGGCGTCCGGAAACAGGATCACCTCCATGCTGCCGTCGTCCAGAATAACCGCCTCTGGGTCGACGATCTGAATCTCCAGATCAGATTCGAGGTCCATGCCCTCCATCTCATCGTCGTCAATGCCCATTGGGGCGCTGTAAATGCCTTTTTCGATAGCCATGTCTTATCCCTCAGTAGAAGCCGCCCCGGCGTTGTTTGAAGTATCTCTGCTCGTCTTCCTCGTCGGTCGGCAGGCGGATAAACCCTCCGCTCCGGAACCGCATGAGGGCCATAACTGTAGAGTCCACCAAGTCATCATGCGACATAAATGGAAATCCAGCAATCTCTTCGACCACTTCTTCGGCCCAGCGTGTCTGTGGAACCCAGCAGATACCCGATGCCACGATGTCTGCAACTGAATTTAGTCGCGCCAGCTTGTCACCTGACCCGCGGTGCGGTGTATATTCTGAGACTGGCAGCCCCATCCGACGCATCTCCTGATACAGTGCAGTGCCCGAACTCTTCTTCTCAACAATAAACGAGTCAGGCTCCCATTCACGGTACGCCTCCATCGCCATCTGTTTAAGCTCAGGGAACTCCATACGCTGCTTTATGCTATTTAACAATATGATGTTGTGCGCGTTAGTCTCTTCGTTGAGGAACACACCCCAAGTTGTTAGTGCGGTGAAGTCGGCACGGTTGTGTTTCTCGGCTGCAGCGTCGAGCGACATGATTATATACTCACAGCTGGGCGCGTCGTCCTTCTCCCACTGCTGCCACCAATCCCGCTTGATGAGCGCGGCCTCTTCGGCGGTGGGCTGCTGCTGGTACTGCGCGTTCCACTGAAACACCGGCATGGATGCCTTGGTGCGCGCTAGCGCTGCCAGATCAAAGAACTCTGGCCAGAGCGGCTTTTGTATAATCTTCTTTGTTTTGGGGTCCTCGACGTCGAGGATCGCGGGGAACTCCACCACCTCATACTGGTCGGCCTCAGCGTTCTTCCCCATGTCACGTGTTACACGGCCTGTAAGGTCGTCAAGGTGCCAGCGCGTCTGCACGATAGCTACCCGTCCGCCCGGCATCAGGCGGGTACGCGCGCCGAATGTGAACCACTCATAGGCTCGCTCAAAGGCACTGAAGTTACCATTCAGCACGTCCTGCTCTGAGTGGGGGTCGTCCACGAGCAAAAGGTCAGCACCGCGGCCCGCGATCGAGCTACCGATGCCGCAGGCAAAATACTCGCCCTTCATGTTAGTGTTCCACCGCCCTGCAGACTTAGAGTCGGTAGCGAGCGAGACTGTGGGGAATATAGACTTGTACGTATCTGTCGCGATGAGGTTACGCACCTTGCGCCCGAAGTCCACGGCGAGGTCCGTGGTGTGAGACACCATCATAACCTTCTTGTCCGGGTTCCGCCCAAGGAACCACGCAGGATAGAATATAGACACGAGCTGCGATTTACCGTGGCGTGGTGGCATGTTCACGCAGATACGGTCTTTATCCCCACGCTCAATGGCTGTCAGCATGTTGGCAAGGATGCGGTGGTGCCGCCCCACAAGATAGTTAGGGTCCATCTTCTTGCAGAACGCTAGCAGGTCGTCATACGCATCCTGATTTGTTTTACGGTTAGCCAGCTCGTCAACCATCAGGTCGATCTCAGCCAGCTCCTCGGGGCTCATCCCGTCCAGATTCTCCAGCAGTGCTTCTATCTCGACATCGCCGAGGTCCAGCAGCTTATTCATCGTCGAACCCAAGCTCGGCGTCTACGTCGACAGCGTCGCCATCTATGATGATGGCATCTTCTATGTCTGGCTCTACCGGTTGCGGGGCTGTCAGTCTCTGCAGCTTCCTCCGCAGCTTCTCCTTTAGATCATCTGTCGTCTGGTGCGTGATCGTCACCTCGCTCTTCTCTGTGAAGAGCCCAACGTCTGACATCTTACCAAGCAGCTCCAGCGCCTTGATACGCACCCTTGGGTCCGGGTTCTCGGTCTCCAAGATCAGCTTGTTAGTGACAAGGTGCCGTACGGTTATCGCCGAGTCCACCACCTGACGCCCGAACTCGTCGAGAATCTTGTGCGTTTCTTTGATAACTGCGGGGGTGAGCTGCGCGGTGCGGGCAGTGGTCGTAGCCTTAGACGTCTTTTCCGGGTTCTGCGCGTATGCCACAGCCAATGCAGCTGCGGTATCCCTATCCTCCGCGGTAGTGGAGGTGTCCAGCCCGTGTTGTGATAACAACTCAATGGTCTTCGCGCACGCAGCGGCGCGGTCCTTCAAGTCCAGTTTGGGTGCGCGTTTGCTAAGAGGCACCCCGGATTCGGGTGTGAGTTGTAGAGTCATTATACATCGCAGGCTGTTGGCCGATGTCGCAAGTATAGATGTTTAGGTACAATTTCGCAAGACTCCGTAGCGTAGCGACATTTCTGCACCGAGGGACCCGTGGGTCCCATGACGGGGGGTGTTTCCCTGAGCGCGCCGAGCCCGCTGGGTAGCTAAACGCTAAGCCATTGATAATAAAAAATTTTTTATGGTCGTTTTCTGAGTGACGTGGGGGGTGCGGATTTATTCTTCTGGATTAGTAATATATAGGAAGTGGTGGGACTCCAAATCCTATTGCGGGGGGTAGGGGGCGGGTAGGGTCGCGATCTGGCCGTTTTGTTAGTGCTGCCCTAACAAGCCAAGACGTGATGCGCTACGCTTAGCAGGCGTTACCGTTCGGCGTTATCTCTTGTCATGTCATGCCATAACGTGTTACCTATTAGGCATCGGCAAACAAGTAAGACCGATATAACCCGAGAGGAAACACTATGTCTAACATCACACTTACAGCCGCTGCCGCTGCCGCGATAACTTCCGCCGTGTCTGCCGTGGAAGGCGCATCACGCAAGATGCAATCTAGCATCGACGCGCTAGTCGCGGCGGGCATGCGATCGACCGACTTCGTATCACCTAAATCCAAAGACGGCGGCTCTACTGCATCGCCTGAGCAATTCGAGGCGATCAACACGGCGATCGTGGCGGGGTTCACGGCGCGCACTCAAAAGCTTCTGGCGGCACCAACCAAAGCGCTGCCCGAGGCGGACAAGGCGGAGAAGCGCTATGCGCAGCAGCAGATCGGTGCGCGCCGTAACGACTTCAAGCGTGGCCTTGAAAAGCGTGAAGGCAAGGCGGACGACCGCGCACCACAACAACCTAAGTCGGCAGAGGACAAGATCCGCGCGATGATAGAGAGCATCGAAAAGCTGGTTCAAGGCGCGGAAGCTCTGACATTCGACGCGGCCGACTTTCTTAAGGCGCTTCGCGATCTGAACAAGATGGTCAAGTGAGACTGGCTGACATCTTCGGGGTGGTGGCGATCTTCGCCATCACCTACGCCTTCTTACTTATGACCCCGTGACACTGGCCCATCCGCTTCGGCGGGTGGGCCTTTTTTTGTGCCTGCCGTCACGCCTTCTTTGTTAGTGTCACACTAACAAATTGAGACCAGTTCTTAGAGGAGCGTCGAGCCGCAGCACCGCGCGATAAGTCGTTCGCGGCGTGGTTGAGTGTGCTGTAGGATTCGATACACTCCGTGTATCGAACTTTTACCTGCGGTTGTCAAGCCCCTATTTTGTTAGTGTGACACTAACATACCGAAACCAGTTCTTAGAGGAGCGTCGAGTGTCACAGCTGGGGGTTGAGTGGCGTGCTGGACTCCATACACGTAGTGTATGGAGGTTTTTCTTCTGGTTGTCAAGCCAAAAAAGCGCCTATCGTAAAGTATCATCTGATGGTGCGTGTCCGCGTAACCCATTGATATTCCACAATGTTCTCTATGTTCGCAAAATGGCCTTTTTGTAACCCATTGAAAACAAACAAATGTTCGCAAATGGTTTTTTGTAAGTCATTGAAAACAAACAAATGTTCGCAAATTGTCGAGAATGCAATTAATACATCCCAGCGCAGCTGTCCCCCCGCATGTTCGCAAATCACTAAATCCAAGAAGGGTTTTTAAGAGGTATATACTATTTTAACTAAAAAACGAACATCCGAACATTTCAATGAAATCAAGGCACTGCGCGTTCGCGACCTATTAGAAGTGAGAACATCCAAGAACATACGTCCCCTTACCTCCATTCACCATCATTTGACATAGCCTGATAGGCGTGGTATAGTTAAATCATACCACCAAATACTCCCCTGCAACACCCCGCGCCACTGTTAGTGACGCACTAACAAGGAACACCACCCGATGTGTGAAAAGATGTTATCACAAGACAAGAACCAGCGACCCCTCGCTGGTCTCTCCAAGACCGAGCTGCGCACCCTGTGCGCCACCCACTATCGTGCCGCTGTCGCCCGAGAAGCCCAAGGCAAAGCGTTCATCCTGCGGGCCAAAGCAGGCGTCAAGACAGCCCCCCGTGCCAAGCACAAAGAGTGGAACCGCGACGAGGCCGAGTCCCGCACCTTCGGTGCATTTAACAAGACCAACCCACTAACACGAGAACGCTGGTCATACAGCGAGAACAAGTAAGGAGAAGAAGATGAAATGGTATATCGCAACTATCATGCGCGACTTCGCGTTCTATGGGTTCACCACCTGCCCGCTCACCGACGAGCAACTCACTGCACTCTACCGTGCCAACATCAAGGTTGACCAAGCCTACGGCATCGGGTGCGACGTGCATGCGGGGTTCAGCTTCGACGAGGCTGTTAGTGCCGCCACTAACAAGGAGAAAGAAGATGCCTGATTGTTATTGCCTCACCTGCGGTGACACCTATCCCGCTGCGCGGCGCGCGCTGGGCTACCAGACCTGCCTGTCATGCGGCGAGGAAGCCGCTATCGCGATGCGCACCTCATGGTGCATCGTCCCCCTGCCAAAGCAGGGCTACACGCGAGTGAACAAGAAAGCCGAACTGAAACAACTTAACCAGAAGGTGCGATAACATGACGCCGCGATGGAACGTGCGCGCCGAGACACACGTAGAGCCTCTGATATTTCGTGGGCGGGCAGGCCCGTTGGACATATGGGAAGATACGTTTGACCCATTCGCGCCTTTTCTCGCGGTCTACGAGGCGGGCGGGCGGACCGAGAGTTGGTGGTGCAGGGGTACCGAGCGGGTAATCATGGGAGCCAAGCGGGCAGACATACACCTCACGCTGCACGATCAGTGCAGGGTCCACCAAATATGTGCGGGAACCGCCGGCCGAGAACTTTGACATAGCGTGTGTAATACGCTATGATAAGATATACCACAAAAACACACTACAACAAACCAGCCGTCACTTGTTAGTGGCGGCACTAACACTGGAGAGAGAACACGATGCCTAATGATTTTAATACCCCGACGATCTCGTCATCCTCGATGCTGGTCGAACTCAGCATCTCAACGTGGACTGGACGCAAGCTGGACAAGCGCGCATCCAAGGACATCACATCGCAGAACTACGCGGCTGACGGCGTAGCTAACGTGAACAAGAAGCTGCTGGGCGACTGCGCCGAATTGAGCGCAGTGCAGAAATTCACAGCCAACCTGCGAAACGCACACTATTCCATGACCATGCCGTGGTCCGACACGGGGCTGCGCCTGCTGCCTACAGCGCAGTATTTCAAGTATCACGCGCAGATGACCGCGTTGCAGGCAGAATACGGGCGGCTCGTGGCGCTGTTCCTGAACGCATACGACT
>Ga0222675_1000342_pt1 | contig 19583 bp, 36 predicted proteins | sample AntAcemetagen868_FD_179818 | JGI IMG/M metagenome (GOLD analysis project Ga0222675, IMG submission 179818) | Saline water microbial communities from Ace Lake, Antarctica - #868 | ecosystem: Environmental > Aquatic > Non-marine Saline and Alkaline > Saline | place: Antarctica: Ace Lake...
CTTTTTCTTTGCTGCCATTGTTTGATTGCCTGCTCATCCCCTCAAGTTCAACTACAACCTGAGTCTGTGGAGGCTCATAAATAGCGGAATACTGCGATGCCGCGTACCCTTACCCGGACCCCTTCCCCAGGACCCAACCGCATTACTATGGGGCGTCATCATGCTGCCCATCTGTTGGCAGTGTTTTCCATACGAGCCACCAGACGCAGGTTGCGGGCCCTGTTATCTAATGGGTTGTGGTTGATGTGATCCACATCCATTGGCTCGTCTGATGCACCGCCGAGGCCCAACACCTCACGGTGCATTCGAACTGTTATTGTCCTGCCGTCAACCGCGGTTGTTCTTACAGCGTAGACGCAATTGAGCTTGCCGTTGGGTTTGGCCTGCCACTTGAACCGCATAAGCTCTTGGTACATTTCCTTGTCAACCAACGTAAACGCTGCGGCGCCTGACGCATACTTTCCATTCAGCGGGATTCTCACCCCATCGTGGCTGTCTTCGCTAACCTTAACCTTGCCGGCCATCACCAGATCTAAGCGCGCTGCCTTGGTGAGCCGAGGGTTATCCCAAGGGCAACCCATCGATATGAAGTATTGATCTGCACGCTGAGCGCTTAGAACTTCGGTCACCCAATGTTCAAACGCCTGTGCCGCGTTGGACCTGAGTATTCCGTGCGAATAACGAGGTGGTAGATATTTAGTGCCTGCAGTCTTCGCGCGTGACGCTCTTGGATGCAAGGCGCGCCGTTGTCGTGCGCGGGCGGCGCTCTTGGCTCTCACACAATCACCGCATTCGTTGCGCTGATATTCCTTACCACGTGAGAGGAAAGACGAGAAACAATCATTCGGTTGATCGCAATTGCAGACTGTACATAACATCACACCTGCCTCCTGATCATGTTGTTGATGGCTGCACTCAGCTCTATTCTGATGCGTTGCTTGGTCACACGCCGAAGCATTGCGGTACTGTCAGGCTTGATGAACTCACGCCGCGCTGATGGCCCGGTCACTGATTGGGCCTTGCCTGATGAGCCACGCTTGAACACCAGCTGCGCGCCGCTGTCCTTGCCTGTGCCGATGAACGTGCCACGGTAGTACTTGCTACTACCCCACGCCTTGGCCTTGACGCCAGGATGCTTGAAGCCCTTCTTCGTTCTTCTTCTGAACGTGCCGGCGTTACGCTGAGAGGTGCTAACGAACTTGATCAGGTTGGTGGCCCTGGCCTCACGCATATCAACAGAGGCAGACAGATGTTTCGGGCTGGCTTTCTTCAGTACCATCTTGGCCCTGATGTCCTTCTGCTTCTCACTGGTGATTGCGCTCACATGCTTTACTGCACGTGATGCCACTGTGGTCACTGTCTTGTTGATGGCCTGTGGTACAGCCTTTGTCATCAACTCCCGCTCATGGCGGTGGAGTACTTTATCCAGCCTGGCCAGGTCATCTGTGATTCTGATTGCCAATACCATCAGACTGTTTCCGTATCGACGAACACAATGCGGGCGACCTGTTGCGACTCATGTAGCACCTGTGTTGCGAGCTCGCCAACATACGAAGTAAGGCGCACCAGATATTCGGCATCCGGAATGGCTGCACCCAGCAATGTTGTCAGGGCGCCTAGTTTCAGCACCACCTGTCCAGCAGCGGAATAGTTGATCAGCGTTGCGTCAACATCGGTATCTGCGGTGGCCACGATCTCGGTAGCGGTGCCTGTTTCAGCATTAAAACTGCATACATGCAGCACCATGCGATCGACGTCCGTCCAGATCCGCGGAAGCGATGCCATTGACTCAGGATAGAAGTCATTTACCGCGATCGTCAGGAGATTCCTTTTTCCTTTGAATACAAACCCCTTTACCGGTGAGATCTTCGCAAAGCTGCTGATATTGGTCGCCACAATGGAAGACATCTACAGACCTCCAGATCTGGCTGTTACCAGCACCATGACATCAGCATCGAGAGCGATAAACGCCAAAAGCCCTTCGATAGTGTCGTGCTCTTGGCCAACAGATTCCCGTTTAGGGTTATCAATCATCTCAGTGCCTGCGAGTTCGCCATCTACACCATAGGTCGGTTGTTCAATCTGCAGTGGCAATCCATCCAGCATCACATGGCCAACCTCGTAGCCAATACGCAGTGGGTTATCGATCATACGAACCTGCTCAGCGCCTTCAGCGTCGATGTACGTTTCTTCCACTTGGATAGGCAGGCCGTTCAGTTGAATATCCAGCTGCTCCAACCTGATGGTCATGCGTTCGTAACTGAGCGCTTTCCTGTGCTTCTCTGCCTCTGCTATCAAGGTGTCTTTGATGCCATCTACAAATGCATCGAAGTATGCGTCCAGACCCGCTTTGGTGGCGCCACCCTGGCGAATGATCTTCTCTCTGGCAGGTTGTGGGAGTTTGGCGTTGATGACTCGCTGTACTGAGGCCTCAATCTGACTTGGCGACCAGACCTTATTGCTGAAGTGGCTGTGTATCAGCTTGCCGTCGTAGAGGACTTCCATCCCGTCATTCTTCAATTCGATGCTCATGACTGTACCCCCTCAATGGAGAGCACATTCCAAGCATCGACTGTGGAGAGCCATCCAGACTTCCCATCAAAGCGCCTAGTGATCGCACCATCCCGTACCAGGTCAGGTGTATCTGGTCTTACTTTCGACCCATCTTCCAACACCATCTCTATGCGCCAGGATGATTCAACCCAATGGGGTATGCCCACCTTCCGAATTCGGTAATCGCTGACCTGACCATCAAATGCGCTGGCGGCATCACTGAATACAAGATCATCTGACGCACTCGCAGCAGGATCGTATACAAGCGTTTCAGTGAAGGTCGCATTGGTTGACCTAGCCGCACCTGACGTGCCTGAGATATCAATCTGTACCGTACCGGCTGTCCTGCTTGCGACGGTTAATCCAACGAGATAGCTACCTGCCTCGTTACCAAATAGCGTGGTCAAGGCGTCGGCTAGTGTTGGATCGGTCGATTCTGCGCCATCCCAATCAAGCAGCGTGCCACCGACGGTATCGCCGCCTGTGTTGGGCGGGTTTGTGACGGTCTTGCCGAAGATACGCGGGTCGGCCTCAACCAGGCTGTCATACTCAAATATCCGCTTTTCTTTAACTCGCTGGGATGGGTGCTCAACGAGATCCTTGGCAGCAACCGTCAGCGTGAGATTGGCACCATCCAGAATAGTGATATCGCCATCATGGACACTGATCGACACGCCGGTATTCGATACAGCACCATCGTCAGTAACAATGCCATCCATATCGAATGTGGTGTAGTGATCTGTCTGGAGGACCGTGTAGGTCTTCCTGGCTTCGTCTACTGCAATATCGACAACGTTTCCGGTTCCCTGCAATGTAGCCTTGGCACCAGTGTCGAACAACCTGCGTTCTTTCTTGTACTTCCATCGGTAGAAATCAGCGGTGGCTTTTCTGTCGAGGCCACCCACTTCCGCCCATGATGTATTCGATGGGTGGATGTAAGTGATTGCAGTTGTCGGCGCAGTAAACACCACTTCGGCAGTGACTTGGTTTAGCTCGCCATCCACGTATACATAGTAATCTCTGAAGCCTGAAGTGCTACCAGAGGCTTGTATAACTGTGACCTCATGCAGTCCTGTTGCCAGCGCGGTTGAAATAGCTGTGGTAGCTGTTGCAGCACCAGTCCCGTTGGTAATTGAAAGAATAGACGACCCATTGATATGTATAGAAACGCCTGCGGTGTTGTCGGCCAACCAGGTTATCGGATTACTGCTACCGTCTAACGCCCGGTTGCTTATCAGGTTGCGAACTTCGGTGGCTGTGTAATTAATGAACGTGTGGAGCACTACACCATCTGTGGCAAATCCATCATAGCCTTCTTCCCAATAAGCCCCAGCATTAGCCGATAGCGCATCAGCACCCGAATGAAGTACAGCATCACCAGAATCATATGCTGCTCTGGTAATCGTGCCGTTTATCTTGGCGTGGTTGGTGTTGAGTTGTGAGCGGTCAGATGTAGCTTCCCATACAGAGGCTTCGGATACTTGAATGTAATCGCCTGCGTTTTCGGCACCCGTGGTAACAAGAATTATATATTCTGAGTTATACAGAGAAGTGAATGGAATGGCGTAAAAGCCCGCCACCGCAGGCAACGTAACCTGTTTATAGGAGTTGCCGGTTGAGCTGCTTGTGGATATATCAACCCTAACGGCAGTTAGCCCAACAACGCTTTCAAGCTCAATAATCGCTACATAGTCCTTGCCTTGAACTGTTGTAGCGAGCGCCTGATAAACTGTTGATGGGTTGGTGTTTGTGTTCTCAAGTCGCAGAGATCCTGCGGGTGAGTTAGCCAGTGTTCCGTTAACAACCGTCCACCCTGTTGTGTCTGAATCGAAGGTGGAGTTTGTTGTATACTCCGCCTCAACTAGAGCAGTTGTCCCTACCTCCATACCCAATGCAGCCGTCACCAGCCTATCAACCATTGGTGAAACAAAGTGTTCTGTTAAAGCGGAATCGTAACCAACGTATGTGGCTGGACTGTCACGACCGTCGTCATTACCCGTACCATATACATCCTCATCAATTGCCGCCAGGAATGTATCGTCAGCAACTAGCGCTTTCTGCCCCATCAGTGCAGTGGCCGTGGGTGTTCCAACAATTAAAGTCCTCGGGAACGAGGCAGCATCAGCAGAAATACTGGCCGTGGGGTACATAACCCTCACGTGTTCGGAGTAATCAATATCTCTAAATGGCACGTTGTAAGTGCTTTGGTATGACGAGAAAAGGCCAGTTGCAACTAACTCCCCGAACGCATTAAATTCAACAGCATTTATTAAGCTGGATTGGCCCGTAATGTCATACACCTTGCCGTTCGGGTGTATAACGCTAATGCCGTGTGTAGTTTCACAACCTACAGCGATAAACTGTTTAGGTACTCCCCATTCGTCATAGCCGTAGTGTTTTGATGCATCGCCAATAGCGACTGCTTTGACTGTGTTAGCTAGTATGGTTTCATAACGAGAAGTAGGTAAAATATCCACAGCCTGACCAATAGCAGACATGGGTAACTCACCAGTGTTTCCCTCAGTTGATTCTATCTTGTATATTTTATCTTCCAAGAAGTTGACGATATTGAGGCCCAGAGGGGTAGTGCCGGAATCCTTACCGAATACAAGCACGCCGTTTTTATAATCCAGACTCGAAACACCTCTGCTACCTTTCCACCAACTCAAAGCTGATGTGGGGCCAGCCGAAGCCCTTATTCGTTTCCAAAGTGACCCATCTTTAAGATCCAAGATGAAAATGTTGTTGGCTTTGACAACGAACTCAATGGCGCTAGGAAACTCCGCGCTGCCCGCTCGCTCTGTGGCATCGCTGGCGGGTGTACCAATGTTGCTAAGTTCGTAAAAGAACGCAAGGGCCGAGTCGTAATAGTAATCGCCAATTGCAGCATCAGTTGCACCGGCCGCAGCAGTGACGTTGGCAAACTCGCCAAGATAAGCGCCCGTTGTTCTTGTTTCGTTGTACCAGCTTGCGCCTTTGTTAAATCGCCATGCATCAGGTACACCAGGTTCTGATGCTGGGTACATACGAGCAACCACGCCATCAGTCATGGCAAGCGTGGTGGTGAACCCGGGTATTGACCAATTGACTACGGCGGCAGCATTGGCTGCGCTGGTGGCTGCTTGTGCAGCGGCGGTGGCAGTTGTAACAACATCGGCATTGGTCAGTACAACGTCAGCATTCGTGACCAGTACATCAGCAGCAGTGCTGGCAGCATCAGCGTTAGTCAGCACAACATCAGCGTTGGTGGTAATCACATTAGCGGCCGTGCTCGCAGCGTCGGCACCGGTCAGAATAACGTCAGCGGTAGTGGTAACAACATCAGCGGCAGTGCTGGCAGCATCAGCAGCAGTCAGCACAACATCAGCATTTGTGGTGATGACATCAGCGGTGGTAGTCGCGGCATCTGCGTTGGTGGTAATCACATTAGCGGCCGTGCTCGCAGCGTCAGCGTTCGTTAGAATAACGTCATCGTTGGTGATTAATACATCAGCGGCCGTGCTCGCTGCATCGGCAGCGGTCAGAATAACGTCAGCGTTGGTCAGCACGACATCTGCATTGGTGAGAACAACATCAGCGTGTGTCAGTACCACGTCTGCGTTCGTCAGGACCAGGTCAGCAGCTGCAGCGATCGCGGAGGCCTGCGCCTGGTTGGCAAAACCTTCTGCAGCGCCAGGTGTTTCTACCGTTGTCGCACTAACCAGGTCATTGAGCTCACTGTTGGCATCTGGCATCTGGAACTGCTTGGACAGCACCAATGCACCGCTAAGATCACTTACCCTGGCTGTGTACAACGCATTCTGGTTACCCAGGGTATTCGGCACCAGATCGAACGTCGCCACACCAGAACCATCGGCCACCGCAGTCGCTGTACTCTTGACAACAGAATACCCGGACGTGTGATCGTCCGCGGTGGCTTCTATCTCAACAGTGTATCCGGCACCAACAACCTCCAGGAGGTCCTTCAGGGTGACGGTGAGTGTGCGTGTGGTCATATGTTTAACTGATTCCTGTTAAGGGGCGTATCTGATTCGGTGGTCTCTGGCCTGGCTGCCGGTAGACAACCTGGACAGGCGATTTACCGCGATAAACATGATCTTCGGTGTCAGTCTTGCCCACCTGGGTAATCGTTCTTTGCAAAGCAGCATGAAGACAGTATCGATGTCTTCTTTGAGCGCTTTGTCTTCGGGCCCATCCTCGGTGATGATGTTGCTGTTGATCATCGCCTGGCGGAACCAGAGCAGGGCGTCGTGCACCATGCTGGGTGTTCTTACCCATTCGTAGTCAGGGAACCAGTTTGCAAAGTTCCATGAGAATTCTGGATCTATCTGGAGTAGTGCGTCAGTTACCCACACATGGTCTTCCTTCCAGGATCCGGGGAAGTCCAGCGGCATCCGGAACCAGACAGGGATGGACATCACCCAGTGTTTCTCCTTCAGCTCAGCCTTGAGGCCAGACCGATAATGAATACCCTTAGTTGGCGGTAGTGATTTCTTCATCAGCCCGCCTCGTAGTGATGAGACCCTTGGTCTCCAGGTACTCGATCAGAGCCTTCAGTTGCGGGACGTCGACAGTGCGGTCTTTTTTTAGGCATCCCTCGAACCCGAATACGCCTGCACACCACCTGGATACACCGGGCGTCAGGGCTGCAGCGATGGCTGCTTCTCTCAGGCTGTTGTCTTCCTTGCCTTCGCCGTTCTGGGGATTGCTACCACAACCGACGAGGATGGCCGCTGCAATGGCAACATCCAGAATCTTCTTGTTCATGTTCTGCACCATTGAAAATAAATGAAAATAACTATTGTTTCGTACCTATTTATAGGTACAATGGTGTTCATGGGATGGCCACTAGGGCCGCCCGAGATCAGAGCCTAGGAGGCGATCATGTCAACATACGAAATCACAGAGTCAAAATCAGGCAGTCAAACATGGTTCTACGTTGCGGGCGAAAACCTAAAACAGTTGGCCGACGCCATTGAAAACGCGAACCTCGCTGGTGTTTATTACGAGGACGGCGACACTCAAATTAAATTCATGACAGGCAACAAACGCGATACCGGCGATGTACGGGCCATCATCGCGGGTTTTGAGAAACCCGTGATTCAGCACGACGAGAAACCTGCACAACCAAAAAAACGCTACATCACCCGCGTCTCTGATGCACAACGAAATGGATTGAACCACGGAAAATCGTGGGTATGCAGTGAATCAAACATCGACCAGCATTCCCTACCGCCACACTGGGGCGGTGAAATGATCTGCTACGTTTACCCGGAGTAAACCCATGAACAAAGGGATTCTAATTTCAGCAGGCCAGGCTCTCTACGGAGAGCGGTGGCAAACCGATCTGGCCAGAGATCTTGGTCTATCCGATGCCAGGCGTATTAGGCAGTGGTTGTCTGGAGACCGACCAATACCTGCGGTCGAATACGAACTCATGGGCCTGCTGGTGGACCGGCAGTCTCTGGTTAGCATAGCCATCGCCGGTCTACCGCTGCAATTCGGTTCGTCTCTGCAGCATTGCTGTGACTACCTCAACAGTCTCGATGCCGAGGCATTAGATCAAATAGATACCTCGTCCATACCAACATTTGGCGGTCCAGATGTTGAGGACACCAACGAGGTGTACAGCTGGAATGAAACGCATGTACTAACTCGTGATAACAACTGGATCATTGAGCCTCGCTGCCGTGAGTGTGGAGAGGCTATTTTCCACTGTGAGCATGACCATTGAAAAAAACAGCGCGGCCTATAGGGGCCGCGCCAATGGGTGAGGTCAGTATCGAGGACTGACCGTTACAGGATCTCTCGGGGAAAGGCGTCTATGTACTGCTGTTCGGTACCGGCACCAAGATGGGTGTTCCAGTGGTTCTTCCAGATCACCGCTAGGGCTGCAACGTAGTGGTCCTGGCTCATCTCGTCTCGACCTGGCCAACCAGCGAAGCTCGCTCGATACAATATCGCTCTGGCCACCGCTGTCTGATACCTGAGATCGTAGGTCAGTTGCGCATGCGTCCGATCAGATCGATTCATATCGGCGATAGGCACCAATTCGGCGATCAGGCTGTCCTTGTCGTCCTGGTAGTACAGGTAGTTATAACTGAGATCTTCATGCGTCGCCGGTTCGATCTGGTAGATACCCAATGCCGGACCGTTGACCTGTTTGAGATACGTGACACCACCAATAGTTGATTCGTGGGCGGCGATACCACACAAACAATCTGCTGCTGCCGGGTTACTGGCACCACGGAATGCTTCATCCATCCGCTCAAGCGTCGGCACGATCACCAGCGCTTTCAGTTGGTTCATTTCAATCATAGGATCCTCGTCTGCACATCGGGTAATTGCAGTTACCGGATGCATCACGGATATGGCCGCACTCACAAACATTACTCACCGAACAATCTCCTTGACAGTTTTGCCCATCTCGCCCGCGTGTTCTGGCTGCAGGGCGAAGAACAGCACCAGGACAACGCCCAGCACCAGGATGGCCAACCACTTCATGGTCCCGGCCTGGATGGCGTACTCTTTGCCGGTGCCAGTCACAATCGTTGTATCAATCCGGGCGTCCTGATCAATATTGTGTTGCTTTAAACGCTCTACTGTTTCCGATGTCTTGTCGGTTTTCTCACCGATTCGGGTGATCGTTTTGTGTTCCAGCAACTGGCGTTCGTCCATCCGGGTAATTTTTTCGTGAAGGTCATTTACCTTCTCGGAGGTCTTCTTGGTCCGTTCATCGTGAGACTCGAGCTGCTTTCCAAACCCATCCAGCTGGTTGTAGACCTCGGTTGCCACATCACCAGAGCGCTTCAGGTGGTCGAGTAACGTCTCTTTAAATTCTTCGTCATCCATGATGCTCATTGGCTTTCAAACCATTCCGTTGGGTTGCTGTAAAACGAATGCTGTACCTCATGGTAGAAAGGGCCATAGCCCTCTCGGTAGAACGGGCGCTGTGACGCGTTGTCGATGTACCAGCGTTGGTTGTCTACATTGCTGCAGGCTGGTTGGGTTGGATCCTCGGCACACTGATCATTCTGACCCCGGGGTGCGGGGGCAGGTGTATCTCTTGGCATGGGCGCGTCGGTTCCGATGGTGGCGCAGCTGGTCAGCACCAGCACCATGGCAAGTAGAAAATATTTCACGTTCAGGGCATCCCACGGCATGAGCGCCATGTTGAGGGTCAAATTCGGGTGAAAGTCTTTGGTGTAGCGGGCTTGAGGATAACGGGCAAAAAAAAGCCGGAGCTATGTCCGGCTTCAGAGGTCAGGTATCGACACTGGGAAAAACAGTACTCCAAAGTAGGAAGTTCAGTCAAGCGCTATTTTTCACAACTTGACCCCTGTTCATATAAACGCCCAGCGCAGCAGAGCGAACCCCATCGCGCCAACGAAGAAGCCGGCCAGAAAAATGAATCCACCCAATGACGGCATCGGTGCTTCAGGAGGGCTCAGGCGTATCGTGTTTGGTGGCGATCGTCGATCAAAGTGAGGGCGAGGCTTCGGTGGATTTGAGTTGACCGGGCGGTTTGGTGGTGGTGGCGGTGGATCTGGTCGCAGCGGTCTATTCGCCCCTCGCGCCCTCGCTATTCGATTATGGAAATTTGCGGAGCCGGGTAGGATCTGGCGGCCGGTGTATTTGGCTGGGCGTTGCGGCAGTCTATCCATGTTTTTCTCGGCAGACGCCTACGGGTGTTTCTGAGTGCGGGTCGTCTGCCTCGCAATAGTCGAGACAATAACACCAGTCGCGATCTTCTAGTTCGTCGTCCGGATCCCAGTCGTCGTCAATCGTCATCTTGAACTTCCTCCCACCTGCTGCAGGCTGGCGATCTGGCCAGAATGTCTGTGCCGTAACTTCGGGTCCAGGCGTGTTCCATCAACCCGCATTTCCGGTAAGCCTTTGCTTGTTTGACCAGGGTGTAATGCGCACACGTCTTGCATGTTTCGCCTTCGGGGCCGCTGCCGGGAATACCACCGTATCCCTTCGGGACCTGCTTCGCTTTGCTCAACTGACCACCGGGCATGTCTGGGAATAGATCAGTCATGATAGTCACTGTCATCTGCAATACCTCACAAGATGTTCTTCAAATTCAATTAACCAGAGCTGCATCTCGAGATAGATGATCTGGTAACGGTCCTTCCAGGTCTTCTGCCAGGCATGGATCGACAGGTGTACACAGAACATCGCCTTGAACTTCTCCGTCCAGGGATGCTTGCGCTTACCCTTACAGGTCGTGCAGATCTGTCGGTTGCGGAGATAGCCCCTGCCATCGCAGGTCAGGCAATCGCCATACGCTGCGAGCTCCGATATCGCCAGACTACCCAAGGATGTGTAAAAGCTGCCGGCGAGCTCTGCCTTGACGGTGTCAACCTGGTCGAGTGTGATGGATCCGTTCGCCAGGGAATCCTTGATGTGTGTCTGGAACTGGCGAGTACTGGACCAGTTGTGCTCCTTGAACATCTGCCGGATCCGGATGGACGATAGGTCTCCGATCTGGCTTCTGGCGACATCGTCCTTCATGTGGATGGCCCTGCCGATCAATTCTGCCTCATCACTCAAATTGCCCATGCCCAACGCTGCATTCACCATCATCGCGTCCAGCTCCGGCGTCTCGTTACTCGACGACAGCGAATCAAACTGCGTGCTATTCAGGTTCAACCGACTGAGTAAATAATCTATCCGCGCCAAATGTCTACTGCCTTGTGTCTTGCTGTGAATAAAACCGGCTGGTGGGCAGAGACAGATGCTCTGCTTGGCCTCTTCGAGGAGCCCTCCTGGGCCGGTACCACTACATCAAACCTAGTTGCTTCGCCTTCCACTCTGGGATGTGCAGATTCATCTCCGTGCCCACCCGGGTCGGCGCGCTGCCCTCCTGCGCCTTGGTCAATCGCACCAGGCTCTTGGCGACCATGAATTCTTTCAGACCCAGCTGCAGCACGTATACCTTCGCTTTGCTCTTCACGTACATGCAGGGGATGATGACGGTCGCTACACTGCCGCTCATGCGGTTGCCTCCGTTACAATTGGGATGTCTCTGTAGGTTGGTGTACCGTCGTAGTGCGGGTTTAATAACGCCTCGGCGGCTTCGTCAGTTAGCACCAGCTCGTTTGGCTTTTGAGGGAGGCTGTTCAGGTAGGCCTCGAGGCATGACAGAATCTCTTTGACCTTGCGAGTGTTCTGGCCGTCTGCCGTTTTCTTGAACGGGAACCGGTTCGTCTTCTTCTTCATGACAGATTCATCCATAGTTGATTCTCTCCTGCACTTCGAGCGCATCTGATTCGATGATGATCTTTCCCTTGATGCCCCAGCGTTTTGTAATCCGGTTATCCCAGATGTGGGAGTCTTCTCCGAATACAGCGTCATTGAGGGCTTTTTCCAGGTTGTCTTTATCCGGGCGTGATTGGTGGCCTGTGCCGCAGAATTCTTCTCGCTTCGTGATTGACCAACTCTTCGGCATCGGCAATATGAAAGTGATGTGGGCGCCGCTGTCGGGGACGTGTACCTTGCGTAATCGACACTCGTCCTTGAAGGCTCGGTAGCGCAGCACAACTGCCCGGGTTTTCCACTTATCCGCCTGGGTCATGCGTGGTTTACCCATAGCGGTGATTGGATAGATCGCTATGCTCATTGATGAAAAGGCCGAACGTTGGTTTCCTCTCTCACTAGTCTTCCACATCCCAGCCCAGCTGGTGGCCCAGGGAAATCAACATCTCTTCGATCAACTGACCCGACTTCACCGGGCCCGGCTTACCGCTTTCGATTAACCTGACAGCACGTCCGCGCCATTCCTCGTACCAGTCGTCCAGGTCATCCTCGAGTAAGGCATCGACCAGCTGGTCAGGCGTGATGGGTTCATCGGACTCTGTGAGTTCTTCAACGTGAGTCTTCTGCTTTTGGGATGTACTGCCACCACCCGTGAGTTGCTTGCGCCAGTAGTAAAAATTGGCCGACTTAACACCTTCCGCCTCGCAGGCAGCTTCGGTTTTTTGGCCGCTAGTAACTCTGGCTTCGATCTTGATGATCAGGGCTTTCTGCTCTTCCCTGGTCAGGTTTTTCTTTGTGGTTGGCTGATCTGCGATATCACTCATGTGAATTTCCTCATCACTTCGTTTAGTTTTACTTCCTGCTCTGGTGATATTTCTCTATCCCAGTGTTTCGACTTCAGCCCGGCCAACAGGCCCGCCTCCCAATCTTTAAGCGGATACGTGGGTTCCGTGTTCAACCCGCGGGTGACTTTTTCTTTCTGTTCCTCGTTCATGCCGCTACCTCAAGATCTTCAAACGGGCAATGCTCCATCAGGTCGGTTTGATCTAATCCGTAGCTGCGCATGTATAACGGCAGGGCGGCGACCATGACCCAACTGAGTCGGTTGAGCTCTGCGTCCTCAGCGAATGTAGCAATGAACCTGGACTCGTTGCGGTGTCTCACCAGGACCTCGGAATTCGATGGAACGTTGACGCCCTGGTGATGGGCGCCGCACAAACCGAAGGCGTGGTAATGGCAATCTGGCTTCCTGCTTCCGAAGTCCGGATCATGGTGAAAAGCGATGTGATCACCTTCGCCCTGGTCGATCGGGCCCCGGCCATTCAGGTTGCAGGCCATGCACTTGATGATGTAACGGCAGAGATATTCATACCGCTGTTCGCCGACCGTTCCCTCTCGGCGATTCATCGACCAGTCTCCAGGTAACCAGGTCCTTGAATGATTTTCTGTCTGGCGCCGGTTCGAACTTCGAACTTGCTGTGCTCCTCCCATTCACCGTGCTCGTTGATGAATCCCCATGTCCGCCTAAGCCGCGGCCCAGTCGTGACCAGTGTCCAGACATCACCCAGCAGCGATTTGATGTAGTGAAAATCATCAGCGTAGTGATCGATCGTGTCGCCGGCTTCCCGGGTGAAGTCCCGGGTAATGCTCTCGTCAACCTGGCCGTAAGGCAGCGTTGATTCGCCATAGCCGCCGTTCAGGATCTGGGTGCTGAACTCCCAGGGGTGGTCATGGAACACAGGAACGTCCGGTGCCAGGAAGTGATGCAGGTAGATCGATCCCTCGTTACGTCGGTGGGTGAGGCACCAGCGTTCCAGGTATCCCTCGATTAACAGATCTGGTTGGCGATCTCCGATATCAGGAATCATGGTCGCGAGTCCCCCTTTTTACGGAACGTGTGGAATTCAATCTTCACCGAGGCAATGCAAACAAAATCCTCGTGGCATTCCGGGCACTCGACGTACACCTCGTCGTCATCAGACGGTGCAATGCCGCTCATCCAGGAATCGTGAAGATCTTCCCACTCGATATTGATTTCACAGAGGGGGCACGGGTAGCTCATGCGTCCGCTCCTGTCTCTCGATCGATCTTGAGGATGCCCATGCGGTAGAACTCGAACAGCAACCAGGATGGGCGGGCTTCGGATCCGTAGCCGCTCAACCTTTCGTAGACTTCCTGTCGGGTGATCTTGCCGATGTTGTGCTCCGGGTTGAACACACAGCGTGCCCATTCAGCGGGTTTGCTCGTTGTCGTTGGGTCGAGTTTGGCGACTGCTTCGGGCACCACTTCGAAGTGATTGCCAATCCGCTGTTTACGTCTCTTCGTGATCGGCTTGGCTTCCCCATCGACTGCAGCCGGGTTGATATCGCTGAACGCGTCGTACAGTTCCCGGGGTATCGCGAAACAGGTCGTCACCTGGATTCCCTGGTTGCGAAGTCGCTGCGCCTGGTCGTCACTGATCGGGATCAGGCCACTCATCGTTTGCACCGCTTGGTCGCATGACGTTCGTAATCTCGTTTCCGGGATCGTTCTGCCAGATGGAATCCCAGTGCGATGGTTCCCAGCACCAGGAGTAAAATTACTGTCGGTATGATCGATGACATCAGGTCACCTCCTCGGGAGTTCGTTCGTTGAGTCTGTCGACTTGCGCCTGCAGGTGAGTTCGCAGGTGTGAATCTTTCGGGAGCATCGAAATCGTTTTCTCAAGACCGGCGATTTCGGTCTCTGGAGATTCGATCAAACGGGTCGTATCCAGGAGCGGTCTGCCGTCAGTTTTTGATTCCGATCTTGACCTTGAATTTGAAAACGATTTTTTATCGTTCCCTTCCTGGTTATGGTTAATTACTGGTTTAGTACCGATGGTCGGTACACCCCGTACCGATGGTCGGTACACCCCTGTACCGATGGTCGGTACACTTGGGGTAGGTGTACCGGTGGTCGGTACACCCCCCTCAACTTTACCGGTGGTCGGTACACCCTCGGATTGGCTGTCGTCTACCCCTTGGCTGGCGTGGCTTTCAGAGCACTCAATCTCAGGTGTACCGGTGGTCGGTACACCCCAGCCGAAATTGATCAAATAGACAGTTGAGCGACCTTTTCCGGTGGTGAATCGGGCAAATAAACCCATTTCTTCCATGCGATCGATGGCGGTTTGGACGGTGCTTTTTGCATACCCAGTTCGATTCGCCAGGAAGCTCAGCGAAGGGAAACATTTGTGATTGGATGCATTGTGACAATCGCACATGTGGATCAGGATCGACTTTTCGGTCGGTGATATTCCGCACTCGTCCGGCACCAATTTGATCGCCCAGGCAGCTGCTTCGAAACTCATGAATTATCTCCTTCGATGTTCACAGCGAGTTGGTAGGATCCTGCGCATCCTGGGTCCATATGCACTCTAAGGAGGCCTCGTTCGCTCAGAGATCTGAGCGCCCTGTTCACCGTAAAGACTGAACACCTGCAGAGGGGTGCCAGCTTCCTCTGACTGAGCTTTGGTGTTCGGTGGTTGTGGTCACAGGTTCGGGCCAGCTTGGTCAGCACCATGAATTCAGCAGGCGGTACCACCTGGTCAGTTGCCCACAAGATCGCTTTTATACTCATCCTGGCGTTAACCTCGACTTCAAATTGAAGGTGGTAGCGAACTGAAAAATATGTAACGTATGAAGGGTTGGGGGTGCTAGTAACACCCCCGTATCAAAGCCACCTAACTGATAGGAGCGATGGCCATGAACCTTCCAGACATCGAAAACCTGATGAGAGACGATGACCGTTGATTGGCTGAGGTGAAGCAGGTCAGCGATCTCTTTGGCTGTGTAGCCGCGATCGACACTCAATACCACCACCCGAGCCTGTTGGAACGACAGGGGTCCTAACTTAACCACTTCGAATTCATGGCCACGTAATTTGTTGGGGTCCGGTGTCGTCATGATTCAGCTAACCTGTTTCCTGTTGACACCGAACAGAGTGAAGTTCTCGAAGCTTCTCCCCGAGATACCAATTTGGAGTCGTGCCGTTTTTGATAGCGCTGATGTTGGAGGGCTTACTACCAACAAATTCAGCGATCTCACGCTGGGTTATTCGTAGCGCTTCAAGATCGTTGATGAGCTCAGGGAATGTCTTCATGGAGAGGAATATAAAACAACAAATTGTTATATACAACAAAATATTAGTTTGTTGTATGTGTGGATGCGGAGTGCTTCAGAATGCGACCCATGTCTGATGTGAAGAATATTTTGCTGAAATTGATGGAAGCTCGGGGCTGGACCGAGTACCGGCTAGCGGAAGAGTCTGGTGTTAATCAATCAACTTTGAATGCGATTTTCACCGGCAGAAGCACGCAGCCAAGGGATCCGACACTTAAGCCGTTAGCTGATTGCTTGGGTGTTTCGCTTTCGCAATTGCGGGGTTACGAGTCGATACCGGACCTGGATGTGCCAGGGTCACAGAACCGACATCTTGCCAACAAGTACCCGGTGGTCAGTGGTGATGATCTGGAAGAGTGGTTGCAGGGAAAGCTGGCAAAGTCAGACTTGGCAGAACACCTGCCCAGCTCGACCACCCACAGCAAATCCGTCTTCCCGGTATTTTTATCAATATATTGTTGGTAGTAACAATATATTGGTATATAGTTTAGATCGTTTAATTGTTCCACGTGGAGCGAAAAGCATCATGAAAAAACAAATCGAACTCGAAGACTGGGAGGTTGAATACCTGGTCGAGTACATGGAGACCATCAAGGTCGGCGGTCACTCAGATGACAGAATCGATGCCCTTGAATCCATCCGCGAAAAACTGAGGAAGCACCTGTCATGAAATCAGTCGAACAGCAATGGGAAGAATGGTGGGCAGTGGACAACGTCGATGAGTTTGTGACTGAAGGTCAGCGCATCACATTGAAGCGAGCGTTCTATGCCGGCGCAGGGCTGGTGTTCTCCCAGGTGATGGATCCGAAGGCTCTGTTCGGACCTGAAGATGCCTATGCCGACAACCTGCAGAGACTCAACAACGAGATCGATCAGTTTCATGAAGCGGAGCTGAAGAAGATCGTCGCCACCAAACAAACAGCACCCCTACACTAACAACGGGACTCTCCAATGAGCGAACAAAAACAAATAGCACACCAGGGCACTGAACAGATCGACTTCATTGCGATCAAGGATCTGAAGCGCAGTAAGTACAACATGCGATCGGAGTACTCCGACACCGGTGCAGACGAGATGTTGAAAGCATCGATCGCCAAACGTGGTGTCATGCAAAACCTTATCGTGCATCCCCAGGGGAAAGGTTACGGCGTTGCAGGTGGTGGTCGGCGACTGAATGCGCTGCTTGCCCTGGAGTATGACGGCACCATCACCAAAGACTACCAGGTACCGTGCCTCGTTACTGATGTGAAGTCTGCGCTCGCGATGAGCGTGGACGAAAACCAGGCGCGATTGAATGCACACCCGATCGATGAGTTCATTGCCTACTCGAAGCTGGTAGATGCTGTGAAGATGGTGACAGAAACGCTTGATGAGTTTATTGCAAAATCACGCCGTCCGAACTTGCTGGTCAGAAATCTCAATCAAGTTCTGAAGGAAGCCATCACACAGGAGGTTACAGATGCCGTATAGAAACGCAATGGACTTTGAAGAAGCGCAAAAGTGGCACAGGAAATTCATTGTCGCAATGGGGTGGGACAACACAAAAACGCCTCTTGAATCTGTAGCTTTGATTCACGAAGAAGTTGCTGAACTTGGTCACGAACTGCGACAAAAAGAAATCAACAAAGAAGCGACAGGCTTTGAGATGGCCGACATTATTCTGAGAGTGATGGATTTGGCAGAGGAAATGGAGATCAATATCGGGGGCGCTGTGTTCGATAAGATAAGTCACAATCATTCGAACATTGATGCGATAAAAGCCAAGGGCCGGAAAATTTAACATCACGGAGGTGAAGCGATGAGTGACACTACAGGCGCCAAGACAATCAGCATCAGCATCGGCGTACTCCGAGCGAATCATAGGATCATCAGGGGGTTAGAAAGCGATCTTGACGCCGTCAAGAATAGCCGCAACCGATGGCGGTTTCTTGCGTTGTTGATGTCGGCGCTTGCGTTCATTGATGTAATGATTCAGGTGTTGCTATGAACGATCAAGATAAGTCAGGCAAGGACAAGGGATTTTTAAAAGAGTTCTCAATTTGGTCATTCTTGGCGGGGTGGATGGCGTGCGAACTTTTCATTCGCTGGTGGACAACGTGAGTAGCACAAGAATTCTCTGCGATGAGTGTGGGAAACTCCTATCAACTGATGACTGTTGGGTATTTAACGGCAGAAACATTTGTAAAACAGAATTCCAAATTATCTCTGGGATTTCCTCAGAGAAACTGGAGCAGAGCGATGAGTGACACTACAGATACTATGCCTGATGTGATATGGGTAGAAGGTGTGGAGGAATGGCAGAACAGGGCCGGGACTTGGTCGGCTGACCCGCATCCAAGCAATATGCTTCCCGATAACGAATACGTCAAACGCTCCCTTATGGATGATCTTCAGGCGCAGTTAAAACGCCGATGCGCTTGTGAGTTTGTAGATGGGAAATGCGTTGAACCCTGTAAATATCATAGCGAGCTACAGAAGCGGTTGGACGAGACAATCAAGGCGTTCAAGGAGCTTCAGGCGCAGTTGGATGAGGCCAATGCCGCTATCACAAAGGCTGTTCGTGATCTGTATGCGAGGGACACAGTGAATGCATATGAGCGCCTTAACAGAGCGGCACAGGAGGTGAAGGGATGAAGGACTACGATAGAGCAGAGCTGTATCAGATCATATCGTTTTTTTTGTTACTGGCCTTCGGCTGCACACTGGTGGACAGCGAGTATGTGACCCCCCGTATGTGGCACCACGCGGAGTTGCAGTGTGCTACCAACAGGGGTATCCGCGATATTGAGTTGGACAACCGGTCGTATGACATAACGTGTAACAATGCTGCCAAGTTCACCGCAAGGTTTATGAGGGGTGAGGAGGTGAGTGATGAGTGATCCGACTATTGACGCAATAGAAAAAGCTTTGGATATGGTATGTGACCTATGTAAACCCAAAAACATCGCAGGAGCAAAAGAATGGATTATGTCTATTCCCGCGCAGCCCGACAAAGACCCCGATCTAGTAATTGCAAACGGGCTAAGAGAAGCGAAGAAGCGCATAGCAACGCTGGAGAAGCAACGGGATAACCCCTGGATCAGTGTAGATGAGCGGTTGCCTGAAGAAGATTTGGATTGCCGGTCTGTTCTTGCTGTGGCGAAAAAGAAGGTAGCCTACATTGACTATTACCGTCGAGTGGATGATCACTGGGGCAGCGGAAACAATGTAACTCACTGGATGCCTATACCAACCATCACCAACCAACACCAACCAACACCAACCAACACCAACCGAGGGATAAACATGAAAACAGAACTGATTGAAAAATTAATAGGAATGCTGCTAGACGGAGAGACACCAACTGGCGGCGAAAAAGAAATGATCGGAGATTATGTGATTGTCAGATGCCGGGATGCGGGAGTCCATGCAGGAACACTGGTCAGTTATGAAGGACGGGAGGTCGTTCTGAAAAACTCCCGCAGATTGTGGTACTGGAAATGTGCCAATAACCAGCACACTCTCTCTGGGGTTGCTGAAGAGGGGATAACTCAGGAATCGAAAATACCAGGGATGGTTAGGAAAATTGTTCTCGGTGATGCGTGCGAAATTATCTCTACCTCTGACAAGTGCCAAAGGAGCATCCAG
>Ga0222675_1000351_pt1 | contig 19351 bp, 25 predicted proteins | sample AntAcemetagen868_FD_179818 | JGI IMG/M metagenome (GOLD analysis project Ga0222675, IMG submission 179818) | Saline water microbial communities from Ace Lake, Antarctica - #868 | ecosystem: Environmental > Aquatic > Non-marine Saline and Alkaline > Saline | place: Antarctica: Ace Lake...
CCCGCTGATTGGTTTGATCCCGTCGCCCACGGTATTTGCAGCCCAGCTTTCAACGGCATTGGCCGCATAGCCATTGTTGCGCACCAACCAGCGGGCGCGTGCCGTGATATCGGGTCCTGACGCCGCAATCAGCGCATTCACATGCGCGCGCGTCGCCTGGAACCCGCGCAGACGGCGATGATGCTGGCCAGCATCAAAACCACCGACAAAGGCCCCGAGGCGCTGCCGCCAGTTCATCACAGGTCCTTCACGGCATGAGGGTGAGAGATCCGCCCAGCGCCGCGCTCGGCCTTTGCAATGCGCCGTTCGATATCAAAGACAGCAGCCGCCAATTCAGCATCGGTGCCATAGGTCAGGGTTTTGCCATCATAGCTTACGGAGCGCGTGCCGCTGTAGCGCGCCGCTAGCAACGCGCTGTGGCGGGATTTGAGATCATCGAGGGTCATTGAGTACTCGCTATTCCATGTATTTGGGCGTGCTTACCCGCCAACCGCGCTTGCGCGGGGCGGCAATCCTTCCGGCTTGAGGCTCGGACGGTCTGTCAGTGTCGGCTTTGGCAGCAGCCGTGATCGTCTCCACCCCGGCTTGTTTTTCGAGCTGCCGCCACATCCGTTCATCGAAGCGGTCAGCACCGAGGATCCAGGCGGCGGCGCGGGCATAGACGCGGGTATCGAGCGCCTCATTGCGCTCGCGCATCTTTTGCCATTCCTGGCGCGCGTAGCCCCGCTTGTTACGGATTGTGACGAGCTGCTCGGCCACCAGCTGCTTTAGCCATTCGCTGTCAGCCCAGTCTGGCAGGTGGATCGTGCCCGCTGGATTTGACACGCCACTGGCACGGTCTACATCGCTCGGCCGTTCCAGCCGCAGATAGCGATAGGTCTCCGCCTTGAAGGTCGCCGTGGCCACTGTCCAAAGCCGCGCACCACGTTTGAGCTTTCGTCCGTTCACGGTCGCATCAACAAAGGTTGGCCCAGAGACCGGCGTGGTTCGGTTGAATCCCTCCAAGCCTTTGACGGGGGCCACCTGTGCGATGCCTTGGATGCGAGCCCATGCGTAGACGGCAGCCGTCTCATACCCTGTGTCGATGGCTAACTTTGCTAGGGGCATGACCGCGCCGTGTTCATGAACCCATGTCTGGCCAAGAAGGGCCGTCAGCTGGTTCCAGCAGGCCGGATCATCCGGCCCGCCCGGGATCACGATGTGATCGACAAGCCAGCTTTCGAGGCCCCGACCCCACGCCCAGACATCGACTTCGATGCGGTCTTTCTGCACGTCAGCCCCTGCTGTCAGGAACAGCCCGCGTGCAGGGATCTGGGCCACAAACGTCTCACGGCGATCCGCGAGGCGCTGCCATTCCGGCGCATCGCCACTCTCGACCCACGTTTCGCCCAGCAGCGTGTTGCGCGCCGCGCGCAGCATTTCGTCCGAGCCTTGGGCTGCCAGCCAGTCACGGGCGATCTGTTCCCAGCTTTTCCAGCCAATCGGCGAATAAAGCGCTGAGAGGTGAAAGCCGATCGCGTTCGGGTTGGCGGAAACCGCCGTTGCACGCCATTCACCCTTGGCCAGCATCGAGGTCTTATGATGCTCTGCGATAGGCTTCTCGCAGCCTGCGCAATGATACATGGCCGTTTCCGGCTGCCCCTTGTCCCAGCGCAGCCGCTCGAACTGCAGCCATTGCCGATGGTCGCAATGCGGGCAGGGCACAAAATAACGCCGCTGATCACTGGCCTCGAACTCCCGCTCGATCCGGCTAAGGCCCCGAATGGTCGGGGTCGAGACCATGAACACCTTGCGGCGATGCGCAAAGGTCGTCGTGCGGGCCTCTGCCAGCGTGACCGGATCGCCTTCTTCGTCAGCGGAGGCTGGATAGGCGTCAACCTCGTCCAGAAACACATAACGCGCGGGCATCGAGCGCAGGCCAGTCGCGGAGTTCGCCCCGGTCAGCACCAAGATGCCACCTGGGAATTCCTTGGACAGCATCGAATTGCCTGCGTCCCGTGAGCGGGCTGGGCTCACCTTCTCCCGCAGCGCCGGGCTGTCCTCAATGAGCGGATCAATCCGTCCACGCGATGTGCGTTTTGCCATCTCCAGGGTCGGCAGCACCGCCAGCATCGGCCCCGGCGCGTGGTGAATGACAAAGCCGATCCAGTTGTTGCCTGCCTCGGTGGCGCCGACCTGTGCGGCTTTCATGAAGGTGATCCGCTGCGCCGGGTGGCACGGCGACAGCGCGTCCATGATCTCGCGCAGATAGGGCGTGCGCGCCGTGCGATATTGCCCGGGTTCCGCACTGGCCCGTGACGACAGCTTGCGATGCGCATCTGCCCATTCCGAGACTGTCAGATCCGGATCGGGCCGGATCCCGCGCCGCCAGAGGCGTAGCATGTCCTCAGCGCCGTCAAAGCCAAGGTCGAGCCCCTCGGTTAGGTCGCCGTCGTTCAGGCTGTGATCATGATCGCCCTCATGCAAGCGAGACCCTGAGGTCTGCGAGGGCGTTGAGCTGCTCTCGGACATGGGTTTCCAGCACCCTTTGCAGGATCGCAGTTTCGATCGTCACGGGTGCTCCCGATGCCTTCTCCATCTCTGCGGACAATTGCGCAGCCATCAGGGCTGCTACGCGGGTGGGCCAGGTGACCCAGACATCCCGCTCTTGCCTGGCCAGGCGAAACACCAGCGCCTCTGCCCGGGCGCGGTCGACCAGCGTCCCCTTTTTCTTTTGGAGTGACAGCTGGCGTTCCTGCGCTTGGTAGACCGTCAGGGCCGTGCGCGCTTTTAGATAGGACGTGCTGTCGCCCGGGCCGGAGATGCTGCCGGTATCTGCGTTGCTTCCACCAATTCGACCCCGTGCGCGCATCTGTTGGTCGGGATCGGTCATGGCCCCGCGCCGCGCATTTGAAGCGGTTGCATTGATCGAGCCGTCTGCAAACAGAACCAGTCTCCCGGTTTTACGTGCTTTTTGCACGGCCCCGCGTGAGAGCCTGGAATGGTCGGCATAGGCGCGTTCAGACATACCTTCCATGGCGCTGTGATGATCCTCAACATATTGTATATAAACAGGAAACGTGAATTATTTGAGTTGATTACACTCCGCGATAGAGCGATTCATGGTGTCAAGAAGCGGGTGCATCGTGCCCCGCCGCCACACCCCAACCCAATCCTGAAGGATAAGATCATGACCGCCACCACCACCATCCGCATCGACTACGCAACGCTGCCCGACCAGTTCGACCACTCGCGCCCAAACGCTGTGGCCGAGGCCATTGAAGCCGCGCTGCGCGAAGAGGGAATCGCGGCGGAAGTCTCCGACGTGATTTCGCACCTCAAGATTGAGCTGCCGACCACCCAGCTTGCAGCTGCCAGCACAGTGCTGGCCAGCTTGCAGCTGATCTGAGGGAGGCCAACCATGAGCACCCGCCGCGCCACCGACAATTCCAAAGCCCTAGACGCTTTCATGACAACCAAGGTCCAGATCGACGCAATGCTGGAACGACTGCAGGCCCTGAGCGACGACCATTTCAACACCCATCCCGACGAGATCAACTGGGGCGATGTCGGGACCCTAAATCACTACGCCAGCCTGCTGCGCCGGATTACCGACAGCGCCTTCAAGGAGGGCGAACATGCCGTTTAATCCCACCCAACGCCACCAGATCAAACAGGACCGCGCCATGACAAAACTCACCGACACCCAAACTATTATCCTCAACGCCGGGGCCCAGCGCCCCGACAACATCGCTCTGCCGCTGCCCAAAGGGCTGCATGGTGCGGCGGCGAAGATGGCTGTCACCAAGATGATTGCACATGGTTGGCTGCAAGAGGTCGACGCCAACTTGCGCCAGTGTGAACTGCTTTGGCGCGAGACCGGCGATGGCCACGGCACCACGCTGGTGGTGACGGATGCGGGTCTGCTGGCCATCGGGGTTAAGCCGGTGGTGGTCACAACCGTGATGGCTATCCTGAAACAAGCTTCGGTGCTACCGGAAGCGAAGCAAACGACCCAGCGCGCTGGGACGAAGCAGGCCATGCTGATCGAGATGCTTCAGTCGCACGACGGGACCACGATGGAGGCGATCATCGCTGCAACCGGCTGGCAGGCACACAGCGCGAGGGGCGCGATGTCGGGGGCCTTAGGTAAGAGGCTGGGGCTGACCGTGATCTCGGCGAAGGAAGACGGCAGGGGCAGAGTTTACCGGATTAGTCGCAAGACTGCATGATTTGCGGTCCCGTCAGTCGAGCAGTCGGTAATGAACCTCGGTTGGTTTGCAGTCAGCCCCGTTGATCGGGATCATATCTTGAGGGCAGGTTGACATGACCACGATGCAGTCGATCGCAGCGCGCAGCGTCACATAGTCCCCCGGCTTGCTGAGCGGCTCGCCCCATATGATTTTTCCGTCAGGTTCTACGGGAATGTTCATCCACAGGTTCAGCGGTGCCGGGCAGTCCGGCGCGCGCAAATCGAGTTGCGCCAACGCGGCATGAAGATTGTCAGTACAATTATCGTGATACTCTTGGCACCCCAGCATGGCATAGCGGTGCACATCGCAGGCTGCGATGACTGTGTCATGACGTCCGGGTGAGGTGTCCTCTTCCAGAAGCAGGATCGGCCGACGCCGATTTGTGGTTAGGGCATCGCCTTTCGCTGGAAAGATGCCCTGAAGCGTCGCGTGTAGATGCTCCATCGACATGAATTCGGATAGGTCATCTGCATTGAAACACCAGGTGTCCACGACCTGTTTGCCATGGGTATTTATGATTTGAATGGCTTTTCCTTTGGCAACGCGGACTGCCTGACCGCGCCGTGCAGGGACCACCTGAAGGTCTGTCATCATTTCTTGCATCCTCTGTCATCGGCGTTGTTACCGTATCGATCAGCAAACTGTCACATCCGATATAGGAAGGGTCAAGATACATCCGGCACCCTTTTCTCTTGTTGATCGAAGTTTTGGATCAGCTTCGTCGACAACCAGTGGCAACGGTGCGACGTCATGTGCCCAGCCTTTTCGCCTTCAGGTCCGTAAATGTTTCGCCGCTGTCGGCCAGCACGGCATTGGCGCCTGTGAATTGCTGCCAGCGCTCGATGGCCACATCGACGTAAGTCGGGTTTAGTTCAATCCCGTAGCAGACCCGGCCCGTGGTTTCCGCTGCGATCAGCGTCGTGCCGGATCCCATGAACGGCTCAAACACCGCCTGACCCGGGCTGGAATTATTCAGCATCGGGCGGCGCATGCACTCGACCGGCTTTTGGGTGCCGTGCACGGTGGTGGCGTCTTGGTCTTTGCCTGAAATGTGCCACAGCGTGGTCTGCTTGCGGTCCCCCGCCCAATGCCCCTTGCCGGTCTTCTTGACGGCATACCAGCAGGGCTCATGCTGCCAGTGATAGTCGCCCCGGCTGAGCACCAGCCGGTCCTTCGCCCAAATAATCTGCGACCGTACGTTGAAGCCAGCCGCCATGAGGCTCTCGGCCACCTCTGCCGCACGCAGCGCGCCGTGCCAAACGTAGGCGACATCGCCCGGGAATAGCGCCCAAGCCTCGCGCCAGTCGGCCCGATCATCATTCAGCACTTTACCGGTGCGTTTGGTTTTGGCAGCGCCCGCCTGGTTGCGCCAGCTGGGATCGTATTCCACGCCGTAAGGTGGGTCCGTCACCATCAGCTGCGGCTTCACATTGCCCAAGAGACGCCCGACCACATCGGCGGCCGTGCTGTCACCGCAGATCAGTCGGTGCGGCCCGAGCTGCCAAAGGTCGCCCGCGACCGACACCGGCGTGACCGGCGGTTCGGGGATATCATCCTCGCCCTCGACCGCACCGCCTTCCACCTGATCCGGATCGCGCAGCAGAGCTTCCAGATCCTCATCAACGATCCCCAGAAGCCCGAGGTCATAATCCACGGCCAGAAGCAGCGCGATCTCGTCGCGCAGTATTGGATCATCCCATTCGCTCAGCTCGGTCAATTTATTGTCGGCGATCCGGTAAGCCCGGCGATCATCCTCGTCGAGGTGGCTGAGCCGGATCACCGGCACATCCTTCAGCCCCAGCATGATGGCCGCCAGCACCCGGCCATGCCCAGCGATCAGCTCGCCGTCGTCGGCCACCATGCAGGGAACGGTCCAGCCGAACTTGGCCATGCTCGCGGCGATCTTGGCGACCTGGTCTGTGCCGTGGATTTTGGCATTGCGGGCATAAGGGCGCAGCCGGTCAATCGGCCACGTCTCAATCTGGCGCGGTGCGAAGACGAGGTCCATAGGGGCGGTTCTCATTTGGGACAGGGCGGACAAGCAAAGCGCGCGGCCAAGAGTGGCAGCGACAGAGTTGGCATCCGCGATGTGGGGGAAAACAAAAAACGCCCGCGAGGGTTATCCTCCGGGCGCAAAACTTCGATGATTTACAGGTACGTCAAGGGGGCTAGAAATGTCAACACAAAATGTGAATCGGAGTCACATGTATCCTGGCTGGCTTCTACTGTGGCTTTTGGCCAAGGTGGATTCCTCAAACTGGCTAAACTGGCTAAAGTGGATTCCAAAAAGAATCCACTTTAGCCAGAAAGGTGATCGCTTAAGTCCCTGATCTTGTGTGATGATTCTGGCAAAAACTGGCCAAAGTGGCTTCCAAGTGGATTCCCCGGTGAAAAAGCCACGCGCTAGCCAAATGGCGCGCTGCGCCCCCCCGTATACGTTTGGGGCCGGGGAGGAACCATGCCAAGGGGGGCAGTTTGGTAATCGGACGGAGTCGAAGATCACATAGGTATTGTGCTGTCTTCTTATAAAATTTTTGAAATTTTGCACTTATCTTGGGCGAGCGTTTTCTGTTCAGCCCTAGCAAGCGTTGAAATTACATCGTTAAGGTCTTGACCGTCCCGAAGTGCTTTGGTCCAAATGCGTTTACATGACATGGCCGACCAAGGCAAAACAGCACCGGCCAACCACTGCCGCAAAGGTTGAGGTAGCGCATCATAAGCACGCATTGGGTCAACGGATCTTTGTCGACGTTTGAGCTTGGTGGCACCAAGATTGCTGGTCATGCCGCCTGTTCCGCCATGCGCCAAAGCGGGAAAGGATCGAGTAAATCAGGCAAGGCGTCTAGTGACGGTGCCAAATCCTTCGGCACAAGTGATGCCTCCAGCCGCGTCTTGATGTCTGCCCAATCAATACCTGACCCGATAAAGACAATCTCCTGCCGTCGGTCGCCTGAAGATCCTTGCCAATACGCGGTCAGCAGATCGTCGCGCAGCGTGCAGCAGATGCACCTGTTCGACATCGCGACCAGCGTCTCGTCGGTTTTCGAAAGGTCCGTGTCGGCGTGCACGAGATCGGCGTCGATGTTCACCTCGGACATGTCTTTGACGATCACCGCTACCCGCCGCCCTTCTCGGTTGTTGAGGACGCGATTCAGAAGTGTGGTCTTTCCAGCACCCAGAAAGCCAGAGAGTGAGGTGACGGGCAGTTTTTGATCGGTCATTCAAAGGCTTCCTCAAGAAGGGTGTGTGTCGATGTTCTCAGGAAGGCGGGCGCGCAGCATGTCGAGGCTGTGCACAAGTTCGGGGCGGGTAATGTCGCGCGCGATCACGACGATTCGGGAGCGCCGGTCGCCGCCGGGCCAGCTTCGCATGGGGACGGGCGGATCGAACACGTGCTGGACGCCGTGGAAAACGAAGGGTTTCTCGATCCCTTCGAGAAACACGATCCCCTTCACGCGAAGGATGTCGGGTCCGCGCAGGGCGATCAATGTGTCGAGCCACAGGTCGAAGGCGACCGGAGGAATAGGATCGTCCACAACGATAGAGGCCGTGCCGATCCGCGCGTCGTGGGGGGAAAGTGTCAGATCGGCCGCAGAGCGCGTTGGAGCAAGACCCGAAAGGTTATTGAACGGATCGGCAGCCCGAGCAGGGTCGCGGGGGGTAAGCCAGCCAAGCGTCTGTTCGGGTGTGGCGGTCACTCGCAACCCACTCAGCTCCCACAGGGCTCCATTCGGAAGCTCTCCTCGACTTGCGCGTAGAATGCGCGCCGTTGGGTTAAGCGCGCTGAGCCGTGTCTCAAAGGCCTTCGCTGTCGCTGCCGGGACGAGATCAGTCTTGCTGAGCACCAGCAGGTCCGCCATCGCAATCTGCGAAACGGCCTCGAACTGGCAGTCGAGCGTGTCCGGCCCGGTGGCGGCATCCGCAACAGTGACGATGCCATCCATGCGCACGTTGCGCGCAAGATATGGATCAACCAGCAGGGTTTGCAGGATCGACCCAGGTTCGGCCAGGCCCGTCGTCTCGATTATCACACGCTCGAAGGAGATGTCTCCATTCTGTCTGCGGTCGATCAGGTCTGCCATCGTGCGCGCCAGATCGCCCCGGACGGAACAGCACAGACAGCCCGACTGCATGAGAACGATCTCCTCGTCCACCGCTTCGATCAGATCGTGGTCAAGACCGGCCTCACCGAATTCGTTCACGATGACGGCAATCTTCGGTCTTTTCGCCGCCCCGAGCACCGCATTTAGCAACGTCGTTTTTCCCGCGCCGAGGAAGCCAGTCAGAAGTGTGACTGGGAGGCGGGGGTCTGTTGGGGAAGCCGGTTGCGACATGCTTGTATCAGCTCCAAATACAAATGATTCGTAATATGTTATGACATAACATGTTTAACCTTGAAAGAGCGGGTGGGGTCGTTAACTGCACTTCACGGGTGTTCTGCCGTTCATGCTCTTCCTGGAGAAGGCTATCTAGATAGCGGCTGAACTGGTCGTCTTTTGCCTGATCCGAGGAGGCTATTTAGGTATTGTAATACGTTATGTTATGACATAACTTATTTTTTATGACAAATGAACACAATTTACACGACCCTATCTTTCACCCCCGCCGCACAATCGTCGGGGTCGAGGAGAGCAGTCTGCTCGCGCCCTGCTTTCCAATGGACGGTCTGATGCCCTGCGTCACCACGGACGCAGGTGATGGAGTGGTGTTGATGATCGGCTGGATGAATGCCGCAGCGCTCGAACGGACGATCAAGACGGGCGAAGCGTATTATTTCAGTCGCACACGGCAGGCCATCTGGCACAAAGGCGCGTCATCGGGCCTTGTTCAGCGTGTGATCGAGATGCGGATCGACGACGATCAGGATGCGATCTGGTTGCGGGTCGAAGTCGCGGGCAACGGCGCATCGTGCCATGTCGGCTATCGGTCCTGCTTCTATCGCCGCGTTCCGGTCGGGTCGGTTGCCGATGAGGCTCTGACGTTCTGCGAAGACAGCAAGCTGTTCGACCCGGCCGTGGTCTATGGCGATGCGCCGAACCCAACGGTCCTGTAATGAAGTTCTCTTCTAACAAGCATTATACGCATCGCGACGCTCTACCGAGGGTGCGTGCAGTAGCCGAGGCACTGGCTGCCATTAGCGGTGTCCTCGGCGCGACCGGGTTTGACTCCGATTGCCCCGTAACCGAGGTGCATTGCCGGTGTAAGCCGTGCGCCGAGGGTCGGACATGAGAAGTTTGTTGCTATCCGGCATTGTGCCGCGCCTTTTGGTCGCTGGAGTGACTATCGTGCTGCTCTGGAGCGCATTCGCGCTGATTGCGGGCTGATCCGTGGTTTTGCATTTGAAAGACCTCACCCTCGGCTATGACCGCCATCCTGCGGTTCACCATCTTGATATGCATCTTGAGAAGGGCAGCCTGACAGCGGTCGTGGGTCCTAATGGCGCGGGCAAATCGACGCTTCTGAAGGCCATCACCGGCGCGCTCCCTCCGCTGGAGGGATATGTGGATGTTAAGGCACATCGTGTGGCTTGGTTGCCACAACTCGCCGAAGTGGACAGGACATTCCCGCTGTCCGTGCTCGATTTCGTCGCTATGGGTCTCTGGGTGCAGGTTGGAGCCTTCCGCGCTGTCAGAGGTGCGAACTGCATCACGGTGGCCGAAGCACTGGCCGCTGTCGGCCTGACCGGCTTTGACCGACGTGCCATAGGTGCGCTGTCGGGCGGCCAGATGCAGCGTGTACTGTTCGCGCGGTTGCTGTTGCAGGACGCTGATTTGATCTTGCTCGACGAACCTTTTACGGCCATCGACATCCGAACCGCTGCCGACCTACTGACTATTGTGCGGCGCTGGCACGTGGAGGGGCGCACGATCCTGACCGTGCTGCATGACATGGAAGCTGTGCGCGCAAATTTTCCGCATACATTGCTTCTTGCGCGGGAAAAGATAGCCCATGGCCCCACAGCCGACGTGCTGACGACCGAGAACCTGTTTCGCGCCCGCCAGATGTGCGAGGCCTTCGACGACCGGGCTGCGGTATGCGCATCGGGCCCGCGCCGGGGGCGTGTCGCATGAGCGCACTGGACACCGTGATCCGGCCCTTCGCTGAATTCGCTTTTATGCAGCGCGCGCTTCTGGGCTGTGCAGTAATCTCGCTTGGAGCGACACCCGTCGGCCTCTTCCTGATGCTGCGCCGGATGAGCCTGACGGGAGATGCGATGGCCCATGCCATCCTGCCGGGGGCTGCTGTCGGGTACCTCATTTCGGGGCTGTCGCTGGGGGCAATGACCATCGGCGGTATCGTCGCTGGACTGACCGTTGCATTGCTCACCGGGCTCGTCAGTCGCGTGACCGTCCTGCGCGAGGATGCGTCGATGGCAGCCTTCTACCTGATAAGCTTGGCGCTCGGGGTGATGATCGTGTCGCTGCGTGGCTCCAACGTTGACCTGCTGCACGTGCTGTTTGGGACGGTGCTCGCCCTGAACGACGACGCACTGATCCTGCTCTGCACGATCTCGACGGTCACAATGCTGGCACTGGCGCTGCTTTATCGCCCGCTCGTTCTGGAATGTGTCGACCCACAGTTCTTGCGCTCGGTCAGCCGGTGGAGCGCACCGGTGCATTTTGCCTTCCTCGGCCTTGTTGTGCTGAACCTCGTCGCGGGATTTCAGGCGCTCGGCACACTGATGGCTGTCGGCATCATGATCCTGCCCGCAGCCGCCGCGCGGTTCTGGGCGCATGGCATAGCGGGGATGATCGCCGCCGCCACCGCGGTTGCACTTATATCCTCTGTTGCCGGACTTCTCGCCTCCTATCACTTTGGGTTGCCATCTGGGCCATCCATCATCCTTGCCGCTGGAACCGTCTACATCGCCTCGCTGTTCTTCGGGCCGGTCGGCAGTATCGCTGCGCGATATCTGCCCCGCCCTCACCTCGAATCCTGAAAGGTTCACCACATGACCATACGCCATTTTTTTCTCGCATCCGCCGCCCTTGTGCTAATCCTGCCGGGAATTGTGATGGCACAGGACAGGCTCGCCGCCGTCGCCTCCTTCTCGATTCTGGGCGACATGGTTGCGGAGGTGGGCGGCGACCGGGTCGAGATCACCACGCTGGTCGGCCCAGACGGCGACGCGCATGTCTACCAGCCTACCCCGCAGGATGCGCGGGCGGTCGCCGAGGCGGGTGTGCTGTTCGTGAACGGTCTGGCATTCGAGGGCTGGCTCGACCGGCTGGTCGAGGCGTCCGAGTACAACGGGCCGGTCATCGTCGCCACCGATGGAATCACGCCGTTGGAGATGGTGGAGGGTGAGCATCATGGCAAAGAAAAGCAACACGCCGAGAGCGAGGAGAAAGGCGACAACCACGGTGGTGCCGATCCCCATGCATGGCAAAGTCTTGCGAACGCTCGGATCTATATTGCCAACATCGAGACTGGGCTGACCGCTGCCGACCCCGAAGGCGCGCAGACCTATGCCGCCAATGCCGCAGATTATCTCGCCCGGATTGACGCGGTTGAGGCCGAGATTATAGCCGCGCTGTCGGTCCTATCCGAGGGCGGCCGCACGGTCGTCACGTCGCATGACGCCTTTGGTTACTTCGCTGACGCCTTTGGTCTGATCTTCCTCGCCCCCGAAGGCATGAGCACCGAGAGCGAGGCATCGGCGAAGGACGTCGCCGCCCTGATCACTCAGATCCGAGGGGACGAGGTGTCGGCGGTATTCGTCGAAAACATCACGGACAGCCGCCTTGTCGAACAGATCGCGGCGGAAACCGGGGCACGCGTCGGCGGCACCCTCTATTCCGATGCCCTATCTGGCGTCGACGGCCCTGCGGCCACCTACCTGGAAATGATGCGCCACAACGCGACCACCCTCGCGGATGCGCTCGCACAATAAGGAGACTATACCATGACCGACCAGATCCCAGTCACCGTCCTCACCGGCTTCCTCGGCGCGGGCAAGACCACACTCTTGAACCGCATCCTGACCGAAGAGCATGGCAAGAAATACGCCGTCATCGTCAATGAATTCGGAGAGGAAGGCATCGATAATGAGCTTGTCGTCGATGCGGACGAGGAAATCTTTGAGATGAACAACGGTTGTATCTGCTGCACCGTTCGCGGCGACCTGATCCGCATCCTCGCGGGATTGATGAAGCGCAAGGGCCAGTTTGACGCGATCCTGATCGAGACGACCGGCCTTGCCGACCCGGCGCCGGTGGCGCAGACCTTCTATGTCGATCAAGACGTGGCCGACCTGACCCGTTTGGATGCGATTGTTACTGTGGCGGACGCAAGGCATCTGGAAGGCCAGTTGACCGACAGCCACGAGGCAGCGGAGCAGATTGCATTTGCCGATATCGTTCTGTTGAACAAGATTGATCTGGTGGACCAGGCGGCGCTTGAAAAGGTTGAGGCGCGCATCCGGGTGATGAACCCCTATGCACGAATCTTCCGTACCGAAAAATGCGCAGCGCCATTGGATCAGGTACTGGGTCAGAACGCCTTCGATCTCAAGCGCGTCCTGGAATTCGAACCGGATTTCCTCGATACCGGCCACGAGCACGAGCATGACGATAATATAAAGAGTGTCTCGCTGACGTCCGACGTACCCCTTGATCCCGACAGGTTCCAGGCGTGGTTCGGGCGGCTCCTGCAAACCCGCGGGCAGGATATCCTGCGCTCCAAGGGCATCCTCGATATGGCGGGCGAGACAGAGCGCTATGTTATTCAGGGTGTACACATGCTGATGGACGGCAACTTTCTCGGCCCTTGGCCAGCAGGAAAACCGCGCGGCTCACGGCTGGTGTTCATCGGGCGTAATCTGGACGGCATGGCGCTGAAGGAAGGTTTCGAAGCGTGCAAAGCCGCATGAGTCCGGGAGAGCGTTTTGCCGATCCGCTGGAACCGACGGCGATTGAGAAGGCGGGGACGGCGTATGATTGCGCTGCCGTGCCTTCAGGCGCGGTTGTGCTTGGCGATGCCGTCGCGGCGGGCTTTGGCGATGGTGTACTGCGCTTGTTCCAGCCCGGTTTCGACCCGCTGGCGCGGCGCGCGCATCTGGGCGCGATCCTGTCGCTTGCAGCCGATCCGAAAGGGGCCTTCGTGCTGACCGGCGGCGATGACGGGCGGCTGGTCCGGACGGATGCCGCGGGCGAGATGGAGGAGATCGAAGGCTTCGGCTCGAAATGGGTCGATGCCGTCGCTGTGGCGGCTGGCGGTGGCATGGCCTGTTCGGTAGGCAAGACCGTCCACCTTTGGGATTTCGGTGGTCACCGCCACAGTCTCGATCACCCAAGCACTGTTGGTGGCCTCGCCTTCGATCACAAGGGCGAGCGTCTGGCGGTCGGTCACTATGGCGGTGTGACGCTCTGGACGCGGGCGCGTCGCGGCTGGAAATCAACTGCCCTCAAGTGGGCCGGATCGCATCTGGGTGTTCGGTTCAGCCCAAACGGAAAGTATGTAGTCTCGATCATGCAGGAAAACGCGCTGCATGGCTGGCGTCTACGGGACAAGACCGACATGCGGATGTCCGGCTATCCGGTCAAGGTCAAGAGCATGGATTGGGTTGGTGCTGCGCCGCATCTCGTCACCAGCGGTGCCGATCAGGCGATCTGCTGGCCCTTCGACGGTAAGGACGGCCCGATGGGGCGTGGGCCACTGATGGTCGCAGGAAGAGGTACCGTGCTTGCGACTGCGGTCGCGGGCCTGCCGGAGCACGACGCCGTCGTTGCGGGATATAAAGACGGCACGATCCTCTACAGCACGCTTGAGAAGAGCGCAGAACCGCTGCTGATCAGCCGCCAAGGCGTTGAGGCGATCACGTGTCTGGCGGTCACGCCGGACACCGGTTGGCTGTTTGCTGCCGCCGAAGACGGCCGTGTGCTCTGGGCACCCCTCGGCGCGGGGGGTGTATGATGCTCAATCTCTTCAGGCGCAGACCGCCACTGGACCCCGAACAGGTTGCCCGCATCAGGGGTTGGGTGGTTGCCCATATGGCGCTTGGCGACGACGATCATATTATGGTCGCATAATTACGGTGCCATGAGCCCGGATGCCCCGATTTCGAGACCGTTGTCACGGTCTTGAAACACGATAAACGCCGATTTATGCTGAAGTTCCCGACACCGGTGCTGGACGTCACCAAAGCGGACGTTACGGGCCTCAAATTGCCAAGTCTGGGATGAGCGACAAACAAGGGTTTTAACTACAACGTAGCACGGCGTGCGGGCTGGAACTATACAATGTCGCCACTGTCACAGCCAACTATTGGGTTTGGGTCATGCAGGTCATACTTTATAGCGAAGTCTATCCGGAGGAGATCTGTGTGGGGCCCGATGCCGTTTTCTTTGCGTTTTACGTAGGACTTCAAATCCACCAGGTAAATGACCCGAAGTACGGTCGCTACGTGCCGATACCGATGACCGCGACCAGGAAACCGCTCATAACATAGGGAGTCGCTGATGGCGCTCGGGCGCTTTGGCTTATTTATCAGCTACATTGGTTGTTTTGTCGTGACAAAATTTGCGTGCGCAGTATGAAGTATGTGATAACATATCGTATTATTGCACCGTTATATAACGAGCACATCAAAGAAAGATATAAAGCATGAAATCAGCAAAACTTGTCTTCTGGACTGGCATTACAATCTTCACGGCAACAGCTGCGTCGGCACAGGAAAGTGGCTTTACGTGGGGGGGGCTACGTCGAAATCGGCGTGGACAGCAACGTCGATTCCGACGACCCCACCGCAGAACTGACGAATACCTACATCGAGGCGGAGGCGGCGTTTGAAGCCGCGATAACGGATCGGATTACGCTGTTTGGCGGATTGACACTCGAATCTGTAACCGATCCAATTGCATCTCGCCAGTTTGATGATGTTGGTCTTTACATCAGCGAGTTGGGGCTGCGGTTCGATCTGTCGCCTGCCACGCTTTCGGTTGGCAAGATCAGCCCAACCTTTGCCTTTGCTTGGGACGAGGCACCCGGTTTCTATGGCACCTCGCTGGCCGAGGATTATGAATTGAGTGAGGTCATTGGCGCCCTGTTGGACTACCCCATCGGGGCGACCGGCGGCACGCTGTCTTTTGCCCTCTTTTACGCCGACGATACGGGGCTCAGTGCTTCCTTTTTCACGGAACGCGGGCGCAACAGAACAACGGCGGGTGGGGCGGGCAACACTGGCAAGCTGAACAACGTGTCCCTGCAATGGACGCAGGAAATGGACCAGACAACCTATTGGGTCGGCGCTAGGCATCTTTCGGCGGGCACTGGCGATCTTTCGGACGAGACCGGTGCCGTTGCGGGCGTGAAGCATGATTTCTCGAACGGCTTTGATATTATCGCCGAATTTGCATATTTCGACGGCTTTGGCGGATCGGGCGGCGATGCCACCTATGCTACCTTCGGTGGTGGCTATTCCATGGGAAATTGGAGCTATTCGGCGTCTCTGACCGGCATCTATAACTCCGCTGCAAGCTCTGATGGCATGGTCTCGCTCGGCGTTGATTACGCCTTCGCCAATGGGATCGAAGTTGGCAGCGGAATCGGGTTTTTCGATGTCGGCGATGTGAAATCGCAAGCAATTGGTGCCTCAGTTGTCATTCCGTTCGGTGGCTGACGGCGTCTGCGTTCGCTATCGGAAAACCAGCCAAAACTGACACCAACAATGCGACCAAAAATTCAGTGCCGTCGTCCTCGAGTGCATCGTGACGACGGTTACAGAAGCTGTCCAGCCGATGGCGATGACCGGAACGAAAAGCGCGACCAGACATCGTCTGAGCGCGCTGATGTCAATTTCCAACGAAGACAGGATTGTAACGCCTTGATGTTTCCGCTTAGTTTTCTCGTAATGTTTGAGTCACAGGCATTCCGCAAGGGTTGATGCAAGATTGCGTATGAGTTGGGGATAGAGCGCAGGGCCGGGCTCAAGATCGGAACCCAAGGGGTCAAGAATACCTGTTTTCGCTTCCGTTCCATCCAGGACGGTAGCGACAAGGCCTGCGTTGAACTGCGGCTCTGCTAGCACGCAGTCGATGCCCTCGTCAGCAATTCTTGCACGGATTTCTGCAATTCGGGCCGGGCTTGGATCGGAGGCGTCACTGATCGAAATCGCACCGGAGGCTGGAAATTCGAAGGCTGACTCGAAATATTGATAGGCGTCGTGGAAAACGATAAACTTCCCTTCCCGCACCGGCTCCAGCACATCGTTGATGTCAGCGGTCAGCGCGTCAAGCTCAACCCTGCCTACGGTAGCGTTAGCGAAATAAGCCCCGGCATTCTCCGGATCGGCGGCGGACAGCTGGCCCGCGATCACGTTGAGCCAAGTCGCTGCGTTCTGTGGAGAGAGCCACGCGTGGGGATCATGCGTGCCTTGATCGTGGCCCTCATGGCCAGCCTCTTCCTCGCCATGTTCCTTGTGTTCTCCTTCAGCGTGATCCGCATGCTCTTCGCCTGCATGTTCGTCCTCGCCATGCTCATGGACTTCGAACATCGCGCCTTCCCGGATCTTCAACTCCATTGTCCCGTCAGCTTCAAGCAACTCTGTCACTGATGCTGAGGTCGCAAGGGTTTTGATCGCATCGCCCAGCCAAGGCGTCAGATCGGGGCTGACTAAGAAGACAAGATCCGCCTCCTGAAGAGCTTCTGCCTCGGAGGGGCGGAGCGAATATTCATGCGGGCTGGCACCAGATTGTACGATCAGGTCAGGTGTCCCTACGCCGTCCATGATGCGCGCCACCAGTGAATGAACCGGAGCAATATCGACGGCGACACGCGGCACTTCGGCGAGGGCGGTTCCTCCCATCAGAGCTGTGGCGAGTGAAAGGGGCAGGAGCGTTCTGGACATCGTGTCCTCCATGTGATTATATAACGTTGCATCCTTCTTAAAGGAAACGTGATAACGTGACAAGTGGTTCTCCCATCGTCCCAGAAGACGCGACTGCGCCGGTCGGTTTCGCGCACCACGACCATGCCTCTTGCGTCGTGGATGGGCTTTCGGCCGCCGAATCGCGCTGCACCATCGAAGGACTCCGTTTCACCCCGGTGCGCCGCAAAGTGCTGGAGATCCTGTTGCAGGAGCATCGCGCACTGGGGGCCTATGTCATCCTCGACCGATTGCGAGATGCAGGGTTCGGATCACAGCCGCCTGTTGCCTACCGGGCGCTCGACTTCCTCGTGACCAACGGTCTCGCGCACCGGATCGAGCGGCTCAATGCCTTTATCGCTTGCGCTCATCCCGGTGAAATCCATGCGCCCGCCTTCATGATCTGCCGTCTATGCGACGTCGTTGCCGAAGCGCAATCGGCCCCGGCACGGGGTGCTCTGGGTGCTGCCGCACGTGCAACCGGATTTCGGATCGAACGCACTGTGGTCGAAGCCGAAGGTGTCTGTCCCGCCTGTGCCGAAAAGGCGGACGCATGAGCCTCGTTTGTGTCGATGATCTGAGCGTCAGCTATGGCGCGAAGACTGCCCTGTCGCATGTATCGCTTACGGTCGAGCCGGGGGAGATCGTCACCATTGTCGGTCCGAACGGATCCGGAAAGACCAGCCTGCTGCGCGCCATCATCGGAGCAATCAAACCTGCGCGGGGCAGGGTTTCGCGCGGACCCGACGTGCGTCTTGGCTACGTCCCGCAACGGCTGCATATCGACCCGACACTGCCGATGACCGTCTCGCGGTTTTTACGCTTGCCGGGTGGGATCGCGCCTGCGTCCATCGCCGGGGCGCTCGCACAAGCCGGCGTACCGGACCTGTCCGGCGCGCAGATGTCACGGCTTTCCGGAGGTCAATTCCAGCGTGTGTTGCTGGCCCGCGCGCTGATTGGCAAGCCTCATCTCCTGCTGCTGGACGAGGCAACGCAGGGGCTGGATCAACCGGGGTCCGCAGCCTTTTACCGCCAGATCGAGACGGTGCGGCGTGACACCGGCTGCGCCGTGCTGATGATCAGCCACGAGCTGCACGTGGTGATGAGCGCGTCGGACAGGGTGATCTGCCTCAACGGTCATGTCTGCTGTAAAGGCACGCCTGAAGTGGTCGCCTCGGCCCCGGAATACCGTGCGCTGTTCGGGTCGGGCACGATGGGGGCGCTGGCGCTGTATCGCCATGATCATGACCGCGCGCACGATCATGATCATCACCATGACCATACAGAGGTCGCCGAATAATGCTCGATGATTTCATGATGCGCGCCACGCTTGCCGGGGTCGGTGTCGCCCTTGCAGCGGCCCCTCTGGGCTGTTTCGTTGTCTGGCGTCGCATGGCCTATTTCGGCGATGCGACGGCCCATGCCGCGATCCTAGGCGTTGCCCTGTCGCTGGCCCTGTCGATCTCGGTCTTTGCCGGGGCCATGGTGATTGCGCTTCTGATGGCGCTGACAGTGAACCTGCTCACGGGGCGCGGTTACGCGATGGACACGCTTTTGGGTGTCTTAGCCCATTCGGCGCTGGCCTTCGGGCTGGTGGCAGTGTCGTTCCTGTCGGGTATCCGGATCGACCTGATGGCTTATCTTTTCGGCGACATCCTGGCCGTATCGCGCATGGACCTGGCGGTGATCTGGGGCGGGGCGGCCCTTGTCGTCGCGCTTATCGGATGGCGCTGGTCGGCACTTCTGACCGCGACGCTGAATGAGGATCTCGCCTATGCCAGCGGGATCGACCCGAAGCGCGAACAACTGGTCCTGACACTTGCGCTGGCCATCACGGTCGCCGTCGCGATCAAGGTCGTGGGGGTGTTGCTGATTGCCGCGATGTTGATCATCCCCGCCGCCGCCGCGAGACCCCTAAGCCGTACGCCCGAAAGCATGGCTTTGGTCGCAGCAGGCATCGGTAGTTTATCGGCTTTGGTTGGACTGCGGGCGGCCTACATTTTTGACACGCCAGCAGGTCCGTCAATCGTCTGCGTTGCCGCCGTGATCTTTGCAGCGCTTAGCATCTTAGGCAGTATCCGCTCTTCCAGCTAATAACCAATGCGGAAGCCAACTCTCAAAACAGAGGTAATAATGGTTAAAAAACTACTTTGATGAACTTCCTGATGGTGTCTTACGGGATTTTTGCCTTGGAAAGGGGCCTTGTTGCACGGGTCAGGGTTTGGTTGAGTTTTCCCTTACCCGTAGATTTGGT
>Ga0222675_1000352_pt1 | contig 19329 bp, 43 predicted proteins | sample AntAcemetagen868_FD_179818 | JGI IMG/M metagenome (GOLD analysis project Ga0222675, IMG submission 179818) | Saline water microbial communities from Ace Lake, Antarctica - #868 | ecosystem: Environmental > Aquatic > Non-marine Saline and Alkaline > Saline | place: Antarctica: Ace Lake...
TATTTTAAAAAATAGTAAAATAAAAAATTTAGATTAAGTGTGTATAAAAGGGGGTGGGTTGTTTTAGAGAGCTGTCTGTGTGGTTGTGGAAATTATCCATGTATATATATATATACAAGGCGTGGCGTTTTAGGGGGTATAGGGGGGGGTAGCTTTATAAAAAAGAGGGTCCACTCTATATATATATCTTTTTTGTATTAGTGATAATAAACGGTTATCAAACCTAATAAGATTTATTCTTTTATATTGGTTGATTGGTACTTAGATTTTTTATTAAGCCGATTGTTTACGCATTAAAACATTTGCTGCGTTTATATTAGAATAGGATTGTTTTAACATTATATTTTATTCTCTCAACTTTATTAATATATATTTTACTCTCTCTATATATATTATTTTAACTTCTATTATATATATTCTCTCTCTATATATCAATTTAATATGCGTCAATCTGTCTTAATATAATACTTGTAATCATATCCTTTATGTATATATTAATTATATGCAAACAATTAAAACAATAGGAACAAAAATGATACAATTTAAAATAAACAAAAAACATGTTTCAACTGATAATAAAAGTTTTACATATTATTTAAACTTTGAAAATGATTTGAATGAATATGAGTTTAATTTAAACTATTCAAACTCAATTTATTATAAAGGTATTTCAGGTACTCTATCTTTATGTAGAGATAATTTTATAAAAACTCTATCAAATAAGCGTTTAAAATATATTAAGCGATTTACTATAAAACAAGCTCATCAAGTGTTTAATTTTTTTAACTTAAATAATATTGAAGGTAAAACACTTTTAAATGATCTTTATAATGCAAGTAAAAATACTAATTGATTATGATAGTAATATTAAACTTGACATTAATAAATACAAAAAGTATATTTAATAATAACAACTAACAAAGGGAAAACACAATGCAAACACAAAAACAAATAATACAAGAAATAGAAGTAAAGACAAATCAATACCATTTAGATAATGAAATGGAATTTAAAAAAAACAAAGAAAACATTAATGTAGTTTTAAGAGGTGATACTAAATATTATCATGCTTACCAATGTGCTGAATTTACAAAAAATGTTTTAAAATATGGATATGATAATATTACAAGCCACGAAATAAAAGAAAAAGGCGTTTGTTTTAATGCATATTCAATCAATACTGGTTATAATCAATATGGTAGAGATTTAAAAAGATTTAACAGTAAACAAGAAATGTTAGGTTTTGTAATTGGATATAATCAGGCAACAATTAACTTAAAAGATTAATTAACATAAACAAATAACAACTAAAAAAAGGGATAATATGAACACATACAAAGTAAGGTTTCAATTTACAAAAGCATTTTTTCACCAAAATGTATTTGATGAAATAATAAAAAGTAAATTAAATATGTATCTTTTTAATAAGCAATTAAAAAAAGAATTAATCAAAAATAATGAGATGTATAGAATAGTTGAGGTCAATCAAGTAGTTGCTTAATAAGACTTTAAGGGGTCTTTATAGACCCTTTAGAGATTTATTAATTAATAAATCACAACTAAAAAAAGGGATACAATGATAATATTATCAAATCATGAGTTCAAAGAAATGGGAGAGCCAATCAAAGAAACTTCTTGCTGGTTATTCTTTAAAAATGGAAAGATTGCAAAGCATACTATTGAAAAATTTCATAAAAAAAATGAAATTGAAAGATTTAGAGCTGAATTATCTTTTAATAAACATCAACCAATTAACAACACCATTAACTAATAAGGGAATATAAAATAATGGAACATTTTTATTTAGCTTTAGTATTAGCAATAATAATAACTTTAATATGGGGGAAATAATGCCTAATAAACTAATAGAAAAAATAAGATCTTACTTAAAAGAAATAGACCTTGAAAGCTTACAACATAAGTACCAGGATCAATCAATCAATGATGACTATATAGATTATCAACCATTACCAGAAAATGTAATTGATGATAGTAACGAAGAGCTTGACAAGGCTTTACAGTTTAAAATAAATAAATGGGGTTTTTAATATGATTATATTATGGGATATGAAAAACAAAAAAGAAGTAAAATATAATTTAATAAGTAGTGATAAAACTATAAAAACACTTCTTAAAACTTTTTATGAATTAACAAATTATAAACAATATAAAATAATAAATATAGAAAGCGAGGAAAAATAAATGAAAAAACAATTTTTATTTTGGAGAGAGGTGAATAAAAGAGTTAGAGAGGAATGTACTATTGAGGCTAAAGATTTAGATGAAGCAACAAAATTACATAATGAAGGTTATTGTGATTATGTAGAGGTTGATTGTTTAGATGAAAATGAAATACTAGATGAAGGTACAGATGAAACAGAAAGCGAGGAATAAATGATTATATTTGGAAAACCAATTCATAGAAGATACACAAAAAGTATTGCAATCATTGGCTTAATTCTAGCTTTTATTGTATTAACATTAATAATAATAATATAGGGGGAATAAATGACAATAATAAAATGTAATAATTGCGAAGCAGTTTATGATGAGGATAAAATTAATATTCTTGAATGTTGCGAATGTAAAACTGATGAGTATTTAATAGAAGATGACAGTAATCAAAATCTAAAACAAGCATTAGATTTTAAAATAAATAAATGGGGTTTTTAATATGAATAAACAATTACAAAAACAGAATTTAGATGAGCTTTTTTCTGAAAGAAAAATACTTCAGCTACAGAAACAAACTCTTTTAAATATATTAAGTGCTAAAGGAATAATTTACACTTACTATAAAAACAATAAGCTAACAAAAAGGAACTATGGATAATTACTTACAGGGAATAGTAAAAGAAATAAAAGAACATAAAGAAAAACAAAAAGAAACTACAAAACGGTTTCAAGAACATGATGTTTATGATTTAGAAAGTTTTTTATGTATTGATAAAAATAGCCATGATTTAGAAGGTCAAATAGACAGTTTAAAAGATCAAATTGAATTGATACTTGATGGTACAATAAGCAAAGATACTTTACTTGAGAACTATGAAGATTGGGTAAGAGAAAGAATAGAGCAAGAATAATTAATCTTTAATAACTGGGGGTATATCAATTATATCCTCAGTAACATCAATCAAATCTTCATCATTTGAGGACCAACTAATTTTTATATTGCTGTCAGTTTTAACATCAATCTTTTGTTTTTCCTGGAACAAAGAACTAATTCTAGGTGCTAACCATTTCAACCAATCCTTTTTTTCTCTAATAAAAAGCAACTCATTGGGTTCAATATTTGAGGGGTCAGTATCAAAGATCTTTAACATCTTCTCAACTAAGGTTTTAATTCCAATCTCTTGTGCTTTATCATACTCACTTTTGAACTTTGGATTTTGCTCTAAATATTTGTAAAAAGTCCTCAAGTTGATTTGCAAGTCCCTTGCTACGTCTATGGACAGACCTCCAGCGTAAGTAGTGTCTAGAATAGTATTTTGTTCTGTATCTGTTAGATTTAGTAGCTCGTTCTTGTTCTTGGGTGATATACTCTTTGATTTCTTCATCTGTTTTATCCCTAAAGTTTATTAAATTTTTTAATATTTTTACCTTTGTATCTATAGCAATATTATCGTTCTTGTATAGACCTTTATACTTTCTTGTCTTACTATTGATTGTTTTATTACACCCATGAAAACGGCACAGCATACGCCTGGTAGTAGGGGTAAAATAGCCTTTAGCCTTACATCTTCTAGGCTTACCCAATTTAATTGAGGTCCTAGTAGTAGCTTCACATTGTATTTTTATTTTTCCCATGGTTTTATTCCGTTTCTTTTATTGTATTCAACTTTCTGTCTATATCTTACATTGGTTTGTTTCTTAACATTATTTAAAGCTGAAATAATCTTTTGAGGACTTACATATACAGCGTCTTTTTCACGAGCCAGTTCTTCCTTTCTTATGATTGCCAATTTACAATAGTATTTATTAATATCTGATTCTAAGATAGGCAAGGGGAGTTTCGATAACTCATTAATCATAAATTCTTTATTACCTATATTAGATGTTACGATAGCATCTACCTCGCTAGACTTATTACTAAACTGGACCTTGTTAGTATCTATGTTAGTTATATATGTTAGTTCTTTTAATGTCGGTCTCTCTGAAACATAGTGTGTTCCCTTAGAAACATAGTGTGTTCTCTCTGAAACGTCTGGTCTATAACCCACGATATACTTGGGGTTTAGAGTGTACAATAAAGTGGACTTTAGCTTTTTCTTTTTAATTATTTTAGCATTAACCAGGCATAGCGTAGCTCGATAGATTGTGGTCCTAGATAAGCCAGACATATCAGAGATAGTGGCTTTGCGAGGGTAACAAGTGAGGGTCTTGGCATTGGCGAATTTTAGTAAACAAATGAATACGAGATAGGCGTGAGATCTGTGGTGTTCAGGAATTGACCTAAAACTAGGGTCATTAAAGATGGAAAACTTTACTCTGATATGAGGATCATACTTATTTAGCATAATTTTTACCTCTTAAATAATTACTCTGAATAAAAATCATGAAGTTAAACATGGAATTATTTTTATTTAGCATACATACAGACTTTCTGGTGTTTATCTTGTATCTGCCTTAATATGTCTACCCACTCAGCTTCAGAATGGGGTCGTATTGGCGTTCTAATGGGGTGCTTTTGAGCAACTCTAAAGGTTAGGCTATCTCTGGTCGTTTTTTTATAATATACCAAAAAAACAGGCACATTTAGAGCTTGTCCAATTTGTTCTACAATGTTTGTATACTTCTTTTTATCCGAGTTAGTGTCATATAGATGTTCAATGATTGCTAAAGGTTTCCAACACCCTTTGTTACCACATATTTCAACACTATCCACATCACACATAGCAATCCCATCATATTTTCTGTGCCATTTAGAATATAAATCTTTGTCAAAATATAAAGCTTGTCTAGCCATGTAAGATTTTAGATCCCTTTCTCATATTTTCCAATGCTTCTAAAGGTCTAAGATTGTTATAATTAAAACAAGCAAGTTGTTGAACTGGACAAGTTAAATCAAAAGAAGCACAAGGCATAATATGATCTAAATGCCAGTCTCCATGATTATCCCATGTCATCCAAGGTTTAAATTGTTTTTCAATATGATTAATAACTGTTTCAACATTATCAACACCCAGTAATGTTAAGGTTGATGTTGATTTTAATTTATTCTTTCTTTTTAATACAGTCCATATTCTACTTCTTAAAGTCTGTCTCATTTTAAAATTGGGATCATTTTCCCTTCTTGTTTTTATTTGTAAATTAATTCTTAATCTATGTTGTTTTTTATAAGTTTTATTATAAGTTTTTACCCATGTTTCTCGTTGTTGGAAACTTTCAGGATTATTAATCCAATATATATTTTGTCGTTCTTTAGCTTTTTGATAATTTTTTCTAGCATATAACCTATTCCATTCTTTTCGTTTGGGAGTTTGATTATATATTTTATTACTTGCTCTTCTTTTTTCTTTATAGGATTCTGTGTTTTTGACTTTTTGATGATATAGTTTTTTATTAATTTTTATTTTTTCAATATTTTTAAGCCTATAAAGTCTGTCAATCTCTCTTTTTTTTTCCTTATATTTTACTCTATATTCTTTAGCTCTAATTCTTATTTCTTCTATATTGTCTAATCGGTATTGTTTTTGTTTAAGTGATATTTGTTCTCTATTTTTTAAATAAGATTCTTTTTTCTTTATCTTTATTTTTTCTTTATTTTTAATTTGATACTCTTTAACTCTAATTAATATTTTTTCTTTATTATTTAATTGGTATTGTTTTCTTTTAGCTATTATTTTTTCTTTATTTTTATTTTTATGATAGCTTTTTCTTTTACTTTCTTTTATTTTTTCTTTATTATTTAAACGATAATTTTTACCTCTTTCACTAATAATCTCTTTATTTTTTAAACGATATTTTATTAGACGTTCTTTATTTTTTAAATTATATTGTTTATCGTATTCTTTTTTTGCGTGTCTAATTTTTGCGTTTCTCATTTAGTTTTTCCCTTAAAGTTTGTATCTCGTAATCTTTTATATTATTTTCGGTCTGAATTATATCAATAGTTTTTTTTAGTTGATTGTTTTCTGTTCTTAATTTTTTTAGTTTAATACTATCATCATATTCATTAAACATACCTTCGTGTGTCATACTCCACACATACCCTCACACTCATTATTAAACATATCTAATTGGTTTTCATCTGGATCAAAATCTACTTCATCTAAAGGTTTACAAGATTTATGAGTATAATTTTTTATATTATCTTTTCTGCTTATAGTTCTAATTTCCTTATCAAGTTCAACTGCGTCTGCAAATTCTTCTGGTCTTTGAGTTTTCATAAAATGCCAATACTTATCATCATGAAAGGGACAAACAATACAAGCTGATTTTTCAGGTAGAGGTATTTTTTTTTTATTTAAGTAACTAATACAATCTTGTCTTGACATATTTAATTCAATTAAAGGATGTCTGTTTAAAATATAAGGATCTCTAGCTGGTTTCATTCTTTGTATTTCATCTTTAGAAATACCAATCCATTGTTCTACATATTGATCTTTAGGAAAGTGTTTTTTATATCCAACACCACAAAGCTGTCTAATCTTTTTCTTTATAGGTTGAATTTTATAATCATTAGTACATTGACGCATAATCATTCCTTTCTTACCAGTAATAGTTTCTTGTGTAAAAAATGGAGCTACAACAAAATCTGTTGTTCCTCTTGCAGCTAACATATCATCTCTAATATTTCCTTTTGAAACAGTATAGATTGGGTAAGGTAAAACTTTCTTTAGAAATTCTAAATATCTATAAACAGCTTTAGGCTCATAACCAGTATCAGCAAATATTGCACAATCTGGTTTAGGTAATTCACCATTTGCAGCCATTAAAGCCATTGTTGAGCTTTGAACACCAGCTCCTAAACTAATTACTACTAAACTTTTTTTTCTATTTTCATCAATCATTTTAATACCTCTATTTTTTTAACTACACTTCTAGGAAATACTGTTATAGTTCCAATGGTTAATTTATCTCCATCATAGGAGTAGGATGTAAATATCTTTACCATCTTAGCGTCTTTAGAAAATAAATATCCTGTATCTTCACACCAAGAGTAAGTTAATTTTTCAACATCTTCTAAACTGTCATACCAAGATGGATCTGTAACAATATCTTGCCAAATTATTTTTACTCTTTTATATTTAAACTTCGGTGTTCCACCAGGCTTCATATAAATCCTTTATAGTTACTTTACTTTTAGTTACGTCAACAATTTTCTTAACCATTTTCGGATCAGGAAATCTTTTTATCTTTGATGTCAAGCACCATCTCTGCACACTTGTGCCTGGATTTTGTACACCTACTATACCTAGCTCTAATCCTAAATTATAATAGGATAAACTTTTTTCTTTTCTGTATTCTTCGAGTGTCATTATTACCTTTCTTTGTTATATGATTTGTATGTATATACATTATATTAATTGTTTGACAAGTAAATAAATATCTTTATAAGTATTGGAAAACAAAGGAACTAAAACAAAGGAACTAATGAAACTTAGAGAACTAACAGAAGAACAAAAAATAGAACAAGCATTTTCAATATATAATGGGGGTAAAAATTTAGACCATTGGTCTTACAGTTCTACATCATCACCATTTTCAAAAAATATAATTACCTATTCTTTTCCACAAGAGATAAGAAGAAATTTTGCTTTTAGATACAAGCCTTCATTTGGAAACTTAGTTAACAACACAGTACAAAAATTAATAGCTGATGTTATTTACACAACCAAAACAATAAAACAAACTGCGTTTACAAAAGAGGAAAGAGATTATAAAACAGCTTTCCAAAGTGAACTAGACGCAATCAAATCAAAACCACCAGTAGATAAAAAAGATGAGTATGCCAGAAAAGAAATGGAACAGTATGCACATGATTCGATTGGTGTAACTAAAAAAGTTGTGCAAGATATAATGGGTAAAGATAAATTAGTTTGTGAAAGATATGTTGAACACAAAGAGATGACCATGATTAAACCTGTCATTGGTAGGATTGATTATGAAAATAAAACAAAATTTATAGAACTTAAAACTAAACCACCTAATATTAGAAAAATTAAAAACAAAGAGGAATGGAAAATGAGTTCGCAACCAATTCCAACTGAGCCTACCTTTGAGAATTTAACTCAAACAAGTTTCTACTTTATGTGTACTAAGAAAATACCATTCTTAGTTTATGTTAATGATAAAGAACATATTATCTTTGACCAATCACATGATTTAATGAAAGCAGACCATCTGGAACATCTTTACTTTAAAATGGTGCAGAAAATTTTAACATGGGAAAAAATGATTATGTTTTCTAAAGGTAACATTAATACTTTAGCAAACATGATGGACATTCCTGATCTTAATCATCCATTTTATTATAAAGACTTAGCACCAGAACAACTACAATTAATAACTAACCTATGGGGAATGAAACATGAATAAGAAAAATATATATCAAAAAATACATCAAGCTAGTTTAGATGCTAAAGGTGTAAAAAAAGGAAACAAAGTGAGTGGTATGCATTTCCACCCGTTGGAACATGATGCAACTCAAGATGTGGCAGTTCAAGCATTATTAGATAATAGATTGTACGCAACTTGTAATTATTTAACTGAAGTTGTTGAAGCAAAAAATATGATAATGGTTATTTGCACAATGAAAGTACATGACATTGATGATCCAAAAGATTTCATACTTGTTGATGGATGTTCAGCAATGGCTGGGATTGATAAATTTGGTACAGGTCAAGCCATGTCGTACTCACGAAAGTATGCGTTTTTAAATCTGTTAAATCTTAAAACAGGAATTAAAGATGATGATGGTTTTACTGCTAAACCATTTAAACAAAATTCTACAGAGAAATCTGTTGAAGCCAACCCACAGTACGCAGATGATAATGTAGATGTGGAAGAGATAAAGGATCATATCAAAAATACTAAGACCATTGAACAATTCAATTTGGTTAGAGTTAAATACAAAGATCAGATTCAATATCTAATTAAAAATAACTTGAGAGCTTATAGACAAGTTTCAGATATTGCTGAAACTCATAGCATTAAGTTAAATAATAATGGTCAACAATAGTTGACGACAACAAAAGGAGATCACATGAGTGATGAAGTAATATGGATTAATGTAATACCTAATCCAAACAAGACAGCAGACAACCAACCAGATTGGGTTGCACCTGCAAATCCTAACGCACCAGAAGGTAAGAAGTGGACCATAGGTGTTAAGATAGGAGACAGTTGGCATAATCAAGCAGGTTGGAATACCAAAGCTGATAATGGAGAATTAACAGGGGGAATTACATTTAAATTAACTCCTAATAGTTCTAGTGGAGTTCCACAATCAACAGAAAATAAAGGGTTTCCAAAAGCTCCTATTTCTGCTAACAAATCAGAGTATAAGTTTTAAGTAATTAAAATTTATATAGTCTTGGAGGGGTTTTTTCTTTCTTAGTTCCCTTTCGGTAGTTTTCCTCTCCAGGACACTAAAAAAAATATGGATAAAAAAATAACAGAGATAGATCAAGAGATTGAAAAAAAGATTGTTGATGAACGTCAAAAAGATTATGGCAATTATCAAGAAAACTTTATTATGTTAGCAGAGATGTTTACTATCATCTTAGCTGGTAATTTAAGAAAAAGAATTAAGCCACACCAAGTAGGTCAATTAATGATGGGACTAAAACTTTATAGATCTACCAAGAATTTTAAGGCGGATAACTATACAGATTTAAGCATATATAACAAGATGACTAAAGAGATACACAAAAAAGAGTTTGCCAAAAAGGATAAAGTATGACAAAATATAGAAGAATTAAAAACGGAGAGTGTAGTTTTACATTAATTGAAGATTTTGATTCAGTAGAAAAGGCTGCAAACATATCCAATGAAGGAGAGTTTGTAGAAGTAAAAATTGAGAATGTTAAACTTGATTTTACAACAGTAAAAAAGGAGCATGATGGAAAACATCAAAATGCGTCTGCAGAAGCTAAAGGATCTTCAAGAGAAGAAACACAAGAAGTATCTGGAAGCCAAGTACAAAGCAAATAAGTATCAAAAAGATTCTTATGAATTGTTTTGGAAAATAGAAAAGACGCAAGAAGAATTAATGACAGCTAGATAGTCATTGGTTTAAGGGTTAAAAAAAACAAAGGAACTGTGAGGGGATTCTATGACTAAAAATACAAAATTTAATGAGATTAAACTTGCAATGAGAGCAGGTCATTACGAAAATCTAAACACAAGAGAACAAAAAATATATAAGAACGCATTTGTTAATGGTTATAAGTTAGCCAAAAAACATTTAAAAGAAAATGGATATGACTTAGTAAAGATTGTGGGTTATTCTTTTTCATCTCCACAAAGATCAACCATAGATAACATTATTGATTATATGTGTAAGCGATATGAATTATCTAAATCAGAATTGTTAAGCAAGAAGAAAACTTTAGATATTGTTAGAGCTAGAAACATTATTCACAATTTATTAAACGAAAAATATAAAATGAATCTATCAAACATTGGTAGACATTTTAAGCAGGACCACACCACAGTATTACATTCAATAAAAATGAAAGCTAACAAGAAAAGATATTGGTCAGAGGAGCAAACAATATGGCAAGAGTTTCAAGAGTTAAAAGAGGTGTTGTAGGAGTTAATTGGAATCTAAGATACAGATTAAAGATAGAAGATCAAGAGCATACTATAGATGATCTTAGGTCTTATGTTAGACAGTTAGAAAGAAAGAATAAAAAACTACTTCTTAAAACCACTTAGCATAGATTTGTAAGACTTAGCACTAACAGTAGATTTAGCTTTGCTGTTTGAAGTACCAGCAGCTTTTTTCTTATTCATGTTATAGTACAAACCCTTCTTAGCTTTTGTTCCATCTTTTTTAGTATGATAACCTGGCATTGTTTTTCCTATTGTTAATGTATTGGTCGAAGCATAACTCATCTATACCATTATGGCAAAACCTTTTTTTCTCTGCATTAACTATCCAACCACCCATAATAGAGGTTAATTCTTTATTGCATATCTCGCACTTACCACAAATAATGATTTGTTCTTTAGATCGTACCCAAGTTTTACTTTTTGTAGCCAAGTCCAGACTTCCTATTGCTATATAATTTTTGCCATGACCAAGAGCTTAACTTGGTAGACCAATGATAAATAAATAATACTATTGTTTTCATTAAGACTTTTTATTATTGGCTGCAAATTTTCTAGCAGCTTCTTTGCTACCAAATCCCCATGCTTTTAGTGCAAGTTTTAATCTTGTTGGGTCTCCATTCTTATTAAGTAATGAACCTTTCATACCACCAAATCTTGCAGCGAAGCTAATTCTTCTTGGATTAGTACCAGACTTAACTGGTGCTTTTAAATTAGACCCATCTCTATTGTTAAAGAAAGCTCTACCTTTAGCATTTAAACCACCTTTTGGATTTTGATGTTCTTTTTTCATTTACTGCCACCAATGTAACCACCGATAACTCCAATCAATCCTGTAACCGACATTTTCATTAATGTAATTACACTTTCATCAACAGGTCTATTTTCTTCTAATGCTACCCAATAGTCGCCTACAATAATGACACCAAGAAGTATTAATACACCACTTGTTATTAATAGTATGACTATGTCTTTAAAATTTTTAATCATTTAGCAACCTTACCCTTGTTAATACCTTGTTTAATAATATATCCTTTAGTACCATTAGCACCTATCTCAACTTCTTTAATAAGGTTTTTAAATAGCATCATTTCTTGAATCTTTTTATAATGCTTTTTTAAATAACTTTCTATAACTTTATTATCTCTCATTAAATTTCCTTTATTTCTTCACACATAAATTTAGTTGCTACTTTATTGTTATTAATAAAGGTATCCTCTTGTGCAATTATTAATTGTTTAGATATTTCTATTGCTGCAAGTGTACATTCTTTCCAAGAATTATAATCCCCTTGAATTTGTGCAGGTGGTAAACATTGATTATTTATAAAAGAACATAGACTTATTACTAATATAAACTTCATTTCTTTTTCTTTTTCTTTTTTTTGTTCTCTTGTCCAACATCAAAGGTACATATATCTTCAATATTTTTAAATAAACTATCTATCCATGAAAAAAATTTATAAAATATTTTATATATCATTTATTAACTCAACTATATTTTCGTATGATGGATAAGCAGGATCAGCAAAAAAAGCCAATAAGCATAACATTAATATTAATATTGCTGTAAATCTGTAATCCATCCTGAAGCTCTCCATAATTCATAAATCCTTTTTACTTATTCACACATTCCACCAATAAATTGACTACCATCTTTGAGTAACCATTTATTAGTTTCATCATTATAGGTAGCAATATCATCCCTTACATTATCTATCAATTGAAAACAATTAATTATTTCATTTGGTTGATTTATATATATGAGATCCAGTTTACTGGAAACTGTGAACTCTGGTTGTGAACTAAGTAATATGAGGATTAAAACCCTCATTAACTACCTTGACCTTTATATCTGCTTTGTTTTTGTTGTCTTTTTTCTGATTTGTTTTTAGATTTTTTATGTACACCTGGTCTTTTTTTAGGCTGATCTCTTTTTACATAGTGTGTAAAATTCTGCTTAGCCATTACTTTTTCTTTTTATATTTAGGTTTTGGTTTAGGTTTTTTTTTACCTGTTTGTTGAGATAATAAACTTACCTTCTTATTATACTGTTGTACAAAATTTTTGCTTATCATTTTTTATTTGTTTTAATTATATCTGTTGCTTTTATTCCATAAATTGCAGCTACTACTGATACCCAAAGTCCAGTTATCCACCAAGGCATACTGTCTAATTTATCAAAATATAAATCTAGTTTAGCTTCCATTTTTTCATCTTCTGCAAATACAGAATATGCTAGAAGAAACAGAGGGGATGACAATACAAGTAAAACGAACTCATCTTTCCAATCTCCTTTTTGATTTTCAAATACCTTACCCTTGTATTCAATCTCACCTTTTCGCATCTTCTCTGATTGAAGAAGTCTTGCTTCAGACATATTTGTCTTAAATTTTTGTTTGTCTGAGTACAGCTTTGCACCTGTCTTTAGACCCATACTTATTAAATTAAACCACATTATTTTACTACCTTACCATCTTTCCATTCCATGTCTGGTAATCCATTATCAAATTTTTTACCATCATAAGTCAATACTTGTTTTCTATTATTACCTTTTTCATTATAACTTATATGTACCCAACCACCAGCAGGATCTTCAGAATTATAAAATTCTAATATAAGTTGGTCAAAATCTACATTGTTTTGTAGCCAATAAGCTACTTTAATATTAGGTACACCAGCAATTTCAAAATCTACTGCTTGACCTTTTGCGTGTTGAGATGTTTTTTTTGAACCTATTGCTTCACATAATTCTTCTGAACGATACCCAGATGTTATAGTTATAGGTTTATCAAACTTAGCTCTAACTGGCTCAAGAACTTCATAACAAAGATTCTCTAAGTTTTTTATATCTCCTGCTCCTGCATCATTCTTGATACCCTTACGAGTAGCTGTCATTGACTTAGTAAATTCTTCTAATTTAAAATGTTTAGATAGTTGCATAAATGATTTTTACTTTTAATTTTTTTTGCTCTGGAGTTGCTGATCTGTGTATAAGGCTGCCAATTCTTTTTCTTTCATAACCATCTTTACCTGTATAATCTTTTTTTCTATAATTTTTAGACTTAACATCATACCCTTGATACTCTCCAGTTGTAAGGTTTAATGTTACTATATCTACTGGTCCATTACCACCTAAAGGTGTAAATACTATCATATTAGGATTATCAGCAAGACGCAACTGTACTTTTAATTCTGATATTAATCCAGCTATATTTGTTTTACGATTAGCCATTCCACTTAAAGTAACCTGCTAATATTCCAACAAAGCCACCAAGAATAAGTAATAAATTTACTGCTCCTTTGCCTTTGTTCATATCAGCTCTAAGTTCTTTAATTTCTTTTTTAACTTCATCCATTGATTTGAAAAGAGTTTTCATACGTTCTGCACACACTTTTTCATGGGAGGTTAATCTAATTCCATTGTGATCAGTTATGTTGGAGTTAGATTTTCTAGTCATTATATTTTGTTTATTAAAATGAATTTCATAATATTAATCTATAGTTAAGCAAGTGAATATGTGGTGTGTGGAAATAATACCCACTTGCAAAAATTTTATATCATTTTTTAAACCATGATGGAAGACCTAAATGTGGACGCTTGTCAAACATATTGTCTTTAGAGCCTTGTGTTTTTTTATTATTATAATGAAGAAATACTTGTACACAATTCTTACCTTTAAATTTATTACGCCAATGCTCTACTTCGCAGCCAGAATAAGCTAACATATCTCCTGGTTTTAAGTTAACCGATATTCCTTTTAATCCTTCTTTTCCAGAGGGTTCTAAATAAAGTGTCCAATCATCACCCCCTAAATTCATAGTAGTAGATATTTCACAACTAAATCTATCCTTATGTCTTTTAAGAATATCACCTTTTTTATATATTCTTGCATAAGTATAAGCTGGATATAGTTTTAATCCTGTAGCTTTCTCCATAATCGGTTGACATTTTAACATTAAAGTTTCCATAGCAATATCAGAATAGTTTGAATAGGTATGTGGTATTTGACTATTCTCACCTTCATACTCCCCTAACAAAACTTCATAAGGTGAAATAAATCTAGCTTTACTACAAGTATCAAAAACTTGTCTTTTCATCATAAAATAATTATAAAGAAACAAAGCTAAATCTTTATTTATAGCATTCCTAACAATTGTGTATTTATCTTTTTTAAACATCTTTAGCCATCTCCTTTGGTATTGCTTGAATATTCCAATGTATAAATCTAAAAGGTTCCTTACCATGATCTACTGAAAACTCATGTTCTAAAAAACCTGGAAATATAATTAAGGTTCCAGGTGTAGGTTTAAAATGGACCAATTCAGTTCCATTCATTACACCTTTTATTTCTGGTTTCATTTTTAATTTTGTAGCTCTAGCTCCAGTTCTTGGTTCATGGAAAATAGGCATAGATGTTTTATCACTACATTTTAAGAAATAAAATCCAGATACATGTTGATTCCAATGGATGTGAGCTGCATGATGACCGCCGCCATTCTTACTAAATTCTTGTACCCATAATTCACTAAACATAGTTGTATATTGTTTCATATCATAACCATGATGATCTAAAAATTCCCATGACTTTTCACCAATGTAATTTCTAAAATCTAAAAAATCATTATCTTGTGTTAAAGGTGTTGAGTGATGAGAAATTCCAAAATCTTTGTTAGCTTTTATTATTTTTTTATCTATAGTTCTAGCGTCTTTAATATATTTATTAGTAGCTTTAGTTAAAGACTTTAAAAATTCTGGTTTTTGTTCTGACCAAACCGGTGTACTGAAATAATTATTAATAAACATATTATTTAAATGGGTATCCTAAATTCCAAAGAACTAATGAATACCTTGTTCCTTTCATTACGGGTTTAACTCTATGCCAAAGAAATGAAGGAAATACAATAATAGATCCTTTAGGTAAAATCTCTTTTGCTTGTTTTAAATGTTTAGTTTCTTCTCTCATGTGGGGATCATAATTTCTAAAATCAAATTCTAATTCTCCGCCTGTATATTCTGACCCATCAGTTAACTGACAAGTAACAGATAATTTTCTAATCTTACCATTGTCTGGTCCTTCTTTTTTATAAGCTTTATCCCAACTGTCACAGTGCCAATCATAATATTGTCCGTGTTTATATTTTGTAAATTGACAAGATTCAGACCTATCCCATTCAAAATTCCAGCCTGCAGATTTATTAGCAGTATGAATATAAGGATGTATTTCTTTATAAATCCAAGTATCATTAAACCAAGTAATGTCTGAATTTCTTTTTCTTTTCATATCTTTAATTTGGTCTTTAGTTAATTCTTTATCTCCATAACCCCCTGTTCTAGCTAGACTTTCTTTATTATTTAATCCATGTTTAATAACATCATCACAAAATTTAGGAGTTAGTGCAGATTTAAAATACCAATAATAATTAGATAAATTCATAAGTAATAGTTTGAATAAAATTTAAAGAATCTTTCTGATTATTTGTGATGTAATACATATTGGTAGAGGGAAACATAATGAACATATTATTTTTTAACTCTATATCCCAACTTCTACCTTTTCTTCTATTGTCATCATAATGAATTCTAACACTACAACCATCAACTTTAACACCATATAGTAAAGTATAATCAGGTGAGTTTCGAAGATCTACTGGATCTATATTCAATAAAGGAAGACTTGCTTGTTGAGGTTTATAAATATCACCCCATGTTTTTTTATTAACTAAAGTAAAACCATATTCTACATTTATATGTTCTCTCATATAAGTTGTTAACATGTCCCAAGTTTTTGAGAATGGAAATTCTTTATTGTTAAAAGTAGATTGTAAAATATCTTTGGTTAATTTGGTTTGATCTATTTCAAAACCTTTAGGCATGGAAACGTCACCAAAGTACAATGATTGTTCCGTTAATACTTTTTTTTTCATACCCAATCCTTTTATAAAGAAAGGTATTATAATGTCAATATTATTAAAATAAATTGATCTAAATCAATTAGACTACAGGAATAGTAACTAAATCCCAAGATTGACCAGATTCATTCCAATCATAATTATAAGTATTAGATGTATCTGATATTTGTTCTGTTGTTAAAGTAGGTGCGTCACCAACAGGTGATTTCCAAGAAGCAGATTCTAAATGTTTTACCCAAGAAGCATAAGGTTTTTTAGACCAGAAGATTTGATTATCTTCGTCCCAAGTATAACCAATTCCTGCATAATTTCCTCTAAATTCAGTTCCACCAGAATTGTGAGTATTACCTGATGTATTATATGAAGTCTGAATCCACATCTGTGCTGTCCAGTTATTATGTTGTTCTAAATATTGTTGTCCAACTGTTTCATCTTCTACTCCATCAGCATTTAACATATCTTTGTTATCAAGTGTTAATACTTGAAGAACTTTTCCATTTAATCCTATTTTTGCAAAATGTGCCATAATTTTTTCCTATTGAAACTTATATCTTATTATAACGATTCCTGAACCACCTGCCACAACATTGGTACCAGGTCCTGATCCACCACCTCCACCACCAGTATTTGTTGTTCCTGCGGTTCCAGCACCAGAAGTTGCTCCAGCACCTCCACCACCAGTTGCAGTTCCTGCAGTTAATGCATTACTACCTCCACCGCCACCACCGGCTCTTTGTGTAGGTGTTCCATTAATACTTGAAGTTGCTCCAGTACCACCGGGACCTCCAATGTACCGTGCCGGACCAGCATTTGTTCCAGCAACAGTTGCACCTCCACCGCCACCTCCAGCACACTGTACAGGAACACTTGGTCCTGAATCTCCTCCTGAAGTTCCTTGAGGAGGACTAACTGGAGGTGTATTTCCTGCTCCACCACATCTTGGATTAACTGGTCCTGAACACGCACCTCCACCTCCACCTGATCCACCTGCTAAACCATCTGTAATAGGGGAAGCATCCGTATTTCCATCTCCACCACCTCCACCTCCAGCGGATGTTATTGTACTAAAAATTGAATCACTACCATTGTAACCAGGTCTATGTGGGGATCCACCAGAACCTGCTCCAGCCGCACCAACAGATATTGGATAACCTTGTACTGTAACTGGTAAAGCTACTGCGGGAGCTGCTCCTAAAGGAGAAACTGTATAACTTCCTGATGCTGTTCCCGGTGATTCTCTATAGCCACCACCACCTCCACCACCTGATCTTTGCCAGCCACCACCACCACCTCCGGCTATTACCATATAATCTATTAAATTTGAACCATCTACATTTCCTGCATCAGATACACACAAAGTACCTGGACCTGTAAACGTATGAATTCTATAATCTCCTGAACAAGTTATTGTTCCACCTGTTGCTGTAATATAAGCAGGGGTTTGTGGAACTTGTGAAAAATCATCACTGTGAACTGATCTCCAACCAACTGTTGCATCAATATATACTAAAGTTAAACCTTGACCTTCTGTTGATAGTGTAAGAGCAATTCCTGCATCTCCACCATTAATTTTTTCAGATCCATTTGGATCAATTGTTAAATTGTTTGTGTCAAATGTATTATTATAATCTTGTACTGAAACTATCGCACCTGCAACACCTGCTGGTAAATTCATCGTAAATATTCCACCTGTTGTGTTAGCAAAATAACCTTCACCATTGACTGCTGAAAAAGTTGCCGTCTTTGGAGTTGTATCCCAATCCACAGTTCCTGTTCTACCACTTGAAGCATCACCCCAAGCTATATCTGTTCCGTCAGAAGTTAATACTTGGTTAACTGTTCCTTTAGTTAAAACTGTTGTAGCTGCACTAGCATTACCATAAAGAATACTTCCTCTACTTAATGCGTCTAATTTATTTAATTCTGTTGCAGTAGAAGTTACTACTACATCTTCATTTATTTTAGGTGAAGTTAAAGTTTTGTTTGTAAGCGTTTCTACTCCAGCTAAAGTTGCAAAACCAGATGTACTTACTGCTACGTTTTCCCATGCACTACCACTATAAATACGCATAATATTTGAAGTAGTATTAAAATAAAGCATACCAGCAGCTAAAGCATCACCATCATTATCTGTAGTTGGATCAGAAGATTTAGAACCTAAATAAACATCATCAAAAGCATCAGCAGATGCTGCAGCTTCATTTGCAGAAGTAGAGGCATTAGTTTCAGATGTACTAGCATTGGAAGCAGAAGTAGATGCATTAGAAGCGGAAGTTCCAGCATTAGTTTCAGAAGTTCCAGCATTTGTTTCACTTGTACTTGCGTTACTTGCTGATGTACTTGCATTTGATGCTTGTGTAGTAGCTGTACTTGCAGATGTTGATGCATTACTTGCTGATGTTGCAGCATTTGTTTCTGATGTAGCTGCGTTAGTTTCTGATGTTGCAGCGTTTGTTTCGGATGTACCAGCATTTGTTTCAGAAGTTGCTGCATTAGTTTCTGCTGTTTCAGCATTAGTCTCTGCTGTCTCTGCATTAGTCTCTGCTGTTTCAGCATTTGTTTCAGCTAGTTCGGCAGCTGTTTGTGCGGTTTCTGCAGCAGTTTGTGCAGTTTCTGCATCAGTTGCTGATGCTGC
>Ga0222675_1000354_pt1 | contig 19281 bp, 20 predicted proteins | sample AntAcemetagen868_FD_179818 | JGI IMG/M metagenome (GOLD analysis project Ga0222675, IMG submission 179818) | Saline water microbial communities from Ace Lake, Antarctica - #868 | ecosystem: Environmental > Aquatic > Non-marine Saline and Alkaline > Saline | place: Antarctica: Ace Lake...
GCCAAGCGCCGCCTCAAACGCGGCGTGTTCCGCTCACTCGCCGACCTGCAAGCGGCCATCAACCGCTTCCTCGACGAGCACAACGCCTCGGACCCCAAGCCCTTCAACTGGACCGCAGATCCAGACAGAATCATCGCCGCCGTCAGACGTGGGCACCAAGTGTTAGATTCTATCCACTAGCCGGTCGTCAGGACGATCTTGCCTGTCACCCGACGCTCGGCCAGCGCGTGCAGCGCCTCCTTGGCCCGCTCCAGCGGATAGCTGGCACTGATCAGCGGCTTGATCTTGCCGGCGGCGTGCAGTTCGAAGAGGTTGCGGAAATTCTCGGCGTCGAGTTCCGGCTCGTTGCGCCGGAACTGGCCCCAGAACACCCCGACCACCGCGCAGCCCTTCAGCAAGGTCAGGTTGGCCGGCACCTTCGGGATCTCGCCGCTGGCGAAGCCGACCACCAGGTAGCGGCCGTTCCACGCCATCGAGCGCAGCGACGGCTCGAACAGCGTGCCGCCCACGGGATCGTAGACCACGTCGATGCCGCGCCCGCCGGTCAACTCCTTCAGCCGGTCGCGATAACCGTCCTCGCTGTAGTTCACTAGGTCGTCGGCGCCTTGCGCCCTGGCGATCGCGAGCTTCTCGGCGGTGCTGGCGGCTGCGATGACACGGGCGCCGAGCGCCTTGGCGATCTGGATGGCGGCGATCCCGACGCCGCCGGCGGCGCCCAGCACCAGCAGGGTCTCGCCCGGTCGGATCGCCGCGCGCTGCACCAGCGCGTGGTAGGAGGTTCCGTAGGTCAGCGCGAAGCCGGCGGCGGTGATCTCGTCCATGCTGTCCGGCCGGCGCAGCAACCGATCCGCCTTCGCCACGACCTCCTCGGCGAAGCCGCCCCACAGCGTGGTGGCGATCACTGCGTCGCCGACCGCGAAGCCGGTCACGTCCGCGCCGACCTCGACGATCGTCCCGGACACCTCGCCGCCGGGCGCGAACGGCAGGTCGGGCTTGAACTGGTACTTGCCCTGGACGATCAGCACGTCGGGGAAATTGACCCCGCAGGCGGCCACCCGGATCCGCACCTCGTCGGCCTGCAGCGGCGGGCTCGCCACCTCCTCGAACACCAGGTCGTCGACCGGTCCATAGGCCCGGCAGTTCATCGCCCGCATGCTAAGCCTCGTGTCGCCGTTCAGTTTCCGGTGGGGGTGACACGATAGGCGCAGCGCCGGGCGCCGGCCAGCACGTGATCGGTGCGCTCGACCTCGGCCGCGTCGCCCAGGACATCGCGGAAGATCGCCAGTTCGGAGCGGCACAGGTTCTGGCAGGTGGCCGCCGCGGCACAGATCGGGCAATGGTTCTCGACCAGCATCAGGCTGCCGTCGTCCTCGCGCCGCCACTCCGCCATGTAACCCTCGCGGTCGCGCAGTCCGGCCAACGCCTTGACTCGCCCCTCGACCGTTCGGACGCGCGACATCGCCGCCCGGTACGACTCGCGCTGCGCCACCTCGCGCCGGGCGATCAGCCGGTCGAGCCCGGCATCGCCGAATTCGGCCCGCACCGCCTCCAGCAGCCCCACGGTCAGGTCGGCGTGACGGTCCGGAAATCGGGCGTGGCCCACCTCGGTCAGACGCCACAGCCGTTTCGGCCGCCCGCGCCCCTCGCGCCGGTCCTCATAGGTCACCAAGCCATCGGCCTCGGCCTTCACCAACAACTGGCGCACGGCTTCCGAGGTCACGCCAAAGGCGGTACCGAGTTCGGCGATGGCCTGCGGCCCTCGGGTCTTCAGACGGAACAGGATCCGGTCGGTGGTCGTATCGGCCAAAGGCACCTCCTGGTCGGGCCATTGTTATACCAAGAATTGTCTTGTCGAACCAGACCGTCACGGCCACCATGCTCGCAACCAATATCAATCTTGCCCCACCGGGAGGAAATCCGAGATGGCCGGCGCGGGCGCAAGCGACGTGGATGAGACGTTCCTGACCTGGCGCCAGCTGGTCGGGCCCGGTTATCTGTTGTCGACCGTCACCCTCGGGCTGAGCATTGTCCTGCATGCGGTGAACTTCTTCGTGTTCGCCAGCTTGGCGCCGTCGGTGGTCGCCGACCTCGGCGAGTTGGAGCGCCTGCACTGGGCGACCACGCTGTATGTGGTCGCGTCGATCGTCAGTTCGGCCGCCGCCGGCCAGATCCGCGCCCGGCTCGGCGCCCGGCGGGCGTTGCTATGGTCGATCATGGCGTTCGCGCTGGGCTCCGCCGGCGTCGGCCTGGCGCCGGACATGACCAGCGTCCTGGTCGCCCGCACCGTGCAGGGCCTGGGGTCCGGCCTGCTGATGGCCGGTGCCCATGGTCTGGTCCGGGACCTGTACCCGGCGCACAGCTGGGCGCGGATGTTCGCACTGATTTCCGGCGTCTGGGGGATCGCCGCTCTGACCGGGCCGCTGATCGGCGGCGTGTTCGCGGAACTGGGCGAATGGCGCTGGGGCTTCCTCGCCATGCTGCCGTTCTGCGCGATCCTGTATGCAGCCGTGCTGCGGACCGTCGCCGACGAAGCCCGGATCGGGTCCGGCGGAACCCTCGCGCCGGTGCTGAGGCTCGGTCTGATCGGCGGGGCAGCTCTGGCGATCGGCGCCTCGGGCAGTGGCGACGACGGCCGGACCGCGATGATGGTGGTGCTGGCCGGAGTCCTGCTGCTGGTGGCGATCCTGTGGGAGCGCCGGTCCGTCGACCCGCTGTTCCCGCACGGCATGTTCCGCCCGACCACGGTGCTCGGCGGCGGCGTCGCCTTCATCTTCTTCATCTCGTTCGGAACCTCGGTGACGGCGATCTACGCGCCGTATTTCCTGACCTCCCTGCACGACGTCCCGCCGCTGGCGACCGGCTACGTGGTCACCGCGCAGTCGATATCGTGGACAACCGCGGCCCTGCTGGTCGCCGGTTTCGTCGGCACCCGGGCCAGCGCTTCGACCGCCGTCGGCCCGGTGCTCAGCGGTGTCGGCGTGCTCGGCTGCGCGCTGTTCGTGCCCGAGGGGCCGCTGCCCGCCGCCATCGCCGCCATCGTGCTGATCGGCTTCGGCATCGGCATGGCGTGGAGCCACGTCGCCCAGCGGATTTTCGAGGAAGCCGGCGAGGCCGACCGCGACCGGGTGACCAGCGTGATCCCGACGACCCAGGCGCTCGGCATCGCCTTCGGCTCGGCGACCGCCGGCATCGTCGCCGACCGCGCCGGCCTGAGCGGCACCCCGCCGCCCGAGGTGATCGCCGAGGCGGCACGGCTGGTCTACTACGCCCTGCTGCCGGCGCTGGGGCTGGCGTTCGCCGGGGCGGTCCGGAACGGGTACGGTCGGACCTGAAGGCGCACGTCGCTGCGTGGACCCCTGGTCTCGCTTCGCTCGCCCGGGATGACGACCATTCTTGACGTCATCCCGGACCGGACCGCCGGAGGCGGAACGGACCCGGGATCCACCCGTCGCCTCGCTGGATGACGGCTACGAAATCATCCTCTCAAGCGTCTCCAGCCGGTCGGCCTCGGCCGCCGGCTTGTCCCAGCGGATCCGGGAGATCCGCGGGAACCGCATGGCGACCCCGGACTTGTGGCGCGGCGAGCGGTGGACGCTGTCGAACGCCACCTCGAACACCAGTTCATGGGTCACCTCGCGCACCGGCCCGAAGCGGTTGACCGTGTGGTCGCGCACCCACTTGTCGAGCAGCTTCAGCTCGTCGTCGGTGAAGCCGAAATACGCCTTGCCGACCGGCACCAGCTCGGGCGCGCCGGTCTCCGGGTGCGCCCGCCAGGCTCCGAAGGTGTAGTCCGAATAGAACGAGCTGCGCTTGCCGTGTCCGCGCTGGGCGTACATCAGCACGGCGTCGACGGTGAGCGGCCCGCGCTTCCACTTGTACCAGAGCCCCTTCGGACGGCCGGCCACATAGGGCGCGTCCCGGCGTTTCAGCATCAGCCCCTCGGTGGCGCCATCGCGGGCCCCGGCCCGCAACCGCTCCAGCTCTTCGCGACTCGAAAAGTCGACCACTTCCGACAGGTCCATGCGCGTCGGGGCCGCACGGGCGAAGAACGCCTCCAGCCGCGCCCGGCGCCCGGCCAGCGGCAGGTCACGCAGATCCTCGCCGCCGTCGAACAGGATGTCGTACAGCCGCACGAAGGCCGGGAACCTGCGCAGCATCGCCGCGGTCACGGTCTTGCGGTTCAGGCGCTGCTGCAGCTCGTTGAACGGCCGCACCGCGCCGTCGACCACCACCAGCAGCTCGCCGTCCAGCACCGCCTCGAAGCCGACATGGTCGAGCACGTCGGGGAACGCCCGGCCGATATCGTCACCGGTCCGCGAGTACAACCGCTTCTCGCCGCCGCGCGCGACGACCTGCACGCGGATGCCGTCCCACTTCCACTCGGCCAGGAAGGCGTCGAAGTCGAGGCCGGCAACCTCGTCGTCCGCCAGCGGGTGCGCCAGCATCGGCGGCCGGAACACCGGCTTGTCCTCAAGGTCCGGGCGCGCGGCCTTGCCGTCGAGCCAGGCGAACAGCTCGCCATAGGGCGGCTCCAGCCCGTGCCAGACCTCCTCGATCTCGGTCGCGTCGACGCCGCCGTAGTCGGCGAGCGCCAGCTTGGCCAGCCGCGCCGACACCCCGACCCGCAGGCCGCCGGTGATCAGCTTCAGCAACGCCCAGCGCCCAGTGGCGTCGAGCGGGTCCAGCCATTCCTCGATCACGTCCGGCGCATCGGCCCGGGACGTGGTGCCGAGCCGTCCGACCACCTCGCCGAGGGTCGGCCAGGCCCGGTTCGAGCGCCGCTCCGGCCAGATCAGCGCGGTGGTCTCCGCCAGGTCGCCGACATAGTCGTAGGACCAGCCGAACAGCACCGGATCGACCCGGCGCATGGCGAGGTCGCGGATCGCGCCGGCCTTCACGCCCGGAAAGCTCAGGGCGCCGGTCAGCGCCGCCAGCGCCCAGCCACGGTCCGGGTCGGGGGCGTGCCGGAAGTAGTCGACGATCAGCGCCAGCTTGGTATTGCGGGCGGGCGTGTAGAGCAGCCTGTCGAGGAGCTGCGCGAACGGCGTCACGACCCGCCCTCGTCCTCGTAGCCGACCAGGGCGAGCGCCCGGGCCCGGTAGCCGCGCGCCGAGGCGGCGTGCATCAGCGCCTCCTCGCGGCCGTGGGTGATCCAGATCTCCGGCGCGCCGACATCGTCGAAGGTCTGCAGCAACTCGTCCCAGTCGGCGTGGTCGGAGATCACCAGCGGTAGCTCGACCCCGCCCTGCCTCGCGCGCTGCCGCACCCGCATCCAGCCGGACGCCATGCACACCACCGGATCCGGCAGCCGGCGCGCCCAGCGGTCGACGATCACCGACGGCGGGGCCAGCACGATGCCACCCCTGAACTCGTCCTTGGGGATGCCCTTGGCGCCGGCGGTGGCGGGCCTCAGGTCACCGAGGCGGACGCCGTGCTCCTCGTACAGCGCACACATCGGCAGCAGCGCGCCGTGGGCGTAGATCGGCCGGTCCCAGCCGGCCGCGCGTAGCAGACCGATAACCCGCTGCGCCTTGCCGAGGGAGTACACTCCCACCACGTGGCAGCGCTCGGGGAACAGCCGCACGCTGTCCAGCAGCTTCGCGATCTCGCCGCGGTCGTCGGGATGGCGGAAAACCGGCAGGCCGAAGGTAGCCTCGGTCACGAACACGTCGCACCGCACCGGCACGAACGGCGCGCAGGTCGGATCGGCCCGCCGCTTGTAGTCGCCGGAAACGACCATCCGGCTGCCCCGGTACTCCACGAGAACCTGGGCGCTGCCGAGCACGTGGCCGGCCGGGTGCAGCGACACCTCGACCTCGCCGACCCTGGCGACCTCGCCATAGGCCAGCGGCTGCTTCACTTGGTCCGGCTGCTCACCCAGCCGATGCGCCATGATCGCCAGGGTCTCGGTCGTCGCCATCACCGCCCCGTGCCCGGCCCGGGCGTGGTCGGAGTGGCCATGGGTGATCACCGCCCGGTCGACGGCGCGTAGCGGATCGACGTAGAAGCCGCCGGGCACGACGTACAGGCCCTGCGGCCGCACCTCGACCCAGGTTTCGGGATGGGGGGCGGTCATGGACTGGGAGGTTATGCCGCGGCGGCCGAGCGTCAACGGGCACGCGGCGAAAGCGGTCTGGACGGGACGTTCCGGCGGCTAACGACCGGCGGCGCTTCCTGCCGCCGCGGCCTCCGGAATCGGCAGCGGCGGTACCGGGTTCGTGCCGGCGGTCTCGCACACCCAGTCCCGCACCCGTTCGGCCAGGTGGCGCCGGTCGTCGACCGAGCGCACATACGCCGACAACCGCTCGAAACCGGCTTCGGCCGCCATATAGGTCTCGTGGTCCGGGGTATTCAGGCGCAGCAGGGTCTTGCGATCGGCCTTCGGGAGGCTGGCGCGGTCGAACCGATAGTCGCCCTGGTTGCTGTGACCGACCTGCAGCCGCGGCAGGCCGAGCAGTGCCTTGAGAATATCGATCGATTCCTCCAGGCGCTCGTACAGTCCGGTGAAGAAGATGCCCGACGCGAGGTTCGCCCTGGCCTCCTCGGACAGCCCGGGCGGATTGGTGACCATGCAGGCGGGATCGTCGTGCAGGAAGCGGCCGGTCAGGATCTTGGCCTGCTCGTTGTACAGGTCGACCCGTTCCTGGTTCGAGAGATGGACGTAGAAATCGACGAAGGACAGCAGTTCGCCATTCACCGTCATCCGGTTCGGCCGGGACCGCCGGTAGTTCTGGTACAGCGACTGCAGCCGAGAGACCGGCTCGCGCAGGAAGGCCACGTAGAGAGTCCGGCCGGACAGCAGCCGGTGGATGCCGTAGTTCAGGTGGCCGATGACCAGTTCGGTGCCGACGGCACCGCTGTCGGGATTGCGGAGGTGACCGGGCTTCTCGCGGTAGACGGGGCTGTCGATGTCCTCGAGCAACGCCTCCTGGCTCGAGAAACCGCGCTTGGCACGGACGTAGTTGTGCGGATAGCAGGCCCGGATCGCCCGGACCAGGCTGGTCCCTGCGTTCTTCGGGATGTGGAAGATGCAGACCCGGTCGACACCCGGCAGGTGAAAAACCTCGTCATTCATCGTCGGTCCCTCCCGGTCGGCGCGGCAGTTCCCGCGGGAGAAGTCGTCGTGACGGCAGGTCCGCAGCCCGGAATGCCGACAACGATGGCGTCGCTCTCAGACGTTGTCCAGCCGCGCCTTCCGCCCAAGATAGCCGCCGTGGTGGCGAACGCCGTAGTCCTCGCGGGTGACACCCTTCAGTTCCATCAGGGCAAGCGTCAGCGCGTCGGCGATGGCGCTCATGGCGGCGATGCTGGCGGTCGGGGTCAGGCCGAGCGGGCACGGCTCCTCGATCACCCCCATGTCGAGCACGATGTCGGCGAGATCGCGCAGGCCCGAGTCGGGATGCGAGGTGATGCCGATGATCTTGCCGGTGCTGTTCAGGTGTTTCGCCATCGCGATGCACTCCAGCACCTCACGGGTCTTGCCGGAGGTCGAGAACGCGATCAGGCAGTCGCCGGTGTCGATGTGGCCGAGGTCGCCATGGGCCGCCTCGCTGGGGTGAATGTAGAACGCCGGCGTGGCGGTCGAAGCCAGGGTCGCGGCGAACCGGCGGGCCACGAACCCGGCCTTGCCCATGCCGACCGTGACGATCTTGCCCGGGCAGGCCGCCATCGTCTCCAGGGCGCGCTCGAAGCTGTCGTCTACCCGGATCGACCGGATCGCCTCGGCCTCGGCGTGCAGAATGGCCTGGATGCGGGCGGCGATATTCATGGAGGCGGCTCCGACGGGTTGCCGGTCGGCTTTAGGCGCAACGCGGCGGCGAGGCAAGGATCACGGTGCCGCAGCGCCACGGAACGGTGCGCCACGGAACGGTGCGCCACGGAACGGTGCGCCACGGAACGGTGCGCCACGGAATGGTGCGCCACGAAACGGTGCGCCACGGAACGGCGGGCCACGGAACGGCGGGCCACGGAACGGCGGGCCACGGAACGGCGGGCGGCGGTCAGTCGAGGGTGACGGACGCGTCCCCCAGCCCTTCGAACCGCACCGAGACGGTGGACGGGCGGTCGATCCACACGGTCTTGACCACGCTGCCCAGCATCACGAACTCGCCGGCCCTGAGCGGCGTGCCGAGCTTCGCCCGGTGGTCGGCCAGCCAGGCGAGCGCATTCAGCGGGTGTCCGAGAATGTCGGCGCCGGTACCGCGCCCGGCCTCGACGTCGTCGATGGTCATGACGCCCTCGACCGCGACCAGGTCGACGGCGCGCCAGTCCGGTGCCGGCGCCCCGAGCACGACTCCGGCGTTGAAGAAGTCGTCGGCGATCAGCAGGGCCGCGGGCAGCGCCCGGTAGTCGAGGTAACGGTCGTCGACCAGTTCGATCGCCGCCATCGCATAGTCCACCGCGGCGGCGACGCTGTCGCGGCCGTGACCGCGCGGGCGGCCGGGCAGGTCGGCACCCAGCCGCACGGCGATCTCGCACTCCACGCCGACCTTGTTGAACCGCTGCAGCGGTACTGCCGCACCGGCCTCGTAGACCGTGGCCGCGAACACCTCGCCGGCACAAGGATGGTCGATGCCGAGATAGGCCTGCATCACCGGCGTCGTGCAGCCGATCTTGTGGCCGCTGCAGGGTCCGTGGCCGGCCGCCTCGAGCACCGCGTGCAGCGACCGCTGGATAGCGTAGCCTTCGGCGATGGTGGCGGCGGCAAGGTCGGCGGGTGCCGCCGGCGTCGGCGGACCGGACAACCGCGGCCGGGCCAGGAACTCCGCGACCTCGCCTACCCGTGCCTCGTTCATGCGTTTCTCCGCTCCTGCAGGATCGCCGCGGCAGCATCCGCCAGCACCCGGCAGCCGATCACGATGTCGCTCGCATGGCTGTCCTCGGCGAAGTCGTGGCTGATGCCGCCGATCGACGGGATGAACAGCATGGCGCTGGGCAGCTTCTCGCTGATCACCATCGGATCGTGGCCGGCGGCACTCGGCATGCTCTGCCACTTGCCCGGCGCCGTCGCCTCGGCCGCCGCCGCGATGTGCTTCTGGAAGCCCGAATCCATGAACGACGCCTTGACCGGGGTGCGGGAGCGCTCGACCTCGACCCGGACCTTGCCGCCACCGACATCCTTGGCGATCGCCGCGGCCAGTTCCTCGAACTTGTCGAGGATGCTCTCGTCGGTGTCGCGGAACTGCAGGTCGAGCTCGGCATAGCCCGGGACGATCGACGGTGCCCCCGGCTGCACCGACAGCCGGCCCATGGTCCAGACCGTCCGCTCGCCAGCGACCTTCGGGAACTCCTGGTTGATCCGGTGCGCCACCTCGAACAGCGCGGTGGCGGCGTCCTTGCGGCGCTTCATCGTGGTGGTCCCGGCGTGGTTCTGCTCGCCGTGAAACCGGAACCGCATGGCCCGGATGGCGACGATCCCGGTGACCACGCCGATATTCAGGCCGCCCTCCTCCAGGTAGGCGCCCTGCTCGATATGGGCCTCCAGGTAGCCGAGGTAGCGGTCCTTATCGATGGTCTGGCGCGGCACGTCGGTCAGGCCGGCCTTGGCGATCGCCTCGGTCAGGGTCATGCCCGCCGAACCGTTGCGCGCCGCCTTCTCGGCCTCCGGATCAAGAGTGCCGCACCACGACCGGCTGCCGAAGCAGGACATATAGGTGCCCTCCTCGTCCTGCCAGGACACCACGTCGACGGCGAGGTCGGCGGTGGCCGGGTCCTCGGCCATGGAACGGGCGATCTCCAGGCCGTAGATCACGCCGAGCGCCCCGTCGAGCCAGCCGCCACGCGGCTGGGTGTCGGAATGCGAGCCGATCAGAAGCGCCGGCCCCGGTTTGGACGAGCGGCCGTAGACGTTCCCGACGCCGTCGATGCTGGCGGTCAAGCCCGCTTCCTCGAACTTGCGCGCCAACCAGCGCCGCGCCTCCATGTCCTTGTCGCTGAGCGCCGGACGGACCACGCCGGGCTCGACCGCGCCGATCGAACGCAATTCCTTCAGGTCGGCCAGCAGGCGGTCGGCATCGATGCTCGGCATGTCGGTCCTCCATTGACGATTCCGGGCGAGCCTAGTGCCGCGACGCGCCGCCGTCACCCCGTTCTGCCATGCGCCGCGAAGCCACTTGTCATCCGCCGAATCGATCGCATGCCGTGGTTCGGCCAAACCGCAGTCGATCGCCACAAGAAGATGTAACCGGTGGATCTTTGGGCTACGCTGGCCCGGCTCGGCCTTCGGGCCGGCCCTCCGCCTACCGCCAGCTTTCCGCCGATCCCCCAGGCTTTCCGACAGTTCCGATGCCCCGCCGACCCGACGTCCTGCTGATCACACTCGACCAGTTTCGCGGCGACTGCCTGTCGGCGATCGGCCATCCGTGCGTCCGGACCCCGAACATCGACGCCCTGGCCGCCGACAGCGTGCTGTTCAGCAACCATTTCGCCACCTGCGCCCCGTGCTCGCCGGCGCGCGCCAGCCTGTTGACCGGGCTGTACCAGATGAACCACCGGGTCTGCCGCAACGGGACGCCGCTCGATGCCCGTCACACCACCGTCGCCGCCGCGGCGCGGGCCGCCGGTTACGACCCCCTGCTGCTAGGCTACACTGACCAGTCGATCGATCCGCGCGGCGTGGCCGCCGACGATCCGCGCCTGCGCACTTACGAGGGCATTGCGCCCGGCTTCGCGGTCCACACCGACATGGCCGAGCCGAGCCCGGTCTGGCGGGACTGGCTGGCCGCGCGCGGCGTCGACCTGGGCGCCGGCGTGCACGACGTGTTCCGGCCGCGCGGCGCCGGCCGACCGCCCGCCGGACCGCATCTCGAACCGCCGGCGTTCGACGCCGACTCGACCGAGACCGCGTTCCTGACCGACCGGCTGATCGAGCACCTGTCGACGGACCGCCAGGGCGACCAGCCGTCCTTCACGCATGTCAGCCAGCTGCGCCCGCATCCGCCTTTCGTGGTGCCGGAGCCCTACAATGTGATGATCGATCCGGCGGCGACCCCGCCCCCGGTTCGCGCCGTCAGCCGGACCGTCGAGGCCGCGCAGCACCCCTATCTCGCCTGGGAGCTGAACCGCATCAGACTCTCGAGCTTCGTGTACGAAGCCCCGGGCCTCGGCGCCGACCTCGACGATACGGCGGTCGCCACCATGCGGGCGACCTACTACGGCATGATCGCCGAGGTCGACGCCCAGCTCGGCCGGACGATCGCGTTCCTGAAGGCGAGCGGCCGCTACGACAACACCCTGATCGTCGTCACCAGCGATCACGGCGAGATGCTGGGCGACCACAGGCTGCTCGGCAAATGCGGCTACTTCGACGCCGCCTACCATGTCCCGCTGATCGTCAAGCCAGCGGGCGGCACGCCGGCGGCAGGCCGGGTCGTCGAGGCCTTCACCGAGGCGGTCGACGTGGCGCCGACGATCCTCGCGGCGATCGGCGCCGAGATCCCGCCAGCCATGGACGGCCGGCCGCTCACGCCGTACCTGGAAGGCCGCGCCCCGGCGGTCTGGCGCGATTCGGTTCACTGGGAGTACGACTTCCGCGAGCTCGGCTCGGCCTCCGTCGAGGACCAGCTCGGCCTGACGGTCGACACCGCCCAACTCGCCGTGCTGCGCGACCGCGCGTTCAAATACGTGCATTTCACCGGCCTACCGCCGCTGCTCTTCGACCTCGCCCGCGATCCGGGCGAACTCGAAGACCGCTCGCGCGATCCCGACTATGCGACGGTCCGTGCCGACTATGCCGGCCGCATGCTGTCCTGGCGAATGGCCCATGCCGACCGGACCCTGGCCGGCTGGAGCCTGGTCACGCCCGGCGGGCCGACCCATACAGCCCCGAATCGTGCCGGCTGGTAAACCGGCGGCCACAGCCAGTCGTGGCAGCTCATTCTGGTAACTTCTTGGAAACCTAAGCGAGCCTACACTGTCCCCGCTGCCGTTCCGGTGCACGCTTGACGATCACCGGCGGCAAGTGATGTAGTCCTGAAATTGCGCAGATCGGGAAAACACATGAGCATTGCACGCGCTGCATACATCGTCCCCGCGCCGGGCTTTATCATTCGGCACGTATCGTTCCTGGACCTTGATCTTGCTCTGAAGAGCGCCACCCTGGAGTGGCTGGAAGTGTCCAAGAACAGCTCGGAGGATGTCCTCAGCAACGAGGCGGTCTGCGGTTCGCGGTCGTTCCTGTTCTGCGAGGACACCGGAAATCTGCTCAACGAGCCGGCGCTGGTCGAGGCTTTCGAGAACGCCTACTATCACATCGAGATCGCGAAGAAGATTCACGCGAGCCTGGGAGAGGTAGACCGGCCGATGGCGTTGCGTTTCTCGGTGCTCGAAGACCTGGACGGCGGACTGCAGTTCATCGTGCTGCCGATCGACGCGGACGGACGGCGGATGCAGCTCGTGCGCGTTGCCGGGTGGTGATCGGGCCATGTGGGGCGCAGCCAAGGTCGAGACCACTGATGCCGGCGGACGGGCACTCGCCCGCTTCGGATTCCAGAACGACTTCATCGTCGGTGTCGACAACCCGTTCATCCGGTTGTCGGGTGCGCTGGGCCTGACCGGCCGGACACATCCCCCGAAGGTTCGCGACATCGACTCCAACCTGCTGATCGAACTGGGCATGCTCGGCTCGACCCATCTGGTCGACTTTACCTCCGAGGACCCGTCGCAGTACCGTTTCCTGCAATACGCCCGACAGACCACCGTCAACGACGGCAAGGAATACAGCGGTCGCGTGCTGCGCGACGCCGAGTGGCCGATCGTTCGCTACATGGCCGAGCGCGACTACGCCCACGCCAAGAAGAATGCCGCCGTCACCCTCGCCCAGATCGAGTTGCTTTGGCAGGGCCGGGAGTTCGTCTACCGGCGGTTCATCGTGCCGCTGTCCGGCGAACGCGGCGAGGTGACCCACCTCCTCGTCGCCACCCGCTCGAACCTTCTTCAGGTCGTCCCGAGTTCGTTCGACTAACGCGGACCAAGCAGGACAGGGCTGCCGGCATCGACACCCCGCCGAAGCTTGCGGTGCGCGTGAAATCCACCGACCATGGGGCCACCGTCCGACTGGACGGCCCGCCTCCACGTGGACCAGGACAGATCTCATGGCCTCCGAAACCGACCCGTGGGTCGATCCGGACATGCAAAACGCGATGGCACGCATGGTCGAGATTGCGCGCGAATACGACCTGCCGGCCGACCGCTCCGGTCTGACGCCGGAGCAGGCGCGCCAGCGCATGGAATCCGACCGTGCCTGGTGGAACCAGGACCGGCCGCCGCTCACGCGGATCGTCGAGACGACGGTTCCCGGGCCGATGCGTGAGGTTCCGGTCCGCCTGCTGTATCCGTCGAGCGATCCGGACCTGCCGGTGATCGTGTATCTGCACGGCGGCGGCTGGGTGGTCGGCTCGCTCGAGACCCACGCGCGCGGCATGCATATCCTGGCCAAGGCTGCGAACTGCGTGGTGGCCGCCGTCGACTATGCGCTGGCACCCGAGCACAAGTTCCCGACCGCAATCGACGAAGTGACCGCGGTGGTCGCACATATCGTCGCGCACGGCGCCGACTGGGGGGTCGATCCCGCCCGGATCGCGCTGGCCGGCGACAGCGCCGGTGCCAACATCGCCCTCGGCGTGGAACTCGACCTGCAAAGCCGCGGACCGTCCCCGATCGGCGCGCTGGGGCTGATCTATCCGGTCACCGACTGCGACTTCGAGACCGAGTCTTACCGCGCCTTCGGCGGCGGCGAGTGGGGCTTGTCCCGGGCCGAAATGATGGCGTTCTACGTACACTACCTGCGCGGCCCGGAGGACTACGGCAACCCGCTTGCGGTCCCGTTGCGCGGCGACCTGACCGGTCTGCCGCCGACCTTCGTCTCGGCCGCCGGCCTGGACGTCCTGCGCGACGACTCGGTCGGCCTCGACGAACGGCTACGCGCCGCCGGGGTACCGTGCACGCTCACGGTCTACGAGGGCGTCGTCCACGGCTTCATGAGCCTGACCAAGATGCTACCGAAGGCCCAGGAAATGATCGACGATCTGGCCGGCAAACTGTCGGCGACGCTGCGGGGACCACGCGCATGACCGAGACCTATGGCAACGGCACGGTCCTGTGCGCGGTCGACCGCCGCGGGGTGGCGACCGTCACCCTGAACCGGCCGAACCGCAACAACGCCTACAACGGCGAGGTCATCGGCGGCCTGCTGGAGGCGTTCGGCCGGCTGGGCGGCGACGCCGGTGTCCGGGTCGTGCTGATCCGCGGCAACGGCCGGCATTTCCAGGCCGGGGCCGACCTCGGCTGGCTGAAGGAGATCGGCGCGCTGTCGCCGGAGGAGAACGTGGCGGTTTCGCGGCGCACCGCGTCGGCGATCTGCGGCCTGACCGAGTTCCCGAAGCCGACCGTCGCCCTGGTCCATGGCGGTTGCTTCGGCGGCGGTACCGGCATCGTGGCGGCGGCCGATGTTGTGATCGCCAGCGAGGACGCGATCTTCTCGATCACCGAGGCGCGCTGGGGCGTCATGGCCGGAATCATCGTGCCGCAATTGAATGCCGCGATGGGCGTGCGCAACGTGCGGCGCTATGCCTTGACCTGCGAGCGCTTCGGGGCGGTCGAAGCCAGGACCATGGGCCTGGTGCATCAGGTCTGCGCTGAAGGCGGCCTGGACGCGGCCGCCGCGCCGGTCGTGGACGCGCTGTTGATGTCGGCCCCCGAGGCCGCTGCACAGACCAAGCGCCGCGCCCTGCTCGAGGCCGGGCTGGTGGTCGACGACGCGCATTTCGAGGCGCTGATCGTCGAGCATTCCGCCAAGCGCCAGACCGCCGAGGCGGTCGAAGGCCTGGCCAGCTTCCTGGAGAAGCGCCCGCCGGCCTGGTATCCGGGACCGGCCGAGGAGGCCTAGTCGCCCGCCAGGCAGGCCTGATACGCCTTCACCGCGGCTGCCAACCCCATCCACAGCGCATCGCCGATCAGATGGTGGCCGATCGACACTTCGTCGATCCAGGGGATGGCGCGCGATAATGTCGGCAGGTTGTCGAGGGTCAGGTCGTGCCCGGCATTCAGGCCGAGGCCCAGTTGCTTGGCCTGGCCGGCAGCCGCGACCAAGGTGGTGAGGACCGTGTCCTGCCCCGGCTTGCCGAAGGCGTCATGATACGGGCCCGTGTAGAGTTCCACCCGATCGGCCCCGACCGCCCGGGCGCCCTCGATCACCGCCGCGTCCGGGTCGGCGAACAGCGAGATCCGGCACCCAAGCCCTTTCAGCTGCGCGACAATCGGTCCCAGGAAGTCGGAGTCGCGAGGCAGGTCCCAGCCGTGGTCCGACGTCGACTGTTCCGGCGCGTCGGGTACCAGCGTCACCTGGTCGGGCCGGACCCGATCGATCAGTGCCATGAACCGGTCGTCCGGATAACCCTCGATGTTGAATTCGCGACCGGTCCAGGCCGGCTCCTTCATCAGCTCGGCGAGATCCAGCACGTCCTGCTCGCGGATGTGCCGGGCATCCGGGCGGGGATGCACGGTCACTCCGGCGGCGCCGGCCTCGAGCACGATCCTCGCCGCCTTCAGCACGCTCGGCTCGGGATGCGGTCGGGTGTTCCGAAGGGTCGCCACCTTGTTGAGATTCACGCTGAGCGCGGTCATGCCGGTCGATCCTGATGCAAGTCAATTCCTTCATCGACACCATCGGCGACTATGGCGCCGTGTTGAAGGGCGAAATTACGCCCGGCATGGAGCCAAGGCCAGGGCGGCCGATCAGGCCATGTAAGGTGCCGCTTGTTCGTTATGTCGGACAACGGGCGTTATATAGAACATTCTTCTTGGCAGGCTCGAGCCGACTGGGTATCTAGATCGGCGAGCGGAAGCATTCGCGGCGGCGAATCGTTTCTTGAAGTTTGTATGCATACGAACAATTATCCCATCAGCATCTGGGATCGATCCATCTGACCTCCACTGCGGAATGGGATGCCGACGGATGAGCAATCTGAACACCGAGACCGTCCTCAGCGTCCATCACTGGACCGATACGCTGTTCAGCTTCACGACCACCCGCGACCCCGGCTTCCGGTTCGCGAACGGCCAGTTCACGATGATCGGGCTGGAGGTCGAGGGCAAGCCGCTGCTGCGCGCCTACTCGATGGCCAGCGCCAACCATGAGGACAAGCTCGAGTTTTTCAGCATCAAGGTGCAGGACGGCCCGCTGACCTCGCGGCTGCAGAACCTGAAGGAAGGCGACCGCATCCTGGTCGGCCGCAAGCCGACCGGCACGCTGGTCCAGGACAACCTGATGCCCGGCCGCAACCTGTTCCTGATCGGCACCGGCACCGGCTTGGCGCCGTTCCTGAGCCTGATCAAGGACCCGGAGAGCTACGAGCGCTACGAGAGAGTGATCCTGGTCCACGGCTGCCGGAAGGTCGCCGAACTGGCCTATGGCGAGTGGATCGCCGACGAGTTTCCGAAGGACGAACTGCTCGGCGAGTACGTCCGCGAGAAGCTGCTGTACTACCCGACGGTCACCCGGGAGCCGTTCCGCCACCGCGGCCGGATCACCGACCTCATCCAGTCGAATACGCTGACCGACGACCTCGGCCTGCCGATGCTCGACCCCGAGCATGATCGCGCCATGCTGTGCGGCAGCCCGGCCATGCTGAAGGACCTCAAGGTGATCCTAGAGGATCTCGGCTTCGTCGAGGGCAGCAACAACCAGCCGGGTTCCTACGTCATCGAGAAGGCGTTCGTCGAACGCTGACCGGCATTCGTGCCATCATCCCCGCGACAACAACCGTCGGCGGGGACGATGGACGATCTGACTTCCAGCCGGGGCGGTCCCCGACGGTGAGTGCCCTCGACGGCGGCGTCGATGGTGGCGAGGCGCTGACGCTGGTCGTCCTGTTGCTGGGCGGTCTGCTGATCGTCGCCTACGCCCTGCGGACCGGCGTGCCGCCGATGCCGACCGGGCGGGGCACGCGGGTCGCCATGCTCCGCATGCTGCCCGAAACCGTCGACGGCACGATCTACGATCTCGGGTCCGGCTGGGGCGGGCTGGCCTTCGCGCTCGCCGGCCGCTACCCGGCCAACCCTGTGGTCGGCATCGAGCTGTCGCCGCTGCCATGGCTGTTCGCCTGCGTCATGCAGGCGATCCGGCCGTCCCCGAACCTGCACTTCCGGCGCGCCGACATGCTTGCCGTGCCGCTGGCGGACGCCGGGGCGGTGACCTGCTATCTGATTCCGGGCGCGATGCAGCGGCTGGCGCCGAAGCTGTCGGCCGAGCTGCGTCCGGGCGTGCCGGTGGTGTCCTACAGCTTCGCCGTCGACGGCTGGGCGCCGGACGCGATCGAACTGCTGGCCGAAACCGGGCCATTGCCGCTCTACCGCTACGTCATCGGCGCCAGCGACCGCCGGCCGGGAACGGTCCCCCCGGCCCCTGGCGCATCGTCTCCGGCAGAACCACGATGAGCCCGATCGGTGCGTCCAGATCGCGCCCGGGAAGGCGTCCGCGATATCCGCGCCTCAGTTCCGCTGGTGACCGGTGATCAGTACCAGACCGGCGATCAGCAGGGCGACGCCGGCAAGGTCGCGCGGCTCGATCCGGCGCAATTCCAGGCCGAAGGCGCCGGTGTGGTCGTAGGCCAGGGCCGCGACCAACTGGCCGCACACCACCGCTGCCGCGAAGGTGGTCACGCCGATGCGCGGCACCGCCAGCAGGGTCAGCACCAGCAGGCTGGTGCCGATCAGGCCGCCGGCCCACACCCAGATCGGCATCCGCAGCACACCGGAAGGCCGCGGCAGCGCGCCGCCGGTCAGCAGACAGACCGCGACCAGCGCCGTCAGCCCGATCGCGAAGGCCACGATCGCCGCCTGGATCGGGCCGCCGGCATGGACCGCCAGCCGGGCCAGGATCGGCCCCTGGGCGGCCAGCAGGGCGCCGGCGACCAATGCCAGGGCGACGAACACCGGCGCGGTCATACGACCGCCTCCCGCCCGAGCGCCTTGTACATGACGGTGGTCGGATCGAAATGGTCGGCGAACGGGTCGCGGCAGTAGCCGGGGATCACGCCGGCCACCGCATAACCGAGCGACGAGTACAGCGGTTCGGCGGCATCGCCGGTGCGGGTGTCCAGGGTCAGAAGGCTGCGCCCGAGCACGCGCGCCCGGCCCTCCAGCGCCGCCATCAACGCCCGCGAGATACCCTGGCGTCGCAATTCCGGATGCACCAGCAGCTTGCGGACCTCCGCCCGATGGGGCTGGTTCGGCGGGGTGTCGTGGTCGAGTTGCACCGAACCGGCGATCCGGTCGCCGCGACGTGCCACCCACAGGATGCGCGAACCGGCACCGACCGCCGGCAGTACCTTGTCGCGCCAGAACCCTTCGGCATCGGCGGGCGTGAACGGCAGCACATAGCCGATGCTGGCGCCGTCGTGGACGCAGGCGTGCAACAGGGCGCCGAGTTCGCCGAGACACAGACCGGCTTCATCGGCCGAGAGCTCCGCGATGGAAACGAGCGTGTCCGTGCGCATGCGGCCTCACACCATGAACAGCAGGTAGCGGGCCCCGCCTTGCACCGGGGTCTCGAAGGCGCTGGGGCCGAACAACTGGTATCGCAGGCAGTCGCCCGGGCCCAACTCGTGGGTCTGGCCACCGACGGTGACGCTCAACCGACCCTCGACCATCAACAGGTGATGCTCCAGCCCGGGGCGGGGCGGCTCGTCATAGGCAATCCGGGTGCCGGGCTCGAGCGCGCATTCCAGGGCCTCCGCCGCCAGGGTCTGGGCCGGCGGCGAAACCGATCGCCGCTGGAAGCCGACCTCCGGATCGACCCAGACCGGCTGCTCGTCGCGCCGCATCACCGGCTGAAACGCCCCCTCGACCATGTGCATCAGCCGCGACATGGTCAGGCCGTAGACCGCACACAACTTGCCCAGCACGCTGGCGGTCGGGCTGACCTCGGCATTCTCCAGCCGCGACAGCGTGGCGCGACTGACGGTGCTGCGCTTCGCCAGCTCATCCAGCGACCAGCCGCGTTCGCTGCGCAGCGAACGCAGGCGCTGGGCGATACGGTGGTCAATCGAGGTATCGTCGGCGAGAGAATTTCCCATTTATGGGAATTACTCTCACAACCGGGATGCTGTCAAGACCCGGCGACGGCATGTCCCCCGCCGGCAGCATTCTCCTTCCGATCAGGGCTCCGAATCCAGGTTAACGCTGATTGTTACCGAGTATCGATGCGAGGTAGTCGGTGTTCCATCCGGCGAGCTTTCGTCTGAGCTTGATTGATTTCTTGTCGGTTGCGGTTCTGACGAGGTT
>Ga0222675_1000368_pt1 | contig 18466 bp, 14 predicted proteins | sample AntAcemetagen868_FD_179818 | JGI IMG/M metagenome (GOLD analysis project Ga0222675, IMG submission 179818) | Saline water microbial communities from Ace Lake, Antarctica - #868 | ecosystem: Environmental > Aquatic > Non-marine Saline and Alkaline > Saline | place: Antarctica: Ace Lake...
AGGGCTTCCTTCCGCTTCGGCTACGCCTTCGCTTCAGTCAGCCCTAAAAGATTAATAAATAAAATATTAAAATAAATTATATAAGTTTGTCTACTTTAAATCGGTACTAAAAGGGGGAAGCCTACAAAAGGCCTTTTTAATCCTAAATTTTAAAATCTAAACTACATAAAAAAGCCTTCTACCAGTTATGATAGAAGGCTTAATAAACTATAAATAATTAATGTCCAATCACTTTAATTTGAGGGTTTGGCTTATCTACTTTAGGAGTAGAAACATTTCCCTGAGTGCTACTTTGAGGCTTTATTACCACAGGTTTATTAACCTTTGGTTTGGTTTGACTTGGAATTTCAACTCCAGGTGATTTGCTTTCTATCTTACCCATACCCTCTATTGCTCCAGAAAAAATAGCACCTAAAATACTTCCTACAGTTTTTTTGTTGCTTTGAACTCTACCAGTAGGATTAGCACTCCCACCTTCATTCGTTTCACATTGCTTCAACTTCACTTGTAGTGAATTTCTTTCGGCTGTAACAGCAGCAAGGCTAGCTTTTAATGCAATTACTTCTGCTTTTAATCTTGCATTCTCGGCATCTACTATTTTTTTATTACCGTCTAATTTGTCATAGCTGTCCTGAAGTGCTTTTAAAGATGCATCTTTCCTACTTGCTTCACTATTCAAAGTAGCAATCCTTCTGTTTAATTCAGTGATTTTTTTCTCCAATTCGGCAACCTTAGCTGAACCAGTTCCAGATCCCGCCTCTAAATCTTTTTCACATTTATTAAATTTGTCTTTCCAGTTATCTCTATCTTTTAGTAGGTAATTATATTCTTCTTGTAAGGCATTCTTTGCATTCTTGCTTGATTGCAAGTCCATCTTAGCTTGGCGTAAATCTTCTTCACACTTCGTACAACCTTGAGATTCTTTAGCTTTACAGGTAGCCAATTCAGACTCTAATGTCTTAATTCTTGCATCCTTAGTTGCTATACTAGATTTCAAATTGCTAATTTCGGCATCTTTAGTTTTGATACTAGCATCCCTATCAGAAATTACTTTCTTAAGTTTAAGGATTTCAGCTTCACTACTAGAACCTGCTTTTTTCTCACATTCCTCTAATTTAGAATTAAGAGATTTGTTTTTTGATATTTCAGAATTAAGGAGAGTTTTAATTTTAGCCAGTTCTTTTTCCAAGCTTACAATTTTAGCTTTTTCAACAGAGCAATCACTTCCTTTATCTTTACTTATCTCTTCTGTAAGCTTACGCTTAAGATTAGCGATCTCTTTCTCCAATGCAATTACTTTGGCTTTTTCGCTGCTGCAATCACTTCCTTTATCTTTATTCATCTCGGCAGATAACTTTAGTTTTAAAGAAGCAATTTCTTTTTCTAAAGTAACAATTCTGGCTTGAGCATTGCTTAGTTCCGAGATTTGATTCTTCAATCTGCTGATTTCGCCCGTAGCCTTACTGTAATCTTCGCAGCACTTTCCAAATTCACCCCACTTGCTTACTAAATCATCATTCTTCTTTTTAAGAATGTCATATTCGCCTTTGGATTTCTTTAATTCATAATCTGAATTAGCTTTATCTCTCTTAAGCTTAATAATTTCAGCCTCGAGTGCTTTTTTCTTCTCTATTTCAATTTTCAATAAAGAATCCAATGTCTTGGTTTGTTCCTCACAATCTGTGCCTGTAGACATTTTACATCGTATAATTTCTTCTTTTAGTCGCTTTATCTCTTTTTCTGACTCGTATTTTTTGTCTGAACAAGCATCTGCTAGTTTTCTATACGTATTTACATCAGATTCTAAATTAACGATGCGTCGTTTATAGTCACTTATTTCTCTCTTGTATCTAGATACTTTATCTTTAAGTAAAGTGTTTTCTCTGCGTAAACGATCACGGTCATTACGCACAACAATTAAATCAGCACAACATTTATCTCCGTTTCCACCATCTCCGCCAGTTCCAACTTTGCTCTCACGTTTAGTTACTTCACTTTCTCTATCCCTCAAATCCTTTTCGCGTCTTAGCAAGTCTTGCTCTTTTTTCTCAAGTTCTCTTTCTTTTCTTAAGTCTTCACCTGTTTCAGATTTTTGTTTGTAAATCGTATCTCTAATTACTTTATAAACGGTATCACGTTTTATAATGATGGTTGAATCTTTGGTTCTTATGGTATCCGACCAGAATGTTGAATCAACAGAAGCAGTATCTAAATCCCTTCGTGTTATTGGATTATACTTTCTTTTTTCCGTTCCGCAGGTTTTAATCTTAAACCGAGTAGCAAAATAGAAGTTTCCATTGCTATGTTCTGTATTCGAAATAACTTTTCCAAAACCAGCCAAGTTATCCGATCCAATTACGAGTGGACCAAACCTAGCATATGCGCCTACATTAAATTTACCATAATCTTGATTTAAGCTTAATGGTAAACCAACTTCAAATGATTCAGACTCGTATCGTGGCGTAATAGCCAAATACGAATTTCGCTTTAGGCCTCGTGCACTTTTAGATAATAAGTTTTGAGTCCAATTGGCTCCTACAAAATACCCTTTGTTTAAATTAATATCCAATTGCGCATTTATTGCCGCTGGTGTAAAAACCGAATAATCAGATTTTGCAGTTGCTCCTAATTGCTGCATAAACCCTTGATCTACTCTGGCAAATCTGTCATAGGCCGTTTGTGCATAAGCATTCTGATCTATAAGCGTACTGTTATAATTCCAAGATGCAGTATTATTGTCAGTACTTAATGAATTCTTAGACCCATTAAGTGCTATAAAACCTAAATCTGTTAAACTTGCTCCAAATTTCCAACTGTAATTATTTGCCTCTTCATCATTACAATCCATACGGTTTTTAGAATTAATAGTTTTTCTTTTTGAGTTCGGCCTGTTCTCGTACATAAAACCAATATCCAAACCTGCTCCACCCCCAGTTGCTTCTGAAAAATTCATACCGAAAGGCTCTTGCATAAATTTAGAAGCTGTTTTATCACTGGTATGCGTAAGTGACAGGTCTGTATTTCTAAGCTCTAATTCATTATTTGAATTTACCCTATAATCAATATTGTCGGCATGTAGGCCTGCATGTCCATTGGCAACAATTCCCTTTAATGTAACCCCTACTTTCCAGAACGAATTGTTCTGATCTTTTGCAGCATGTGCCCATGATAAAAACCATTCCTGATAACTCAAGGCATCAATACCGAACTTATCATTTGAATACCATTTATCCTTTTCTAAAGCATTGGTTCCAGCAAATGCTTTACCAGCTGTATCCGTTCCATAACGCATTAATTTGGCAGTAGTTGCATTTATTCCTTGGAAACTAGCTCCAGCAACACTTTTAATTCCAAAACCAAAACCATTGGATCTATCGGTTCTAAAGAAAATGGATGGCCCATAATTCTCATTTAATAAATAACCTTTGGCATCATCTACATCTTTAAGTTTTAAAAACTCATTGCTAAAATCCAAATTCCCATTTGAATTTTTCTGTGAAGAAGTAAAATTCCTATTATTCAATCTAAATGGATTAACGGGAAAATTATATGAAAATCCATTTGTAGTATAACCCATAGTTGGGCTATACATATTTAAATATATTCTAGATTTACTAGAATAGGTATTTGCCGGATTGATAAACGCCGAATAAGGCGTGCTGAAATTACCAGACTGTAGTCCGATACTTTGTTGTGCCTTTAAACTACTCATTGTGAGCAGGGCCAGGGCACTAATTAATGTAATTTGTCTTTTCATAATAGTGTATACTAAATTAAACAGTAAAATGTACACTTTATTAAACAACTTGCGGTATAATAACAGACATATCCTGTAAAAGTGCCGTAGAGTCTAAGTTTGCATGCATTTTCGTTTTATCCTTTAGTATATAAATTCAAAACCTATGCCTCAAATGTACGTAGCCAAAATGTAAGGGCAAAAAAAAAGAGGTGCCTTAGCACCCCTCTTCTTTATAAATCAAACAATATATATTCTTTAATAGATTTGTACAGGCAAAACCGATACAAATCAGTGAATGTTCATTTAAAGTATACGGCTCTCAACGTTAAACCTATGACCTTAAATTTTATCACTTAGCTATAGCTTTTGCAAAAATAAACATATTTATCCACATTTAACAAACATTCGTAAAAAAATAGACACTGTTTGTTTTTTGCACAAAAAAGCGGTGTAAATAAACTACAGGCAGAGGTTCATGAAAAAGTAAAAATTGTTGCGAATTTCGACCCCTTGAATAGTTATTGAATATCGGACAATACTACCGGAAATCTAGCCACTATTTGGAGTCTAAATTGGAACCCATTATACAATTAAATCTATTTGGCACTACTTAATTTTAAGGATAATTATCCGTTCTTACTATAAATGTAACTTATGACTGCCTAATACCGTTCTTCTATAAATGAAATTATGTGAAACAAGGTTTTGGAAAGGACCCAAAATATACCTAATTTTGCGCGCTTTTATGGGCCGTATCATGCTTTTATTTATAGGACTTGTTTCACTCAGTGCATGTAGTGAATACAGTAAATTACTGAAAAGTGATGACTATACTAAAAAATACGTTAAGGCCAATGAGTACTTTGAAGCCGGCAAATATGGCAAGAGCATTCCACTTTTAGATCAGTTACGTGAGCATTATCGGTATAAAGATACCATAGCATATTTGCTTCAGTTATCTGGTAAATGTTATTTTGAAAATAAAGAATATGACTTTGCTACTTTGTTTTTTGATGACTATGCGGAAAATTTTCCAAATGGAGCATACGCCGAAGAATGTGCCTTTAAGTCATTACAGTGCATGTACCTTATCAGGTATTCATATCAACTGGATCAAGTAGACGCCTATAAAACCATAGAAAAAATCAAAATATACACGAATAAATATCCTAACAGTGCATATTTGGCACAATGCAATGAAATGTTGGATGGTTTAAGAACTAATTTAAAAAGAAAAGAAGTAGAAAGAACGTTTCAGTATTATAGAATAGGAGATTTTAGAGCAGCTGTAGTAAGTGCACAAAATACTATGCAAGCTTATCCTGACATTGATAACATTGAAGAAATGGAACATATGATGGTGGTGGCGCAATACAATTACGCAATCAATAGCATTGACAAAAAGAAAGAGGAACGATATAAAGTCATGTTAGAACTTGCAAATGATTACCTTCGCAACCATAGCAACAATGTTCCTTCGCACAATAGAGAAGTAAAAAACTTGGTTTCAAACGCCAATGAGAATTTATTAAAATTAAAAGTAAAAGTAAAAAAACGATTATGAGTGATAAACTTGCAAATACCAGCGCTGAGACTATTGACGTTCGCGAATTAGAAGACGGAACGGGAAATATTTATTTATCAGTTAATATTATTTCAAAAAGAGCTAATCAGCTTTCAACAAAACTTAAGGAAGAAATCAAAAATAGATTGGAGCCTTACGAGAGTGATGGCGATAGTTTAGAAGAGATTCACGAAAATCGTGAGCAAATGGAAATTTCTTTGATGTTTGAACGTCAACCAAAACCTACTTTGCAAGCGACCAGAGAATTATTGGACGACGAAATTTATTGGAGATTGCCTCAAACTGGCGATTTATTACCTGGAGAATAAGAACATTCTTATAGGGATTAGCGGCGGAATTGCGGCTTACAAAATACCTTTATTGGTACGTCTTTTAATAAAAAGAGGCGCCCATGTGAAAGTTATTTGTACCAAGAGTGCTGAAAATTTCGTTACCCCAGGAACCTTAACAACCCTAAGCGGGAATCCTGTTTATTCTGATTTTATGAATGAATCCACTGGAGAGTGGAATAACCATGTAGATTTAGGGTTATGGGCAGACATAATGCTTATAGCGCCTTGTACGGCGAACACCTTAGCCAAAATGGCTGCTGGTCAATCCGACAATATGCTATTGGCCACTTTTATGAGTGCCAAATGTCCAGTACTTTTCTCCCCTGCCATGGATTTAGATATGTTTGAACATGCAGGTGTTCAAGAAAACATTAAAACATTACAAGATTCTGGAAGAGTTTATATTGAACCAAGAACAGGTGAATTGGCTAGTGGATTAGTTGGAAAAGGGAGAATGCCTGAACCTGAAGAATTACTTGCCGAAATAGAGAACGTTTTAAAGAAAGATAAAAAGTGGTATGGGAAAAAGGTAGTGATATCTGCCGGTCCTACCCATGAATTAATTGATCCTGTGCGCTTTATTGGAAATTATAGCAGTGGTAAAATGGGTTATGCCATTGCAACAGCTTTTGCTGAACATGGAGCAAATGTTCATTTAGTAACCGGGCCTACTTCTATTCCAAAACCAGAAGGTATAAAAATTTATCAGGTAAAAAGTGCTGATGAAATGTATGCAGCTGTTACGGAGCAATTTATAGATGCAGATGTTGCCATTATGTCGGCTGCAGTTGCAGACTATAAACCTAAAAACAGCAGTGATCAAAAAATTAAGAAAGAAAAAACAGATGGGTTAAGCTTGGAATTGGTTAAAACGCCTGATATTCTAGCTTCTATCGGAAAATCTAAATCAAAAACGCAAATGGTTATTGGTTTTGCATTAGAAACCCAAAATGAATTGGCTAATGCCAAAGGCAAGTTGGAACGTAAAAATGCGGATATGATTGTATTAAATGCTGCTAGTGCTGCTGGAGGTGTTTTTGGAGCTGATGAAAATAAAGTGAGTATTGTCACAAAAACAGAAGTTTTAGATATTCCACAAATGAAAAAGACTAAACTTGCGTTTACCTTATGTGATATTATATTTGAAAAGTATGAAAACCATTCTTAAATACTTAGTTATTTGCATTTCTTGTTTAACAACAGCTAGTTTAGCTGCGCAAGATATAAATGCAACTATCCAAGTGGTTGGTCCTTCATTACAGGCAACCAACAAAAATATACTTACCAATCTTCAAACCTCTATCCAACAGTTTGTTATTAATCAAAAGTGGACGAAAGATGCTGTTCAACCCAATGAAAGGGTGGAAATATCAATGTTCATTGAAGTTAAAAGCATTACCAATGTAACTGATTTTAGTGGGACCTTGCAGATGCAGGTTTCAAGACCCATACTTTTATCCAATTACAAATCTCCGTCTTTTTCGTTTACGGATGATGACGTAAACTTTAGGTATAGTGATTTGGAAAGTCTTTTATACCAAGAAAATCAGAATGTGAGTGACCTTACTACCCTTTTGGCATTTTACATAAATGTTGCTTTGGGATATGATGAGGACAGTTATAGCAAAATGGGAGGAGATGATTTCTTTAAAAAAGCACAAAGCATTGTAAATATGATGTCGGGTAAACCAGGTTGGTCTCAAACAGACGGGCGCGGAGGTCGAAATAAATATTACCTAGCCGACAATCTAAACAATAGCCGATTTAAAGCTGTTAGAGAATTGACTTATAATTATCATCGTTTAGGTTTGGACCAAATGTATGAAAATGCGGTAACAGCAAGAAAAAAAATCACGGAAGCATTAAAAGGTTTGGAAGATCTAAACAAACTCGTACCTAACAATATGCTCCAAAAGACGTTTTTTAGTGCCAAATGGGGTGAATTAGTAGAGATTTATAAAGGAGGCTCAAAATCGGAACAAAAAGAGATTATTGCTTTACTTTCTAAACTAGATCCGAGTAATGGTAACCGATACGACAAAATAAAATCTTAAATGCCTTATTCCTTTCTCAATAAAGCCGAAGAAATTAACTCGCTTGGTTTTGAGAAATACACCCAGATTCTTCTGGTAACGGATTCCAATGTTGCAGTGCATTGCTATCCCTTAATTAAGGATTTTTTACCAAAACACGAACTTTTTAATATTGAAGCTGGTGAATCACATAAAGATTTAACACATCTACAATCCATTTGGGACCAGGCTTTAGCTATGAATTTAGGAAGGTCCGATTTAATGATTGCCCTCGGTGGAGGTATGGTTTCTGACTTGCTTGGTTTTGCTGCTAGCTCTTACAAAAGAGGCGTTTCTTGCATTTACTTGCCTACTAGTCTAATGGCCATGGTAGATGCTGCTCATGGCGGAAAAACAGGAATAAACTATGGAGGAATTAAGAATAGCATTGGTGCATTCTCTAACCCTCAGCATATTTACATTCACCTGCCCTTTTTAAACACATTAGAACCTAAAGACATAAAGAGTGGTTTTGCTGAAATCATTAAACATGGAATAATTGAAGGTGGTGAGCTTTGGGCTGAAATTAAAAACATAGAAGTTATAAATAGTAGCAGCTTTTCTGAAGCCTTCGTGATACGCATTATTGAAGTAAAACAAAAAACTGTTGCCTTAGACTTTACCGAATCTGGGAAGCGAAAAATTCTAAACCACGGTCATAGCTTAGGGCATGCCATAGAATCCTTGTTCTTGGAAAGCGGTAAAGCCATTACTCATGGTCATGCCGTTGCTTTGGGTATGCTATTGGAATCCTTTATAGCTCATGCCCACTTCTATTTGAGTGATGAACATTTAAATGAGATAACGTATTGTATAACAAAACACTACCCTCTTATATCAATAGATTTTTCGCTTACCGAGATTATGGATAAACTCTGGAATGATAAGAAAAATTTAAATTTGCTATCTTTTTCCTTACCGCTAGAAATTGGACATGTTCAGCAGGATTGTGAAGTGAGTGAAAGTCAAGTTAAAGAATCCTTAGAACTTTATGCCAGATTCTGTTCATAAAATTGCGCTGCCCATTAACAAGAGTGCAATGATTCGCCACTTGGCCATGAGTTTTATCTACAGAGATTTTGTGGAATTGGATAATTCATGGAGCAATGATATCCAAGTAATGCACAAAGCCATTCAACCAGCAGGAGTAATTGACTTTGAAGATGCAGGTACACCAATGAGAATTATGTGTGCCTTGCTTAGCTCAAGAGAAGGTGTTGAATTAAAGGCAAATGAGTCTTTAGCATATCGACCTTTAAAACCATTGCTTACTTGCTTAGAAAGCCTTGGAGCTCAATTTGAATACAAGGAAAAAGAACACTCACTTCCATTTAAGATAATAAAACGGTGTTCACCATTTACCGAATGCACAATTGATGGTCGTTTAAGCAGCCAATTTGTAAGTGCTATGATACTACTGGCTTGCATGCAAAGAAACGAAGTTGAAATAAACTATCACTTATCTGGTTCATCTAAATACATTGCACAAACCTTAGATGTTATTTCAGCTTGGGGCATTAAAGTTACGCAAACCGCCAATTCTATCATTCTATCTGAGCAAGTAGGCATGTCCAAACCAACCGTAGAAATTGAAGCGGATTATAGCTCATTGGCTTTTATGTTAAATTTGGCTTTAGCTAAACCTAGTCAACTATTTGAAGTATATGGATTAAATCCAGAATCAAAGCAAGCAGACAAAGCATCTATAGCTATTTATCGTCAAATAGGAATGGAGTTCTTGTGGTTAAATAATGGCGCTTTACAGTTTTCTTTTAAATCTAAAATACCCAAAGAAATCCACCTAAACATCAAAGAGTGCATTGACTTAGGTCTTGCTCTCATTGCAGCTTGTGCTTTTTTAAATATTAAACTCAACTTAAATGGTTACCAGAAGCTTGCTTTTAAAGAAAGCAATAGAATAGAAGCCATGCGAACCAATTTAAGTCCTCTAGGTATTGATTTAATAGAAGAAGGTCAAACCTTGCGATTATCAGGACAAGGAATAGAATCCGACCACATTTCAATTCAAAGTTTCAATGATCATCGCATTGTGATGGCTATGGCTATTTTTGGATTAGATGGCAATTTAGATTGTGATAATTTAGATTGTGTTTCTAAATCCTACCCTAAGTTCTGGGCAGAGTTCGATAAAATTAAAAATTAGACTATAATTTACAACCTTTAACTTGAAAGGTTTATTTTTGCTTCATGGCTCGAAATACCATTGGCAAATTGTTTACAATCACCTCATTTGGAGAGAGCCATGGCCCATCTATTGGGGCAATTGTTGATGGATTTCCAAGCAATACTAAAATTGATATAGATTATATAAATTATCAGCTAAGTCGCAGAAAACCAGGGCAAAGCGGATTAAGTACCAACCGGTATGAATCTGACAATTGCGAGATTTTATCCGGAATTTTTGAAGGAAAATCAACTGGAGCCCCTATCTGTTTTGTTATTCCAAACAAGGATGCCAAAAGCAAGGACTATTCTGCCCTAAAAGATATTTATAGACCAGGGCACGCCGACTATACCTATCAATCGAAATATGGCAACAGAGATTACAATGGAGGTGGAAGAAGTAGTGCACGAATAACAGCCGGTTGGGTTGCTGCTGGAGCATTAGCCGAATCCTTTTTAAAAGAAAAGGGTATTGAGATAATAGCTTATGTTCAGTCAGTAGGAAAGATTGAGTGCCCAGAAATTAAAAACACTCCGAGTAAAGAACAGGTGGATGCCAATGATGTGCGATGTCCTGATGCAAATACAGCTAAGGAAATGGCTGAATATATCAGCCAATTAAAAGCAGAGGGAGATAGTATTGGTGGCAAAATAAAATGTAAAATCAAAGGATTACCAGTTGGATTGGGAGAACCCGTATTTGGAAAGTTCAATGCTCTCCTATCGCAATACATCATGAGTATTAATGCAGTTAAAAGCATTGAAATTGGAGATTCTCTTAATCTAAATAAAACGGGTTCTGAATTAAGTGATGAACCCGGAGTTGAAGGAAATTGGAATACAAAAGATAATATTAATGCAGGTTTACTTGGTGGAATTACCACCGGTGAAGAAATAGACTTTACGGTTGGTTTTAAAGCCCCAAGTTCAATAGGGAAACACCAAAAGGCATTTGATACAGATTTTAAGATTGTTCCATTAGAAATAAATGGACGTCATGATCCGTGTGTATTGCCAAGAGCCGTGACCATAGTTGAATGCATGACAGCTGCCTTAATTATGGATTTGTATTTAGAAAATAAGACAAACTAATGGAGTTTGCCGTACTCATAGTAGCCTTTTTAGGCGCCTTGCTTACCTTTTTCTCTGGTTTTGGCTTGGGCACTGTTTTATTGCCTGTAATGCTGATATTTCTGCCTCCAGGAACTGCTGTGCTTTGCACAGCTATCATTCACTTTATTAATAATGGGTTTAAGTTTACCCTCATTCGTAAATACATTAATGTACCCATAGCCATTCGCTTTGGAATAGTAGCCATGATAGGAGCATTTATTGGCGCTAAATGCATTTCTTATGCCAATGACTTAGGTATTGCCTATAAAGCCACTTGGCTCAATCACAGACCAGAGGTTTCGTGGATTTCCTTAATCATAGGAATACTTTTAATGATATTTGCCTTGTTTGAAAATTTCAAACCCAAGAACCTGAGTAGTTCATTAACTACTGGACAATACTTAGGCGGAGGCTTAAGCGGCTTTTTTGGAGGATTGAGTGGGCATCAAGGTGCATTGCGTTCCTTGTTCTTGAGCCCTATTATTAAAGACAAAAATGCCTTTATTGCTACGGGTGCTGCCATTGCTTTGGCTGTAGACATTATGAGAATATCTGTGTATGTCGGGGATGGAGAATTTTGGAAATCTGCCAATACCCCTATTATCCTATATGGGATTGCCGGTGCAGTTATTGGCACCATTTTAGGTAAGCGCCTTTTGAAAAAAATCAATTACCGAATACTGCATATTACAGTTATGTTTTCTTTAGTGGCACTGGGATTGGCTATGGTGCTGGGTTTGGTGTAAAAACAAGGTTTAATTTGTAACCGCCCAACATTTAGAGAGAATCTAAAGGACTTCTAATGCTTGATTTAGAGATATCTGCGATATGAGTATATATTTCGGTAGTCTTCAAGGAATTATGGCCCAGTAATTTTTGAACATATCGAATATCAACTCCGTTTTCTACGAGATGTGTAGCAAAACTATGACGCAATGTATGCGGTGTTACCCAAGAATCTAGTCCGGCTAATTTAGCCGCTTTTTTTACGATGCTCTGCACAGATTTCGAACTATATTTTCCTCCTTTTTGACCTTCGAATAAATACATTTTTGGCTGGTGTTCTACAAAATATTCTCTAAGCTCTAATAGCAAAGATTCTGGAAATACAACCACCCTATCTTTACGACCTTTGCTTTGTCTAATATGCAATATCATTCTGTCGCTATCTACATCATTTAATGTTAAATGCAACAATTCACTTAACCGTAAGCCACATCCATAAAGCAATTTAATCATACACATATGTTTTTGATTTCGAACCGTTCCAATCAACCTTTTTACTTGTTCTTTGCTAAGGTGCTTTGGCAAATTACTCATATGTCTTTTAGGATAAAGGTGTTTTACATCCAGTAATGTTTTATACTTAAGTTTCATAAACAAGCCTATGGACCCTAAAAATTGTCTTTGATAAGCCTCACTTATACCTTCACCCAAAACCATCCTTTCAATAAAGGAATGGACATCAGAAACTGCAATCTCACTAAAGTCTTTTTGGTAATTACTTAAAAATTTTTGCAGACAGTTTAAATAAGATCTTCGAGTGCTTGAAGCATATTTTTGAATGGTGAGAAGTTTATCAAACTCCAATAGTATATTTTCCAAAGAATTCATAGGTTCGCTTTATAAATAATTGCAATTACAAAAATAGCACCCTAACGCCAACATTTAAAAGACTTACAGAATATATCTTTGAAATTTATTTGGCGGTTATACGCAATACGTTATATATTGGATATACGCAATGCGTATATTTGGGTGTTCGAGTCCATACTCCGCGAAGCTACGCATGAACTCGAATGACCCCGCGACTGCGCCACCTGTCCTGTTGCATGCTGTGCTGCGCAAAGCACGCCCCAGAACAGGCGCCTAAACAAAATCCAAAAATTAATACTTACGTATATTTGTTGGACTTCGCTTAGTCGCGGGGTCATTACCTGCAAGCTAAAAAAAGCCCACCGCACGGTCAAGCACATTTCATTTTGCTCGTGCCTCACAAAATAAAAAGAGCTTGCCCTTCCCCACCGCCACCCTACTAAAAATATCTTCTGAAATGTAAAGATTATTAGCAATAAGTTAATATATTTGCGTAAAACACAAATTAATTGGCTAAAGTGGAAATAAATAGAATTAAAGTCGCACTCGCAGAAACCAGAAGAAAAAACAAATGGTTAGCAGAAAAGCTAGAGAAAGACGAATCTACAATATCGCAATGGTGTACTAATGCCAGACAACCATCTTTGGAAAATTTATTAAATATTGCTAATGCTTTAGATATTGATATTAGAGAATTACTATACTCAACAAAAGAAAGTGCTTAAATGAACAACTCTAAAACATATATAGACCTGTTCTCAGGTTGCGGAGGACTTTCTCTTGGTTTACATAATGCAGGATGGAAAGGTGCTTTTGCAATTGAAAAAAGTGAAGATGCTTTCAAAACTCTTGAACATAATTTAATCAAAAAGAAAAAGCATTTTGATTGGCCTAATTGGCTAGAACAAAAACACCACGATATAAATGAAATTCTAGAAAATAATTCGAATGACCTAATTAAGTTAAGAGGAAAAATAGATTTGGTAGCAGGTGGACCGCCTTGTCAAGGATTTTCAATGGCTGGAAGAAGAATAGAAAATGACTCTAGAAATGATTTAATCAATTCCTACATTAAATTTATTGACTTGGTAAAACCTAAATTAATATTTTTTGAAAATGTTAAAGGTTTTACCCAAGGTTTTAAAAAGAATGACAAAAAAGGAAGAGCTTATTCATTATATGTAATTGATGAACTGAAAAAGAAAGGTTATACAGTTCAAGGACATCTTATAAATTTTGCTGATTATGGAGTTCCTCAAAAAAGAACACGATTTATTTTAGTTGGGATTCAAAATGAATTTGTAAAAAATAATTCAGACATAAATAAAGAAACTTTCTTTGAAGAAATTAAAAACAATAAAGAAAACTTCTTAATTAACAAAAACCTTACTGTAAATCCATCTTTAGAAAATGCAATTTCTGACTTACTTCAATCTAATGGGCAAATAGAATCAGAAACACCTAACTTTAAAGCTGGTGTTTATGGGGAAATTGAATCGAAATATCAAAAACACCTACGAAAATATAAAAAACAAGAAAGCAAAGTAGATAGTCACAGGTTTGCAAAACATACTGATCTAGTTAAGAATAGATTTCAAATTGCTTTAGACGAAAAACTAACTAGCTCAACTTATAGAGAACGATTTAAACTAAAAAAGAGTAGTACAAAAATATTAGAAGCAAACAAGCCTACACCTACTATTACGACATTACCAGATGATTACATTCATTACTGTGAACCTCGAATTATGACTGTTCGTGAATATGCACGTATTCAATCATTTCCTGACACTTATCAGTTTAAAGGAAAATATACAACTGGAGGAAAAAGAAGAACACAGGAAGTTCCTAGATATTCACAAATTGGAAATGCAATTCCACCTTTATTTGGGGAACAAGCAGGTTTAGTTTTAAAACAACTAATTAGCTAATGCAGAAAAATCAATTACAATTTAAAATTAGTTCTGCATTAAAGAACATCATAGGAAGTGACTTAATAAGTGATGATTTCATTGCTGTTTTTGAACTTGTGAAAAATTCATATGATGCTCACGCAACAAAAGTTGAAATAACTTTCGAAAATATTTATTCCGATAATGCCAAAATCACAATTAAAGATAATGGTAAAGGAATGAACTATGATGATTTAATTAACAAATGGCTTTTTGTTGCTTACTCAGCTAAAAGAGAAGGAACAGAAGAAGATAGTTATGATTATCGAGATGAAATCAAGATAAAGAGAGCATACGCAGGAGCAAAAGGTATAGGAAGATTTTCTTGTGACAGACTTGGTGGAGAATTATATCTGGAAACAGTTAAAGATGAGAAAAATCCAAAAGTTGAAACGTTGCTTACTGAATGGGATAAGTTCGAAGGAAATTTAAAGGAAGAGTTTGTAAATATTAGTGTTATTCACGAAACTATTGCTAAAAGTAATTATAACGTTAAACACGGTACTGCATTAGAAATAACAAACTTAAAAAGTGATTGGAATAAGGATAAGTTATTAGAATTGAAAAACTCACTTGCTAAACTAATTAATCCAAATAATCAGTTTGAAGAAGACGAATTTTCGATTGAACTAATTGTCCCAGAAGAATTAGAAAATGATAAAAAAGAGAAAGAATATCACAACAAGGTAAATGGAAAGGTTGAGAACTTGATTTTTGAGACTATTGATTTAAAAACAACTAAAATAGTTTCACAGGTTTCATCTCAAGATATTAATACAATTACAACATCATTATTTGAAGCTGGACAACTAGTTTATGAAATTGTTGAAGAAAATCCATTTAAAAATTTATTTAATGTAAACCTTGAATTATACTATCTAAACCAATCTGCTAAAGCAACCTTTTCAAGGAGAATGAAAATGCAACCTGTTCAATATGGACATTTATTGGTTTACAAAAATGGTATTAGAGTTTATCCTTATGGAGAAAGAGGTGAGGACCCATTTAAATTTGACAATAGGAAAGCTCAAGGCTATAACCGATTTATAGGAACACGAGAACAGATAGGTTTTATTTCAATTTTTGATACAGAAGATGAAATAAATGACCAATTAAGAGAAACTTCAAGTCGTGGTGATGGTTTAATGCGAAACCCGACTTACATTCAGCTTGAAGAATGGTTGTTAGTAACACTTAGAAGATTAGAGAAATTTGTAGTTGATATAGTGAACTGGGGAAATGATTTATCAGAAGATGAATTTATTAGCTTACCAGAACTGAAAAAGAAGGAAGAACTGAGAAAATTAATTGAATCGCTAACTAAATCAAAAGGTTTGCTTTCTTTTAATCTCTCACAAGATATAGTAAATATAATTGATGAAAAGTCTAGTAAAACAGTAAAAAGTAACCTTTCAAAAATCATTAAAGATGTCAAAGAAGGCAACTTCAATCCTGGAGATCTAGCAACTAACATTAAAAAGGAATTAAAACGACTTGAACAATTAGAAAATATAACAAAAGAAGCTCAAGAATCTGAATTTGAAAAGACGAAAGAAAATATCAAGATTTCAGGAGAACTTGAAATTGAAAAGAAAAAAGGTTCGTTTAAAGGTGCTCTTCTAGGTACTGATAAAGAAAGAATTGTTTCACTTCAACATCAGGTTTTTCATTCATCAGGTAGAATTCACAGAAACATTAAACTATTATTAAAACATTTAGGAGTAGAGAATATTGATGATAAAACCCAAAAGCATCTTTCTGTTATTTCCATCGAAGCATATAAAATACACTCTATTGCAAGATTTATTACAAAAGCAAATTTTAATCTAAAGGCAACCAAAGTAAAAAAAGATATTGTAGAGTTTATTGAAGGGTACATAAATGAAATGTATGTATTTGAAGACCGTCTTATTGACACAAATATTAACATCAATGTTGAAACTAAGTCAATCGAGAGTATTATAGAATTTCGGCCGCTTGAAATCACAACTTTGATTGATATTTTTATTTCAAATTCTGAAAAAGCAAAAGCCACACAATTAAATTTTTTGTTTAAAAAGACAAAAGACAAGATTGAATTTTTAATTCAAGACAATGGTGTCGGAATAAAGACAGAACATTTTAATTCAATATTCGATTTAGGTTTTACAACTACAGATGGCTCAGGTATTGGACTATATCAAGCTAAAGAAATAGTTGGAAACGAATTGAAAGGTTTGATAAACTTTGACTCTACCAGTGATGGCACAATTTTTAAAATTACATTTTAATGAAAATAGAATATAACATCCTTTGGCTTGATGACGCTAAGCAAGAAATTGAAGAAGGTGAATATCATTTTGAACTTTTTGACTTTGTTAAAAGCCTTGGTTTTCTTCCACAAATAGAATTAGTTCGGACTGAACAAGAGTTCTTTGAAATCCTCAATAATAAACAGTGGGATTTGATAATGACCGACTATAATTTGGATGAAATTTCTGAAAACCCTGAAAAAGGAGATGAGGTGATCGAAAAAATTAGGGAAAAAGACCTGCTAACTGAAATTCTATTTTATACTAAGAAAGATGATGAGGATAGAAAAGTTGGATTTAATAGAATAACATTTATTGATACTTCCAAAATGTCTGGAACTGTTCACAATGAGAAAGTTTTACTGAAAGCTAAAGAACTAATTGAACTAACAGTTAAAAAATTCCAGAACATAATAGCTATGCGAGGAATGATAATGCACGAAACGAGTGATTTAGATGTAACCATCCAAGAAATATTAAAATCAATTATTGAAAGTGGGAATAAAGATGTCATATTAGATGTGATTAAGAAGAAAAAAACGAAATCTACAAATGAATTTTTAAAGAAAAAGATTGACCAATTTGAAAGTTTAGATGATTTTTTAGTAAATATTGGTGCTGATCATAGGCTAAGAGGGCTTATAAGAAACCTGCCTGATAATGAGCATAAATCAAAGCTTGAGACATATCAAGTAAAAATTATAAATATCAGAAATCAGTTTGCACACGCTACTTTGGATATAGTAAGTAATACATTTAAAACAAAAGGAGGAAAGGAGTTTGATGAACACTTGTGTAAACAAATTAGAATTGACATAATTGAGCATAAAGAAAATTTGGATAGTTTAAAAATTGAATTAGGAGAATAACCCATCCAAGTTCAAGCACATTTAAAGTTTGCTCGTACCTCACAAATTTAAAAGAGCTTTCACGCCAACGCTAGCAAGTTTGCGGAAAAAAGCCAGCCAGGTAACAATGTATATAAAAAATAGGCGAAATAGCAGTAAATTCAAGGGTTTTGGCTCGTATCAAACATTGTGCTTAACCGAAAGTTTCGTGCTTCGAAATCGCCTACTTTTCATATACTAACCGTTACCCACAATGTAAAAAGCCGCCAATCTTTACGGCATTTCGTATGTGATTTTACAATCTCCTTTATATCCTTTTTGGTAATACAAACAGCCTACGGGAAAACCAAATGCAAAACCGTGTTTGCTCCCGCCACCCATATACACTATTTCTTTTAATCCTCCGTACTCCATTACCATTTTCTGAACCTTGTTACTCTTAAATGCTTTTGCTATCGGAACAAAGAAAACAACATTATCAGCAATCGAAAATGCTTTATCTAAAAATGTTGTAGGCTTCCCCCTTTTAGTACCGATTTAAAGTAGACAAACTTATATAATTTATTTTAATATTTTATTTATTAATCTTTTAGGGCTGACTGAAGCGAAGGCGTAGCCGAAGCGGAAGTGTAGGCTTCCCCCTTTTAGTACCGATTTAAAGTAGACAAACTTATATAATTTATCACATCTGTCCAAAATAAATTTTAAGGAATAAAAAAAACGGCAAGTTTGATCCACTAGATTAGTGGTACTA
>Ga0222675_1000376_pt1 | contig 18047 bp, 15 predicted proteins | sample AntAcemetagen868_FD_179818 | JGI IMG/M metagenome (GOLD analysis project Ga0222675, IMG submission 179818) | Saline water microbial communities from Ace Lake, Antarctica - #868 | ecosystem: Environmental > Aquatic > Non-marine Saline and Alkaline > Saline | place: Antarctica: Ace Lake...
CAAATAAATATGCGTTGAGGAAACCCCTTCTAAAAGTGCCGTTGAACCTTTCAATAAAAGCGTTCTGTGTTGGTTTACCTGGCTGTATATAGAGAAACTCAATTTCATACGCTTTGCCCCCCCCTGGTCTTAGCGTCTCGTGAGACCTCATGAAATAACAAAGGAAACCCATGGCTGAGTTTCCTTTTTTAATGTTCTCAAAAGCCGAACACAGCTAACATAAGAGCTAACTATCATCAGGCTCAATTCATTATTAGAACAAGTGATAAAAATCTTTAGAAAAACAGAAGAGCTTTCAAACAAAGTGGAACGGAATAACCCTTTAGAGATAGAAGGATTTTCAGCAAATAAAAAACTCAATGTCACTGTCATTTTTCGGAGGAAAAATTACAGAAAGAACTCAAAGAGTTAGTAATCATAATACGACAAGAATTAGATATCACTGATTAAATTCAAATACTGTAATCACTAGCCACTTTTTCTTGATTACTTTACTTCATGAATTCATTTGAAGACTTCAAAATCAAAAAGCAATTGCAAAATGCCATTGCCGATTTAGGTTTTGAAAAGCCTACCCCCATACAACAAGCGTCTTATTCTACCATACTAGGTGGCTCCGATTTTGTTGGAATTGCACAAACGGGAACGGGAAAAACAATGGCCTATGTGCTTCCCATTTTGCAAGACTTGAAATTTTCGGACCAACCCAACCCGAGGGTATTAATATTGGTACCAACAAGGGAACTAGTCATTCAAATAGTAGAAGAAATAGAAAAATTAACGCCCTACCTCAGCGTAAGAGTGTTAGGCGTTTATGGTGGCTCGAATAATATGAAGCCTCAAAAGAAAGCTGTTGCGGAAGGCATGGACATCATTGTGGGTACGCCAAGAAGATTGTACGACCTAGTGTTGGCCAATGTGCTACGCCTAAAGTCAATCAAAAAACTGGTGGTTGATGAAGTCGACATTATGCTTGACTTTGGCTATAAAACGCAGTTAAAGAATCTCTTTGAGCACCTGTCTACAAAACGGCAAAACATTCTCTTTTCTGCTACCATGACCAACTATGTGGATGAATTGATTGATGATTTCCTTGTTAATCCAGTGAAGGAAACCATTTCTATTAGCGGTACGCCATTGGAGAGTATAAGTCAAGAGTGCTATGCTGTTCCTAACTTTTATACAAAGGTCAACTTGTTGAACCATTTACTAGAAGACAAAGAAGCGTACAGTAAAGTCTTAATTTTTGTAGCCACCAAGGTGAATGCTGATAGGCTAGCTGAAGTATTAAACTTCGAATCTGAAATTTCTGTAATTCACTCTAGTAAGGAACAAAATCATAGAACTCAATCCATAGAGAAATTCGAAGACGGCACGAGTAGAATTCTTATAGCCACTGATGTGATTGCCCGTGGTATTGATATTGAAAAAATTAGCACCGTAATCAGTTTTGATACCCCCTTCTACCCCGAAAACTATATCCACCGCATTGGACGAACAGGCAGAGCTGGGCAACAAGGAAACGCCATCCTCTTTTACAGCGAAAAAGAGACCACTCTAAAGGATGAGATTGAAGGCTTAATGAATTATACCATTCCATTCAATGAATTGCCAGAGGACGTTGTAGTGACAGGCCAACTGACCCCAGAGGAAAGAGATAAGCCAATAGACCCCGATGAAGCTTACCATAAAAAACCAGCCATTGAAGTAGGCGCTGCTTTTCATGAAAAATCTGCCAAGAATAGTAGAGAAAAAACCGTGAAAATGGGATATGAGAAGTCTATAAAAGCGAGGTATAAAAAATCACTCAGGCGAGGCGACAAAATTCAAAACATGAAAAAGAAGAACAAAAAGAAATGATGCCATCGACCTAGCATCCCGTTGACACCTTTCTCTACACCGACAAAACTATTATTCTCGGGTTCTTGCACCTATGGCAGTCGAGTTAATACTGGTTACGCTTAATTCTGGATAACGTATATATGCTTATTGCCTACACAATACATGGAAGTTTCTAAAACACTTATAGCCTACAGCCAGTTAAGCAGACAATGGAAAACACAAAAACTAATAGACTTAAACACGCACATGCATGAGGGTTAAGGCTGGTTATGATCATGCAGTCCCTTTGGTAAAAGTTAAGCCTTGCTCCATTTCCATTTTAACCATTTTCAGAATCATCAAACACGTCCTGACTAAATGAAACCAACCCTTGTCATAGCAGGAGCATCAGGTTTTATCGGCAGATGGTTTATCAGTGAATACGCCCATAAGTACAATATTAGAGCCTTGTCCCGGGCCGAAGTAGTGCCAAGTCAGGATTCCAATGTTCAGTGGGAAAAAGTGAACTTATATTCTCTTAGTAGTACTACAAAAGCATTAGAAGGAGCTGATTATGCATTGTACCTAGTGCATTCTATGGCACCATCAAGCCGGCTGAACCAAGGAACCTTTGAAGACACCGACCTTTTATTAGCTGATAATTTTGCCCGAGCTGCCGAAGCCCAGCACCTCAAGCATATTGTTTTCATCGGGGGTATCTTACCCAAGGACTCCTCTACCTTTTCAACACATCTACGCAGCAGGTTTGAAACTGAGCAAACCCTTAAATCTCGCAGTACCCCAGTCACGGCCATTCGCGCAGGAATCATCATTGGACCTGGTGGTTCATCTTTCGATATTATCCAAAAACTTACAGAACGGCTCCCAATTATGGCCTGCCCTGAGTGGTGTAAGTCGCCATCACAGCCTATCGGAGTTCAGGACATGCTCCAGATCATTGATAAGTCAATTGGCGAGGATGCGTATTATCATAGTGCACTAGAAGTGGGTTCACCAGAAGTACTCTCGTATATGGACTTATTGAAAATAACGGCCCGCCAACTCGGTAAAAAAAGGCTCATCTTTTCCATCCCATTCTTTACCCTGGGTTTCTCTAAGCTTTGGGTAGGATTATTCTCCAATTCGAGCACCACCTTCGTTGGACCCTTGATTGAGAGCCTAAAACACAATATGACGCTTGACCCTGAAAAAAATCCCTTTCAGGACATCCCTTACCAACCCATTGAAGAAAGCATAGCAGATGCTTTGACGATGCAAGCCCCTAGCTTGCCAAAACGTATCTATGCCGCAGACGAGAAAAACACAGTACGCAGTGTTCAGCGCTTATCCAACCCTGGCTTAATGAGTGCATCTTCGGTAGCCGAAATCTATCCGAAGTGGCTCACAGAAAACTTCGTAGTTATTCTAAAGGCCGAAGAGGATGGAAATAAAGTACGCTTTAAATTCCTAGGAGCCGTTTTACTAGAGCTCAGCTTTGTGGCGGAGCGGAGCGACAAAAACCGTCACCTTTTCTACATCACAGGTGGGTTTCTGGTCAAGAGAACCACCTACGGATGGCTTGAATTCAGATCTGTGCTAGACAATCGGTTTGTCATTGCTGCCATCCATGAGTTCGTACCAAAATTACCGTGGTATTTCTATCGGTTTTCACAGGCAGTATTTCACCTACTTGTGATGAATTGGTTTGGCAGATTTCTAGAGAAACAAACCAAAAACGTTTCCGTAAACTGACGATATTAGGCAAATAGACTTGGATTTTGGTGAGGTCAGCGAAAAGTGGAATCTAATAGACCTGAAGAGCATACGACTGTCGCATAATAATCTCTAAAAACGCCTACCCTTCATATAAAAAAGGCCACCCAAGAATGACTTAGCATTGGTGATTAAACAGAATTCTGAAAAGTATTTTTATCTTCAACATACCCAACTGTTTCGGGATTCTCAAGCATTTAAACACAAACAAAATGAAATCAAGAATAATGTTAGTCCTGTTGATGTGCGCTATATCACATTCTGGCTATACCCAATGCAAATCAATTACCGTTGAAAGTGTATCCAACTACACCGCCATTGCCATTGATTCTTTATACGAAGCTGATGGCTTGAGAAATGGAGCCGACTACGATGGTGCGACTTTATACTACCCCAACAATAAGAAGAACAAGAAGCTAAAAAGCATTGTACTAGTACCTGGATATAAGGCCACACAACGATCTGTCAGCCTATGGGCTCGGTACCTTGCCGAACGTGGATATGTGACCATGACGATCGGTACAAATATTTTAACGGATAGCCCTGCTTTAAGAGCCAAAGCACTGATTGACGGCATGGAAACAATACGTCAAGAAAACAAAAGAAAAGGGTCTCCTCTATTCAAGAAACTTGACACTAAAAGCATTGCAGTAGGCGGCTGGTCAATGGGTGGTGGAGGAGCACAGCTGGCTGCAAAACTAGACGGAAGTATCAAGGCGGTAATAGCCATTACCCCTTGGCTATACCCTAGAAATCTTGAGGCATCAAACTTAGATCATTCGGTACCAGTACTTATTCTAAGCGGTCAAGTTGACCCTACTGCACCACCAAAGAGCCATTCAGATGTACATTATGAGTATACACCTGCAACGACCAAGAAGATGCTCTTCGAAGTTAAAGAGGGCAACCACTCGACCCCTCTTTTTCCAAGCACTGGAAATGGTGACCTTGGAAATGTAGCTTATGCTTGGCTAGGGATGTACCTAGAGGGTAATGGTTGTTATGCAGAAATGCTTAGTGCCAATTCGTTGAACCAAAACTCAACTGCCTCAAAACATCAAGCTAATTTAAATTGATATTGGCGTATAATTGGTCATAAACTGTTGACTGAATATTAGTAAAACTAAAAATGGAGTACGACTATATTGTCATTGGAAGTGGTTTTGGTGGCTCTGTCAGTGCTTTAAGACTATCAAAGAAAGGATATAAGGTCTTAGTCGTTGAAAAAGGGAAATGGTATCAGGCCAAAGATTTCCCAAAAACCAACTGGAATTTTAGAAAATGGCTCTGGCTTCCAAGTTTACGCTTCTTTGGCATCATGAAACTATCTATTTTTAGGCATATAGCGATCCTATCGGGAACGGGGGTTGGCGGGGGTTCTTTGGTTTATGCCAATACATTGCCCATTCCAAAATCCACATTTTTTAAGACAGGCAGTTGGAGTAAGCTCCATGATTGGGAAAATGAACTAGCGCCATATTATCAAGAAGCCCTAAAAATGCTTGGCGCTGCAAAAAACCCGAAACTATTTGACGGGGATATTGGGCTAAAAAAGGTTGCTCAAAATCTTAACATGGAAGATAAATTTGACGCCACCAATGTTGCCATCTATTTCGGAGAAGAGAATGTCACCAAAGAAGACCCCTACTTTGATGGAATGGGTCCTGAAAGAACGGGATGTAATTATTGTGGTGCATGTATGACAGGATGTAGAAATAACTCTAAGAACACATTAGATAAAAATTATCTGTACTTGGCTCAAAAGTATGGGGCAGAAATACTAGCCGAAAATGAGGTGTATGATGTCCGCCCAATAAACACAGATGATGGTGCCAAGGGCTATGAATTAGCAATAAAAACTAGCACTAAGCTTTTTGCCAAAACAAAGAAAATCACCAGTAAAGGAGTCATATTTTCTGGCGGTGTGCTAGGCACCATCAAACTTCTACTCGACTTGAAAACTAGCTCATTACCAAATCTCTCCGATAGATTGGGGCAAGATATCAGAAGCAATAATGAGACCTTGGTGAGTGTCTCGAGCCTTGAAAAAGACAAAAACTATTCAAAAGGTGTGGCCATTGGGAGTATCCTAGATACTGATGAGCACAGTCACCTTGAAATTTGTAGATATTCCGAGGGATCCAACGCATGGAAACTTATACACTTACCCTATGTCACAGGCACAACTGTTTTCTCTCGTTTGGCAAAGGTAGTTGTGGCTTTAGTGAAATCTCCCGTCAAATATTTCAAGACTTATTTCCTGAACAGTTGGGCAAAAAAGACAGTCGTACTTCTTTTCATGCAAACCCTTGACAGTACCCTCAGTTTCAAGAAAAACAGTTTTGGTTTGATGAGTTCAACAGTGAGCACAGGTAAAAGGCCAACTCCATTTATTCCAGAATCCATCAAAATGATAAATGAATATAGCAAAGCAATAAATGGTGTCAGCACCTCTTTTGCCTTAGAAACAATTGCGGGTATTCCTTCAACTGCACATATTTTGGGAGGTGCTGTCATGGGAGAAAATACTTCAGAAGGAGTAATCGACAAAGACAATAGGGTTTTTGGTTATGAAAACCTTTACATCATCGATGGCTCTATGATCTCCGCAAATCCAGGAGTAAATCCCTCATTATCAATAACAGCTATTGCAGAGCGAGCAATGGATCAAATACCTGCTAAGAAATAAGGCGCCATTTAAACCCGATAAGCTCATGAAGAATTTAATTAAAGCTTTAAAGGTCGTTTTCGGCTCTGCCCTGCTACTCATTATTGGTGTAATGCTGTTCTTTGGTCATCGAGATATTCCATCAAGTGAATTAAAAGCAAAATACGCCAATGCGGCTTCTTCATTCGTTGCGGTGAATGGAATGGATGTTCATTTTCGTGACGAGGGAGACCCAACCGACTCTATTCCAATAGTCCTTATACATGGTACAGGGTCTAGTTTACATACGTTTGATGTGTGGACGAACACCTTAAAAAATTCGAATCGAATCATCAGAATGGATCTTCCTGCCTACGGATTAACGGGGCCGTTTCCTGATCGCAACTACTCAATGACTAATTATACTGCCTTTCTCAATGACTTTTTAACCACTTTGGGCATTAAGCAATGTGTCTTAATGGGTAATTCTCTAGGAGGTGAGATAGCATGGAATTTTGCTTTAGAACGACCAAATATGGTGACTCAATTGGTTTTAATAGATGCCGTTGGATATCCTAAAATTTCAAAGAGTACCCCAATTGCTTTCAAACTAGCGCAGACTCCTGTACTCAACAAGTTGCTCACCTATCTAACCCCACGTTTTATGGTGAGGGCCAGTGTTGAGAATGTGTATTTTGATAAATCAAAAGTAACTGACCGCTTAGTCGAAAGGTACTTTGAACTGACGCTTGGGGAGGGTAATCGCCAAGCCTTTGTGGATAGATTCAAGGCGTCAGGAAATGCTGATGCATATCAGAACATCAAAAAAATTCAGCAGCCAACGCTAGTGCTTTGGGGTGCCGAAGACTATTTAATCCCAATAGAGAACGCCTACAAATTTCATGAAGACCTACCCAATAGTACACTGGTTATTTTAGAGGGTACAGGCCATACGCCAATGGAAGAGAGCCCTGTCAAAAGCTTAGTGCCTACACTCGATTTTTTAAAAGCCTCCCTATAGTGAGAATCCAATACTCATTATGGCAGGCTGCTGCCTGGCTAATTCACAGGGATTAACTCACAAACTGAAGCGTAAAATCCCTGCCTTCCTCACTACCAAACTTCTAGAAGGTGATAAAAGTCACACTTCAACATAAATCCCCATCGTACATTTACGATTAGAGACATGAAAAGAAAAGTTTAGAACCAATAGCGTACACCGAGGATACTGAAGTTTTGGCAAAGTTTGCCAAAGCCTTAGGGCATCCGACACGTATAGCCATTTTAAAGCACCTGGAAAACCAAACGTGCTGTTCTACAGGTGATTTAGTAGAGGTATTTCCATTAGCTCAGTCTACCGTTTCTCAACATCTCAAAGAATTAAAAAACGCAGGATTGATCCAAGGAGCATTAAACCCTCCCAAAATCAAATACTGCATTAATCAAGAAAACTGGAGCATTGCCAAAACATTATTTAAGCAGTTTTTTGATTGATATTTTCTTATTGAACCGATCGTCAATTGACGATGTAAACTATTTGCGCTATGACCAAAGTAATTAAAATATTAGGCACAGGTTGTCCAAAATGCCAGTCAATGACAGCCCTTGTAAAGGATGTCGTTTCAGAAAATAACATTGATGCAGCCATTGAAAAAGTTGAGGACATAACTGAAATCATGAAGTACAATGTAATGACTACACCCGCTTTAGTCATAGATGATGTGATTACAATTAAAGGCCGGGTCCCTTTAAAAAGCGAAGTATTGGCCCTTTTAAACTAATGCCATGAGTTATCCCATCAAGGCTTCATCTGTTTCAGGTACTATCAACACCATTGGAAATGTTTGATTGGATACAAAATATTGCAGATTGGTTGGTCTATGATGTTTTGAATTTGAACCAAGGGCAACAATTAGCAGAAGCCCTAAACTTCTTTATTTACGACACCACAAAGATTCTAATACTCCTCTTTATGGTGATCTTCTTTATGGGAATTGTCAACAGTTACTTCCCCATAGACAAGGTTAAAAATTACCTATCCAGAAATAAATTATATGGTTTGGAATACCTAATGGCCAGTCTATTTGGTGTGGTAACACCTTTCTGTTCCTGTTCGTCAGTACCTCTATTTATTGGTTTTGTGAGAGGTGGCATTCCTTTAGGCGTAACCTTTTCATTTCTGATTACTTCGCCTTTGGTCAATGAAGTCGCCATAGGACTCTTTGTTGGCTTATTTGGGATTAAAACCACCGTCATTTATGTGATTAGTGGTGTTTTATTAGGAACTATTTCGGGTGTGATTCTTCAAAACTTAAAGCTGGAATCCTATTTAACACCTTGGGTAAAAGAAGTTTTGGCCACCGCACAAAAAGAACAAGATGCCTTTATCGCTGAAAAACAAACCCTAAAACAAAGACTACCCATCATATGGAATGAAGTGCTTAAAATCATTAAAGGGATTGTCCCTTATGTCTTGGTAGGCATCGCCATTGGTGGGTTGATGCACGGTTATATACCAGAAGGATTTTTTGAGCAATACATGGCCAAAGACAATCTGTTTGCCGTACCCATTGCTACCATTTTAGCTATCCCAATGTATTCAAACGCATCCGGCATACTTCCAGTAGTTCAGGTACTGGTTGCAAAAGGAATCCCCTTAGGTACAGCCATTGCGTTTATGATGGGCGTTGTTGGCCTATCGTTACCAGAAGCGATGCTTTTAAAGAAAGTGATGACCTTAAAACTAATTGCCATCTTTTTCGGTGTAGTCACACTCTGCATTATTATTTCGGGATACCTGTTTAATCTCATTTTATAAAGACATAAGCGGCTGTCCCAACATGCCGATAAGACAGTACAACCATAAGCTTTACCAGAGGGATGCGAAAACATTAATTATTATGATCGATATACCACTAACCCTAGTCATATATCAATCATAAAACGTAAATTATTTAAAATATATCGATCATAAGTATGCGTGATATACAATGCGAAACATAACCATAAATCATAATGAAGCATAAAGAGCACATAAGGAAAGGTGAAGGAGAAAACTACAATTACTCACAGGATCATTGCTTTATTAAACTGTCATCTCGAGATACGAATGGAGAGTTATGCGTGGTCGAAGACACCTTAAAACCAGGGTTTCATTTAAAGCGACACCACCATAAAATAATGACAGAGGTCTTCTATATGTTAGTTGGGGAACTTGAGCTTATTTTTGATGACGAAACAATAATCCTCAGAGAAGGTGACACCATGACTGTTGCTCCAAATGTTTGGCATGAAGCCAAGTCTGTGGATGGAGGAAAAATGCTCACCATATTTAAAAATAGTGAATTTGACCTCTTTTTAGAGGAGCTCTCCACGATGAGTGAAGGAGACTTCGCTAATCAAGAAACAATGAAAGCCTGCTCGGAAAAATATGACATCTACGAAGCGTAGAGCTGGGTGCCCCGAAACCTAAGGGTATTAAATGAAAGGATTGAAGGCAATATGCTAAAAATGAAAGCAGCAATTCGAAGGCATTATGGTTCTCCTAAGGGGATTACAATTGAAGAAATTGAAAAACCTCTTCCCAACGATAATGAAATATTAATTAAAGTTCACGCAACAACAGTGAACAGAACAGATTGCGCAAACCTCACTGCTAAGCCATTTATAATGCGTTTTATACTGGGTCTATTTAAGCCTAGAGAAATAATATTAGGGACTGATTTCGCAGGTGAAGTGGTGGCCGTTGGGGAAAATATCAAATCCCATAACGTAACCGATAAGGTATTTGGGTTTACCGACACTGGGTTAAAATCTCAAGCTGAATACATCACATTAACACCAAAAGGGAATATACTAACCATCCCTGAAAACATTGATTACAAGCAAGCTGTCGCAAGTTTGGAAGGTGCACATTATGCCTATAGTTTCATCCATAAAGTAAATATCCAGCCTGGACAAAGAATACTTATCAATGGTGCCACAGGAGGGATTGGCTCCGCTCTTCTACAGTTTGTAAAGCAATTTGATGTGCCCACAACTGCCACCTGTAACACGAAAAATAAAAGCTTAATACAATCGCTTGGCGCTGATAAAATATATGATTACAGCATAGAGGACTTTACAAACGATACTGAAAAATATGACTTTATATTTGATGCAGTGGGTAAAAGTACTTTTGGGAAATGTAAACCATTATTGAAAAAGGGAGGGGTTTATATCTCATCTGAATTAGGTCCTTATGCTCAAAATCTATTCTTTTCAATCTTTACTCCAATTCAAAAAAACAAGAAAGTGATCTTCCCAATTCCATTTGGCGTTGAGAAAACACTGCCTTACATAAAGGACCTATTGACAACAGGGAAATTCAAGCCAGTAGTAGACCGTGAATACTCTTTAGAAGATATCTCCCAAGCATATGAGTTTGTATTGCAAGGTGAAAAAACGGGAAATATCATTGTGAATTTTTAAAAACTAAATAACAGACACCAAATTAGAAGGCCTACCTTAACTACAGGTAACCTTTTAAAGAAGTGTCCAAAGCCTTAAAAATGGATGACGCATCAAATATTTGTTTGTCTTGTGGACTATGCTGTGACGGTACCTTGATTGGTTTTGTACATCTAGATGGCGATGAGATACCAGCCGTAAAAGAGGTAATGGACATAGAAGAGGCCGATGGTCAAGGGTTTTTCCTCCATCCCTGCAAAAAGTATTGTGATGGCTGTACTATTTACGCTCAAAGACCTAAACAATGCGGCAAGTTTAAGTGTGGACTTTTAAATTCCGTTGAACAAAATGAACTCGCTTTTAATTCGGCTGTCGAAACGATCAGTATGGTGAAACAAAAAAAGGACGCCATAGTACAAAAGTTATCAGCCCTACCCTTTGAACTAAAATCCGGATCGTTTTACTTTCAAATGGTCGAATTGAAAAAGTTGTTGCAGAAAATCAAGTCTGAATCAGCATTGACGCAAAACCATCTCGCCTTAATATCGGACCTCGAGCAGATGGACAGCCTGCTGATTGAAAAATTCGATGTCTCACTAGACTAATGGACTGAAAGAAATACAACGTCCTCCGAAGTACACTCCAAAAGTCGGTGTAAGTTGTACCGCAATCTACTACCCTACTCATCCTACACTAAACCTTAGGAGGAATGCAACAAAACGCACTGCAACACGCATAAAATAAATCTAATTAATGTATGTTAGAGGCCTGTGTAAAGGGGAAAATAATGGAAGACAATAAAATGCTGGATTATATTAAAAATGTATTAGAAAATATGCCAGCTGGCTGGTTGAACCTGACAACGCATCGGTTAGATATTTATGATGAAAAGTTGGCCAAAACTCAATTCATAGATCAATTTGAAGCCTTATTTAATGCTAATAATGCTGAGGCCTCGGCACTCAATGAGCTACCCACGGCATACGATTATATTCGATTAGGCCATCCACTATCCTGCGTATTAGAATGGGTAATTGCCAAGATCAATAACACAAGCACAGAAAATGTCATCAGTTTTTCATCTCAGACGGCTCCCATTTTAGCGGTTTTAAGAAAGAATTTACTGGACCATAAAAGCACTCGAATCCTTTATACAGGAGAATTACCTGATGCCTTCAATGCAGAAATTCTGCAACGTGTATATGGCTATACATTTGACTTGCAGCAGGTGAAGAGCGCATCAGACATTGCCGAGTTTAATGGCAGCACCATTCTCGTTTCACAGCAAGAGGGGATTTCTAAAACAGAACTCACACCGAATATTGACTTCTTCATCAATGATCACGATCACTTGGGCAGTGTATTATTAGTGAATGGAGCGCAAAACGAAAGTTATATCTCAGAAATTCAGCATGTAAGAAGACGAGAGACCATTGCCATGACACCGATCAATTGTCTAGCTGCTTTAAAGTCACTTGTAGGGCAATCACCTTTTGATCATAACCAAAGTAATGTCGAGGCAAACAAAACACTCGTCTTAGATTCCATTAAGGCCATTACAGGAACCACTGCAAAACCATTGGTCGCTTCAAGTGGACTATCTATTCAATATGCGATAATGATGGGGCTCATACACGATGCCCTAGAAAACCATAAGGGAATGGCCATCAAATTTGTTGTGCCTCCAAATTGTTATGGCGGAACAAATGACCAAGCCAGAAGAGTTGCGGCTTGCCTTGACAATGTTGAAGTGGTGGATTTACCAGTGGATGGAGATCATGATATGGTCCAAAGCATTGATATAGTTTTAGACAAAATCGCTAAGGAAGATGCTATCCCTTTCATCATTGCTGAGATTCCTACAAACCCGAGGGTTGAAGTTCCTGATCTGATACAATTACAAGCTGTTTTAAGTGCCCCCCGTAAAACTGCTTCAGGTGAAATGGCAGTTGATCCAGTGTTTATTTTAGATCAAACCTTCTGTCCTAATGTGCTCTTTTTAGGCGAAGGAGAAATACTCTCCACAGTGAGAGCGATTTCGTATGCTAGTGGATCCAAGTTCCCAAGTGGCGGACAATGTACTGCTGGCTATTGTGTGGCAAACAGTAAAGCGGAAGGCTTGGTGGGCAACATAGAAACGCACCTAAGGCTTTGTGACAACGAGGCTACATACTTACAAATGGAAATATTGGCAAAACAACTGCCTTCCATGAACCAAAGAATTCATGATGCTTATCAGAATACGCGTGAGTTTGTAACCTACATCAAAGAGACTTTACCAGCCGCGAAAATCAATTTCGTTTCGGAAGAATTGGCACAACAAGGATTTACCCCATCTGTGTTCTCTTTAGACCTTCCCACCAAAGGGAATACTCATGAAGAAAAAGAGGCTTATAAAAGGGCCTTAAATCATAAATTGATCGGTTTAATGATTGCTGAAATCCCGAATGAAAGTAAGTACTGCGTGAGTTATGGGCAGTTAAATGGATGTTACTGGACGATACCCGCAACATCAACCCAAGGAACGACTAAAGAAGGCGACAAAGATTATATTGCCCGTGTAGCACTCTCTCCTAACATGGATCTTGAACTTCACAAAAAGGTATTCAAGAGCTTCGTTGATAGTATTTGAACATACAGCTAAAATAGTATATCTTAAAACAAACATTTAAAAGACAGCATCATGGGTAAAGGTAAAGACGCAAAAAAGAACGTTAAAAAAGAAGCATCTAAAACGCCAAAAGAGAAGAAGGCTGAAAAGAGACTAAAGAAATCTTAATAGAGTTTTTCAGTATTTTTAATAAAACTCCAATTGTCTTAGCGAGACGCTCAGACAAGAAAAAGCATGACCTCTGTCTCAGAAGTGATGCTTTTTTTATTAATTAAACCTTTGTTGCTCAACGCTTAGCCTTATCTAAGGCTAAGGTTAATTCACCTATCCCTTCTGAAACATTGGCCTTCTGACCGACAAGCAGAAATCAAGAAAGGTATTAACTGTCTTACTCATTACACTCAAAACAAAATATTAACTATAATATTAGTTCGTATTAGGTAAGCAGTTACATTTGTCTCAATAAACCAGATACTTTTCATAGGACAACCTTTATCATTAAGCTAAAAAACAAAAAAATGAATCATACATTTCATCTTAGAACAAAAAGAAAACCTCAAATTCTAATCATTTTCTCACTTGCCCTTTTTATGCTAATTACAGTGTCATGCGGTCAGGAATCTCAATCTACTAAAGGATCAGAAAGTGAATTGATAATTAAAATAAAAGCCGTTCAAGAACAAGTGATGGTGCAAGGAAATATTAGCGAAGAAGAAGAACTGGCCATGTCAAGTTTATGCAGGCTTATGTCTCGCGATAACCCCTTTGATTATGGTAGGGAAGATGTGATTCTATTTAAAGATGTAGAAAATGCACCTATTTATAATGATTGTGAAGAGCTTTCGGCAGAAGGAACAAAATCATGTTTCAATGAAAGTATCTCAAAATTCATAAAACAAGAGTTCAACACGAGCATCGTAAATGCATTAGATATTTCAGAACCACAACAGGTAGCATTCTTCTTTATAATTGATGAAAATGGAATCCTATCAGGTATGAAAATCAGAGATACAGAGTTGACAATTCAAGCAGAAATAGCGAGGGTATTAAAAAAAGTACCAAAAATGAAATCTGCCACTCAAGATGGAATTAAGGTCCCCGTATTGTGTTCAGTGTTACTCACATATGGTAATGAAATAATAATCGAGTTAAAGTACATTCCATCAGGGCCGGTTGACTAAAAATAATAGACTATTAGAAGTAGCTAAAACAAAAAAGCATCACCTCTACCTCAGAAGTGATGCTTTTTTTTATTCAACTCCGTCTATACAGCAGTAAAATACTGTGGGATTAAGCCCTTAATCTTGTCTAAGGTTTCAGTTACGGTCAGTTCACTCATACCACCAGAAGCATTCGCGTGACCTCCACCGTTAAAGTGTTCTCCTGCCAATACGTTCACTGGGTTCTCTGCCCCTTTCGAACGGAAAGATATTTTCATGATGCCATCTCTTTCTGTAAACACAATGGCTGCTTTCATGCCCTTAATAGATAAGGCTTGGTTAGCTAAGCTATCGGTATCGCCTTTTTGATAATTGTATTTCGCTAGTTCTTCTTTCGACAATGAAATAACAGACACCATGTAGTCTTCCATAATCTCCAACTTCTCGCACATGGCATAACCCTGCAAACGCAAACGACTGGCTGTGTTGTTGTCGCTTAGCACCTCATGTACCAAATGATGCTCCACTCCAGCCGCTAAAAGCTTTGCCAATACTTCATGCGTCCTTGGCTGAACAGAAGAGAATCGAAAACTCCCTGTATCTGTCAAAATACCGAGGTACAATGGCGTTCCAATTTTTTGATCGAGTAAGTCTCCATGACCTGACTGTTCGATGAGCTCTACGATCAACTCAGAAGTAGAAGAAGCGCTCGTCTCTGAAACTGTCAACGTTGGAAACGGCTCTGGATTCAAATGATGATCAATCATGACTGTTTTACACGTCACAGCTTCTAACAATGCTTGCATGTCAGACCCAATACGATTTGTTGCATTGTAGTCCAAGCAAAACACCAAGTCAGCTGCCGCAAAAGCATTAGCTACTTCCTCTGGATGCTCTGTCATTAAAAGGAAGTCAGAAGTATCTAACCAATACAAAAAATTAGGAGCCGGATCTGGATGACAAACAGTAGCTGTTTTGCCTAGTTTTTCAATAAAATGCAAAAGGCCTAATGAGCTGCCAATCGAATCGCCATCAGGTGACTTATGTGAGGTAATGACAATATTTGAGGCCGCTTTAATCTCAGCTGCTATTTGTTGATATATGTTCATGTAAATACGATTCTATCTAGATAAATAAAGATTCGTCTCACCACTTAGAGTGGTCGGACGAATGATTCGCGAATGTAGTGATTACTAAACTCGGCAGTTTAAAAAAAACAAAAAGACTAGTAGAGGACCTTGAGTAGTTTGGCATATTTCGGTCATAAAACTTAATTTGCGAGAACATGTCGTTCACAAAATATAATGGTCCGACAAAATCAGCTAGCCTTAAAACATGAGAAAAATAATTTTATTCATATCGTTATCCTTATTGATTAATATCGCCATTGCTCAAGAAGGCAAGCTATATTATGATAGTGGCAAGTTAAAAGCTGTTGGGCAGCTAAAAGATGGCAACGCTAATGGTAAATGGAAAGAATATTATGAAACAGGTGAGCTAAAAGAAGTTGGAGGATATGAAAGAGGTATCGCTACTGGCCAATGGAAAGAATATCATGAAAACGGACAGCTAAAAAAAGTTGGAGTATATGAAAGTGGTGACGCTACTGGCCAATGGAAAGAATATTATGATAACGGACAGCTAAAAAAAGTTGGAGTATATGAAAGTGGTGACGCTACTGGCCAATGGAAAGAATATTATGAAACAGGTCAACTATTAGAGTTTGGGGCTTACAAGAGTGCAAAACAAACTGGCGAATGGAAAGAATATTATGAAAATGGTCACTTAAAGCTAGCTGGAAAGTATGCCAATGGGAAGAAGGTTGGCGAATGGAAAATTTATGTCGAAAACACTAACTCAAACAGTAACACATTTGGGATCCAACTGTACGAAGATGGCTTAGCTGTAGGCCCTATAAAATCCTATATAAACGGCAAACTAACACTAACTGGTAGAACAGAAAATGGTAATCGAATAGGCGAATGGAAGTATTACGAAAATGGTGAATTAGATAAGGTTGAACTCTATAACCAGACAGGCGACCTAACAGCAGTTGGAATGCTTGAAAATGGTGAAAAAACGGGGCAATGGAAAGAGTACTACAAAAATGGTGAAGTACAAGCCACCGGAACTTATGCCAATGGACTACAAATAGGCGAATGGAAAGTCTATCATGAAAATGGGGAATTAATGCAGGTTGGCAAATATGATAAGAATGGAGCAACAGGTGAATGGAAAACATATAATTCCAGTGGTGGTCCAGAACAAATCATGAATTTTACCAATGGAATACAGAATGGTGAATCGAAAGCTTATCATGCCAATGGGCAACTATTAGCTGTTGGATTGAATAAAAACGGATTACCAAGTGGGGAATGGAAAACATATTATGATACTAGTGAGTTACATGAGGTTGGTAATTATAAAAATGGGTTTCGAATAGGTGAATGGAAAATATATTATGATACTGGTGATTTACAGGAGGCTGGTAAGTTTGAAAATGGAGATAAAATAGGCGAGTGGAAATTATACTATCCAAACGGTAACGAAGGGCAAATTGGATTGTATAAAAATGGCACCAAAACAGGCGAGTGGAAGGAATATTATGAAAGCTCCAAATTAGGTTCAGTTGGAATGTATGAGAATGGTGCCAAAACGGGCGAATGGAAGGAATATTATGAAGTCGGGCAGTTAGAAACTACTGCCCTTTACGAAAACGGAGTAATATCTGGCGAATGGACCGCATATCACGAAAACGGAGCAATATTTGCTATCTATTTATATGAAAAGGGATTACTAATGGATGTTATTACTTGCAAGGATGACAAAGGAAATAGACTAGATAAAGGCACATTGGTTAACGGTAACGGTACACTCAATTCATATTCTTCTTCAGGCGAACTAGAACAGACTTATACATTCGTAAATGGAGTAATAAAACGATAACCACCCTGCGATTTACTGATACGACACAATCGTAATCACTGCACTCTCCGACTGGTCTTAGCGCCTCGCTGAGACCCATATAACTAGAAAAAGCACCTGCTACACATCTCCTTCTCTAATCAATTGGACAGCATCTATTCGAATGCGTGCGTTATCAATCAAGGATGTAAGCACACTTTTCTCGTCTAATGCCGTGCGAATTTCATTGGGTCTAATGCCCTTGTTACGTTTGAATAAATAAGCTAAACGACCAAGTTCATGATCTAATGTTTGGCTCATAAGAGCGGAACCCTTATCTATTTCTTCCAGTTTCAATTGTTCTGCCACCTCTGTAGCCGTCTTAATCATGTCTGGAATTATGGTATCGACCAAAGTTTCATTTTCAATGAGGTCATCGATTTTACCAGGCCTCAGCAGCTTATTGAACATCTCTATAGGATAGTCGGCCGTAACCTCATCGCCCGTATGATCTACGACCACACGCAACGGTGTACTTGGTAGAAAACGGTCGACATTAATCCCCTTTTTACCTGCTGTCTCCAACACAAATATTACTTCTAGTAGAATACCCGTTTGACCAGTCCCTCTCAACACGCCAAAGCTAGCAGCTCCAGTACCTAAGCTAAGTACCATGTCTAAA
>Ga0222675_1000391_pt1 | contig 17400 bp, 16 predicted proteins | sample AntAcemetagen868_FD_179818 | JGI IMG/M metagenome (GOLD analysis project Ga0222675, IMG submission 179818) | Saline water microbial communities from Ace Lake, Antarctica - #868 | ecosystem: Environmental > Aquatic > Non-marine Saline and Alkaline > Saline | place: Antarctica: Ace Lake...
CAAAAAGGCCAATATCTACCCGAATTATCAGATTACGGGTTTCTCCCCACGTTCATCACCCCTACCAAGTCCCCCTAACCGCTCTCGGTCGCAACTCGTTCGATCGCAGTTCCACAAATCCCAGTTTTTGGGACAGACTCTAGTTTAAGTAGGAAAGTTAGAAATAAGCTCAATGAAACTAAGGCTAAAGCTAAGGCTGCACTGAGCACTTCCGCTTCTGATAATGTCCGCGGGGGGGCTCCCGCTGTCTCGGCTGACAAGGTGATCGATGCTGTAACGGCCCCTGTAGAAAAGGCCTTAAATACTGTCGAAGCTTTCGAAAACGCAGCAACAAGCGTGCGAACGGGGGAAACGCCCAATCCGGCAGATGCACAGACCGTTACGACGGCTGTGGTCGAGGCGATCGTCGCAGAAGTGGCGCAACAATCGCAGCAAGAGGAAAATCTAGATCAAAATGCGCCTGAGAATCAGTCTAATAGCGATGGGCGTGTTCAGAAGCGTGATGAAAAGGGACGGTTTGTGTCCGACCCGGACAATCCCCCGCACGGGAATCAATATACGAGCAGTGATCGTCGACGGGATTGGAAGAATGAAGCCGAGAATCCTTCGAGAAGCGATTATTCGGAAGAGGACATGGAGCGAATGGGACAAGGGGCAGCACCAGTGCGTATTAATCCCGAGACAGGGGAGCAGGAAACTATGGAGAGGCATCACGCACCGACTCCGCTTCGAGATGGTGGCAAGGAAACCGTTCCTGTGTGGCCCCCCGAGCACGCCGAGGTAGACCCTCATCGGCGTCTCAAGAAGCAACCTCCTCCGCCGCCTCCACCCGACCCCAATCATCGGAATTGATTTTCATCGTTAATAAAACAGCTTTAGACCATGCCATCATTGCAGTCTCAGTTTTTGACCTCAAAAGGTAAGCCAATATCCATAGATGGAACCCAAGTGAGTTTGATGGATAGAATTAATATCAATCAGGGGATAGTGAACGTTAGGTTCTTAAGCCGAGGAGGTGATCACCTTCAAGGCGTGACGCTTAAATCCCCCAAAGGGTATGTGCGTCTTTCGGATGGAACAGGGGTGGGTCGGGTAAATATTTGGGACGAGCCTGAGTTACCCCGATTTGTGAAGCACCAAGTTTTTTGTCCCGATGGAGAATTGCGTCTATGGAATATATATAAGGCGACGTCCGATCCCGATCATGGACAAGCCGATGCATGGACGAACAACGCAGGAATGCTCGTTGATCAGCTCGGTAAATATGCGAGGCGGTATCGATGCAGTGATGGAATCGGTGAGTTTAATCCTGAAGATATTGTCTTCGAAATAGAGTGGCAAGAGAGCCCCGCGTAACGTGATCTCTGAGTCGGATCGGTCAGCAAAACGGGTCGGTCGGTATGATCCGGGTCGGAAAAACGGGTCAGGCTTTTTAGTTTGTGGTAGTAGGTTTCGACTCGATACAAAATCAACGCAAACCACGCCTCTGCGGCACACGTCGCGCCAGCCCTCCGTCGCTTCGCTTCCTCCGGTCTGTCACGTCGTCTGCTCGTTCCCTCCGCTCCTGTTCGTCGCTCCAGTCCACTGGGCACTGCCCCACCGACGTCGGCCCTGGTCGCTAGGAATAGGGCTCCTGCAGACCACGCAGGTTTATACTCACGTCTCGATCCGCAAGTTGAAGGAAGTGCACGCCGCGACGCATCCCGGCGCGAAGCTTGCGCCTCGACAGTCCGAGGTGCCGCCGTCTGTTTGAAGGAAATCCCCGATGCGTTACCGCCTACAAATCAGCGAGGAAGCCCTTGAACAATTACGCGCCCTGCCCAAGGATCGGCGCCGACGGATCGGCGAACGCCTCGACGCACTGCAGACCGATTTACACGGTGACGTGAAAAAGCTGGCCGGACAGACAGGCAAATACCGGTTGCGTATCGGAACACTCCGGTTGCTCTTCGCGCTGGAAAAAGATCTGATCTTCGTTCACGTTCTAAAGGACCGCAAAGATGCCTACCGCAATTAAGAAAAAACCCACCCGTCAAACGACGCTCAACAGCCTGAGTCGAGAAGTCTCCCGACTGCGTTCCCGCGTGGAGGAACTCGAAGACCTGCGCGACCTCAATGCCGCCGTGAGCCGCAACGCCGGCAAGCCCGGCGTGGCCTGGGACAAGGCCAAGGCCGACCTCGGTCTCGACTGAGCCAAGCCGCCTTTCTTTTAGCTGCTTTTGACGCCGTCTCTGGATTAGCCAGCGACGGCGTTTTGCTGTCCGGTTGGCACTGCTCGCCAGAGGTCGACAAGCCCGCGTCCTGCCTCTCCTCCGCGGCTAAAACTCTCCAAAGGCGAGGCAAGTCCTCACCACCTGTTACGACGCACCGATTACGAATGCACTAGGGCAACTGGTGCACATGAACGGCCGTATCTATGACCCGCTCCTAGGTCGGTTTCTGTCCGCGGACCAAGTTGTTCAGTTCCCGGGGAATCTGCAGAGTTATAATCGGTATAGTTACGTCCAGAATAACCCTTTAACCAATCGGGATCCTTCGGGCTATGTTTTGGAAACTGCTTGGGATGTCGCGAATATTGGAATCGGTGCAGTCTCCCTTTGGAACAATATTAAAGAAGGTAACGTAGGTGCGGCGGTATTGGATGGAGTTGGATTAATCGCCGACGGAACCGCCGCAGTGTTACCGTTTGTTCCTGGTGGAGCTGGAACTGCTATCAAAGTCATGCGCGGCACTGCAGCGGTCGCGGGTAAACTGGATAATGCCTCCAATGTTATTCAGTCCGGTGAGTCAGTCGTCACTGACGTCAAAAATGGGGATGTAGGATTAGGGACTTTAGCGAATGCGGCAGGAGCTGCGGCTGGAACGAAGGGAGCGAAGGCCGACACTCCGAATACCAGTCGGTTAGATTCGAGTGACGTTGACACGAAGAAGCTCGATGGCGTTGACCCGAAAACTGCTCCTTCAGCAAACGCGGGAGAAGATGGGGTTGTTTACCTCAGAAGGGACCAAGATGGTGGTGAATATGTTGGACAGGCCAAGAGCGAGCAACGCTATGAAAAGCGTCAACAAGAGCACAGTGATGCGAATCCTGATTCCGAATTTGAATTCGAGGAACTTGAGCGTGTTAGCCCGAATTCCGATAGGACCTTAGACGTAGCCGAAGAAGATTGGATTCGCGCTGGTGGTGGGCCAACTAATAAGTCAAACCCAGATGGTGGCCTCCAAAATAAACGTCATCAAATGTCAGATAAACGTTATGAAGAAAATGACGGATCTGTTTTTTAGAAATGGTTAAACTGGGAGATATTTTTTTGATACCTCTGCCCAACAGTTGCTTTGGCGTAGGTTATGTGATCGCGCGGAAACGCCCTGTGTTTTACATGGGTGCCTTGGATATACAGATCGATCCCAACGACCGAATAGACGTTAGTTGGCTTTCAAGAGCTGATCGATTTGCATGCTTTGGTAACTTCTTTGATTCCAAATTGAAGAATGGGGATTGGAGTATCGTGGGAAATGTTACGCCTGATTTGTCGCGCTATCCTTTCCCGAATTTTAAGATCAAAAAAGGTGATGACTATTTTGTTGAATCGTGGGATGGCGCGGAACTCCGAAAGGCAACTCCAGAGGATATCATGAAATATGATAACCCCACCAATCGTGCTCCGATGATTTTGCAGAACGGATTGAGTTCGATTCTAGGCCTTCGCGCCGCTGATCCTAAGTATAATAAGATTACAGCCAACTACGTCGTGCAGCAGTCCTCGTAGGGCAGCAAAAAGACGTCACGTCTTGATCTTGACAAACTGCCCTCAACTGACGGCTCACAACGCGTAATAACCACGCCCCTGCGGCACACGCCGCGCCAGCCCTCCGGTCGTCTCGCTTTGCTCGATTCCCTCCGGTCTGTCACGTCGTCTGCTCGTTCCCTCGCTGCCTCACCGTTGCTCAGTCCACAGGGCACTGCCCCACCGGCGTCGGCCCTGGTCGCGAGGCATTTAAAAGGGACAGGCTGATAATAAGGCATTTAAAAAGCAAATCGTGTGAGCAAATCGAGGGGGTCATGTCGTGATAAGTGAATTATTGTAATTTGAGTCTCGAGTGATTTGATCAGGGGTCATGGCCCGACGAGCACGAGTTGAGTATCCCGGAGCAATCTACCACGTTATCAACCGTGGGAACTATCGGTCGGACGTGTTTGGCTCGGTCGGCGCGGCGAAGGCGTTCCTAGTCGCCCTGCAAGAAACGGTGGATCGATTCGGTTGGAGGCTAGGTGCCTATGTAGTGATGCGAAACCACTTCCATTTGGCGGTGCAAACTCCGCAGACTAACTTGTCGGCGGGAATGCAGTGGCTGCAGGTGACGTTTGCCACGCGATTTAACCGTATGCGAAAGGAAAACGGTCATCTTTTTCAGGGACGGTATCGTGCGATCGTTTTGCAGAACGAAGGGGTGTGGGCTCGGGTGGCGGATTACATCCATTTGAACCCAGTGCGGGCTGGCGTTGTGTCGATAGAGCAGGCGGCAAATTTTCGATGGAGCAGTTTGGCTGATTTCAGTAAAAATCTTAAATTCAAAGGATTAGATCCCACCGCGTGGATGCTAACGCTGGGACTGAACGACAATGAAGGTGGTTGGCTGAACTACGTTGACCGGCTCACTCGAAACTTCGATCCAAGTGCGGAGGCCGTGGCCCGGCTGAGACAGGAGTTGAGTAGAGGATGGGCGGTCGGTTCAACTGAGTGGCAAACGACTTTAGTGAAATCTATTCCGGCAGTTACTGAGGACAATTCACATGCGGAGTATTTGGAACCCATGGAGCGAAAACGTCTGATCTGGGACGCTCGTTTAACTGAAATCTTAGCCCCAGACATCCTGACGTGCGGGGAAAGAGGATGATCTCAATGTGACGTATTCCAGCCGTAGGGAGGTGCCCGGATAATGGGTTTGCGTGGCGTTGAGTTCGGAGCAAAGGAGGAAGGCGAGTTGGTCGTGGAGCGGGTTGGCTTGGCCGTGAAGCTCGACGGTTAAAACGCCTCGGGCAATATCCGGGCGCAAGTTCACCGTGCTTTGCAGCAGTGAACGCACGAAGCTGCGGGCGTCATCGGTTCGTGCCATGCTTTCTCGGGCGATGTGCACCAGGGCGCTTTCGGCCCGGTAGGAGATCAGTTTGATCGTGTCGATAAACTGCTTCCTGCCGCCGCGGAGTTGCGCGACGCGCTGGTCTTGCGGGAGGTCCTTTAATTCGATGTGTTTGGCGGTGGCCTTGCGCTGGGCTTTGAGCGCGGTCTGTTCGGCTTGCCGGCGCTCCAAGGCGGCGAGGTGTTCGCCCTGACGCGCCTCGTGGCGGGCGACGGCCTCGGGGTGGTTTTCGCGGGGCTGGAGGATCTGGGCGGCGAAGTGGGCTTGTTGGCGGGTGAGCAATCCGGTGACTTGTCGCACTTGCCGGTCTAGCGCGCGCCAGGCCGGGTTAACTAGCCGAGTAGTCTCGGGAAGCGGACTGACTGCGTGTTCCACAAGTTTATCCAAGCCATAGTGCTCTCGCATATACTTGAAGAAGTTTTCCTGATGCCATCTGGCAAACATGGCCGCCGCCGCCCGGGCCAGATCACTGGTGTAATCGGTGCTTAAGATCGAGGTCTGGTGCCCGCGTTGGTCCAGTCGGCGCACTTCGCGCAGCCAGTGTTGGTTGCTTAGCTGGGTGCCGCGTTCGGCCAGGCGCAGGGTGACGGTATCACCGTTTTGCAGGGTGACGGCTCGCTCGGTGAACTCCGCATCGGCCCAGTCGGGGCCGGGGTGTTTGTGATAGCTGAGGATGGCGATGCGTTGGGCTTCCAGGCGGGCAAACAGGCCGGGCGAGTAGCCTTCGCGGTCAAACACGAGGGTGAAACGATGCCGCAGCGGATCGGCCGCCAGCGCGGCTTCGTCGGGCTGGCCAGGCACCTCGGCCAGCAGTCGGGGCACAATGTGCTGCTCCAAGGTTTTTTGCAGACCCGGGTCAATGGGTTGGGTGACGCAGAAAAACGGTGCGCCATCCAGGGCGTTGACCCAGTAATCGGTCGTGCCGCGCAGACACAGGCGCTCGCGGCTGACGTAGCGGCGGGGCAGCTTGGTCAGGTCGCCGTGATACACCCGGGTGTGGCCGTCGATCAGGAGCACGCCGGCGGCCTGCACGTCGTGCGCCATCCAGTCGCGGGCCAGTTGACCGGCCCACCGGGCGGTGCGCGCGGAGTCGTCGGCGAGCAGGCCGAGCTTTTCCCTCACGGTCTTGACTTCGGGGATGCGGTCCAGACCGAGCAACTTACCCCATTCCCCCGGGCACTGATAACGCAACTGCTCCAAGCTGGGCACGCGGCCCAGGGCCAGAAAGGCGAGCATGATAAAGATCGATTCCAGCGGGTAAAACCCCGCCGGCAGAGTAAAATGACTGGCGGCGTGGCGCAGTAATCCGAACGCTAGCAGTGCGGGCAACGCGAAAAGCACCCCGCCGTTGGGCACGTCGTCGGCGTTCTCAAAACAGATCTCGACTCGCTCCAGCTGACCGACCGCGGCGGCCAAACGCTCCTGGTAACGCGTCGTGGCCACCCCCATGGGGGCTTGACCATCGGCTACACTGCGCTGGCTTTGGGTGCTCGGGGCGGCGGCGACGGCCAAGCGCAGGCCTAGCCGGCTTGATGTCCCAACGGCAGTGTCAGCCTCACCCCCTTTTTTTTTAGCCGCCCATATGAGACCGCTTTGTGCAGGGTGTTCGGCAACACTCCCAAACGCTCCCCCACCTGTGGCAGGCTCAGCCCCTCATCGATGAGCGCCTGCGCTTGCTTGAGCCGTTCGCTGTTGAGCGTGTTGCCCTCCCGCGGCTTCGCCGGAGCGAAAAACCCCGCCGGCCCGTCCTCCTGCAGCTTCTTGCAGGAGCGTTTGACGCTAATCAACGGCACGCCAAACACCCGCGACACCTGCCCTTGCGAGGCACTGCCATTGGCGATGAGCTGACTGGTAAACATCCGGAACGATGCCAGATCCTCCACCGCATGGGTGAAAACCGGCAGGTGGCCGTTAAAATAATAGACCCGCCCCTCTCGCTGTTCGAAGGCCAACTCCGCGGTGATCGCCGTGCTGCTTTTCGGGAAAATGGGGAGTTGGACTTGGGGCATATCCCTCACTGACATTTGCGTGATTTTAACGCCAGCTCCGGTTCATCTCATTTCCCGCACAACCCCTGTTTCACTCCTCAGGTCAGGATGTCTGAGGTTGGCGATGGAGGTGGCGTCGAATCCAGTGCGCTGATTCAGGCCCAATCCCTGGGAGGTGATTTCCTCATCGGTCATGGGGTTGCGAATCATGGGGGCGACGCTGTTGAAGACGGGGTAATCATCGGTGGTGATGGCGTAGTCGAAAGTCAGGTCGGTGGAGCCGATGGTGCCGGCGGATTGGCTGAGGGTTTGCGAATAGCTGCTGGGAGCGAACAGCAACATGGGGTTGAGGTGAGGGTCGAAGCCCCACTGGGTGCTGCCGGGATTGTCGGTCTGGTATTGCAGAGAGTTGTTGGTGCCGATGCGGACCTCGAAATGCAGGTGAGTATTCGTGGTGGCACCGGACTGGCCCATGACTCCGATTTGAGTGCCGCGCGAGATGGCGTCCCCTTTGGTGTATCCGGAAACTAAGTCGTCGGTGCTGCTTCCATTGGCCGCGGTTTCGTCGTCCCAGAGGTGCAGATACCACGTGTAAAATTTGGTCACACTCTTGCCTTGGTAGGTCATCGCGCCTCCGCCTAGGTCGGAGATGTTGTGTTCGAGGATCACGATATTCCCGCCCGAGGTCGTGGTGCGATAGTCGTAAAAATAGCCGTCAAGGGGCGCGATAATCGGTGAGGTCATATTGGTGCCGTCGACATCAAATCCGCGATGCCAATCGTAGGCACCACTGCCGGATTTATTGCGGGGGCCGAATGAGGATTCGAAGTCTTCCAACGAGCCGCCGGAAACCGGGAAGCGCGCGGCATCGCTCGAACCATGCAGGGTATTGAAGAATAAAACGATATCGTCGTAGTCCGCGCGGGAGGAGACGGTCAGAGTCAGACTGAGAAGGAAGAAAAGGATACGATGGTGATTCACTGGGAGTCGATGGGTTGACTGAAGTGATCACTCTAGCGGGAAAGTGAAGCCGCCGATAGTGGCCGATCGGCCACTATCGATTAATAAATATCGAGCCGCTGATGGTCGCCCTGTCGGCTAGCTCAAGCGTGAACCCGGTGACGAGTGGCGACAGGGCCCCGACTCACGGTTGAGCTCAAGGGCTTCCTCGGTGGATTATTCGATGCGATGTCGATGGACCGGACCTTTCCGTTTCACGCGCGGAACGACATTGCGAAAGCGACGGAATTGGATCGGTGATTGGAGGCAAAGGAAATTCAACAAAGCCAAGTCCATGCAGCCTAGTTATGTTGCCCAACTCCTCCTCCTTGTCCCTCAACCTGAGAACAAACCGGGCTCTCCCTCGGCGGCTAAGTCGTCAAAACTGTCCCATGCGACTGGTGAGGGCCTCCCGTATTCTAGCTGAACCTCTTCGACCCCATCCGAGTTAGTTTGTAAATCGGATTCAGATTTTAGTTTGGCTGCGAGTTGAGTAATAAGTCTTCGAAAAGAGGTTAAACTTGAAAGGTCTTTGTAATTCCCGGTTAAGCTACGGGTGGGAGTGCTCAGGACTGCCGCACAAGAGTAGAGCTGCTGCTGAACCATGCGTTCACAAAGGAGGCGCATACGATCTTGATAGGAAGCTTTTACGAAAGCTCTGTCGGCTGGAAAATGAGGTGATGGAGTCGAAACCGGCTTTGACGATTTTTCCGCATCTTCAACTAGGATAAGATAGCCGACGTAAGGGGCTTCTCCCTCGCCGAGCATCCCTTCACTTTGGGCTTTTCTCAAATCGACGGCGCTTCCCAATGCCTCCTCGCAGCGGTTGTTCGCATTGTTACCAAATGACGGACCACACAATGACTTCAGTTCGAGGGCAGCCAATAGTCTGCCCTCATGCTCAACCAAAAGATCCCATTGTTTTGTCGGACGGAAATACCCGGGAAGGATGACGAGGGACTTTTTCCGGTGCACTTTAGTCCCCGTGGGGCCGCATCGAATTGCCACCTCTGCAATCATGTCTCGAAAGGAGTCCATTGTTTTTCCACCAGTGACAGCACCACGGTTTCCGTCGCTTTTTCGGCCGCCGCGTTGCTGCTTTTCTGCGGCTCGTGCGCGGTCTCTCCAAAACGCGGTTACGGCTCGGCCCAATCGTTCTTCAAATGTCAGGCGCTTGTTTTTCATGCTGCGGCCTTTTGGCTTTTAGGAAGGGGGCGGTTGGTGGGCATGAGTCGTTGCCATTCATGATCCGAAAGACCGTAGAGCTCTTGAACCGCAATATCACGCAAGTCGTTGTCGCGAATCACGGCAGATTTTTGCAAGCGTTGACGAAGCTCCTTTGAGACCTGATCCCAATGCGGGATTCGGATGCGCCGCAAATACTGTGCCTGGAACCTTAGGTTTCCTCCTCTCATTCGTGGACTGTAGGCTGATACAACACCGTAGGCGACTCTACTCGAAAGAACCGCTTGAAGAGCTCGAAGGTTCCAAGTGCTTGAAGTGATATGGTAGAGGTTGTGATGAGGATAAAGCTTTCCAGGCTCAAAAACGACATGGGCGCTACCTTTGATGTCCGGAATCAATAGTTTGGGCTTCCAAGTTAGCGCTTCATGAATGCGGTCGATCGTGCGATACCAGCCGTCTCCGGCCCGCGATGCCACGTTACGTTTGATGATTCGCTCTCGGTTTTTTTCTATATAGGATGCGAATTTAGGATAATCTGAAAGTGCAACTATGCTTCCGTCGGGCTCAAACGGATTTAGCACCCATTTGCCTCTCCATTGGACGTCGCCACTTCGAATATCACGAGTCGTTGCGAGGGGGAGTTTGCGAGACTCTTCGACATCAAGGTCGTCGCTGATATACACTGAGTCAGCGCCAGTTGCCACGCCAATACCCACCTTGATTCCAACTTCTTCCAGAGCAGGAAAATCTCGCTCAAGTCCGCGGAGAATGGTGATGCAACCGTCTTCATCAAACGACCAAGGTTGGCTACCGCTGACAACGTCATCACAAACGGACACCGATTTGTTTTCATGTTCACCTCTCAAGCCAGCGACGAGGGCTCGAAGGGATTCCGTTTCAATTGGAGGACGAAAGGCGGTGCGGGTAGTTTTACCTTGTCCACGCCTAATACTGGTCACGGCGGGATAAGCGTCTACATCGTCGAAAAAGGCCGGACACCCGGTGAAATCAACATACGCTTCCAAGTGGAACGACTCAGCGATAATGGATCGAAGGGGGCCCCCGTAACGGTTTTTCATCCACCTATCGGCGCAAATAAACCCCAAGCGTCCCTCGTCTGACAAAAGGTCCAGCGACTTTTCAATGAAAGCCACGTAAATATCCGCTCGGTCAAATAAAGATGACCACCGATTCCGATACAAACGGAGCAGATCTTTGGGCAAATTCTCCAGCCGTAGATAAGGAGGGTTCCCCACGATGTGAGTAAAATCTTGGCCCATCGATACCGTTAAAAAATCGGCATGACATAGCCATGTATCTAACATCTTTGAGGCCGCGGTGCGTGACCATTTGTGAGCACTAAAAATTGAGTGTAACCGCTTTCGGCATTCGGCCAAGGCCCCTCGATTTACTTCCACCGCACGCACGCAGTTCGCGATTTGAAGGTCATTCGGCGGACAGTTCTGCAAAAGTCTTTCGACCGCTGGAATTAGAAAATCTCCTTCGCCGGCGGATGGTTCTAGTAACCTACTTTTTGGTAGATTTGGCCCTGATTTCCATCCCACTAGATCCAGAATAAATGAAGCGATCTCTGGTTTCGTGTGAATCGCTCCACGTTCCTTTGCGGGTGCATCCGAAAAATAGTCCAAGGCATCGACCGGAGGCACTGGATCTTCGAATAGGTTGCATTGCTCAACACGCATTAGTTCGACGATGAAAGATATGCGTGAGGTCAATGGCAAGATGTGGGTCACGTATCTCGCCGGAACCCGCGTGTGAATATCGCGAACTGGAATACGGAGCAGTTAGCAATGATCACATTTTGCGATCGGTGGCGACTTGGTCGTCTTTGAAAATGAGCGCGAAGAATACCATGACCACGGCGGCGAAGCCGGCGGGGAGCCACCAGAATGATTCCCACTGAGCCAAGGTGAGCGCGTCAGCGCCGGCGAGGTAACGGTTGAAGGCGGCACCGGCGAGTTGGGCGCCGATCAACATGCCAAAGCCGTAGGTGACCAGAACGAGGAGTCCTTGGGCTTGGCCGCGAATCTTGTCGGAGGCTTTCTTGTTCACGTAGATTTGGCCGGTGACGAAAAAGAAGTCGTAGCAGATCCCATGCAGGGCGATGCCCATAATGATCATCATCGCGACGCTGTCGGGAGCGCCGAGAGCGAAGAGCGCGTAGCGAGCCACCCATGCGCCCATGCCGACGACCAGCATCCATTTCACGCCGAGACGGGCGAAGAAGAAGGGCATCAGAAGCATAAAACCGACCTCGGACATCTGGCCAATCGTCTGCGTGCCGGCGATGTTGGTGAAGCCGGTCGCGGAGAGGAAGAGTTGGGTAAAGTTATAGTAGGCCGCGAGGGGGATACAGATGAGGAACGAGCTGATGAGGAAGATATAGAAGGGGCGGCTACCGAGTTCACGCAGGGCATCGAGCCCCAGGATAGACCGGGCGGAAATGGCTTGGCCGGCGGCGGCGGGAGGGGTGTGCGGCAGGCTGCGGCAGAAGATGCCCAGGATGATTGATGCGATGCCGGCAGTGTAGAGCGGCCACGCGGTGGCTTCGGCGACGGTGCCGAGCACGCGACCGAGCACAAAGGAGATAAACAGTCCCGCGGCGATCCAGCCCAATGTGCCGAAAACCCGGATACGGGGGAAGTTCTTCTCGGCGTCCTTAATGTGGCTGAACGCGAGAGAATTGGAGAGCCCGAGCGTCGGCATGTAGCACAAGTTGTAAACCAACAGGGCCGCGATGAAGGCGCCGGGACTGTGGGCGAGGCTCGGGGTGAAGAGCAGGATGATGCCGCCGAGGATATGGAGAACGGAGAGGACTTTTTCGGTGGCGAAAAAGCGGTCGGCGACCAAGCCGAGGGCAAACGGGGCGATGATGGCGGCCAAGGGATTGACCGTGTAAGGCCAGTGGGTGAGGTCGCCCATGTCTTGAGCGGTCATGAAGACGGCGATGGTGGTGAACCAGGCTCCCCAGATAAAAAACTGGAGGAACATCATGATGCCAAGACGGGTATTGATGGAGCTATTCATACGAGGAGGAGAGGCGGGAGGAGGGCGCCGGTTTGGTGGGGAAGGGGGAAAGGCAGTCACCGTGGTTGGGTGTTTCCGGCAATTGGTCAATCGTTTGGCATCATGAGAGGTGTCTAGAGGCGTTGTCTGTTGACGTTGACCCTTGGGAGGGGGGGGCGGGTTGCGGCACCTGGTGGGCACCGGTGGGGCGAACTTCTTGGTTGGGGAACCAGACCCGAGACGCGGAGCTAAACTCGACGCGGGTGTCTATTCAGATACAGTCCCGGCGATGAATAATGAATCTGCATCTCCCTGCCCGCAGCCGTTGCGCTGGGGGATCGTTGCCACGGGCCGGATTGCAGGGGTTTTCGCGGGGGATTTGGCGAGTGCACGGGAGAGCGTGCTGCAGGCGGTGGGGAGCCGGACGGTCGCATCGGCGGAGCGATTTGCATCGGAACAGGGCATTACGCGGGAGCACACGCATGGGAGTTATGCGGCGTTGTTCGCGGATGAGAAAGTGGATGCCGTTTATGTGGCCACGCCGCATCCGGAACATAAGCGGATGGTTTTAGCCGCGCTCGCGGCAGGTAAGCATGTATTGTGCGAAAAGCCGATGGGAATGACTTTGGCAGAGGTTGAAGAAATGCAGGACGCCGCGTTGGCGGCGAAGCGCACGCTGATGGAGGCATGGATGTATCGTTGCCATCCCCAGACGGCGCGATTGGTGGAGTTGGTGCGCGCGGGGGAGATCGGCGAGCTACGGCACGTGCAAGGGGTGTTTAGTTTCAGCAAGGAATTTGATCCGAGCCATCGGCTTTGGAATAAGTCGCTGGGAGGCGGAGGTATCTTGGATGTCGGCGGGTATCCAATGTCCTACGCGAGACTGTTGGCCGGGGTCGCGCACGGGCAGGCGTTTGCTGAACCGGAGGAGTTGCATGCGGTGGGTCGCGTGCATGCGGTCGCAGGGGTGGACGAATATACCTCGGCGATTCTGCGATTTGCGGGCGATATCACGGCCGAGGTGTCATGTGGCGTAGGGCTGCAGCAGCAGAATTATCTGCGGATCTATGGCACGGCGGGTTGGATTGAAGTGCGGTCGCCCTACGTGATCACGAGGGAGACGGAAGCGACGATTATGGAGGTGCATCGAGCAGGCCAAGAGCAGGTCGAGAGAATAACGATTTTAGCGGATCGAGGTCTCTATGCGTATGAAGCAGATTCATTTGCTGGCGCGGTGAAGCGTGGGCGGCTTGAGGTCGAAGCCTGCACGTGGGCAGACTCCCGGGGGAATATGGCGGCACTTACTCAGTGGCGGCAGCGATTGGGTTTGTGAATTTAGCTGGGGGGGCAGGTTAGAAACGGACGCGAACTAGGTATTTTTCTCCGGTAGTTTCATGGTGCAAAATCTGGAAGAAGGCTCTTACTCTCCCAGACCGACCGCCTGTTTGTTGCTTATGAAACGATTCACTCCCATTATCGCTTTTGCTTTTTTCATGGCCGTGGTGGCGTTGCCACTGTGGGCGGCGACCGGTGCTGCTGCCGCACCGTCCAAGGACCGCTCACCGATTGCTCCGATTGCGGCAGCGGTGACGACGGTAACAGGGATCGCCATATCGCCGTTGTTGGGCACGGGAGCCTATGGATGTTATCAGTATTTCACCACGCCGGCTGAAGAACGGGCGAATCTGCCCTGGTTTGCTCAAGCGAGTTTCTGGCTTCCGGCGCTGGCCTTGGTGGGCGCGGTCGCGGCGAAGGACGCGTTTGGTGCGGTGTTGCCCCCGGGTTGGAAGAAACCGTTGGATGTGATGGAAACGGTGGAAAATAAGGCCTCGGGATTAGTGGCGGCGGGTTTGGTGGTGCCGTTCACGATGGCAGCGTTATCGAAGATGATTATCGGCAGTGATGCGGTGGCGTCTGCGGCGCCCGTCGTGGTGGCTATGCCTGGCACGTTAGCGACGATCCAGTTTGCGGCTTTTGATTTGTCGTGGTTGCTGAACATTTTGACGGTGCCGTTCGGTATCGCGATCTTTGCGGTGGTGTGGATGGCATCGCATGCGATCAATGGCCTGATTTTGCTGAGCCCGTGGGGAGCGATTGACGCTGCGTTGAAGGGTGGTCGCACGGCTCTGCTGGGATTGCTAACGTTGAGCTCGACGATGAATCCGTGGGTGAGTGCAGGCTTCTCCTTGGTGATTATTGTGATTGCTTACTTTGTGGCGGGGTGGTCGTTCCGACTCACGATGTTTAGCTCGATTTTCAGTTGGGACTTTTTCACGTCCCGGAAGCGTCGCTTCAAGATGGATGGACAATCTAACAAGGTGTTTGCTGGCACGGGTCTGGGCACGGCGCCGCAACGCACTTATGGTAAATTGTCCCAAGATGATGCGGGTAAGTTGAGCTTCACATTCAAGCCGTGGATGGTGTTGCCTGAGCAGACAGTGGAGGTCCCGGAAGCAGCGAATTTGGGTGTCGGCAAGGGAGCGTTATTCTCGAATGTCACTGACGGAGAGGTTGAGGTCTTTGTGTTACCGCCTCGTTACCGGACCCATGAGGACGAACTCGCGACGACCTACAGTTTAGCCCGGGGCATTGAGCCGATTGGCCTAAAGAAGGCCTGGAGTTGGTTAGCGGGATCTTTGACGCCGCCTCAAAAATCGTCATCGAGCTTGCCTGAATCGGTGTCTTAATACCGCTTCGCAGTCTACTCCCCTATCGAAAACTCTGAATGCCGCTGCTATGATTAATACTTCGAAGTTGCGATGGCACGATGGTGAGTGGAGTCAGTCTGATACTCAATTGGAGTCGCCCCAGTTGGTCTTGCTATTCGGGGCGGGGTCGAACCTGCGGGATAAAGCGATTCGAGCTTCGCTCCGGAAGCGCGTCGGTAGCGCGACCATCGTGGGCTGTAGCACGGCCGGTGAAATTTTGGGCGGATCGGTGGGGGATGACGGATTGGTGGCACTCGCGCTCGAGTTTGACACGACTACGGTGCGCAGTGCGTATCGAGAAATTGATAACGCCAATGAGAGTGAAAGCGTAGGCGAGGCTTTGGCGGAGGATTTGACTGCGCCGGGCCTACGACATGTGCTGGTATTTAGCGATGGGCTGAAGGTGAATGGCACCAGTTTGGCGCGGGGACTGCGTTCGAAGTTACCGGCGGAAGTGAGTGCGACGGGAGGACTCGCGGGAGACGGGCCTCGTTTTGAGAATACGACGGTGGTGCTTGACGAGAGAGCGGGGTCTGGGTTGGTGGCGGCGATCGGTCTCTATGGTCCAGATTTGGAAGTGCACTGGGGGTCGGCGGGTGGCTGGAGTGCGTTTGGACCTAAGCGTAAAGTGACTCGCGCCAAGGATAACGTTTTGTTCGAACTCGATGACAAACCGGCGTTGGCACTCTACAAAACTTACTTGGGTGATCGGGCGGAAGGATTGCCGTCAACGGGATTGCTTTTTCCGCTTGAACTGGTGGCAGAAGATGTGAGCAGCACGGGCTTGGTGCGCACGATTTTGGCCGTCGATGAAGACAAGCAGTCGCTCACTTTTGCGGGAGATGTGCCCGAAGGCCGCTACGTCCGGTTGATGAAGGCATCGACGGACAAGTTAATCTGGGGCGCGGAATATGCGGTCGAGATGATGGCAGCTCCAGAGACGAAGCCGGAAGTTGCGTTACTCGTGAGTTGCGTGGGGCGACGTTTGGTGTTGGGGCAACGCGTGGAGGAAGAAGTGGAGGCGGTTGCGACGGAATTGGGGAATCCTTCCGGGGTGGTGGGTTTTTACTCGTATGGCGAAATTGGGCCGGGAGGCCTCTCCCATGGGTGTGAGCTCCACAATCAAACGATGACTCTGACGACCCTCGCCGAACGCGAATCTTCGTCGCTCTAAGCGATCAAAAAATGCATCCTCTGCTCGCTCGCCAGATTCGGAAGAAGTTACCGACTATTGATCCAGCGTCAGGGGAATGGGCTGGTTTTCTGGCCGCCGTAAATGAGGCGTATACGCAGGCGGATCAAGATCGAGAGTTCAACGAGCGCACGCTCGACGTCGTGTCCGATGAACTGACGGCGGCGAACGAAAAGATTAGGCAAGAAGCCGCGAGTAAATTGGACGAGCTTTCCAATTACTTCGAGCGCACGTTGGATCTGCAGGAGGGCTTGGTGCTTTGCTTTAAAAAGCAGCCCGATGGTCGATTTCTTCACACCTTGTGCCGAGGAGGCCTGACCAAGAAGATGGGATTCGAGCCGTCGGGTGTTGAAGGTAGACACCTCGATGAGATCATCCCACCGGTTCTTTATCGGCGGATGCGGCGGATCTACGAACTGGCCTGGGCGGGAAAGTTGCGAAACTTTGAAGGTGGAAGGAAGAGCCGGGGAGTTTGGTTTCTGGCTATCTTCCATCCCCGGATCGAGAATGGAGTGGTGACGGAAGTGATCGTCTCGGGGGTCGAAATATCGCAACTCAAGCAGTCTCAGGCCGCGTTGTTGGCCGCGAAGGAAAAAGCGGAGAGTGCGGATAAAGCGAAAAGTAATTTTCTGGCCGTAATGAGTCATGAAATTCGCACGCCGATGAATAGCGTGATCGGATTCAGCAGTTTGCTGCAGGATACTGACCTGGACGAAGACCAGAAGACCTATGCTAAGATGATCGAGACTTCGGGGGAGGCATTGTTGGATCTGATCAACGACGTGCTGGATATTTCGAAGATCGAATCTGGTCGATTGGAATTTAGTTTGGAGCCGCTGCGCCCCGGCGAATTGGTCCAAGAAATGGTGGCGATCATGCAGTCGCGTATTGACCCGAAGCGGGTGCGAATTGAAGCAGTGATCGATCCAGGTCTACCCGAATTTGTAGTTTCGGATCGGTCGCGATTGCGGCAGATTTTGATTAATCTTTTGGGCAATGCGGTAAAGTTTACCGCCGATGGGGTCGTGAGTGCCAAGGTATCCTATCGCGACGATGATCAGTTGATCTTACAGGTGATCGATACCGGCATCGGGATCCCGGTGGAGAGCCAAGCGCGGTTATTCAAGCCATTCAGTCAGGTCGATTCTTCGACGACGCG